>OBLS010000299.1_pt1 | contig 16791 bp, 15 predicted proteins | sample 1519901 | NCBI WGS metagenome assembly OBLS01 (sample SAMEA3113585, study PRJEB22503) | soil metagenome | reverse complement strand
GGGCGGCCGAGCGTCAGCGTCCCTCGGAGGAAGACGTCGGGCGCAGCTCGGCTCCCCGTGGCCCGGTGCGCCGTCGTGAACTCGGCGATCGGCGGGAACGCGAGTGTCAGCCCGCCGCGAACCGCCGGCGGAAGCTGAGCATGCGCGGCGTCTCCCCCGCCCTCCAGGTCGAGCACGGAGAATCCGCCGTCAGGGCGGCGAACCTGGGCGGAGATGCGGATCGGATCGCCGCGAACAGTCCTGGGGAGGATGAGCTCCCGGCCCTCCGCCGGCAGCTCGACGCCGCGCAGGGACGAGCCGTCGTAGGCGATCGACCGGCCGAGCGCCTCGGGCGAATCGGCCGCATAGTCGCCGCGCCAGCGCATCAGCTCGAACGCATCGGGGGGCAGCCCGAGCACCGTCAGCTCGGTCGAGCGATTGAGGGTCGGAGCGTCCCCGTCACGGCGGATGACGCCGAGCGCGCGTGCTCCGTAACTGGGCGCCAGGTCGGCCGTCCGACCGGCACGAAGGCCGCGCGTCGGATCGGGCTTGACGACGTAGTCGAGAGGAACGGCGTGGGCCGCGGCGTCGCGCTGGTTCGCAGCGAGCGTGGCCCGGTAGGTGAGCGCGAACACCGCCATCCCAACCGTGACCGTCAGGCACGCGACCGCCACGGCGGCCACGCCGGGACTGCGGACGAGGGATAGGAGCGCCAGACGGAGAGACACGCCCGCCGTCGCCGCAGGCCGTTCGCCAAGCCTCAGGAGCGCGGGGAAGAGGCGGGCGACCAGGAGCGCGCCCGCGAGCGCGACGAGCACGGGCAGCAAGACGAGTGATACGCCGATCCCTCCTTCCCGGGTAAGCGATTCCGCATCGGTCTCGCCGAACAGGAATGCGGCAGCAATCGCCGCCAGCACGGCAGCAATCGCAACGTCCACGGGCGTGATCCCCCGGCCGCGAATCTCGAGCGTTGCCGCTCGCGTGGTTGCGATCAGGACGACGACCGCGCCGAGCGCCAGCAGCGCGAGCGCCCAGCCCGACCCCGCCGACGTCAGCGCACGCCGGAGTGCGTCGCCCGCGGGGCGGCCGGCCTCGTCGGCGACAACTGCGCCCGCGAGCAGTCCCGCAACGCCCCCGACCAGCACTGCAGGCAGGGCGACCAGCACCGCATACCCGGCCGTCTCGAGGGCGATCTGCCACCGGAGCGCGCGGAGACGCCGGAGCCTGAACCGTGTCTCTCCGGCATTTCGGCGGGTCCGGGATGCGGCGAGCACGGCGAAGGCGAGGAAGACCACGACACACTGAGCTCCGACAAGGAGCTGGCGCCGGCTGGCGTTCGTCGCCCGGTCCCGCGCCTCCGTGAGGTCCTGGATGGGCGCACGCACGGCAAGCGCCGGATCCACCTGTCGCAGTCGAGCGTCCAGCTCGGCGATGCGGGTCGGAAGCTCCGCCGCCTTGGGAGAATCGAGCGCGTCGAGATCCAGCGGTACCGCCCAGGTGAGCGTGCGGAAGAGTCCGCTCACCTCCGGCCGTCGCGCCAGCTCCTCGACGCCGACGCCGACGAAGACGCGCTCGGCGGTGGTGGTCGAGCCGACGAGGGCAGCGACCGGTGCCCCCTTCGCAGCCGTCACGGACCCGGTCACGACGAGGTCCGGCGCGGCCAGCGGCGCGCGCGGCCCGTCGAGCGCAACGAGCTCACAGCGCCCCAGTCCGCAGGGCGAGGGCAGTCGTCCCGACCGAAGCTCAAAAAGCCCTTTCGCGTCATCGACGGCCGCCAGCCGAACGATGTCCGTTCCGAACCTGGTCGACCGAAACCCGACTGCACGCAGGGGCTCCCCGACCTCGAGAGCCCGAAGCCCGCTCCGCGCTTCGCGATCGAGTCGCGTCCACCGCGTCGTGCCGAGCCCGACCCAGCTCACATTGACTATGCGCTCGTCGGCGGGAAGGCGGCCGATCGCGTCGGACACCGCGCGGTCCTCGACGACGACCTGCCCGACGAGGAGGGTCGTGAGCGCGGCGCTGGCGAGGGCGATGCCCAAGCCGGTGAGCAGGACGGATCCCGGCCTGGCTGCGATCCGCCGTGCGGCGACCGCGAGGGGAGCGACGAGCCGCCGCGTCATCGCATAGAGCCTAGGTTCTGGCTTCGAGGTCCTCCCGGACCAAGCCGAAGAGGACGCCGTCGACCCACTCGCCGTGGCGGTGATACGCCTTCCGCTTCACGCCTTCGCGGACGAAGCCCGAGCGCTCGGCGTGCCGGATCGCGCGCTCGTTGAAGCCGTAGCACTCGAGCTCGAGCCGGTGGAAGCCGAGGTCGAAGATCAGGTGGCGCTGGAAGAGACGCGCCGCGTCGTCCGAGAGGCGGCGGCCACGGAAGTCCGGGTGGATCGCCAGGCCGCTCAGGTGAGCGATCCTGCTCCGGCGGTTCTCCAGCGAGAACTCCATCATCCCTGCGCGGGCCCAACCGCCGCCGGCCGGCACCTCGATCACGAAGAGGCCGAAGTCGCCGGGTTGCTCCGTCGAAACCCTCACGTCCTCGACGACTCCCTCCCGGTCTCGTGAGCGCGATGCTGCGAGGAACGGCGCCGTGTCCTCCTCGTTCAGGAGCCCGACGACGAACTCGACGTCGTCCTCGGTCGCCCTGCGCAGGCGGAGGCCGTCGCCCTCGACGGTCAAGGAGTCGGCGCGGGGACCGGCTGCTGACGGCGGAGCGGCCGGACGAGCCCGGAGGCGATGGCCACCCCGGCGAGGATCAACGCCAGGCCGACGAGCGCCGTGACTCGCAGGGGCTCGTCGAGAAAGACCGCCCCGTAGAAAAGCGCGACAACCGGAAGCAGGTAGACGACCAGGCTTCCTCTCGCGGAGCCGTAGTCCGCGAGCAGCCGGAGGTACATCATCAGCCCGAGCGCGGTCCCGAGCAGGCCGAGCACGGCAACCGAGACGATCGCCTCCCAGCCGGGGATGCCGCCCGGCCCCTGCGCAATCCCGAAGGGAAGGATCACGAGGGTCCCCCAGAGCACCGACGCCGTCGAGACGAGCAACCCCGACGAGTCGCCGTCGAGCTTGTGCTGGCTGAAGAGCGAGCCGGCCGCGTAGGAGATCGACGCAAGGATGACGGCCAGCGTGCCCACCGCGCCGGCCCATCCTCCAGCAGGGTCGACGCCGACGAGCACGCCCACTCCGACGATGCCGAGCACGAGACCGAACGCGCGCCAACCGGTCACCCGCTCGTGACGGGCGAACCTCGTCGCCAGCAGGGCGACGAAGATCGGCATGGAGGCGTTGCCGATCGCCGCGATCCCGGAGTCGATGCGGGTCTGGCCCCAGGCGATCAGCCAGAACGGCAGCGCCGTGCTGATTACGCCGAGCACGACGCCGGCCCAGCCGAAGTCGCGAACGCAACGAACCGCCTGGCCGAAACCGCGTTTGGCCACGAGGACGGCCCCCAGCGCCGCAGAGGCGAAGAGCAGCCGGCCGGTCATGGTCGCCGCCGGAGAGAGGTCGTCGATCGCGATCTCGATGAACATGAACGACGAGCCCCAGATCAGGGCGAGGACCAGCAGGAGAGGGACGTAACCGCGCCTCACTTCTTCAAGGTAACGCGTCCGCCCGAACGACTATTCTCAACGACCTGACGCGGGTCGCCGAACAGCCACTCCATCGCGCCCTCGGGCTCACGGACAGCGAGTTCGAGCGAATCCGCGAACTACTGGAGCGTGACCCGAACGACTTCGAGCTCGCCGTGTTCTCGCTGCTCTGGTCGGAGCACTGCGGCTACAAGCACTCGGCGCTGCTGCTTCGGCGCCTGCCGTCGGCGGGGGAGCGCGTGCTCCAGGGGCCTGGCGAGAACGCCGGCGTGCTCGACCTCGGCGGCGGGTTGGCGGCGGCCTTCAAGGTCGAGAGCCACAACCACCCGTCCGCAGTCGAGCCGTTCCAGGGTGCGGCGACGGGCGTCGGCGGGATCCTGCGGGACGTGATCGCAATGGGAGCGCGGCCGATCGCGCTGCTGGACGGGCTCCGCTTCGGCAAGCCCGGGTGGATGTTCGAGCGCGCGGTCGAGGGGATCGGCCACTACGGGAACTGCGTCGGGGTTCCGACGGTCGGCGGCGAGGCTGTCTTCGACGAGGCGTACGCCGGGAACTGCCTCGTGAACGCGATGTGCGTCGGACTGCTTCCGGTCGAGCGCCTGACGCGTGCGAAGGCGACGCTGACGGGCGGACTGCTCGTCCTCTACGGGGCGACGACCGGCCGGGACGGGATCGGCGGCGCCAGCGTTCTCGCCAGCCAGGAGTTGGCTGAGCCGTCGCTTGCGACGGCGTTTGAGGGCGATGCCGGCTCGCCCGGCGTCGCTCGGCTTCGGGATGCGGACAAGCGGCCGACCGTGCAGATCGGCGATCCGTTCACCGGCAAGAAGCTAATCGAGTCGAGCATCGAGCTCGTCGAGCGCGGCCTCGTAGAGTCGCTCCAGGACTGCGGCGCGGCGGGGCTCGCGTCCTCCCTCGCCGAGATGGCGCGGGACGGCGCGGGCGTCGACGTCGACCTCGACCAGGTTCCGCTCCGCGAGGAGGAGATGGAAGCCTGGGAGATCATCGTCTCCGAGAGCCAGGAGCGGATGGTCGCGGTCGTCCGGCCCGAGCGGCTCGAGGACGTCCTGAGCGTCTGCCGCCGGTGGGAGCTGGCGCATGCGACCATCGGCGAAGTGACCGATACCGGCGAGCTCCGGTGCTTCCATGACGGCGAGCTCGTCGGGGCCATCCCCGCGAGTCTTCTGACAGACGAATGCCCTCGGTACCGGGTCGAGGTTCAGCCCGCGCAAACCCAGCAGGCGCCCGTTGCGGGGTCGAACCTGACGAGCAGGCGCTGGATCTACGAGCGGTACGACCAGCTCGTCGGCTCGCGGACCGTGCGGCGGCCGGGGCTGGACGCGGCGGTGCTGCGGCTGGATGGGAACCGCGGTCTCGCCGTGTCGCTCGACGGGCCTCCTGTCGGCGAGCGGCAACCCTTCCGCGCCGGCGCGCTCGCCGTGCTTGACGCAGCGCGCAACGTCGCCTGCGTCGGCGGCGAGCCGATCGGCCTCACGGACTGCCTCAACTTCGGCAACCCGGAGAAGCCCGAGGTCGGTTGGGAGCTCGAGCAGGCGATCGAAGGCATCGCGCAGGCCGCCGAGGCGCTCGGGATCCCGGTCGTGAGCGGAAACGTCTCGCTCTACAACGACACGGACGGCCGCTCGATCCCGCCGACGCCGGTCGTGGGCTGCGTCGGCCTCGTCCAGGACGTCCGCCGAGTCCCGAGCGGCTGGCGCCGAGGGGACACGGTCAGCGTGGTTCGAGGGGCAAGTAACAACTTGTTACTTGGAGAGATCGACCTGGCGCGCGAGGCCGAGCTGATCGGGCTCGTTTGGCGCTCGGCTCCAGGGCTTTCGCTCGCCCACGACGTCTCCGACGGCGGGCTCGCAACGGCCCTCCGGGCGATGGCCGAATGGTCGGGTGTCGAGGCCGTTCTGGACATCGCCGACCCGGACACGGTTCGGTTTGTCCTCGCCGGCGACCACGTGCCTGATTTCGCAGAGGAGGTCGGCGGGATCTAGATGTGCGGTCTGTTCGGAATCCGGGCGCCGGAACGCGACGTCGCGCGCGTCTCCTACTTCGGGCTCTTCGCGCTCCAGCACCGAGGCCAGGAGTCGGCCGGAATCGCCGTGTCCGATCAGGGTCGGCTCACTGTCGTCCGCGACATGGGGCTCGTCCCGCAGGTCTTCTCCGAGCAGACCCTGCACGGCCTCGACGGCCAGCTCGCGATCGGCCACACGCGCTACTCGACGACCGGCTCGACGCGCTGGGCGAACGCGCAGCCGCTCGTCCACCACGGCCGGGCGCGCACCGTCGCCCTCGGACACAACGGAAACCTGACGAACGCCGAGGAGCTCCGCGAGGAGCTCGAGGCGGAAGGCGTGAGGCTCGGTTCGAGCTCGGACTCCGAGGTGATCGCCGCGCTGATCGGCAACGACCCCGCCCCACTCGCCGAGGCGATCGCCCACACGCTCGAGCGCGTGGACGGCGCGACGACAGCCGTTGCGTTGACCGAGGGGAAGCTCGTCGGCTTCCGCGACCCGTACGGCTTCCGGCCGCTCGTCGTCGGAAGCCTCGGAGACGACTGGGTGCTCGCATCCGAGAGCTGCGCCCTCGACCTCGTTGGCGCAGAGCCCGTCCGGGAGCTCAGGCCGGGTGAGCTCGTCGTCGTGGACGACGAGCTCCGGATGGAGCAGGTGGCGCACCCGTCCCAGAGCCTCTGCCTGTTCGAGTTCATCTATCTGGCGCGGCCGGACTCGCGACTCGAGGGCGTCGAGGTTCACAAGGCCCGTGTGCGGATGGGCGAGCGGCTCGCTGAGGAAGCCCCGGCCGAGGCCGACTTCGTCATGCCGGTTCCCGATTCCGGCACGCCCGCAGCGATCGGCTTCGCCCGTGCGTCGGGCATCCCCTTCAACGAGGGGCTGATCAAGAACCGCTATGTGGGGCGCACGTTCATCCAGCCGGACCAGGGTCTTCGCGAACAGGGAATCAAGTTGAAGTTCAACCCGCTCGACGAGGTGTCCGGAAAGCGCGTGGTGGTCGTCGACGACTCGATCGTCCGCGGGACGACGATGCGCCAGCTCGTCACGATGCTCTTCGACGGCGGCGCGACCGAGGTGCACGTCCGGGTGTCGGCGCCGCCGATCGTCTCGCCCTGCTTCTACGGGATCGACTTCGGCGACGACGACCAGCTCGTCGCCTCCGGCCGGACGATCGAGGAGACCCGCGAAGAGATCGGCGCGACGTCGCTCGCCCACCTCTCGCTCGAGGGCGTCCAGGCAGCGACGCGCCGGCCGGACAACGAGTTCTGCCGCGCCTGCTTCACGCGCAAGTATCCGACCCGTGTTCCAACGGGCCGGACACTCGCGAAGCTCCGGTTCGAACCGGCTTCCGTCTAGTCGTTACTGCTCGAGCACGCGGCTCGCCTTCGCGATCCCGCGCGAGAGGAGGTACGCGATCGTCGTGAAGAGGAAGAACTGGAACCACGAGTTCGCGGTCAGGCTGTCGGTCGACCAGGTCACGATCCAGGCGACGATCAGAGCGACCAGATAGAGCGCGAACTCGGCGTTCCCCGGAATCGGCAGACGAGCGACGTCGATCGTCATGGGCTGGCGCGGTGGTGGAGGCGCGGCCTGCTGCTGCGTCGGCTGGTCTGGCGTGGACATAGGTGCTCCTTTCAGGCGGCTTTGTCCGGCTTGTTCAGCGGGCGGATTCCAGCTCCTCCCCGCGTCCGTACCGAACGGCCCGCCGCACGGCGCGCGGGTCGTACCCCTCCTCCAGCAGCCGCTGTCGCAGCTCCCCCTCCTGCGCCAGCTTGAGGAAGAGCCAGGCGAGGGCCCCGATGGTGACGACGGAGCCCTCGACCATCATGATCGTGCCCGCGAGGCCCTGATCCTGGAGCGCTCCGATCCCGAAGTGCTCCTCGCCGTGGTCGTAGACGTCGTAGATCACGTCGCCGGACCAGACGAAGACGTTGCCGAGCGCGGTCTCCACGAGCCGCACGACGGCGACGTACCCGAACTTCCAGCCGGTGCCGAACCACTCAGGCCCCGGCAGCACCTCGACGACGGCGGCCCACATCAGCACGCCGGTCGTGAAGAAGGACAGATGCTCGAGCGCGTGGACGGCGCTGTGCTCGACCGCGGCCTCGTACAGCGGCGGCAGGTGCCACAGGTAGAGGCTGACCGCCCAGAGCGGCAGAGCCACGAGCGGATGAGCGAGCACGCGCAACGAGGCGAGCCAGGGCACGGCGAGGATCGGCCGAAGCAGCGGCCCCGTGAGGCCGAGCACGAAGGCGAGGGCCGCAAGATCGCCGAGGAAGACGTGCTGAAGCATGTGCACGAAAAAGAGCTCGTCCTCGAGCGGCATCAGCTGCGCTGTGGCGGCGAGCGTGATCCCGAGCGCGAAGCTCGCCTGCCGCCAGGCGGCAACCGGCGTTCCGCGCCGGGAGAGCGTCCTGGCGCGCCGCCAGTACATGACCGCGACCACGGCGAGCGGCAGGAGGGCCGTCAAGGCTGTCATCGCCCCCTATTAGACTCGCCCGCAGGTGGAGGGACGGACGTACGCGGCCGCCGGAGTGTCGTTCGCCACGGCCGACGCGGTCGTGGAGCGCCTTCGGGCGGCCGTCGAGTCGACCGGAGCCGGCGGCTTCGGTGCGTTCGCCGGGCTCTACCCGCTGGATGACCGGCGCCTGCTCGCGGCCTCGACTGACGGCGTCGGGACGAAGCTGATCCTCGCGCGCGAGCGCGGCTCGCTGCGCGCCTGCGGCGCCGACCTCGCGGCGCACTGCATCAACGACGTGCTGACGACGGGCGCCGCCCCGCTCTTCCTCCTCGACTACGTGGCCGCGAACCGGATCTCGCTGGACGAGGTCGCAGAGCTGGTCGACGGTGCCGCCGCGGTCTGCCGCGCCGCCGGCGTCGCCTTGCTCGGCGGCGAGACCGCGGAACTGCCCGGGATCTACCGCGACGACGAGCTCGACTTCGCCGGGACGTGCGTGGGGATCGTCGACCGCGAGCGGCTGGTCGACGGCTCGGCGATCCGTGAAGGCGACGTCGTGGTCGGCTTCCCCTCCGCCGGCGTCCACGCGAACGGCTTCACGCTCGTTCGCCGGGTGCTCGAGGAGGAGGACTACACGGGCGAGGACCTGCTCGCGCCGACCCGGCTCTATCTCGAGGAGGTTCGCGCGTTGGACGGCCCCCAAGGCCTGGCGCACATCACAGGCGGAGGGATCGAGGGCAACCTGGCGCGGGTTGTGCCCGACGGGCTCCGCGCCGAGATCGACTGGGAGAGCTGGGAGCGCCCACCTGTCTTCCACTGGCTCGCCCGGCATGTGGAGGAGGACGAGCTGCGGCGTGTCTTCAACCTCGGTGTCGGCTACTGCGCCGTCGTCCCCCAGGCGACAGGTGGCCAAGTGATCGGGCGGATCGTCGCGGCGTGATCGGCGTCCTGGCTTCCGGCGAGGGCACGAACCTCCAGGCGCTGCTCGACGCCGGCCTTCCGGTCGCCTGCGTCGCGTCGAACAGGGCGGCCGCGCCTGCGCTGGAGCGCGCAAGGAGGGCGGGTGTCGCGGCACGGAGCTTTCCACTGGAGGACTTCGAGACGCGTGAGGAGCGGGACGACGCGATGGGTCGCTGGCTCGAAGCGCAAGGGGTGACGCTCGTGGTGTGCGCCGGGTACATGCACCTCCTGCGCAAGCCGTTCCTCGACCGCTTCGCCGGCCGGATCGTGAACACGCACTCGGCGCCGCTCCCGGAGTTCCCCGGCGCCCACCCGATCGAGGACGTCCTCGCCGCAGGCGTCCGCCAGACGGCTGCCACCGTCCACTTCGTCGACGAGGGCGTCGACACGGGCGAGGTGATCGTCGCCGAGCCGGTGCCAGTGCACGACGGCGACACGGTCGACACGCTGCGCGCCCGAGTCCAGGCGGTTGAGCATCGCCTCCTGCCCGAGACGGTGCGCGGCCTGATCGAGTGATCCGCCGCGCTCTCCTGTCCGCCTGGGACAAGTCCGGGCTGGTCGAGTTCGCGCAGGGTCTCCAGGACCTCGGAGTCGACCTCGTCGCAAGCGGCGGCACCGCCGAGCATCTCGCGGAGAGCGGGATCCACGCGACGCCGGTGGAAGAGCTGACCGAGATCCCGGAGATGCTCGGCGGCCGCGTGAAGACGCTCCACCCGCGGATCCACGCGGCGATCCTGGCGCGCCGCGACCATCCGGACGACCTGGCCGCGCTCGACGACCACGGCATCGAGCCGTTCGACCTCGTGTGCGTGGGCTTCTACCCCTTCACGCAGATCGTCTCGCGCCACGGCGTCACCGAGGCGGACGCGGTCGAGATGATCGACATCGGCGGGCCGTCGATGCTGCGCGCTGCCGCGAAAAACTTCGCCCACGTCGCGCCCGTCTGCTCGGCGAAGCGTTACCCGGAGATCCTCGAGGAGCTGCGCACGACGGGGAGGCTCTCGGGGGACACGCGGCGGCGCCTGGCGGCCGAGGCGTTCGCGACAACCGCGGCGTACGAGACTGCGATCGCGACCTGGTTCCTGGGACGTGAGGCGTTCCCCGACCGTTTCATCCCCAGCTTCGCAAAGGCCGCTGACCTCTCGTACGGGGAAAATCCCCATCAGCGCGCCGCGTACTACGTCGAGCAAGGCGCGCGGCGGCATCTCCTCTCACGAGTCGACCAGCTGCACGGCAAGCAGCTCTCGTTCAACAATCTGAACGACCTCTCGGCGGCCCGGCGGCTGCTCGGCGAGTTCCAGCTGCCCGCGGCGGTCGTCGTCAAGCATGCGAACCCTGCCGGAGTCGCCGTCGCACGGTCGATCGAGGACGCCTTCCGCCGAGCGCAGGACGCGGATCCGGTCTCTGCGTACGGGATGGTGCTCGCGCTCAACCGGCCGGTGAGCGCCGAGCTCGCGGGTGAGCTTGCCGAGCGCTTCATCGAGCTCGTGATCGCGCCGGAGTACGAGGACGGGGCGTTGGAGGCGCTGCGGGCCAAGCCAGCGATCCGCATCCTCCGCGACCGGGAGCGGCGGCGCGGAGACCTCGGCGAGCGGGACTACAAGCGCGTCATCGGTGGTTTGCTCGTGCAGGACGGGGACCGCGAGATCGACGACCGCAGCGGGATGGAGCTCGTCTGCGGCGAGGCGAGCGAGGCGGTCTGGGGCGACCTGCTCTTCGCCTGGCGCGTCGCCAAGCACGTGGCTTCGAACGCAATCGTGCTCGCCAAGGATCTCCAGACGCTGGGGATCGGCGGCGGGCAGACGAGCCGAGTGGACTCGGTGCGGATCGCGGTCGAGAAGGCGCGGGAGCACGGCCACGATCTCGACGGCGCCGTGCTGGCATCTGATGCGTTCATTCCCTTCGCCGACGGAGCGGAGGCCGCTCTCGGCGCCGGTATCGCGGCGATCATCCAGCCGGGCGGAGCGAAGCGGGACGAGGAGGTCGTCGCCGCCGTCGAGGCCGCCGGCGGCGCGATGGTCTTCACCGGCCGCCGCCACTTCCGGCATTGAGCCAGGGCTAGGCTTCCGCTCGATGCCCCGCCAGTACCCCACGGCGCTCGAGCTCGTCGGCCGGACGCCGATCGTGCGGCTCCAGAAGCTCGCTCCGCCTGGCGGGCCGGAGCTGCTCGCCAAGCTCGAGTACCTGAACCCCGGCGGGTCCCTGAAGGACCGGATTGGACTTCCTCTCATCGAGGCGGCCGAGCGTGAAGGGAAGCTCAAGCCGGGCGGGACGATCGTCGAGCCGACCTCCGGCAACACCGGCGTCGGCCTCGCGATCGCCGCCGCGATCAAGGGCTACCGCTGCATCTTCGTGATGCCGGACAAGATGAGCCAGGAGAAGATCGCGCTCCTGCGCGCCTACGGGGCCGAGGTCGTGATCTGCCCCACCGCGGTCGACGCCGACTCGCCCGAGAGCTACTACTCGGTCTCCGACCGCCTAGCCGAGGAGATACCAGGAGCCTTCAAGCCCGATCAGTACTCGAACATGGCCAACCCGGACGCCCACTACGAGGTGACCGGGCCCGAGATCTGGGAACAGACCGGCGGCGAGATCGACGCATTCGTCGTCTCCGTCGGGACCGGGGGGACGATCTCCGGCGCCGGCCGCTACCTCAAGGAGCGGAACCCGGACATCCTCATCGTCGGCGCCGACCCCGAAGGATCCGTCTACACGGCGCTGGAGGAGGCCGACATCCACCCGTACCTGGTCGAGGGGATCGGCAAGGACACCTGGCCCCGGACGATGGCGAAGGACATCGTCGACGAGTGGATCCGCGTGTCCGACCGGGACTCCTTCGTGCTCGCCAGGCGCCTCGCGCGCGAAGAGGGCCTGCTCGCCGGCGGCTCGGGCGGCACTTCGGTCTGGGCCATGCTCGAGATCGCCGATCGCTTCGGGCCCGAGGCGAAGATCCTGACGATGATCCCCGACAGCGGCCGCAACTACCTCTCGAAGTTCTACGACGACAACTGGATGCTCGACCACGGCTTCCTCGAGCGCCGCGCGCCGGCGCCAACGGTCGAGCAGGTGCTGCGCTCGAAGCAGACCGAGGAGCCCGACATCCCCGACCTCGTCACCATCGCCTCCAACCAGAAGGTGGGCGCGGCGATCGACCTCATGCAGCGCTACTCGATCTCGCAGCTGCCGGTGATCCGGGACGGCGAGGTCGAATCGCTCGCGGACGTGATCGGGTCGCTCCAGGATCGCGATCTCCTCGACCGCGTCTTCAAGAACCCCGACGCGCTCCACGAGGACGTCGTCGCGGCTATGCAGCCCCCGCTCGCAGCGATCGATGCCGGCGAGCCGCTCGACGAGGTCTTCACCACGCTGAGCGGCCGCACGAACGCCGTCGTCGTGGCTCAGGCGGGACGGCCCGTCGGCGTCCTTACCCGCACAGACCTGCTCGAGTACCTGGCGCACAACCGCTAGCCGTTGCGGGTCGCGCTCTTCTCGGACGTCCACGGGAACGGGGTCGCGTTCGACGCGTTCCTCGCCGACCTCGACGGGCAGCGGGTCGACCTGGTGGTCTGCCTAGGCGACCACGCGCAGGGTGGCCCACAGCCGGCCGAGTGTCTGGAGCGGCTCCGCGATCTCGGGTGCCCGGCCGTCATGGGCAACTCCGACCACTTCCTGCTCACGTTGGACCCTGGCGACGAGCCCGTGACAGAGGCCCAGCTCGAGACTGTCCGCTGGTCGCAGGCCCAGCTCTCGGACGAGCAGCTCGACTTCCACCGCAGCTTCCAGCCGACCGTTGAGCTCGACCTAGGCGGCGGTAGCTCGCTGCTCGCTTTCCACGGAACGCCGCGGTCGCGCGACGAGGTCATCGGGCCGTGGATGGAGGAGGCTGCCTTCCGCAAGCCGTTCGAGGACGTCGAGGCGACGCTGCTCGCCGGTGGCCATACACACCAGCAGTGGGCCCGCCGCCTCGGTCACCGCTACTACGTGAACCCGGGCAGCGTCGGCCTCGCCTACGACCACCACCAGCCGGAGGAGACCTTCCGCACCGACCCGTGCGCGGAGTATGCGGTGCTGACCGTCGACGGCTCGGGAGTGGGTTTCGAGTTCCGGCGGCTCCCGTTCGACGCCGGTGCCGTGATCGAGGCGATCGAGGCCAGCGGGATGCCGCACCCCGACCGGGCTGCCCGCTTCTGGCGCTAGCGCGGAACGCCCACGTAGCGAAAGCCCAGGCCCGGGACGTCCACTCCGTCGACTGGGTACGGCCGCCATTCGAAGAACTGCTCCTCGAAACGGGCATCGAGCTCGGCTCGCATCACGCTGTAGCCGTGCAGACCTTCGTGTTCCTCCTCCCACTCGTGCGTCATCGGCTCGAGGCGGTCCCAGGCGTGCTCGTTCAGGATCAGTCGGCCGCGCAGGACGCGGACGAGCTTGTCGAGCGTGGCGCCGAGGTCGTGGACGTGGTGGAGCGAGAGGCTGGCGAAAACCGCGTTGAATGGGCCCGGATCGTCGAGCGCCTCGATCGTGGTCCTCCGGAAGATCGGGCCCTCCGGCGCCTCGGGATCGATCGCGACGACTTCGTAGCCCGCGTCGGCAAGAGCGAGCGCGACCTCGCCTTTGCCGCAGCCGATCTCGAGCACCCGGCGCGGCGGCGGCGGGACTTGCGAGAGTACGAAGTCGATGAGCGCGTCCATCGGGGTCCAGGTTACGCGGGAGGACGCGCGAAGAATCGCGGTTCGCGCGCAGCTTCTCGACGGCTCGGCGACAGACGTGCTGGACACCGTTCGCCGGCTCGGCTTCCTGCAGATCGATCCGATCTCCGCGGTCGCGCCGCCGCAGTACCTGGTCCTGTGGAGCCGACTGGGGCCGTATGACCGGGCCGAGCTCGACCGCCTGCTCCTGCAGCGGAAGCTTTACGAGTGGAACGCCTTCATCTGGCCGAGGGAAGATCTCCCGCTCATCCAGGCACAGATGCGCGAGCGCTGGGGTCCCACCAAGCGCGACCAATGGGCCATGGAGTTCCTGAAGGAGCAGTCGGGGCTGCGCCGGTATGTCCTCCGTGAGCTGAAGCGCCGCGGCCCGCTCCCCTCACGCGAGCTCCAGCACACGAGCGAACGGTTCCATGAGCGAACCGTCTGGTGGGGGACCCGCGCTCAGCTGATGTGGATGCTCGAGCTCCTGCACCAGCGCGGCTTCATCGCGGTCGCCGGCCGGGACGGGACCCACCGGTTGTGGGATCTCGCCGAGCGCGTCTATCCGAAGGCCGAGACCGTGCCGGCCGCGGCCGCACGACGCGCCCGCGCCGAGAAGCGTTTCCGGTCGCTGGGCGTGAAGCTCGAGCGGGGCCGGCTGCTCGCGCACCCAGAGGCCGACGCGCGGCCGGTCGACGATCGCGTCACGTTCCTCTCCCCCTTCGACCGCCTCGTCCACGACCGGGCGCGCGCCGAGGCGATCTGGGGCTTCTACTACCGCCTCGAGATGTACGTGCCGAAGGCGAAGCGCGAGTACGGCTACTACGTCCTCCCGATCCTCAGCGGCGACGACATCGTCGGGCGGATCGAGCCCGTGTTCGACCGCAAGACAAGAGTGCTCCACGTGAACGGCGTCTGGTGGGAGCCGGGCAAGAAACAGGTTCCGCTCGACAAGCCGCTCCGCTCCCTCGCGTCATTCGTCGGCGCCGATAGCATCGAGGCGTAGTGGACTTCGAGACGCGCGCGATTCACGACGGCCAAGAGCCGGATCCCGCGACCGGCTCGGTCACCGTGCCGATCTACCAGACGTCGACGTTCGTGCAGGAGGCCGTGGGCGTCCACAAGGGCTACGACTACGCGCGGGTCGCGAACCCGACGCGCACGGCGCTCCAGCTCTGCCTCGCCTCCCTCGAGAACGCAGAGTTCGGCGCTGCTTACGCATCCGGGATCGCGGCCACGACGACGCTCATGCACCTCGTGCATCCGAGCGAGAAGGTCGTCTGCGTCAACGACGTCTACGGCGGCGTCTACCGGCTCTTCACCCAGGTCTACGCGCCCAAGGGCTACTCGTTCGAGTTCCTCGACGTGGACACGATCAACTCGTCGCTCACCGACCACATCGACGAGCAGACGCGAATCGTCTGGCTGGAGACGCCGACGAATCCGCTCCTGAACATCGTCGACATCGCGGCTGCCGCGAAGGCGGCGCACGAGGTCGGCGCGATGGTCGTCGTCGACAACACGTTCGCGACCCCGTACCTCCAACGCCCGCTCGACCTCGGGGCCGACGTCGTCCTTCACTCGCTGACGAAATACCTCGGCGGCCACTCGGACATGGTCGGCGGCTTCGTCGCAACGAACGACCCGACCGTCGCGGAGCGCCTGTATTTCCTCCAGAAGTCGCTCGGCGCCATCCTCGGGCCGATGGACTGCTGGCTCGTCCTGCGTGGTGTGAAGACCCTCGCGATCCGGATGCAGAAGCACTCCGAGAACGCGCGCCGCGTCGCCGAGTACCTGGCGGAGCACGAGGCCGTGGAGTCGGTGCTCTATCCGGGCCTGCCGGGGCATCCCGGCCACGAGATCGCGATGCGCCAGATGGACGACTTCGGCGGGATGGTCTCGTTCCTGGTCGAGTCCGAGGAGGAGGCGGTCGAGCTCGTCGCGCGGACGAAGATCTTCCAGCTCGCGGAGAGCCTCGGCGGCGTCGAGAGCCTGATCGAGCACCCTGCCCGGATGACGCACGCCTCCACCGCGGACGCGCCGTTCGCGGCGCCGAAGAACCTGATCCGCCTGTCGGTCGGGATCGAGTCGGCGGACGACCTGATCGAGGATCTCGAGCAGGCGCTCGTGCGGTCGCCCAGTGCCTCGGTTTCTGGCTGAGCTCAAGCGCCGCGGGCCCGGCAACTTCGTCGACATTCCGTTCGACCCACGTGAGGTGTTCGGCGAGGCGCGCCCGCCGGTGCACGGGACGGTGAACGGCTATCCGTTCCGCGGCCGGATCGCGAAGTACGGCGGCACGTACTTGCTCGGGTTCAAGCGCGAGCTCCGCGAGACCGCCGGCATCGAGCAGGGTGACGTGCTGGACCTCGATCTGGAGCTCGACACTGAGCCGCGCGACGTCGAGGTGCCGACGGACCTGGAAGCGGCGTTCGACGACGAGGCGCGGGCGGCGTTCGAGCGGATGTCTTACACACACCGCAAGGAGTACGCGGACTGGATCGAGGAGGCCAAGCGGGCCGAGACGCGGGAGCGCCGGGTTGCGAAGGTGGTCGAGATGATCCGCGAGGGCAAGCCGCAGCGCTGACTAGGCCCCGCTGCTCAGGCGGACATTCGCCTAGCCAGCGCTTGCGCGCCCTTCTTCGCCATGGTCGAACTCCCGGCTCACGGCGACAAGCTACCGCCGGAGCTTCGGGCTCTCCGCGAACATGGCGGTTCCGGCGGTGGTAACGTGGACGTGTCCACTATCGGTTCCAGTGCGCTCCCGTTCTGAACTTCCGGAGCTCAGAGGAAACGGGGAATGAGCGTAGTTGGCCCGAGATGTCCTGATGAACGGGCGCGATCTTGTGGCTCAGGGCTGGTCCCAGGGCGCCGACGCGCGCGACATGGATCAGCGGCCCGTGCATCCCTGGAGCTCCGAGGCGCGGTCCTGGTCTGTCCTGGGCGCGATCATCTGCGGCGACCCGACGCACCAGGGGCGGGTGCCGATCGACCGGCTCGCGGAGGCCTCGGTGATGCTCGCCGGCGCCGTCGATGCGACGTCGCTCTCCACGTGGAACGACCAGCCTGGGCGCACTCAGGCGGAAGCAGTTGCCGCATTCGACGCA
>OBLS010000298.1_pt1 | contig 16792 bp, 13 predicted proteins | sample 1519901 | NCBI WGS metagenome assembly OBLS01 (sample SAMEA3113585, study PRJEB22503) | soil metagenome | reverse complement strand
CAGAACCCATCCACGCGCTCTAGATCGACTCTTCGACCTTCTTCAGGCCGGCGAGATTGTTGACCGACACGGCCTTCACTCCGCGGTCGATGCGCCTGACGAGACCAGAGAGGACGTTCCCCGGCCCGACCTCGACGAACGTCTTCACGCCTTCCTTTACGAGCCCGTGCGCCGCTTGGGTGAACTTGACCGGCGCCGTGACCTGCTCGACCAACAGCCCCGCCATCCGCTGCGCGGGCTCGATCTTCGCCGTCACCGTCGACATGAACGGCGCCACCGGATCGGAGAATCGCACTCTGTCGACCGCCGGCTTCAGCCGCTCCGCGGCCTTCGCGACGAGCGGGCTGTGGAAGGCGCCCGAGACCTTCAGCCGAACCGTGCGCTTGGCGCCGAGCAGCGATGCCTTCCCGATTAGCTCCTCGACCGCCTCCTCCTCGCCGGAGACGACGATCTGGCCGGGACAGTTGTAGTTCGCCGGCCACACGCCCTCGATCTGCGCGCAGAGCTGCTCGACGACCTCGTCGTCGAGACCGAGGATCGCCGCCATCGTCCCGTCGCTCTCGCGTGCGGCTTCGGCCATCGCCAGGCCGCGTTCACGGACGAGGCCGATCGCCGCGCCGGTGTCGATCGAGTTCGCCGCCGCGATCGCAGCGAACTCGCCGACCGAGTGGCCGACAACGTAGTCGGGGGCGATCCCGCGGGCACGCAGCGCCGCGAGCACCGCCAGGCTCGTGGCCACGAGCGCCGGCTGCTGAACGTCGGTCTGGACGAGCTCGTTCAGCGGGGCCTCGAAGCACAGTCGTCTCAGGTCCAGGCCTGACGCTTGCGAGCCCACCTCGTATACCTCCATGGCCTCCGGCACCGCCTCGGCGATGTCGCGGCCCATGCCTTCCTCGAGCGAGCCTTGGCCAGGGAAGCAAAATGCGATCAATTGACCCTCCCGTTCGCGGTCCATTCCATCAGCGCCGAGCCCCACGTGAGGCCGGCGCCCATTCCGGTCATCAGGACAAGCGCCCCAGGCGTGAGCCGCCCCTCCGCCTCGGCGTCCGCCAGAGCCAGCGGGATCGATCCGGATGAGGTGTTTCCGTACTTGTCCACGTTGACGACAACCCGTTCTTCTGGGATTCCCAGCTTCCGCGCTGCGTAATCGATGATCCGGGTGTTCGCCTGGTGTGGAACGTAGACATCGACGTCGTCAATGGTGCGGCCGACCTCGGTCAGCAGCGCCTCGGCCGACGACACCATCACCCGGGTGGCGAACTTGAACACCTCGCGGCCGTTCATCTTCACCAGACCGTCCGGATTCTCAAACTTGCGCGAGCCGCTGCCCGGAAGCCAGAGGTGCTGTCCGCCGCCGCCGTCGGCACCGAGCTCGAACCCGAGGAGGCCCGCTTCCTCGACGCGCTGGAGCACGACCGCGCCGGCGCCGTCGCCGAACAGCACGATCGTCGAGCGGTCGGTCCAGTCGAGGATCTTCGAGAGCACGTCGCCGCCGACCACCAGCGCCTTCTTGGCCAGGCCGGAAGACACCATCGAGTGCGCCTGGGCGAGTGCGTAGACGAAGCCGGTACAGCCGGCCAGCAGGTCGTAGGCGGCCGCGTCCGGCGCGGGCAGGAGGTCGCCGAGGAGGGAGCCCGTGGTCGGGAACATCATGTCCGGGGTCACGGTCGCGACGATGATCAAGTCGAGCTCGGTTGACTTGACGCCCGCGCGGTCGAGGGCGATGCGGGCCGCGGGCAGGGCGAGATCCGTCATCGCCTGCTCCGGCGCCGCAATCCTGCGTTCCTTGATGCCGGTTCGCTCGGTGATCCACTCGTCCGTGGTGTCCACGAGCTCCGACAGCTCGTCGTTCGTGACCACGCGGTCGGGGATGTAGGTGCCGAGGCCGGTGATCGACACCGGCACGCCGTTCGGACGCCCGATCACTGTTCCACCGCGAAGGTCAAAGTTCCCCGAGCGGCGAGCTGACCGTTGACCTTCGCCGTCGCCTTTCCGCGCCCGATTGGGCCCCGCACTCGCTCGAGCTCGCAGGTGAGCTCGAGCTCGTCGCCCGGCTCCACGACCCGCTTGAACCGCACGCCGTCGATCCCCGCGAAGAGCGCCAGCTTGCCGCGGTTCTCCTCCTCGGAGAGGACGGCCACAGCACCTGCCTGTGCCATCGCCTCGACGATCAGCACCCCGGGCATGATCGGGCGACCCGGAAAGTGCCCACTGAGATACCACTCGTCCGGCCGCACGCGCTTGCGCGCGACCACGCGCTCACCCGGCGCCAGCTCCACGACCTCGTCGAGGAGGAGGAACGGGTCGCGGTGCGGCAGGATCGCCTCGATCTCGTCACGTGTCAGGGCGGACAATCTGATGAGTCTAGTCTCACAACCCTGCGTCAGGACTCGCTTTCGCCGGAGATCGTGGAGCCGCTCCTGCGGGGCCGGTTCGGCCGTCCCTATCGCTATTTCGAGCGCTGCGAGTCGACCCAACGCGAGCTCGCAGCGGACGCCCCTGAAGGCGCGGTCGCGGTTGCGGAGGAGCAGACCGCTGGTCGTGGCCGACTCGGCCGCCCCTGGTACGCGCCGGCGGGGACGAGCGTCCTCGTCTCGATCAATCTGCGCCCCGACGTCGACGTCCCTCGCCTCCCTGAGCTTTCGGTCGTGGCAGGGCTCGCCGCGGCAGAGGCGATCGACCGGCAAACGGGACTGCAGCCTGAGGTGCGCTTTCCGAACGACGTGCTGATCCGCGGCCGCAAGGTCGCAGGCATCCTCGCCGAGGCGCGAGACGACCGGGTCGTGCTCGGAATCGGAATCAACGCGAACCTCAGCGAGGACGAGCTCCCCACGAACGTGGACACCCCGGCGACGTCGCTGAGCATCGAGTCGGGTATTCCTGTCGACCGGCCGCAGCTGCTGGCGACGCTGCTCGAGCGGCTCGAGGTGCGCTACGACGCGTGGGTTAGCGAAGCCGCAGGCGCCGGCTGACGTTGCCCGCGGCGTCCTGAGCGGAGGCGTCGAGGCGCTTGAACGGGCGGGCGAGTACGACGCGGAAGCTCCCGGCCTTCGGTCGTCGAATCGTCACCGGCACCCCGTCCGCAACGAACGTGACCCAGGCCGGCTCGCTCAGCGAGACGCGCAGCGGGCGTTTGGAGACGCGCGTGAGCGTCGGCGCGACGCGGTCGACGCGGACCTTGAACTCCTGCGCGACGGGACCGGTCGCGTCGGTGATCGTCAGGCGCAGCCGGTATTCACCGTCCCGGGCACGGCCCTCCCAGACAGCGGCCTGCGGCCCGGCGGGCAACTGCCCCGAGATCAGCGACGCGAGCTCGGTTCCGCCGCGAAGCACCTGGAGCCACGCGAGAGCCGGGGCCGACAAGGCGAACGAGATCGAGGCCGAATCGTTGCGTCCGTCACCGTTCGGCGACAGCGCCGTGGGCGTCACCGCAAAGCCGGAGAGCGTCCGGGAGAGAGCGACGGGCATCTCCGCGGTCAGCTGCCGGCCGACGCGCCCGCGCGCCGTCACGACGATGCGATAGCGCCCGTCGGGATAGCCGCTGCCATCCCACGCGAACACGTGCTGCCCGGCTGGCTTCGATCCGGCGAAAAGGTGCATAAGCGTCGTACCGTCTTCGGCCAGGAGATCGACCGCCACCGTCGCCGCAGCACCCAATCGATACGAGATGCGAGTGACGTCGGTGATGCCGTCGCCGTTGGGAGTGAAGCCGGACGGATCGGCCCGCACCGCTTCGAGCGTCAGCGTCCCGGTCGGCGCTCCGAGCGCACCTGTTGCGGGACGAACCTTCGAACCGGCCGAGATGCTGTAGGTGTACGACCCCGGCGGCACGAAACGGGCATCCCACGTCCACTGAACGGTCGAGCCGAGCCCGGTGCCCACAGCGATCGGCTGCTGCGCGGAGTCGAAGATCGTGACGCTCCAGGGAAGCGACGACGAGAGCCGCGCCGAGAAGCTCACCAGCCCGCCCACCGAGCCCTCGACTTGAGGTGCGTAAAGCTTCGGCAGGCCGATCGCCGCGGCCCGCTTGGCGATTGCGCCGAGCTGGCTGTAGAGATTCTTGCCTGGACAACTCGTAAAGCCGGTGTCACGGTGCCCCGAAACGGCCGGAAGCCAGACGGGCAAACCCTTCCGGAATCGCGGGTTCCCATTGGAGATGGTGCTGATCCGCGAAAGCGGCTGGAGGTGGGCGACATCGAGCCGCCATGCGATTAACCGGCTGAGCGCCTCACGTGTGGCCGCCGGCAGCCCGAAACTGTCGTAGTTCCCGAGCACCGAGATTCCCACCGACCCAGTGTTGAACCCCTGCGAATGCGCACCGATGACGTTCCGCTCGATTCCGCCGTACCGCCCCTCGAAGATCTGCCCGAAGCGGTCGACGAGGAAGTTGTAGCCGATGTCGTCCCAGCCGTTCCCCTGCACGTGGTAGGTCTGAATCCCGCGGACAATTGCCGCCGACTGAGCCGGCGAGGAGCCCGCGGCCCCGGCGGTGTGATGGACGATCGCGTTCAGAAGCACCGGCGCGAAGTCGGGATCGTCGCGACGGATTCGCTCGTTCGCACCCCAGCTCTTACGCAGGATGATCCTCGGCGTGCCTGCCATCTGGAGCGAGCGCTCGAGCATCGGCTCCTCCGGGCTCCAGACGAAGTGTGCGCGCACGCGCTGCACCTGTCCTCGCGTGCGGACCTGAACGCGCTCGGCAGTGCCCGTCCACCAGAGGTCACCGATCCGCCAAGTGAGCATCCGGCGTGCCTCGTCCGTAGCGCGATCAGGAGCGTCCTCCGGTTCAGCCTCTGCCTGGTGCCACCCGCTCCAGCCGCGCGCGCCCCGCACGCGAAAGAAAACGCGGCCCGATCCCTTCCAGTGCAGGCCGAGGAGATTGAAGCGCTCCGGCGAGGGCGCGGCGGCGAGCGTCCGCGCGCCGCCCAAAGGCAGCTCACGCGTGACGAGCGTCGCCTCCGCCCAGGCCGTGGCCGGGAAGGCGAAGGCGACGATGACGGCGGCGAGCACTTTCATCCGAGACCCCAGCCTAGAGTCGCAGCGGCGAGTTCACGGCGCAAGGCTCTTGATAGGATCCTTACACCGTGAAAAGCCGCGCTCTGCGGGCACTTTTGGCCGCGTTCGCGGTAGCCGCGGTCGTTCCTTCCGCGTACGCCGCGACGCCCCGCGTTCTCGCGGTCGAGTTCGACAACGACGTCAATCCGGTCACCGCCGACTACGTCGTCGGCGAGATCGAGCGCGCGAACGAGGACCGGTACTCGGCCGTCGTCATCCTGCTCGACACGCCCGGAGGTCTGTCCGACTCGATGAAGGAGATCTACGAAGCCGAGCTCGCCTCGAAGATCCCAGTGATTGTCTACGTCTCCCCGGATGGGGCTCGAGCAGCTTCGGCGGGGGTCTGGATCGGCCAGGCCGGCGACATCCTGGCCATGGCGCCGCAGACCAATATCGGCTCGTCCACCCCGATCAGCGTCGGCGGCGAGGACATCCAGAAGGACCTGCGCAACAAGGTCGTGAACGACGCGGCGGCATCGCTCAAGGCGCTCGCCGGGGAGCACGGCCGCAACGTGAAATGGGCCGACGACGCTGTCCGCAAGGCCTCGAATCTCACCGCCCGAGAGGCGCTCCGGATGAACGTGATCGACGTGATTGCGCCGAACCTCCCCGCACTGCTGAAGACCGTAGACGGACGGACGACGAAGCCGAAGGGCCTCGTCCTTCACACGGCCGGGGCTCGCGTCGAACAGGTCGAGATGTCGACCTGGAAGCAGATCCTCGATCTACTGATCGACCCGAACCTGATCGTGATCCTGATGTCGATCGGGGTCCTCGGGATCACGATCGAGCTCTGGAATCCCGGCCTCATCCTGCCCGGCACGGTCGGCTCGATCTCGCTCGTGATCGGGCTCTTCGGCCTCCAGGTCCTGCCCGTCAGCTGGGCCGGGCTCCTCCTCATGGCCCTTGCGGCCGGGTTCTTCGTCGCCGAAGCATTCGTCGTCAGCCACGGCGCCTTGACGCTTGCGGGCGCCGTCGCCTTTGTAATCGGCTCGCTGATGCTGTTCGACCCGGCCGGCGAGAACTACCAGGTCAGCCTGCGCGTCGCTTTGATCGTCGCGGCGACGATGGCGGCACTCGTCGGCCTCGCGGTGGCAAAGATCGTGCAAGTGCGACGGGCACCGGTCGTGACGGGCCAATCGGAGCTGATCGGACAGGTCGGCGTCGTCCGCCAGGCACTCGACCCCGAAGGGTTCGTCTTCGTCCACGGCGAGCTCTGGCGGGCGCGGACGAGCGGCGATCCGGTCTCGCCGGGCGAGGAGGTCCGCGTCGAGGGGCTGGACGACGGTCTCACGCTGAGAGTCGCACCGGCATAGGATCTACGTCGTGGCCGTCCTGATCGCCGTCGGCGTCGTCGTCCTCCTCTTCATTCTTTTGGCGTCGGCCTCGGTCCGTGTCGCCCGCGAGTACGAGCGCGGCGTCATCTTCCGACTTGGCCGACTCAAGTCGCCGCCGAAGGGGCCCGGCCTCTTCCTGTTGATCCCGATCATCGACAAGATGGTCCGCGTCGACCTCCGCACGGTGACGCTGAACGTGCCGCCGCAGGAGGTCATTACGAAGGACAACGTCCCCGTCCGCGTCAACGCGGTCGCCTACTTCCGGATCATCGATCCAGAGAGGGCGATCGTTCAGGTCGAGAACTTTATGGTCGCGACGTCCCAGATCTCGCAGACCACGCTCCGGAGCGTCCTTGGCCAGCATGTGCTCGACGAGCTCCTGTCCGAGCGCGACAAGATCAACTCGATCCTCCAGCAGATCATCGACGAGGCGACTTCTCCCTGGGGCGTGAAGGTCTCGATCGTCGAGGTCAAGGACGTCGAGATCCCGGGCGGGATGCAGCGCGCGATGGCCCGGCAGGCCGAGGCCGAGCGCGAACGGCGTGCGAAGGTGATCGCCGCCGAAGGTGAGTTCCAGGCCTCCGAGCAGCTGAAGAATGCGGCGCTCGTCCTGGCCGAGAATCCGATGTCGCTCCAGCTTCGGTTCCTGCAGACGATGCTCGAGATCAGCTCGGAGCGCTCGTCGACGATCATCCTCCCGCTCCCGATCGAGCTCTTCCGCCCGTTCCTGAACATGGGCGACGGCGACGCCAACCGCTGACCGACCTCCGCGAGGATCCTCTCACCGGCCGCCGCGTCGTGGCCGCGCCCGGGCGCGGCAAGCGCCCCGGCGCCTGGCTGCCGGAGATCGAGCCGGCGACCGAGGAAGAGCTCGAGCGCTGCCCCTTCTGTGCCGGGCGTGAGGACCGAACGCCGCCCGAGACACTTCGCCTCGGGGACCCCTGGCGCGTCCGCGTGGTGCCGAACCTCTACCCCGCGTTCGACCGACAGGAAGTCGTCATCCACTCCCCGGAGCACGTGCGCTCGTTCACGGAGCTCGACGACGACCAGGTCGAATTGGTCGCGGAGGCATGGCAGGAACGAATCGGCGGAGATGGCGCGCGCGTGCTCGCGCTCGTCAACGAAGGACGGGTGGCCGGCGCGAGTCTTCCCCACAGCCACTCGCAGCTCGTGTGGACCGCCTTGCCGACGGAGTCGCTCGAGCGCCTGCCCGCGCTACTCCAGCCGTTCGAGATCGCGCGGCGCGGAGGCGTCGTCGCCGCCGTCCATCCGATCGGCGTTGGACCCTACGAGTGCCTGATCGCGCCGCCCGGGGGAGACGGGGCACTCGCCGACGGCCTCGTCCTTCTTCGCGATGTCGTTCGCCGCCTGCAAGCGGTCGAGGGACTGCGACCTTGGAACGCCTGGCTCCATCACGGTCCTCCGTGGCACCTCCATCTCGTGCCCCGTTTGACCGCGCTCGCAGGGATCGAGCTTGGTGCCGGGATCTACGTCAACGTGCTGCCGCCGGAACTCGCGGCCGAGCGGCTCACACCGGCGGGCTAGGTACGGGTGCCGCGCCCCCCTCGCGCTCGCGGAACCTGCGGGCGGCCTCGATCGCCGCGCCGAGATTGAGACCCTTGTCCTTCGCCTGCTTGATCAGCATCACGGTCTCGACCGCGTCCATGTCGTAGATGCGCTGCTTCCGACCCTTGGTCGGGATCTGCGCCTTGTTTGTCCAGTAGTCCAGTTGCATCTTCGAGATCCCGGCGATCTGGCATACCTGGCCGAGATACAACTCCACCTTGTCCAGATGCTCCGCGAGATCGATCGGCTCTAGAAGATCAGCTTGTGTGCTTGGAGGCATACGACACCCTTGTTCGATTCAGATTCCACCCCTCCAGCGGAGGGTAACGCGCTATGCGCAGGTTTGGAAGGGTAAACCACGCAAATTCGTTCGCAAACTGGTGCGGTACCGCGCCGAATCTACTCCACGGACACTGCCGGCACAGTGAGCCCTACTGAGTCCTCGGACGCCTCGACCACGGGTGCAAGTGCCGAAACCCGCTCGCCCTCGCGAAGCCGCATCACCATCACGCCCTGCGTCGAGCGCCCCATCTGCCGGATGTCGTCGATGGGCATCTTGATCACCGTGCCGCCGGTCGAGATCAACATCACCTGGTAGCCGTCGCGAACGACGCGCGCGCCGGCGAGCTGACCCTTTGCCTCGGTCAGCTGAACCGTCTTGACGCCGAGACCCCCACGACCCTTGACGGGGTACTCGTCGATGCGCGTGCGCTTGCCGTAGCCGTTCTCGGTCACGACGAGCAGGTCGGCATCGTTCTCGGCGCGGTTGATCTCGATCACCTCGTCGCCCTTGCGCAGGGTCATGCCTCGCACGCCACCTGTCGCTCGGCCCATCGGCCGCGCGTCTCGTTCGTGGAACCGGATGGTCTGGCCCTTCCGGGAGACCATCAGGATGTCGTCGTCGCCGTCCGTGTGGATGACGCCGATCAGCTCGTCGCCGCCACGGAGGTTGATGGCGATGATTCCGTCGGCCTTCAGCGGCGTGTTGTACTCCTCGAACCTCGTCTTCTTGACGACGCCGTTCTTCGTCGCAGCGACGAGATACTCCGCCTCCTTGAAGTCGCGTGTGGCGATGACGGCCCGTGTCGTCTCCCCTTGACCGAAGGGAAGGAAGTTTGCGATCGCGCGGCCCTTTGCCTGGCGCGTCCCGAGTGGAAGCTCGTGCACCTTCAGCCGGTAGACCTTGCCGACGGACGTGAAGAAGAGGATGTAGTCATGGGTCGAGGCGACGAAGAGGTGCTCGATGTAGTCCTCGTCCTTGAGCTCCATGCCCATGACGCCGACGCCGCCGCGCCGCTGCTCCCTGTACGTGTCGACCGGCAGGCGCTTGATGTAGCCGGAGCGAGTGATCGCGATCACCATGTCTTCCTCCGCGATCAGGTCCTCGAGCTCTAGCTCGCCTTCGGCGGCAACGATCTCCGTGCGGCGGTCGTCACCCTTCGCGTAGATCGACTTGAGCTCCAGCAGCTCCTCGCGGATCAGCGCATCGATCCGCGCCTCATCGCCGAGGATCGCGCGAAGCTCGGCGATCCGCTCCTGAAGATCCGCGAACTCGTCCTCGATGCGCTTCCGCTCGAGACCGGTCAGCCTCTGGAGCCGAAGGTCGAGGATCGCCTGCGCCTGGATCTCCGTCAGCTCGAACTCGCGCTGGAGTCCCTCGCGGGCCTCATCGGGGTCGGCGGAACCCCGAATCAGCGCGATGACCGCGTCGAGCTGGTCGAGCGCGATCAGGTAGCCCTGGAGGACATGCGCGCGAGCCTCGGCCTTGCGCAGCTCGAACTTCGAGCGGCGCGTGACGATTTCCCGCTGGAAATCGAGGTAGTGCTGCAGCATGTCGCGAAGCGAGAGCGTCCGAGGGACGCCGTCGACCAGAGCGACCGCGTTGAACCCGAACGTCGACTGCAGCTGCGTGTGCTTGAACAGCTTGTTCAGCGCGACCTGCGGCACCGCGTCGCGCTTGAGCTCGATCTGGATCCGCATCCCGGAGCGATCGGAGTGGTCGGCTAGGTCCGAGACCTCCGTCAGCACCTTGTCGTTGACGAGGTCGGCGATCTTCTTGATCACTCCGGTATCGCCACCCTTTTTCACGCCGTAGGGCAGCTCGGTGACGATGACCGCGGACTTGCCTCCGCGGAGCTCCTCGATGTGGGCCCGGGCGCGCATGACAATCCGCCCGCGGCCCGAGCGATAGGCCTCCCGAATCCCCTCGCGGCCGAGGATGATCCCGCCGGTCGGGAAATCCGGGCCCTTGATATGCCGGGTCAGCCGCTCGACGTCGATGTCGGGCTCGTCGATCAGCGCCACCAGTGCGTCGGTCACCTCGCTGAGGTTGTGCGGCGCGATGTTCGTCGCCATGCCTACCGCGATGCCGGCCGAGCCGTTGACGAGGAGGTTCGGGAAGCGGGCGGGAAGAACGGAGGGCTCGCGGCGCGACTCGTCGTAGTTGGGTTGGAAGTCGACGGTGTCCGCGTCAATGTCGCGGAGGAGCTCGGTGGCGATCCGCGCCAGCCGCGACTCGGTGTTATGGCTGACGAATCCGTTCGAAAGGAATGAGTGGTCGTCGCTATCGACGCGCAGCGAGTAGACAGGCTGAATGCCGGCGTCCTCGACTGACTCGACGGTCGCGTAGAAGTAGTCGCCTGTGACGAGAGGCTCGACAGTGCGCTTGACCTCATCGGACTCGACGCGCTCGAGGATCGCGGTTCCACTGCGCTCCAGGCGCTCGGCGCGGTCGATGTTGTTTCGGCGTAGCCAGCTCGAGTCCGTCTCGGACCGGATGTAATCCGCAACGAAAGGCACGTCGTCGCGGCTGAGCGCTCGCCTCGTGTCAGGAATCTCGGCGAGTTCGCGCTCGAGCTTCGCCTGCTTGCGACCGAAGAAGCCGACGCGCCAAGCGAAGAGACGACCGTCGCGACGATTGCTGATGACGACCTTAATCTCGCCCTTCTTGTAGCGGCAGAGTCGAGCCACGATCCCGAACTCGAGCAGCAGAAGTTGAACTTCCTTGGCGAGCTGCTCGCTGTAGGTCGAATACGAGACTTGGATCGACTTGGAGCCGAGGAGCGACGACGAGCCGTCACCAGTGAACAGCGATTGCAAGAAGACGCGCTTGAACTCGAGGGAACGACGCCAGACCACTTCTGGAATCCGCTTCTCCGCACTGCGGTGCCCAGCGAGTTCCCCAAGGGGACTCTCGCTCAATGCCCCGAGGTTTTGAATGTCGAGCTCGTAGAGGAGGCTGCCGGATTTGATCGGGCGCTCGTACACGTAGCGCTGTCCACCGACGACGGCGTCATAGGCAGCGAGAACGTCGTCGAAGTACGACTTGTCGACATTGTTGAACCCGGCACGCGTCGCGCTGACCCACCCCTCCGAGACAAAAGCTCCGAGAAGGAGTGCAACGTCTAGGGCTTCGTCGGAGTCCTCTCCGTCGGCGCCGCGCGCTGTTCGATTGATCAGCACACGGTCGCCGGGCCGGACCTCGTCCAGCAGCTTCCAGAGCAGAAGCGGAACGCCGACCATGTCGACAAGACACAGAACCGGGTGGTTGTGCGTGCCAGTCACCTCGAAGCCCTCGCGTGTCCGCAGGCGCAGCGTTGGATGGTCGCCCGAGTGGAAGACTTTCGAGACCGAGACCCGCCGGCCGAGCCGATCGAGTACCTCGAAAGCGGCCTCACGCTCCGAGTTCGGCGGCGTGCGGCCGACGAGATCCTCGATCTTGATAGTGCCGTGCGGTGTCTGGACCCGAGCCCCCGGGGCCAAGCAATATCTCATGGCGGCCGCGGGGTAGTCGTCGATGTTCCCGAAGTTGCCCTGGCCTTGAACGAGCGGGTATCGCATCGAGAACGGCTGCGCAAGCCGAACGAGCGTGTCGTAGATGGCAGTGTCGCCGTGGGGGTGGTACGAGCCCATGACGTCGCCGACGATCCGCGCCGACTTCTTGAAGGGGCGATTCGGCTGCATCCCGGCCTCGTGCATTCCGTACAGGACGCGCCGGTGGACCGGCTTCAGCCCGTCGCGCACGTCCGGGAGCGCGCGCGAGACGATTACGCTCATCGCGTAGTCGAGGAAGCTCGAGCGCAACTCCTGCTCGAGCTCACGCGACTCGATCCGGCCGGCTCCGAGTGGTTCGAGATTAGACATCGAGGAAGCGCACGTCACGCGCGTTCTGCTCGATGAAGAGCCGACGCGGCTCGACCTGGTCGCCCATCAGCATCGCGAAGGCGAGATCGGCGGCGGCAGCGTCTTCGACGTCCACTCGGATCAACATTCGATGGGCCGGGTTCATCGTCGTCTCCCAGAGGTCTTCGGCGTCCATCTCGCCGAGACCCTTGAAGCGGCCGATGTCGATGCCCTCCTTCGCGAGGTCGATCGCCTGGTGGCGCAGCTGCTCGAAGGTGTCCGCCTCGCGCCGCTTCTTGCCGAGCGTGATCCGGAACGGTGGCCGGCCGACGATTTCCTGAAGCTTGGCGTAGCGCGCGGCGAGCTGGGCGTAGTGAGACGACGCCAGCAGCGCGGCCGGGATCGAGACGTGCTTCGCTGCGCTCGTCTCCTTCTCCACGACCCGGACCCGGAACATCTCCTTGTCCTGCTCGACGAGGTCGAGCTCGTAGCCGTCCTTGTCGAGGCCGGCCAGCGAGCGCTCGAAGTCGGCGCCGAGCTCTGCCGACTCGAGCAGTCGGTGCTCGACGAGGAAGTTCACGGTCTGCGCGCCGTAGTCGGCACGGAGCCGTGCTGCGTAGCCCTCGAACTCCGCCAGAGGGCCGACGAGCCTCCGATACCGGGCTTCGGTCAGCTTCTGCGTGTTCCCGTCGCGGTCAGTGACCTCCATGTCCTTGATGCGCTCGCGGACGAGCAGATCCTCGAACTGCGACTCCTTCTCGACGTAGATCTCCTGGTTCCCGATCTTCACGCGGTAGAGCGGCGCGACGGCGATGTAGACGTGGCCGCGCTCGATCAGCTCCGGCATCTGCCGGTAGAGGAAGGTGAGGATGAGCGTGCGGATGTGGGCGCCGTCGACGTCGGCATCCGTCATCACGATCACGCGGTGATAGCGGAGCTTCTCGACGTCGTACTCGTCGCCGATCCCCGTGCCGATCGCGGTGATCATCGCCTGAATCTCCGCGTTGGAGAGCACCTTGTTGATGCGGTTCTTCTCGGAGTTGATCACCTTGCCGCGGAGCGGCAGGATCGCCTGGTTGACCCGGTTCCGCGCTTCGACAGCCGAGCCGCCGGCCGAGTTGCCCTCGACGAGGAAGAGCTCCGCCGACGCGGGGTCGTTGATCTGGCAGTCCGCCAGCTTGCCGGGGAGTGACGAGCTCTCGAGCGCGCTCTTGCGCCGTGTCAACTCTCGCGCCTTGCGCGCCGCCTGACGCGCGTTCCGCGCTGCGACCGCCTTGTTGATGATCTGCTTCGCGTCGGTGGGGTTCTCCTCGAGAAACTCCGCCAGGCGCTGATTCACGGTCTGCTCGACCAGCCCGCGAACCCATGGGTTGCCGAGCTTGGACTTCGTCTGGCCCTCGAACTGGGGATCGCGGAGCTTGACGGAGATCACCGCAGCGAGCCCCTCGCGGACGTCCTCGCCCTCGAGGTTCTCCTCCTTCTCCTTGAGCAGTCCCTTCTCGCGCGCGTACTTGTTCAGCGTCCCGGTCAGTGCGGCCTTGAAGCCGGAGAGATGAGTGCCGCCCTCGGCTGTGTTGATGTTGTTGGCGAACGAGAAGACGGAGTCGACGTAGGAGGCGTTCCATTGCATCGCCACGTCGACGGCGCCGTCCTCCATCTCTCCCTCGAAGTAGACGATCCGCTTGTGGATCGGCTCCTTCGCCGCGTTCACATGCGCAACGAAATCCCTGATCCCGCCCTCGTAGTGAAACTCGTGGCGAGTCTCCGCCTCGCGCTCGTCGGTGAGGACGATCCGCAGGCCACGAGTGAGAAACGCCGTTTCGCGGAGGCGCTGGACGAGCGTCTCGATCGACCACTCGAACTCATCCTCGTCGAAGATCTCGAGATCGGGAAGAAACGAGATCGTCGTACCGGTGTCTTTCTTGCCTTCGGTCTTGCCGACGACCTCGAGGTCGGTGACCGGCTCGCCGCGCGCGAACTCCTGTCGGTACATCTTGCCGTCACGGCTGATCTCCAGCTTCAACCACTCGGAGAGCGCGTTCACGACCGAAACGCCGACTCCATGCAGGCCGCCCGAGACCTTGTAGCCCTCCCCGCCGAACTTCCCGCCCGCGTGGAGCTTGGTCAGGACAACCGTGGCAGCAGGCAGTCCCTGCTCCGCCATGACGTCGACGGGAATGCCCGAGCCGTTGTCGGAAACGGTCACCGAGTTGTCCGGATGGAGGAAGACCTCGATCCGGTCAGCCCGTCCGGCGAGAGCCTCGTCGACCGAGTTGTCGACCACCTCGTAGACGAGGTGATGGAGCCCTCGCGCGCCGGTCGAACCGACGTACATGCCCGGGCGCAGACGGACCGGCTCGAGGCCTTCGAGAACGGTGATGTCTTTTGCGGTGTACGCTGCCTCAGCCAAAGAAAAAAGCCCTGCATAATGGTGCTTTTCGGGCCACAGTCAGTCTATCAGACGCGGCGGCCGACCCGCGGCTCTCGCCAGACTCGACGCAGCCGCTTTCGCAACAACTTTGCGCAAGTTTTCGTCCTCGATCGGCGCGGCCAGGCGCTCTGCCTCGCGCTCCTCCTCCGGGGTCGGCTGCGGCGGCCGGAGAACGCTCTCATCCGGCGATTGCCGTGCAGGCTCGGGCAGCGGCCCGGGGGCAAAGCGGAGGCGGGTGGGTGCGTCGGAGCCGAGGATTGCTTCGAGGCGTCCGCGGATGTCCGCTTCGAGCAGTCCGAGCTCGAACGCCCAGGCCGAAGAGCTCGCGGCTACGTGAAGGGTGCCGTCACGACTCATGCGCGCAGGCCAGGCGTTGCGTGCGATCGATTCTCCGACCGCCGCCGGCCAAGCCTTCACGATCTTTCCCATGGCACCGGCAGGCCCGAAGCGCCTCAGCTCTCGATCTACCTCGCCGCCGATTGGCTCTGGGAACTTCATGCCTGAGCCTCGTACATCGGAATGGATCGACCGGTCATTTCAGACGACGTCGGCACCGCAAGCGGCGCCTCATCAAGCCCTCCGCGCGTGTCCGGGTTCGACCTCGACGAGCTCGTCCGGCGCGGTCGGAAGCGCCGCCGCAGTCGTCGCCGTCAGAAACGCCTGCGCGCCTGCACGGCGAAGACGTTCGGTGAGGATCCCACGCCGCTCGGGATCCAGTTCGGAGAGCACGTCGTCGAGGAGCAGCAGCGGGCTCGGATTGCCCCGTCGTGCGAGAACATCGGCTTCGGCCAGCAGAAGAGCGAGCACGGCGAGACGCTGCTCGCCCTGGGACCCGAAGCTACGCAGGTCGCGGCCGCCTGCGGTGATCGCGACGTCGTGGAGGTGCGGCCCCAGGCCGGTCGAGCCGCGGGCGAGATCCTGCTCGAGGCGCCGCTCGAGTTCCGCTGCTGCCGGCGGATCACCCTCGTAACGCAGGTCGCCCGTCCCGAAACGAAGCTCTGAGGCGATCTCCGCGAACGCCGGGGACAGGAGCTGGACCAGCTCACGCCGGGCGACGACAAGAGCCGTTCCGAGCTCCGCGACGCGCTGGGTCCAGGGGTCGAGTGCCTCCCGAGTCGAGTAGCCGGCCGCAACTCGCCGGAGCGCGCCGTTTCGCTGCGCGAGCGCCGCCGCATACTCCGTCGGGGCCTGCGCCCGGCTCGGAAACAAGCGGCCGAGTGCACGGTCGAAGTAGGCACGCCGCACCGCAGGTCCCCCCTTGACGACTGCCAGGCGGTCGGGTGTGAAGACCAGCGTGGGCACCCTGGAGCGAAGCTCCTCCGCCGCGCGAAGCGGCGTACCGTTCAACCGCGCACGCTTCGGTTCACCAAGCCGAAGCGTGACTTCGATCGCAACCGGAGAGCCGCCGTGCTCAGCGTCCACAGCGACGCGCGCGCCTTGCTCCCCGAAGCGAATCAGCTGCGCATCCGATCGTGTCCGCGGCGAGAAGCCCTGAGCGGCCACGTGCAGGCTCTCGAGCAGGTTGGTCTTGCCGGCGCCGTTCGGCCCGACGGCAAGCACGATCCCGTGCTCGAGCTCCAGCTCGAGCGACGCGTAGGAGCGATAGTCCCGGAGCGAAAGGGTCTTGACGATCAGCCCGGTACTGCTAGCCCGCCAAGCGGATGGGCATGATCAGGTACGAAAAGTCCTCGCCGGCACCTTGGAGCACCGCGGGGCGAAGTGGGCTGATCAACTTCAGCCGCAGCTCGTCACCCTCGACGGACTCGATCCCGTCGCGAAGGAACTCGGGGTTGAAGCCGATGTCCAGTGCTTCTCCGCTGAACGGTGCCGGCATCGCCTCATGAGCCTCGCCGACGTCTTGCGTCTGCGCAGACACCGTCAGCTCACCCTCCGCGAAACGCAGCCGCAGCGGCGCGTTGCGTTGGGCCATCACCGCGACGCGGCGGACGACCTCGAGCAACTCGTCGCGCGGGAGCGTCACTTCGGACTCGAAGCTCTCCGGCAGCAGCTGGCGATAGTTCGGAAACTGACCCTCGATGCGGCGCGTCGTCAGCAAGACGCCGTCGCTCGTGAACAGCACCTGGTTCTCCTGTAGTCCTAGGTGGAGCTCTGATGCGCCCTGGGCAACCCGGCTCAATTCCACGAGCGCCCGTGCCGGCACGATGGCGTCGAGCTCGGGGCCCGGCTCCGACATGGAGGTCTCCTTGACGGCGAGGCGATACGAGTCCGTAGCCGCCATGACCAAGGTCTCACCCTCGAAGCGAACGAGAATGCCGGTGAG
>OBLS010000297.1_pt1 | contig 16795 bp, 20 predicted proteins | sample 1519901 | NCBI WGS metagenome assembly OBLS01 (sample SAMEA3113585, study PRJEB22503) | soil metagenome | reverse complement strand
TACCTACCCTTGATATCCAATTTGAGAGCATATCACTAGTAATATCGCTAGAGACTTATTTAAGCCTTAGGATTGTGGGTTCTGTTAACTCAACGGCTCATCCAATATCTGTTAACTCGGCTCATTATAAGAGAAATGCACTAAGCAGCGGATCAGCGCGTCTTGGTGGGGACAGATGTTTATTGTAGCACCATCTCACAAGTTCTACCGCACGTTTCATTAATAATATCGAATCAAATAACTTATCTTTTGTTAGTGCATCAAAATAAATATTCTTCGACATTCTTACAGCTTCCATATTATATAAATTGGGAATTATGACGAACTCTACATTAATATATATTAATGAATAGACCAGTTCGTCAATAAATGCATTTTTTTTGTCTTGTTGCAATCTTGTAAAAGCTTGTTTATCTAATGATGAAAAGCTAACTTGGACACCCAAGAGTAATGAATCACGTTTATCCGGATTAAATATCACATTGACAGACTCGGAGTTAATGGCTACTGAGACGTTAAGCTCCGCTACTGGATCACGAACTTTCATTGTTGGTCGGTTCTCTTGATCCAACCATCGCAAGACTTTCGTTTTTACTGCATTTTTAGATTCCGGCATATGTCTTCACTTAATTATCTGTAATATCCGCTCAAGAATCTCTTTTCCCTTGGCTGTGAGTTCATAATATTTTACAGCAACCGGTCGCTTATCTTCACTCAAGCCATATTCGCTCTTAACCAGTTTGGCTTCTTCCAATGAATTGAGATGAAATGTTATTATCTTTCTATCGATAGACAGTATTTCGCCGATTTGAGTAGCGTACATTTTACTCTTATCTGTCAGTAGATGCAATATCTGTAGTCTTGTTGGCTGTGATGCAATGTGAATGCGTTCAATATCGGGGTTCTTGTGTAATTCTTCAATGAATATCAATTCCGTCTTGGTAACAGTATGTCCCATGTGCTATATGAATTATACGCGTACGAAGCTTTAACTCTATCGGAAATCTTTATATCTACGCGGATAGTATATATCCGTGGGAGTAATGGCATATCCGAATATGCGTGAACAACACGGCTTGGAGATATCCAAACAATTCCGAGCGGTTAGACGCGTAAATAAACATCTCTATCGAGTTAAATCGCAATCCGGCAATGGAAACTATCATGTTAATCTGACAAAGATTGGCTTTTCATGCAGTTGTCCAGATTACACGTATCGTGGAGTCAAATGTAAACATGTTCACGCAGTCGAATTATCATACGCATTACGTCAAGAAGTCGAGAATGTAGTCATTCCTGAAATCGCATTGGAATGTTGTCCGGCTTGTAAATCGGAAAATATTGTAAAACATGGTATCCGTCACAACAAATCGGGGAATATCCAAAGATACAGCTGTAAGAGTTGCAGTAAATGGTTTACATTTAACATTGGATTCGAAAGAATGCATGCTACTTCGCAAATGATAACTTCCGCAATGCAATTGTATTTCAGCGGCGAATCATTCCGCAACAGCAAGCGATTCTTAGAATTACAGGGCGTCAAGATAAGTCATGTTGCCGTCTACAAATGGATTAAGAAATACGTTTCTCTAATGCAGAACTATCTTGATAGAATAAAACCAAAAGTCGGAGATGCATGGCGAACCGATGAACTGTATATGAAGATCAGTGGAGATACCAAATATCTGTATGCAATTATGGATGACCAGACGCGTTACTTGATAGCGCAACAAGTAGTAGATTCCAAATATGCTGCTGACATAGCTCCAATGTTCAGAAAAGCCAAATCGATTGCTGGTAAGAGACCCAATGTGCTAATCAGTGACGGAGCCCCCAACTTCAATGATGCATTTAAAAGAGAATTCTTCACCAGACGTAGCCCGCGATCTAGACATATCCAACACATCAGATTACAGGGTGATCACAATAATAACAAGATGGAGCGATTCAACGGGGAAGTTCGAGACAGAGAAAAAGTTATGCGTGGTATAAAGAAATCGAACGATTCCAAGATTTTAGATGGATATCAAATATATCATAACTACATAAGACCGCATGAGGGAATAGGGAATGTTACTCCAGCTGAAATGTGTGGTATTAAAGTTGAGGGAGAGAATAAGTGGAAGACTTTGATACAAAACGCGACGGCTAAAAAGCGAGTGAATGAAGATGAGAATTTGTGAGTTAATCTGTAGTTTGATGTATACTACAATGTTTTAATGTGGATATTTTTCTTAATATACGCATTAGTTTTTGCTTTCTTGTCTCATGAAGTTTAACAGTTGTTCTATCAAAGACTTCGTCCACATGTAGTATGATTTTTTTAGTTTTGGATACACCGTTCCCACTTACAACTATTTCGATTTCAAATTCACCAATTCCGAAAGCATGTTGTGGGGGCATATTACCAACAGAATTTACTAATTCACATGTTGATGACATAGCATAAAGATCCAACCCTCCCAGCAATCGGAGTTGATGAAAATTCGAATCAGCGAACACTAGTTCGATGTATTTCTTATCCACTTTTTTTCCCAGAAATGTATAGTTAGTGTTCTGATTTGCCCAACAAAGATTCTGTGTATCAGATGGATGGCGTTTTCCAGCATTTAATGCTGATTCGGGCACATTCAATTCCACATGACAATTATTAGCATCGGCTCCGCCAGTATTTTTTATTAGTACTCTTATCCATTTGCGCTTAATGCCGAGCTGTCTTCCCGATGGATCTAATAAGTCTAAAGTTCGCTCATAGTTTGAATTCGCTGAAATAAAATCGATTTTAAAATTGGGTTTGCTAAAAAAGCTCTTATTTTGAGAATTGAAAGTGGCGTCGCTATTATGAATGCAATAAGCCCCGTCAGCGATGCCCAATTATCGGTATAATACTGTCCGATGGTGCCAATATCCGTGATATTCATTGTTTATAATCAATGAGACGTATTTATAAGCGTCTCCCATGAGCCGAGGGTTAACACCCCAAAAATGAGCCATCAAGTTAACAGAGCCCACAATCCGGCTCTGTTAACTTATCAGGACATTTAGACTTTCAAGAAGAGTGTTAACCGTCGAGACACGGGATTTGTCTAGTCTGGTTTAAATTCGAACATAGAACTATCGAATGTGGACACTACATTACAATTTGGACATGCTTCTTTGGTACCCATAGCCGTTACATTGATATCATTCGGGTCTTTGATGTTTAGTGTATTTGATTTAAATTCGTGGCCACATTTTGGACATGTTAATATTACCGCCATTGTTGTAAAAAATGGAAAGCGGATTGAGATATAATAAGTTATCCGAATGTTTTCGATATAAGTTTCGTATTCTTTTTATCTAAAGCCCAATCACGTATTAAATCTTCATTATCTAGAAAATATTGTCTATCGACAACAATTAGATCATCACAATCCGTCAAGTCGAGAAATGCTTCTTTTCTAACTGGGAAGTTTTTGCCTGCTTCGAGACCGCCCACAAAGACTCGCGTATTTCTGTTTCTCAGAATTCCCGGCGACTATGACTTCATTTTGCGATTCAATTCCGAAAATTATAGAGATACTAATGGCAAAAGATATACTGTAAAGATCAGTGAATGGGATAAAATCTCTGTGTCCCGAAATTAACGGCTAGAAAACTGGGGTGTTTGTCCCGATAAGTTAACAGAACCGGATTGTGATTTCTGTCGCGACCCCGTTTGTTTTGACTTAGCGTGCGGTTAGGTCGAAAACGTGCATTAAGTGTCGCGACGCGGATGAGTCATCGTGATACTGCGGAATACCATTCAACTTTGTTGACTTTCTTACAGTTTGGACACCTCACCGTATTGTATGCCAAGCTGATCTTTTATATCTCTGGGAATCTTCTCGGTGAGCAAATACCCGCAATTTCCGCATAGATAATTATCACCAGCATCTCCAGCCGCCAGTCTTAGTTGAGGATTGCTCAGCTCGGAATTAGCAAAATCTTGTTCTACTATTTTCCACTTGATATTCAATATTCATAGTCGGTTTATTGAGGGCTTTTAGTCATACTAATTCTATTTGAAAAATAGCAAAAGGCGTTGCGGGTCGGGCGGGATAACTATAAAGCTTCGCGCTTAAATCGATAAACACATTTGCAGACTCTCAGTAATGAAAATACCACAAACACAACTCAAACGTCGCACATGACACTGCTCTAGGGGTGCGTTGCATTATTGAATGTTAAGTTGATTATTCAATAGATAGCTATTGTTATCTAAATTGTGTATTTCAGCATGGTCGGCCGCTTAAATAATAGACTTGTAGGATATTGCGCGTGCTCTTCGGTTCTAGAACTAAGAGAGTAATTAATATCGGCGCTGATCCTAAACTTTCAACAACAATTCCCATCAAGGACGAAGATGAATTGTACAGAATCACAGAGATAAGTAGTTTGTTAGATATAAATGAAAAAGTCCTGTTAGTTATAACCCAGAGCAAAATAAGACTGGTGGGTTTACCGTTCACTTCTTACGTGATTTACGCTACCGACAGGAGAATAATTATCCGAGATATTTCAATGCACGGGTTGAAGGAAAATACGATTGGATTACTATACTCAATAATCACAGACATCAACCACGAGGAAGGATTAGTTTCAGCCCGTATCAGGTTGAAAATAAAACGAACTCAAGTTGACAAAGGACTGCCTTTACTGGATCAGTATGAAACTATTGGAAACGAATTTGAATGGATAATTGAGCATATTCCCAAGAGCAAGGCACTTCTTCTAGTCAAAATAGTCAGAGCTATGATAAGTAGACTGGAGTATTCGTCGGAAGAGCATCATCAATCCCCCAATGCAAATGAATCTGTTGTTGCATCAGCTTCGACGGCGGATTCACCAGCCGACGAGCTCCTCAAGATAGCTAGATTGAAAAGCGAAGGTGTAATAAACGACCTAGAATTTGCTCGGCTGAAGCAAAATATAATAGGACGTATTCACTGAGTTTGCTTCGGCCCAGTGATTAATTTCCGAGAGGCAACGACATTCCTATAGGAATACTGCTGTACGAATTGCTTGTGTCCGCTTTGGGATTATCAGGCTTCTCACTTAACCTCAAACCTTCTCTAGTTGACATAGAATCTTGATGGTTGTCCTGTTGGCGAATTGGGTTCTCCGGTAGCACTGGCTCTTCTATATCATGGGCTTCATTTGACGCTGTTTGGTTATTCATGAAAAACGGTTGTGGACTGCTTTGCCAGGGTCTTTGCAAGGAATTAGCGATACTGATTTCCTCTTCTAGTGGTTGTTCGACGACCAGAGGTTCATATTGTGCATATTCATCGACATATATTTTGCCAATGTCATTGAGCTGAGTTTCGTTACTGGGAATAGTACCATTTCGGTTCTGGCTTACATTCTCAGCTCCTTGTATCGGATTTGAAGAGCTATTGGTCAGTAGGGTTTGCAGTTGATCCTCACTAATTACCATTTCAGGGTTAACAGACAATGGTGGAAAGCTGCTACTGTTTGTAGGATTTGTACCATTTGTAGCGTTATTACTGTGGATACTGTTTGTAGGATTTGTACCGTTTGTAGCGTTATTACTGTGGATACTGTTTGTAACCTCGCCAGCATGTGGTAAAAGTTCTTCATTCTTCATAACCGTTTGACATATTGTTACATTCTGTTGATAGTTAGGGGAACATACATTCAAGTCTCCCTTTAATACTCTAAAATACATCGTACCTGATGATGACGAAGATGATTTATCTCCGCTGCCATGCTCTGTATACGCTAATGCACTGTAATTTGGCATCATCATAAAAAGAAAAAATGCAACTGTCGTGGCTGCAATAAGGTAGCTTCTGCATCCATTTTTATCTTTAACTATTAATCCCTTCACAATTTCGCTTCTTCATTCTATGCTTAAATGAGCTTGCGAAGTATATCGTATTGCATTATCCAATCGGAATTTGAGCCTAATATTTGCTGAGAATAATCTCTATTAGCAAACGAGATAAGAGATGATACGTACATTGTTTCAAGCTCAAGTTTAAATTAATTGGTCGTATTCGTAGGAACGGTGGATTTTAAAGAAAATGAATTGCAGAGTACACGTTCATTTGTATATATTTTCACAACCAATTGTAATGGCCCCTATAATTCGGGCCTAGATATATCATGAAAAATGATGTCAAGCCAAGGATCTCAATAATTTAACATAATAAAAAAATAAAGCATAGATCAAGTACTCACTTTGATTCACCTTAAATACTCAATATTCACCATGGTCTTGACGGAAAAGAATATGAAGTATAGATGCAGAACCGATATTATGGGACTTATACTGAATGCGGCCAATGCAATAGATGGGGAATCCAGATCGCATATCATGTACAAGAGTCTCGTGAATTATAATCAACTCAAGGATTATCTCATTTTTCTACAACAGCAAGAATTAATAGAATATGATAAATCCGCTAGAACTTATAGGACAACAGTAAAGGGACGAGATTTTCTAGAGTTGCAAAGAGACATGGGTGAGATGGCTCGCCTCTATGGGGGTAGCAGTAACTTACCCCATCCTTCCAGGCAATAGGCATAGGAATTTGGTGGACTAGAGGCTTCCATCGTATACAAAGAGGTCTTAATAAATCTGCCAATGCAATACAAGATAGCAATTATATACGAAATAGCATAGAGTTTTTTAGAAATGGATTTTGCAAACAGCAGCAAAGATGAAGAAATTTCAAAATCAGTTGTGGACGAATGGTCAAAATGGTTTGATTTTAACAGAGAAACTATTAGTTCGGTTGTACCCGAAGAGTCGGGATTGTTCAAAGTTCATGCTAGTATGAAAATATTGTATATTGGAACGGCCCAGAACCTTAAAAAATCTCTACTAGATTCTGTCATGGATCCTTGCATAGGCAAGGGACAAAGATTCAGTTATATAGTGAAGCATGATTCCCTAGAAAATTTGAAAAGTGAACTCCTGAAAGATTATAAGCTTAGGCATAATGGAACACTGCCCTCCTGCATGGAAAATGCAATGTAATGAATATGCCTTAGATATAATATCTTGAATAAAATTCTTGTAGGGTTCACGTGATCTTGACAATTATCTAGATTAGAATGTAACCGATTCAACGAAGGTTTGTCGAGTCTATAAAAGTCGTTAGTTAGTAATTGATTCATAAAAGTGTATTTCGGAAATAGATGAGTACCTCACTTTTAATGAGAGGAAAAATATGAAATGACAAGCAAACTCGACCTGCGGTACATGGAAACAAGAACCTATTCATAGGAGCATTTTGAGTGAATATCCTGTTGGGGATCAAAGGGACCGTTTACATAACGAGAAAAATGCCCGAACCCGGTCCTTCCATGCTAGCCAGGAAATACTCTGTTACGATGAATGCAAATCCGATGTCACCTTCTAGAAAGGAAATCTTGAGAAATGTTGTGGACAAGAACGCGATATTCTGTAGCTTGAATGAACGTATCGACAGGGAGGTAATGGAGAAGGCAGGACCTAAGCTTAAAGTCATTAGTACTTTAAGCACCGGATATGATCATATAGACATAAAAGAGGCAAAAAAAAGGGGGATTTATGTTGCTTTCACCGGAGACGTTCTTTCTGAAGCAACTGCGGATTTAACCTTCGCTTTAATTCTTGCTATATCCAGAAAAGTTGTACTTGCAGACAAATACATAAGACACAAAAAATGGAAGGTGGGATGGTCACCTGATCTCTTTCTAGGCTCAAATGTGTACTGCAAAACACTGGGACTTATAGGCGCAGGTCGAATAGGAAGAGCCGTAGCTCGAAGAGCGAAAGGATTTAACATGAATATTCTCTACCACAACCGCCACCGGTTGGAAATGAAACTCGAATATGAAATGGGTGCCAGGTATGCAGAATTGGATACTATCCTAAGAGAAAGTGACTTTCTTTCCATACACGCTAATTTAAACAGGGAAAGTAGAAACATAATTAACGAGTCAAAACTTAGGCGTATGAAAAATACGTCCTATTTAATCAATACTTCTCGTGGTCAAGTAATTGATGAGAGGAGTCTTATAAAAGCTCTAAAATACAAGTGGATTGCTGGGGCTGCACTAGACGTTTTTGAAAGTGAGCCACTAAGAACTAACAGTCCGCTAATCAGAATGGAGAATGTGGTACTGCTGCCGCACATTGGAAGCGCGACATATCAGGTTCGTTCGAAAATGTCAGAAATTGCTGCTCATAATATCATAGAAATTCTAGAGGGCAGAAAAACACCCTTAATGGTTAACTAAGCGGTTTGCTGAAGTTGGTTTTAAAGGTCAAGCATTCGTTGGTTTGACTTCAAAGAGAGTATCAGCCTTTTAGAATTCATTTATTCATTTATTGGATTACCTCCATCGAAACCCGTTCAGTATGGACCCCGGTTCACCTTCGAACTATATGCTAGAGGTAATTTCTCAGTACGATTAGCAAGAATCTTTCTAATGTAAATTTCTTACTCAAGCTAAATATACTAACATATATGGTTTTGATTATAATCCATCATGATAAACTCAGCCGAAAGTGAACCAGAATCATTGATTGAAACCCCCGAGGAAAGAAGGGAACGATTCTTACTCGAATTTGAAAAGCCATTTAAATGTGAAAAGTGTAATGAGCGGTTTAAAAAGAAAAAGTATCTGAGAGAACACAAGGCTGAAATTCATTCATACTAAGTGACTCAAAGCAGTACTTTTTCGTAGTTTTCGCAAATTTCTTCTATTATTAGCTAGTTCAACATCGAACGAAAGCAGACCGAAATTGACATCAAAAATTAAATTAAATTAAATCTGAAGTGATCTATTGTAGCGATTATGAAAATCTATACCAAGACTGGTGATCTAGGAGAGACTGGACTCATAGGTGGAAAGAGAATACCAAAACATCATGCAAGAATAATTGCTTATGGATCTGTCGATGAATTAAACTCTAGTATTGGCTTAGTCTTAGCAACTTTGGAGACTTCTCAACATGTCAGCGGTTTCTCAGACTTTGTTAAGATTCTGTTGACAGTTCAAAACGATCTGTTCATCCTCGGTGCAGATTTAGCCGATGACAGTCCAAGCACCGATAACCGTTTTGGAAGCCCACGAGTTAACGAAGACATGATATCCACGGTTGAGAAGACCATAGACACTCTTGAGCAGGAACTCTCACCGATTTCTTTCTTTATACTGCCAGGGGGCAGCGTTGAAGCTAGTCACTTGCACATGAGTCGAAGCATTGCTAGAAGGTCAGAGATTTCGGTTGTAGGTTTATCAAAAGCAGAATCAATCAATCCTCTCACGATAATTTATCTGAACAGACTTTCTGATCTATTTTTTGTTATGGCTAGAACAGCCAATAAACGGCTTGGTATCCCCGATACTGCATGGAAAAAGACACATTAACCTGCGTCCTCCTTGTTTTGGGGTCTAATCTGACTCAAAACAGGTCACACGTGTTAGGTTGTGTTTTGTAGTTGAATAGCCTGGTTCACGGCAAGTACTTCGACTGACAAGCAAACCTGAATAAGAGAAATTTATGTGTCATGCCTTACTGTTAAGGTTGTCCAATTAAATTACATTGGTATTCAAGATAGTAACAGAGTAAAATCAAATTTCTGGGATAATACAAATGACGAATCGTGTCGAAGTATAGCGCTTGGTTTTGATTATAATCTACGTTACCAGATCTTAAAATTAAATTGATGGCTGGCTAAATTTTGAAGGTTCCAGTATAATTTCCTGATGTTAGGTACTCGCCGGAGGGAAATCTTTTATTAGGTAATTTATAGGACAACTTCGATGGTATTGTCACCTCTCAACTATCGGTTGTTGGCGAATTTCTTTAATTATGTAGAGAAATTGAAAGCAATAAAGAGATCAGGATGGATCAACAAGGTAAAAGTCAAGAATCCTGAATCTGTGGCAGATCATTCGTACGCTATGAGTACAATGGTCATGGTAATCTCTGACATTTTAGGTATGAAGACAGAGAGAGCCATGAAGATGGCAATCTTGCACGATCTGGGAGAATCAATCATTGGGGACTATGAACCGAATGAAATCTCTAGCAATGAAAAGCGAATCAAAGAAACTGAAGCAATAGATTGTATCCTCAATCATTTGCCTCCAGAAACGCTGAAAGAATATACGGATATTTGGAAAGAGTATCTTGAAAATAAGACTGATACGTCACAACTGGTTCATAGCGTAGACAGGTTCGAAATGGCTATTCAAGCCAAGACATATGAAACTCAGGGGTATCCTTCTAATATTCTTCGGCAGTTTCTTTCTTGCACAAGGGATGGAGAAGATGGAAATGATATACTACTGCTTCTAAAACGTACCAAGGATGCTCTTTTTTCTCAGTGAATGTCTCTAAAATGGAATAACTCGTCTCAGACTATAAATAAATTTTCATCAAATGTGTTGTTGTTCATTTGTCGAGATTACACTCCACAATAGCAATTTTATATTTCAATTAAAGATTTCTACTAGTTAATAAAATAGTTTAGACACGAATTTTTCATTATATTTGAAAAAACTAATGAAAACTTAAAATGAACAAGCAGATTTAACTACAAACAAGTGGCTAAAAAAATAAACCATGCCCAGGAAGTGGAAGTTAGGGGCCATCTAATTGATTCGATGATCTTAGGTAGAATTCTTGATACCATTATGGATCTCAAGGGGGACTTTCAGATTCTAGAATTTCATGTCGGTAAGAAAAAAGGAGAAGAGAGCACTTCGCGTCTACTCATAATAGGAAAAGACAGGGATCATTTAGACAGGCTACTGGAATCAGTGTACCGTGAAGGTGCACAACCACTCTATATTGACGAAGTTGAATTAGAACCAGCCAGTAAGGACATGGTATTACCTGATGCTTTCTATAGCACAACCAATAATCCAACTCAAATCTACTTTAGGGGTTCCTGGATAAGTGTAAGGAATATGATGATGGACAAGTGCATCGCATTGGACATTGAAACCAAGACCGCCGAATGTAAGGTGATACGTGAGGTACGAAAAGGGGACATGATTGTCACAGGCGAGCGAGGTATTCGAATCATTCCGCAGGAACGTCCAAGAGAAGGAGTGGATATATTTCAGTTCATGAGTAGCTCGAGTTCTAGTGAAAGACCAACTCAACAAATCGCTCGAAAAGTAGCTTATGACATTTACAACACTAAAGAAAGGTCTCATGGAAAAATAGTGGTGGTATCAGGACCAGTAATAGTCCATTCCGGTGCCGCAGCGGCCTTATCACAATTAATAAGAATGGGATATGTTGATGGATTACTTGCAGGTAATGCATTAGCAGTTCACGATGTCGAGAACGCCATCATGGGAACGTCTCTTGGTATGCATGTTAAAGATGGAACTCTAGCGGTAAGAGGGCATAGAAATCATATGCAAGCTATAAACGAAGTTTTCAAAGCAGGATCATTAAAGAAAATGGTGACAAAAGGTGCCTTACGTAACGGGATAATGTACGAATGCGTATCAAGGAATGTGCCGTACGTATTGGCCGGTTCTATTAGGGATGATGGTCCTATTCCTGATGTAGTGACTGATGTAGTCCAAGCTCAACACAAGTACAAAAAATTACTGGAAAATGCGAGGATGGTCTTAATGTTTTCGACCATGCTTCATTCAATTGCGGTAGGCAATATGCTACCGTCGTCAGTAAAGGTAGTTGCTGTAGACATTAGCCAACCTGTGGTAACAAAACTATTGGATAGAGGCACAACTCAAGCAATCGGGGTAGTGACTGACGTAGGAATATTCTTGCCTATGATAGTGGACCATCTGACACAGATTAAAACATCAAACAGAGCTAAGCGTGCAGTGTTTTTGCGTAATTGAAAGTCGCTAAATTCTACTAGCTCAGGCATAGTGATAAATTTACTTGTACATAGTAACGTTAAATTCGGTCATGAGGTATTTAAGGGATGTGAAACACTTATTCCTGTTAAAATTGTATTCATTAAAGAAAATTAACTCAACAATATACCTATTCATTCATCGTGGTGGGTACATATACCAATAGGAGATTCAAATGACATGGATGCAAGTAATAGGAAAGACATGAATTTGGATCTCAAACAAAGTATAAGCGAGGATATAGGTATACGACTCAAGGATTCGCTGTACGAAGAGCTGATACATTATTTCAATAACTTGAAAATTTCGTCCGATGATCCATTATATTCCACGGCCATGTCATACGTAGACATGATTTCTGTACGAGAGCTTCAATTTCAGCCGAGTTTCTTGGAGGCAGTAAGAGTAATTGTCCACGCTGCAAGGGTAACTGGATATGATTTTAGTCCTTCTAAATTATCAGACATACTTACTATTTCTGTGGGAGAAATAAGGAAGTTTCGTAGTGCAGAGGGAAGAAACCTTAAAACATTTGAACAGGTAGTCTTTAATATCTACAAGGATCTTAATGAAAACTACCAAAGTTTCAGCGACTCCTTAAGGTTGTCTTACCCGGAAATTCTTGTGAATGTGATTTCTGTTATCCATAGTGGAAAAGATGCCTCTGGAGCACGCAATGATTCGTATAATGCTGAAGCATATTATCGAACTATGAAAGCTCAACAAAATTTGGGACAATCCTATAGTTTAGATTTCTCAACTGAGGTTCAAGCTAATCAGATGGATAGACCAATTACTGAAAGAGTGATATCTGACAAAGGTCTAGTTGATAGTCTAGTACAGATCACAGGAAGAACCACGGAGTCAGTCCAGGATGCGCTTAAGGGATTGTCTGAGTACGACTTGAATAGCATCAAGGACCTATGCAGTAATTATGCCAAGCTACAAGAGTACTTTGACATCGCTGGGGACGAAAAGGAATTCAAGGAAAGAGTGGAAAGAGAATTGGGAAGGAAGTTGTTGGATAGTCAGGTTCAACATGCGATCTTGTCAGTGAGAAGATCAAAAACATATATTGAAAATATTCTTGACGACAAATTCGTCCCAGATAAGTCTCATGGAATTAATCATGTTAAGCATAACCTGGAGTATGGATATCAGCTGATAGGGATCATTCAAAGTAAGAGAAAGAGAAAAAATCGCAGGTCAGTCTAGACTTCTGCTATTATTCAGCGACGATCTAGATAGATGTGATAGTAATCAAGTAATTCAATCTTAGTTATTCGTTGGCAATTGCGCCCAAATCAGTCAGGCAACCGTGATTGGAACTGGTCCTACAAACTATTTATGGAAAGGGTTCATTGTGGCCCGAATGGGCCGCAAATTCGATTAGATATATGAATACACACGAATAATCCTTACGAGGGATATTTAATAATATAACAAATCTGAGACTTGAAATTTATTATCAGTTATAATTCGAATTTATATAATTACAAATTCTACGTCAGCATGTATAATATGCCATAGCTAAACCGGAAGTGATAGTCTCCCTAGGTATTCTTCCATCGAGTGTTCTGATTTTATTTTCGATACTATACTATTTTTTTCCTCCTCAGTAAACCAATTTGCTAGACTCTTTGCAATTCCATTTTTGTCGCATATTACGATCATGTACCCATTAGAATCCTTTACAATCCCATAAAAATTCTCTTCACCTACTGGTTCCCATTGATCGGCTTTGTTGTCCTTCAGTGCCAAGGCAGGCATAGCATTTTCCGCATAAGTCTTCAGGAAATCCTGGGCAGATTTAACCCTTTTTTGACCAATTTTAAGGGCGGTAAAATACTGCATATATCTAGCTCAATCTAATTTCTCTTAAAAAAGGTTTATGGTCACTAAGGCATGCCCCCTATGAATTTGGGGATATGGAATTCAGTCAAAGAGCTCCAGGGTGTGCTTAAATTATTTCTTTCCGAATTACCCAGCTAGATACATGAAAAATGAAGAATGAAGAATGAAGAATGAAGAATTACCAATCGGCTACGATGAATTTAATGTCAGTGGGTTCAAATAAACATTGGCGTAATCAGTCTGATAATTTGATTGGTAACACATAAAATGGTAACACATAAAATGCGGAATGCATATGCGCTTGGAACTACTTAAAGATCATTTTTTTCATGATATGATCCTGCCGTCGCAAGGTGTTTTTAGATATCTTCAATTAATATAGTTCAGCCTATTTGGTCGTGTCAACAGGATCAAATTTTTCCTTTTTAAAATGTAGTTGCCTGACCTATTATATGCATATCTAAATTTAGTAAAGAATTACGAGCACTAAGAGGTTGTGATATCTTCTATCAAAGGTTAAAGAGTCTATGCAAAAAAACACTCATCTGGCCCATTTTAAATAACTACGTCTACTAAGATCGGACCATAGGTTATTGGGATCTAGATTTTATCCATTGCCCTACTTTAGGCAAAACATTATTTTGAGAATAACTGCTCGCAATAAGTCCAACGTGACCGGTATGGAATCTCATCAAACGTTTATCTTTACTCGATACCAAGTCATTCAACACAGAGCTGGCTGCTGGCGCAACTAAGTGGTCCTCTTCAGCGACTATATTTAGTAGTGGTACTGTTATTTTGGAAAGATCTAAAATGTTATGGTCATCTGCTACTTGATTGTTCCTATCTGAAATTTCTTTTATTCGCATTTCATTTTTTGCAAGCAAGTTGTTTTGGTAGATATCTTTTATCCACTGCCTAAATGTTTCACCTGCAATAGGGGGTGTATCATAAAGCCATTTCTCAACTCCTAGAAAGTTGTCAACGAACTTTTTATTGTCAATATTTTGCACTAGGTTGATATACTTGTTTACCCCCTGCTTAAACGGTTTTAGAATCGAATAACATGTGTAAAGTTGCTCAGTTGTAAAGTTCCCCAATGTATCTACTAATTTATCGACATCGATATTCTTGGCAAAATTTGCGAGAACTGTTGAGTCTTGATCTGCATCTATTATAGGAGCAATGGTCACTAAATTTCTAACTTTCTCCTGATGTGTTGCTGTATACATTACAGACATCGTTGCGCCAAGACAATAGCCATGTAAGGTTACCTTTTCCACATCTCTTTTTTTCCTTACAATTTCAACACAATGGTCTAAGTAATAATTTACATAATCATCGAATGAAACGTATTTATCTATAGATGATGGAGCATTCCAATTAACAAGATACACATCAAACCCTTGGCGAAGAAGATTTTGGATCCAGCTTCTACCAGGCTGCAGATCGAGAATATATGATTTATTCATAAGGGCATATACGACTAGTATTGGGGTTGGAAAAGTCTTGTTTGTCATAGGCATATAGTGCAAGAGAGTATAATTCCTCGTTTCACGTAGTATCTCATTAGGTGTAGTCCCTACCCTGATTGTCTTACCTGCCATATGCAGCGTCTTTCGACATGTTTCCAAACGCTTTGAATAGTCTACTAGTTCTTGAGCGAAATCTAAAGATGAATCAGGCGTGGTAGCGAGATGACCTTCAATGGGTTTTGTCACTTTTAATGTCTCTTCCCTAGGTTCGGTTCTCTGTTCGTTGGGGGTTTCTTCCTGTTTGGTCACAAATATTCGCCTACTTACGTAGCTTTCTCCTTCTAATTTTTGTTGCTGAGATTTAAAAACTTATAGATTTTGGATTGAGGCAGATAGAACCCAATTAAGTTATAAAAAGAATGGATAGTGGCTTGAAATCGCAAAGCAGTCATAATCAAACTTTGTCAATGGGATATGCAGCTATCGTGCGTATCAGGGGCAATCCTATTAATATTTATTCCATTAGCATATGATCTAAATGCTACCTATAGAACTGAAATGGTTAGAGCCATTCGGAAAGCACCGGATAGTAGGCCTTACGTCGGGTATCATCCAGGCTATTCTTCTCCAGAACTAATCCTTGGTCCTTAAGATCTTCAATGGCATTTTGAATTGTTCTCCTAGGCAAATGACTAATTCGGATCAATTCGCTCTGTTCTATAGGGTATTTAGTCTTGATTATGTAGTAAATAAATTTGGACGCAGGACCACCTTCTGGATCCTTTCTAAAGTAGGAAACCCCGTACGCTGCTTTTGACATTAACCCTCTTCGTTGTGTTTCGACAGACATGAGCAAGTCGGGCCTAACTTCTGCCAAGTTTACACGTTGTCCAAACTCAGCTATAAGTGCGGATTGTTGCGATTCAAGTGGCGCTTCAAAAACGAAGGTTCTCGGTGGAAATTTTGATGTAAGCGCACCCATAAGGTGCCATTTCACTGCTCCACGTTCATCGTAAATTCCTACACCTATTCCTTCATTTGCCTCCAGTATAACCTTGTTACTACCAAGCTTAATACTCTGTTCAGTTCGTGAAAGAATCTGTTCAACGGTTAGTTGATGCCTAGGATCTTTCCTGCCGATTTTCCACAAGTACCTCATATCTTTTGATTCGATAATTTTGACAATTTCTTCTTTTTCTTCCAAGCTCAAATCGCGATTGTTTTCACTTATCTCTATGACATCAATACCTATCGTAGCAGCCTCAGTTACGAACCTTTCAAATACATTTTCTATTATCGCGTACTCGGCCATCGTACTTCCTAGCGACACTTGGACTCCATGCTTGTGATAAATTCCAATTTTCTTTTGGAGAATAAAATCTGGAATCAAAAGCGGATAAGCTCCATAGATCTTCACTATATCTACTATCGGTGAAAGAGTTTCAATAACTTCGCTATCTATGCTAGGCAGCCGGTCTATCATGTAAGTTAGCCCTTCTTCTCGCGGTTTTTTCGAGTCGATTCGATCCTTTATTATATCTTTGAGCATCTTATCTGAGAATATTCATTAGGCT
>OBLS010000296.1_pt1 | contig 16800 bp, 14 predicted proteins | sample 1519901 | NCBI WGS metagenome assembly OBLS01 (sample SAMEA3113585, study PRJEB22503) | soil metagenome | reverse complement strand
TTCGACCACCACTGGACGGGGTGCTTTGATGGCCCGCCGGAGCGACCGCGCGACCGCGCCAGGTCGTGCGCGCTCGGCTCGAGGAGGGTTGTGGAGCGTCCCGGATACGTGCCGCCTGCCTGGCTCACCGCACCGGCGACACCGGGCCGGGCCCGTCCGCTCAGCGTGCCGGTCGGCTCGCTGGACGCGACGATCGACGTCACGCTCTGGTCCCCGGACGACGACTCCGACTCGGTGCCGCTGCCGCTGGTGGTGGTCCATGACGGGCCGGAGTACGACGAACGGGCCGCGCTCACCCGCTACCTTGCGGCCGGCATCACCGGAGGATGGCTGCCCAGGTTGCGGGCCGCGCTGCTCAGTCCCGGTGTGCACCGCAACCACTGGTACACCGCCAACCCGGACTACACCGACGCGGTGTCGTCGGCGGTCATCCCCGCGCTGGCCGACGCCGCCGCCAGCACCGTGCGGGTGGGCATCGGAACCAGCCTGGGCGGCCTGGCCATGCTGCACATCCAGCGCACGCACCCAGACGTCTTCGACGCTCTGTACCTGCAGTCGGGCAGCTTCTTCCGACCGAGCTTCGACGCACACGAGCGGCGACGCCTGAGCCAGTACGGGCGGATCGTCCGATTCGTCGGCGACGTGCTGCGGACGACCGCGGCCCGACCCGTGCGCACCGTCCTCACCTGCGGCGCAGCCGAGGAGAACGTTCACAACAACCGCGTGATGGCCGGGGCGTTGCGTGCACAGGGGTATGACGCGACACTGCATGAGACACCCGGCGGACACGACTTCACGGCTTGGCGCGACGCGTTCGACCCGCACCTGACACGGCTGCTGCAGGAGAGGTGTGCCCACGAGACGCGACGCGGTTGAGATGTGGTCGCCGGCCATCGGCGCGGCGGGCACCGTCATCGCCTATGGGCACCTGGGCCGGCCGGTGCTCGTGTTCCCGTCCGAGCAGGGCCGGGCCTGGGACTTCGAGAACAACGGCATGGTTGGTGCCGTCGACGATCTGATCGACGCGGGACGGGTGAAGCTCTACTGCGTGGACAGCTACGACGCGGCGTCGTGGTCCAACCGCGACGTCCCGGTGGAGGAGCGGGCCCGCCGACACAACGCCTACGAGTCCTGGCTCATCGACCAGGTGGTGCCATGGATCCACTCGGACTGCGGCGGTCCGGTCGAGATCGCGACCCTCGGATGCAGTCTCGGTGCATTCCACGCCGCGAACAGCGCGCTCAAGCGGGCGGACCTGTTTCCGCTCGCGATGTGCTTCTCAGGTACGTACGACCCGTCCACGTTGCACGGGTGGGGCGAGCGCGGCGACGAAGCGTATTTCAACAACCCGTTCGACTACGTCGCCCACCTCCACGGCGAGCACCTCGACTGGCTGCGTGGCCAGGTCAGCCTGCTGCTCGTCTGCGGGCAGGGGCAGTGGGAGGACACCACGGGCTCGCTCGAGAGCACCAAGCGGTTCGCCGCTCTGCTCGCCGAGAGGTCCATCCGGCACGAGCTCGACCTGTGGGGACATGACGTGCCGCACGACTGGCCGTCCTGGCAGGCGCAGCTGGCTCATCACCTGCCGCGATTCTGTTGATCGACACAGCCGGCCTCGGGAGGCCTGATGACCGACGCCACGCATCTGGTCGGGCTGCTGCTCGGCACAGAAGAGGACTGGCCCGCGGCCTTCGAGACGATTCTGCGCCGGATCGGCCCCGTGGACGCGGGTGGCACCCGGCACACCTTCGATGTGGAGCGGATCACCATCGAGCCGTTCGACCTGCGCTATCGGCCCCGTTACGGCCTGGTCATCGATCGGCTGGCGTACTGGTACTACCACCCGCGCGAGTGGTTGAAGAAGATCGCCCTGATGGACGACGTCTACCTGCTCAACAGCCCGTTCACGTTCCAGTCGATGGAGAAGCACGCGGCCTACTGCGCGATGATGCGGCTGGGTCTCAACGTTCCCGACACCGTCCTGGTGCCGTACAAGAACCCGGTCGACAACGCCCGCTACGCCTACACGGCCGCACGTTACAACCGCCCGTTCGACCTCGACGCCATTGCCGGGCAGATCGGCTTCCCGCTGTTCATGAAGCCGTACGACGGCGGCGCGTGGCGTGGCGTCTCCAGTGTCCGCAACCCAGCCGAGTTGCACGCGGCATATGACCAGAGCGGCGAGATGCTCATGCACCTGCAAAGGGCGGTCGACCCGTACGACGTCTTCGCCCGCTCGCTGACGATCGGCGCGGAAACGATGGTCATGCGGTTCCAGCCCGAACAGCCGATGCACCTTCGGTACGCCGTCGACCACGAGTTTCTCTCCGCCGATACAGGTGCAGAGGTCGTGACGATCAGTCGGTTGGTGAACGCGTTCTTCCGCTGGGACTTCAACTCCTGCGAGACACTGGTCTCGGGCGCGGACGTGTACCCGATCGACTACGCCAACGCCTGCCCGGACGTGTCGCTGACCAGCCTGCACTACTACTTCCCATGGGCAATGAAGGCTCTGGTCAAGTGGTGCGTCTTCGCGACGGTGACCGGCCGGCGGCCCCGGCTCGACGTGGCGACCGGACCGTATTTCGACATCGCCGACCGCGGCGACCTGTCCTACTCGGAAAAACTGACCGCCTACCGCGGTCTCGCCGACGACTACTTCGAGACCGAGCGCTACCAGGACTTCTGCAGAAGTCGGCTAGGAGACCTCGACGAGATCGTCCTGGACTGGGTGGCCGGGCCGGACTTCGACCGTCTTCTGATCGAGACGGTGCGGTCGACCTACCCGACACACGAGCACGACCACTTCGTGGACCACCTGCGCGGTCTGCTCGGACTGTGGGTACGCGACGAGAGCGCCCGGTTGGTCGGCTGACACGACTGCAGCCCAGAAGGTCGGTGAGGTCCATAGACTGATCGTGACCGGACGCGTCGGGGAAGGACCGCGGCCATGGGTCGAGACATCGAGACTACGCAGTTCTCCCGCGAGGACCGGGTCCGTTACCGCGAGAAGGTCAAGGGCAACCTCGCGGCTCTTCGCGAGCTCGTCGACAGCGGGCGCTTCGAGACGGGTCGCCGCCTGTGTGGGGTCGAGATGGAGGTGTACATCACCGACCCGTCGGGAAATGCGGCGCCGATCAACGCGAAGCTCCTCGAGAACCTGGCCTCGGCCGACTTCCAGACCGAGTTGGCGCAGTTCAACATCGAGTTCGACATCAGGCCACGAGTCCTGACCGGTCATGTCTTCCAGACCATCGACAACGAGCTGCGCCATTCGCTGAACCACGCGCATGACGTCGCCGAGCAGCTCGACGCCCGCGTGATGATCATCGGCATCCTGCCGACGCTCACCAGCTTCGATGTGACCGAGCAGAACCTGTCGATGAACGCCCGGTACAAGGTGCTGAACGAGATGATCCTCGCCGCCCGGGGTGAGGACATCCTGATCCACATCGAGGGCCGGGAACTGCTCAAGACACGCGCCAACTCCATCGTCTTCGAAGCCGCCTGCACCTCGATGCAGCTCCACCTGCAGGTCGATCCGCACGAGTTCGGCCTCTACTGGAACGCCGCGCAGGTCTTGTCGGCCCCCCTGCTGGCCGTGGCTGCGAACTCCCCCTTCTTCCTCGGAAAGCAGCTCCACCACGAGACCCGGATCGCCTTGTTCGAACAGGCCGCCGACACCCGGACCGAGGAGCTGACCCTGCAAGGGGTGCGCCCTCGGGTGTGGTTCGGCGAGAAGTGGCTCGACGAGGGTGAGGGGCTGTGGGAGCTGTTCGAGGAGAACGTCCGCTACTTCCCCGCACTGTTGCCGATCTGCGACGACGAGGATCCACGGCAGCTGCTCGACGCGGGAGAGGTTCCCCGGCTGCCCGAGCTGACGCTGCACAACGGCACGATCTACCGCTGGAACCGGCCGGTGTACGAGGTCTTCCGGGGACAGCCGCACATGCGGATCGAGAACCGCGTGCTGCCAGCCGGTCCCTCGGTGCCCGACTCGGTGGCCAACAGCGTCCTCTACTACGGGCTGCTGCGAGGGCTGGTCTCCAGCCCGCGCCCCCACCTCTGGGAGCAGATGAGCTTCGCCGCCGCGAGGGACAACTTCTACGCCGCCGCCCGCGACGGCCTCGGTGCACGGCTGTACTGGCCGCGCGTGGGCGCGAACGTGCCGGCGACGGAGTTGATCCTGCGCCACCTGCTGCCCCTTGCCCGCGCCGGATTGCTCGACTGGGGCGTGGACGACGTCGACGTCGACTACTACCTCGGCATCATCGAGGAGCGGACCCTCTCGGGCATGACCGGTGCCGACTGGCAGATCGCCACCTGGCGCCGGCTCATCGACGACGAGGGGCTCGACCGGGCGGATGCCGCCCGTGAGGTCGTCCGGCGCTACCAACAGCGTTCCTTCGCGAGCACACCGGTCCACAGCTGGCCGGTCGGCGGTTGACCGGTCGCACCGGTCTTACACCACGGGAGATAGCCTGTCCCGTCGTGACTTCGCTCTACCACCGCTTCGACGGCTACCACGAGCTCAAGTCCCTGCTGGAAGGCTCGGACGAGGACGTCCTGGTCGAGCTTGCCGGGAAGCCGGCTCTGATCCGCATCCCGGCCGCCGCCACGGCGACCCTCCCGCGGGCGCGGCTCGTGGCGTGTCTCATGCATGGCAACGAACCCTCCGGCTATCGGGCGGTGGTCGATGTCCTGAGGCGCCAGGACGAATTCCCGTTCGACCTGTGGGTACTGATCGGCAACGTCCGCGCAGCAACGCAGGAGGGCTGGTACGCCAACCGCTACCTGGACGACCAGGAGGATTTCAACCGGGTCTGGGACGGTGGGCCGGCAACCACCCACATGCGCCGCTGCGCCCGGTCGATCCTGGACGAGCTCCTGTCCGCCGACCTCGAGGCCGCCGTCGACCTGCACAACAACACCGGGCAGAACCCGTTCTACGCGATACTCCCCCAGCCCACCCCCGAGGGAATGCGACTGGCCGCGCTCTGCGCCGACACCCTCGTGGAGTGGAACCTCGCGGCACACACGCTCATGGAGGCGCTGTCGCACCGCTGCCCCGCCGCAGCCGTCGAGTGCGGGCTTCCGCACCTGTCCGAGGGGACCGCATTCGCCAAGGGGGTTATCCAGCGCTTCCTGGACGCCGACGGCTTCACCGTGTCATCGGGCGAAGCCGTACCCAGGCCGGGCCGCATCCTCCAGATGGTCCATCGGGTGACGGTCCGCCCGGAGGTCGCGTTCACGTTCGGAACGGAGATCGACGAGACGACCGACCTGGCCATCGTCCCGGGCCTGGATGCCTACAACTTCGGGACGCTGCCGGCCGGAGAGACGATCGGCCACATCGATCCCGGCGCGGCGATACCATTGCTCGCCACCGACAGGGCCGGCCGTGACGTCACCGGGCGGGTGTTCCACGCGACCGAGGACGGGCGTCTGATGGTCACCGAGGACACGACACCGGTCATGATGACCACGACTGTCGTGCAGACGCGTCGCGACTGCCTCTTCTACACGGCCGAGGCTGCTGACTGAGCGTGAGTGAGGGCTCCCTGACCTCGCTCGTGCTCGGCGGAGTACGCCGATGCTGATCGACCTGCTGCGGATCAATCTGCGTCCGTACCGCCGTCAGCTGTGGGCCGTCGTCGTCTTCCAGCTGCTGGGCACACTGGCCGCGCTGTATCTGCCGAGCCTCAACGCCGACATCATCGACAACGGCGTGGCCAGGGGCGATACCGACTACATCCTGTCCACCGGGGGCCGGATGCTGGCCGTGACCCTGGTGCAGATCGTCTGCACGATCGCGGGGGTCTACTACGGCGCCCGGGCCGCGATGGCCTTCGGCCGCGACGTACGAGCCGCCGTCTTCCATCAGGTCGGCACGTTCTCTGCCCGCGAGGTCGGAAAGTTCGGCGCCCCGTCGCTCATCACGCGCAACACCAACGACGTCCAGCAAGTACAGATGCTGGTGATGCTGGCGACCACGCTGCTGGTCGCAGCACCGATCATGTGCGTTGGCGGCGTGATCATGGCTCTGCGCCAAGACCTGGAGTTGTCCTGGCTCGTGCTCGTCTGCGTGCCGGTGCTGATCGCCGGCATGCTGGTCATCGTCCGGAAGATGGTGCCGCAGTTCCGCGCGATGCAGACCCGCATCGACGACGTCAACCGCGTTCTGCGCGAGCAGATCACCGGCATCCGGGTGGTCCGGGCGTTCGTCCGCGAACGGTTCGAGACCTGGCGCTTCGCCGACGCCAACGCCGCGCTCACCGACACGACGCTCTCGGTCGGCCGCCTGATGGCACTGATGTTCCCGTACGTCATGCTCGTCCTCAACGTGTCGAGCGTCGCCGTGTTGTGGTTCGGCGGGCACCGGGTGGACGGCGCAGAGATGCAGGTGGGCGCCCTGACCGCGTTCCTGACCTATCTCATGCAGATCCTGATGTCGGTGATGATGGCGACCTTCATGGTCGTCATGGTGCCCCGCGCCGCCGTGTCGGCCGAACGCATCACCGAGGTGCTCGACACCGAGACGTCCGTCGTGCCGCCCGCAGTCCCGGTCGGCGAGCTGCCCCGTCCCGCGACGCTCGAGATGCGAGCCGCCGGGTTCACCTACCCGGGCGCCGCGGAGCCGGTCCTGCGCGAGATCACGTTCGGCACCGAACCCGGGCAGACGACCGCGATCATCGGCAGCACCGGCGCGGGAAAGACCACGCTGGTCAACCTGGTCCCGCGGCTGATGGACGCCACGGCCGGCGCGGTACTCGTCGGCGGCGTGGACGTACGAGACATCTCACCGGACGTCCTGCGCCGGCGGATCGGGCTGGTGCCGCAGAGGGCGTTCCTGTTCTCCGGGACGGTGGCGAGCAACCTGCGCTACGGCAACCCCGACGCGTCAGACGATGAGCTGTGGCAGGCACTCGAGATCGCCCAGGCCCGCGACTTCGTCGAGGCCATGCCCGCGGCGCTCGACGCGCCGATCGCCCAGGGCGGCACCAACGTGTCCGGCGGCCAGCGGCAACGCCTGTCGATCGCGCGGGCGCTCGTCCGGCGCCCGGACGTCTATCTCTTCGACGACTCCTTCTCCGCGCTCGACCTCGTGACCGACGCACGGCTGCGCGCCGCGCTGCGCCCGTACACGCAGGACGCCAGCGTGGTGATCGTGGCCCAGCGGGTCTCGACGGTCTCCGACGCCGACCAGATCGTGGTGCTCGAGGACGGCGCCGTCGTCGGCCTCGGGAGACACGACGACCTGGTCACGACCTGCCCCACGTATGCCGAGATCGTCGAGTCCCAGTTGAGCGCCGACGAGGCGGCATGAGCGCGGCTCCGACCACGGCCGCGCCGGCGCGCGCTGGACCACCGCCGGGAGCTGGCAGGCCGAGCCCGTTCGGTGGGCTCTCCGGGCCACCGCGGAAGCCGATCGACTTCGGCGGGTCCGCCAAGCGGCTGCTCGGCACCCTCCGGTCCGAACGGGACGGCGTACTGCTCGTGGTCGGGCTCAGCGTTGTCAGCGTGCTCCTCAGCGCGCTCGGGCCACGGATCCTCGGGCATGCCACCGACCTGATCTTCTCCGGATTCGTCGGTCGGCAGCTGCCCGCCGGTGTCACCAAGGACCAGGCGGTCGAACAGCTGCGCGGATCGGGCGAGGGGACGTTCGCCGACCTGGTCGCGGCCATGGACGTCACGCCCGGCCAGGGCGTCGACTTCAGTGCACTCGGTTGGGTCCTGATCGGTGTGCTCGCCCTGTACGCCGGCGCGTCGCTGTTCGCGTGGGCGCAGGGATACCTGCTCGCCGGAGTCGTCCAGCGGACGATGTACCGGCTGCGCTCCGACGTGGAGGACAAGCTTCACCGGCTGCCGCTGGCCTACTTCGACCACAGCCCGCGCGGCGACGTCCTGAGCAGGGTCACCAACGACATCGACAACGTCTCGCAGAGTCTTCAGCAGACCCTGAGCCAGCTGCTCACCTCGGTGCTGACAGTTGTCGGCGTCCTCGCCATGATGGTGTGGATCTCGCCATGGCTGGCGTTGATCGCGCTTGTCACCATCCCGCTGTCGATCGTCGTCACGACGTTCATCGCCAAGCGCTCACAGAAGCACTTCGTCGCCCAATGGGCGCACACCGGCGCGCTGAACGCTCAGGTCGAGGAGGCCTACACCGGCCACGCCGTCGTCTCGGTCTTCGGCCGCCAGGACGAGCTGCGCGAGACCTTCCGGGCGAAGAACGAGGAGCTGTACCAGGCCAGCTTCGGCGCGCAGTACATCTCCGGCAGCCTCCGACCGGTGATGATGTTCATCGGCAGCCTGAACTACGTTGCGATCGCCGTCGTCGGAGGAATGCGGGTCGCATCGGGCTCGATGAGCCTCGGGGAGGTGCAGGCGTTCATCCAGTACTCACAGCAGTTCACCCAGCCACTCACCCAGCTTGCATCGATGGCGAACCTGCTGCAGTCGGGCGTCGCCTCTGCCGAACGCGTCTTCCAGTTCCTCGACGAGCCCGAGCAAGAACCGGGTCCGCTCGCACCCGATGCGGTCGGCGAACCGCAGGGGCGGGTCGCGTTCGAGCACGTGTCGTTCAGCTACGACCCCGAGAACCCGTTGATCGAGGACCTCTCGTTGGTCGCCGAACCGGGCAAGTCGGTCGCGATCGTCGGCCCCACCGGCGCGGGCAAGACAACGCTGGTGAACCTCCTGATGCGGTTCTACGAGCTGGACGGTGGCCGGATCACGCTGGACGGCGTGGACATCGCGACGATGCGCCGGGACGACCTGCGCTCGCAGCTCGGCATGGTCCTGCAGGACACCTGGCTCTTCGGCGGGACGATCCGCGACAACATCGCGTACGGCAATCCGTCGGCATCGGAGGAGCAGATCGTCGCGGCCGCGCGGGCCACCTACGTCGACCGGTTCGTCCACTCACTCCCCGACGGATACGACACCGTCATAGACGAGGAGGGCGACAACATCAGCGCCGGCGAGAAGCAGCTGGTCACCATCGCCCGGGCGTTCCTGTCCGACCCCACGATCCTGATCCTGGACGAGGCGACCAGCTCGGTCGACACCCGAACCGAGGTGCTGGTCCAGCACGCCATGGCGGCCCTGCGCAGCGACCGGACGAGCTTCGTGATCGCGCACCGCCTCTCGACGATCCGCGACGCCGACCTGATCCTCGTCATGGAGTCGGGCGCGATCGTCGAGCAGGGCACTCACGCCGAGTTGCTCGCCCGCCGAGGTGAATACTTCGAGCTCTACAACACACAGTTCGCCGTACCCGAGACAGCCGACTGATGAACCGCCACTCGCTTCCACTGGTGGGCGACCTCGTGGCGTTCCAGGCGGATCGACTGGGCTTTCTGACCGGGCTGGCCCGCGAGCGTGGCGACGTGGCGGCATTCCGGATCGGGCCGTTCCGCGCCTGGCAGCTGGCTCACCCGGACGACGTACGCGACGTCCTGGTGACCCATGCCGGCCGGTTCCGCAAAGGTCCCGTCCTGCAACGCGCCCGGTTGGTGCTCGGTGACGGCCTGCTCACCGCCGAGGGCGACGTGCACCGTCACCACCGCCGGTTGCTGCAGTCGGCGTTCCATCCCGACCGGATCACGGCGTACGCCGCGGTGATGGCGGCGCAGGCCGCCGCCGTGGCCGGACGGTGGACCGCCGGCGCACCCGTCGACGTCCACGCCGCCACGGTCCGCATGACGCTCACCACCGCCGGTGTAACGCTGCTCGGTACCGATGTCGAGTCGGACGTCGCAACGGTCGAGCGGGCCGTCGCCGACCTGCTCAGCGCCTACAAGCTCGCGTTCGTCCCGTTCGGCTGGCGGCTGCAGCGCATCCCGGTCGGCCCGGCCCGGCGGCTCCGGCGCGGCCGGGCCAGCCTGCGCCAGCTCGTCGACCGTGCGATCGCGCAGCGGCGCGACGACGACGGCGGCACCGACCTGCTGTCCGCGCTCGCCCGACCCGACGGCACCGACCGGCTGACCGAGCAGCAGATCACGGACCACGCCGTGACGCTCCTGCTGGCCGGACACGAAACCACCGCCAACGCGCTGGCATTCGCGTTGCACCTGCTGGCCCACCATCCCGAAGTTCAGGCACGGGTCCATGCGGAGGTCGACGACGTGGTGCGCGGCCCGCTCCCCCAGCCGAGCGACCTCGAGCGGCTGCCGACCTGCCGTGCCGTGATCGCGGAGGCGCTGCGGCTCTTTCCACCGTCGTGGGCGATGGGCCGGCAGGGCGTCGACGACCATCACGTCGGAGGCAAGGTCATCCCCGCCGGGGACCTGGTCGTGCTGCCTCAATGGGTCGTGCATCGCGATCCGCGCTGGTGGCCGGAACCGGACCGATTCGACCCGGACCGGTGGTCCGCGGGCACCACTCAGGGACGACCACGGTGGGCGTACTTCCCGTTCGGGGCCGGCGTGCGGATGTGCATCGGTGAGGGCTTCGCCTGGACCGAGGGCGTCCTGGCACTGGCCGTGATCGCCCGCAGCTGGCGCCTGCGACCGGTACCCGAACGGCCGCTGCAGCTGGAGCCGCTGATCACCCTTCGCCCCCGTCGCGGCTTGTGGCTGCGCCCTGAACCGCGGACGATCATGGTGTCGTGAGGCCGGCCTGGATGGCGAAGACGACGAGCTGCGCACGGTCGCGGGCCCCGAGCTTGAGCATGGCCCGGCTGACGTGGGTGCGGACGGTGTCGCGGCTGACCACCAGCTCTGCCGCGATCTCGTCGTTGGACATGCCGGTCGCCACCCAGCTCACGACTTCGCGTTCCCGTTCGGTGAGGCGTTCGACCTCGGGCTGAGCCCCGGCTCGCCCGGGTTGCGCGAATCGGGCGATGACGCTGCGTGTGACCGACGGCGAGAGCAGCGACCCGCCGTCGGCGACGACCCGTACCGCCCGCAGCAGCTCGGTGGGTTCGGCGTCCTTGAGGACGAATCCGCTCGCGCCGTGGCGAAGCGCCTCGAACACGTACTCGTCGAGTCCGAAGGTGGTGAGCATGACGACCCGGACGCCGGACAGTGCCGGATCCTCGGTGATCTGGCGCAGCGCGGCCAGCCCGTCGAGGCCGGGCATCCGGATGTCCATGAGCACCACGTCGGGGACGGTCGTCCGGACGACGCGTACGCCGGAGCGTCCGTCGATGCCCTCGCCGACCAGTTCGGTGTCCGGCTCGGACGCGAGCAGGGTGCGAACCCCCATGCGCACGAGCGCCTGGTCGTCGACGATGACGACGCGGATCACCGGTCCGACCCGTCCACGGAGCCGGGCAACGGCAGGCGGGCCGTGACCGCGAACCCGCCGCTGGGGCGCAGGCCGGCGTCGAGAGTGCCGCCCAGCGTCTCGGCCTGGGCCCGCATCCCGCGGATACCGGTGCCTTTGCCGTCGCCGATGCCGGGGCCGGTCGCCGGGGCACCGCGACCGGTGTCGGTGACGTCGAGCAGCAACACCCCACCCTCGTCACGCACCCGGATCCGAGCCGTCGCCGCACCCGCGTGCCGCAGCACGTTGGTCAGGGACTCTCGCAGGATCCGGTAGGCGGCGGCGTCGACGGCCGGCGGTACGGCCCGCAGGTCGGGATCGATGTCGACCTGAACGGCTACGCCACCGGCCCTGACCCGCTCGGCCAGCCGTCCGACATCGTCCAGGCCGGGTGCGGGGCGGCGGGCCACGACGGCGTCAGGGCTGCGCAACGCATCCAGCTCGGCGCGGAGGCTCTCCAGCGACTCGTGGCTGGTCGACCGCACGGCCTGCATCGACCTGCGGGCCTGCTCGAGGTCGCGGTCGAGTACGTGCAGCGCCACGCCCGCCTGCATGGCGATCACCGCGAGCCCGTGGCCGACCGTGTCGTGGAGGTCCTGCGCCATCTGCAGCCGCTCCTCGGAGACCGCACGGCGGGCCTGCTCGGCGCGCACCCCGGCCGCGGCCTCGCGGCGGACCTTCACCGACATCCCGACGGCGAGCGCGGCCGCTGCGACCGCGGACCAGGCGACCGAGAGCCACAACAGCTGGTCACCTTGCAGGCCCCCCGGTCCGCGCCATTCCTTCACGACGGCAGCCGCGAGGATCACACCGAGGTAGACGGCCGCCGAGGCAATCGCGCGGCGCGCGGGCCACTGCGCGGCGACTCGGAAGATCGTCACGGGGATGGTGAAGAGGATCGGCCCGTACGGGTATCCGGCCGCAAGGTAGACGGCGACCGCTGCCCCGTTGACCGCCAGGGTCGAACCGAGACGGCGGCGCGGCGCGAGGGCCAGGGCGGCGATCGCCACCAGCGCGTATCCCCCGAGGTCGGGAGGTCGCGCCGTGTCAGGTTGGTTCTCGCCGGCCGGCGCGGTGGCGATGAGTCCGAACACGAGCAAGGCGAGACTGGGCCACGCCTCGAGCAGCACGCGCCCTGCTCTTTGCGCTCGGCCCTCCATGCGGCCGACCGTAGCCGGGCCAAGGCGGCCGGGTCACCCGCCCACCGGCGTATCCGACGTACGCAGGCTTGCGCAGGGCGATGCCGCGCCAGCGGTGACGACTCAACACACCGTGTGCGGCCAGTCTCGAGGCCATGAGAACCGCTCCGAACTTCGCCGAGTCGACCGACCGGAAAGGAAGAGCCATGCCAACCGTGACCCGACCCCGCCCGCCCGTGACCGACCCCGAACCTGCACGTGCCACCGCCGGATCGACCGAGGAGCGGGTGATCGCCGCCCTGCGCCGTCATGCCCCGACCCTCATGCGCGGAGCACTGGGCCTGGTGTTCGTATGGTTCGGAGCGTTGAAGGTCGCCAACGTGACGCCGGTTGCGCAGTTGGTCGCCGACACTCTGGCCTTCGTCCCGGTCCCGGCGTCGGTGTTGGTCCCGGCACTGGGTGTCTTCGAGATCGTCGCCGGGCTCGCCCTGGTCACCGGATGGTGGCTGCGCCCGGTGCTGGCCGCGATGGTGGCCCACCTCGCCGGCACCTTCCTGGTGCTGGTCCTGCAGCCGCAGGTGGCGTTCCAGGACGGCAACCCGCTCCTGCTCACGACAGAGGGCGAGTTCGTCGTCAAGAACCTCGTACTGATCGCGGGAGCGTTGCTGGTGGCCGCAAACCTGTCGCCACGCCGGACGACAGTCTGAGCGCTGGGAACTGGGAGCCTCGTCATGAACGAACGTCAACACCCGACTGCCCTGCCGGCCGAGGGGGCGGTCGTCCGAACCCAGGGCCTGACGAAGATGTACGGCGAGCACGCGGCCGTCGACGCCATCGGTCTGACCGTGCGGCGGGGGGAGGTCTACGGGTTCCTCGGCCCCAACGGCGCGGGCAAGACCACCACCCTTCGAATGCTGCTCGGTCTGGTACGCCCCACCAGCGGAGCGGCCACCGTGCTGGGACAGCCGCCGGGCACGCCGGCTGCCACCGCGGAAATCGGCGCCCTCGTCGAGGGCCCGGGCTTCTTCCCCTACCTCAGCGGCCGGGACAACCTGCGGGTGCTGGCCCGCTACCGCGGACTCGCCGACGGTGACGTCGACCGCGTGCTGGAGCGGGTCGACCTCGCGGCCCGCGGACGTGACAGGTTCAAGTCGTACTCCATGGGCATGAAGCAGCGCCTGGGCGTAGCCGCCGCGCTCCTGGGTGACCCGCAGCTTCTCATCCTGGACGAACCGACCAACGGTCTCGACCCGGCCGGCGTCAACGACATGCGGCAGCTCGTCGCGGACCTGTCTGCCGCCGGCCAGACCGTTCTGCTGTCCAGCCACCTGCTCACCGAGGTGCAGGAGATCTGCGACCGGGTCGGCGTCATCTCGCGCGGCCGGCTGATCACCGAGGCTCCGGTCAGCGAGCTTCGTGGCGGCAGCAGCCTGCTGGTCAGGGCAGATCCGACGGACGCGGCACTGGCCGTCGCCATGAGACTCGCCGGAGACGACGCCGTCACGGTCGCGGGCGACCTGCTGCAGGTGCGGCTCGACCCGCACCGCGCGGCCGAGCTCACCCGTGCCCTGGTGCAGGCGGGTGCCGACGTACACGAGGTCCGTCGGTCCGAACGCTCCCTCGAAGAGGTCTTCTTCGAAATGACCACGGCCGAGGAGGCCCTGCCATGAAAGCCCTGATCGCCAGCGCCCACGCCGAGCTGCTCCGCCTGCGACGGTGGCCGGCCCTGTGGGTGACACTCGGCGCCTTCCTGGTGCTGAACATCAGCTTCGTCTACGTGTTCAACTACCTCTCGTACCGCAGCGGCGACGGCAGCTTCTCCACCGAAGGCATTCCCCGTGAGCAGTTGCTCGCGGAGGTCATGCCGGACGCGGTCCCGACGGCGTCGATCCAGGGGATGCCGATGTTCGGCGGCGCCCTCATGCTCACGCTCGGGGCGCTCGCCGCCGGCAGCGGCTACGGCTGGGGCACCTGGAAGACCGTGTTCACGCAGGGACCGGGCCGGCTGACCGCGACCGGTGGCACACTCGTCGCGCTGCTGGGGATCGTCGTCGCACTGGTCGCCGCCACCTTTGTCGTCGACCTCGGCATCGCCTCCGCCCTGGCGACGGCCGAGTCCCGGACGATCGTCTGGCCCGCCGTCGACGACGTGGCACGCGCGTTCGGGGGCGGCGTGCTCATCTTCGTGATGTGGATGCTCGCGGGCGTTGCGGTCGGCACGCTGGCCCGCGGCCCGGCCCTCGCGGTCGGCCTCGGCCTGGTCTGGGTACTGGCCGTGGAGAACCTTCTTCGCGGCGTGGGCGGTTTGCTCGACTGGCTGCAGCCGATCACCGACGTGCTCCCGGGGACCGCGGCGGGGTCGGTCGCGGCGGGAGTGGGTGCCACACCCGTCTCCGAGGGCGGAACCCCCGGTGTCGTCAGTACCCTGGCCGGTGGCACCGCTGTCGCCGTCGCGCTCGGCTATGTCGTCGCCTTCGTCGTCACCACCGGACTGCTCGTCCGGCGCCGCGACCTCGCTTGAGGGTGAACGTCGACCAGCTCAGGCGAACTGCTCCTCCTCGGTCGATCCACGGAGCGCAAGGGTGTCGCCGTCCGGGTTGAGCGCGGTGGAGACGAGGTCGAAGTAGCCCGTGCCCACCTCGCGCTGGTGCCGGGTCGCGGTGTAGCCCAGGTCTTCGGCGGCGAACTCGCGCCGTTGCAGCTCGACGTAGGCACTCATACCCGAGCCCGCGTAGCGCCGGGCGAGGTCGAACATGCCGTAGTTGAGCTGGTGGAACCCGGCCAGGGTGATGAACTGGAACCGGTACCCCATGGCGCCCAGCTCGCGCTGGAAGCCAGCGATGGCCTCGTCGTCGAGGTGCGCGCTCCAGTTGAACGACGGCGAGCAGTTGTACGCCAGCATCTTGCCCGGGTGCTCGGCGTGTACGGCCTCGGCCACCTTGCGGGCCAGCCCGAGGTCGGGCGTGCCGGTCTCGACCCAGATCAGGTCGGCGTACGGCGCATACGCCAGCGCGCGGGCGATGACCGGCTCCACGCCGGGAGTCACCCGGTAGAACCCTTCAGCGGTGCGCTCCCCGGTGATGAACGGCCGGTCGGTCGGGTCGACGTCGGTCGTGACCAGCTTGGCGGCGAGCGCATCGGTGCGCGCCACGATGACAGTCGGGACCCCTGCGACGTCGGCCGCCAGCCGGGCCGCGTTCAGCGTGCGGATGTGCTGCGCTGTCGCGACGAGCACCTTGCCGCCCAGGTGGCCGCACTTCTTCTCCGACGCGAGCTGGTCCTCGTAGTGGATCCCGGCCGCGCCGGCGGCAATGAGCGCCCTGGCCAGCTCGAACGCGTTGAGCGGACCTCCGAAGCCGGCCTCCGCATCGGCCACGATGGGCGCCAGCCAGTCGAAGCCGGGATCGTTCCCCTCGGAGAAGGTGATCTCGTCGGCGCGCAGCAACGCGTTGTTGATCCGCCGGACCACCGTCGGCACCGAGTTGACGGGGTACAGGCTCTGGTCGGGGTAGGTGTTTCCGGACGTGTTGCCGTCCGCTGCGACCTGCCAGCCCGACAGATAGATCGCCTCGAGGCCGGCACGCACCATCTGGACGGCCTGGTTGCCCGTGATGGCCCCGAGCGCGGGAACGTAGTCGCGCTCGTGGAGCAGGCCCCAGAGCCGCTCGGCACCCCGGCGGGCCAGCGTGTACTCCTCGCGGACCGAGCCGCGCAGGCGGACCACGTCGTGTGCCGTGTAGGTACGGCTGACGTCGCGCCAGCGCGGGTCCGTCGCCCACTGACGCTCCAGTGCTGCGGCCTCGGCGCCGATCCGTCGTTCGGTGCGTGACCTGGTCATGGTCTCGCCCTGCATGGTCGTCATGATCACTCCGTCAGCTGTTGAAAAGTTCGTACAACCACACCCTGAGCTCTCCCGACAGAGCCAACCACTGCTAATGTCCGTGAAACATCGGAGAACTTCACCCACGGAGAAAGTGATGACGAGTCCGCGCAGTGACCTGGATCTCGTCACCCTGGGTCGGCGCATCCGGCACGCTCGCAAGGCGAAGGGACTCACCCTCGGTGCACTCGCTGCCGTCGTCGGCCGGGCACCCTCGTTGCTCTCGCAGATCGAGAACGGCAAGCGCGAGCCCCGTCTGACCCTCCTGCGCGCGATGGCGACCGCCCTCGACGTCGACGTCGCCGACCTGATGCGGGCCGAGGCTCCGTCGCACCGCGCAGCCCTCGAGATCGCCCTCGAACATGCCCAGCGCGGCCCCCTCTACGCCGGCCTCGGGTTGCCTCGGATCGCCGCCGGAGCCCGGCTTCCCACCGACGCCCTCGAATCCCTCGTCGGGCTGCATCGGGAGCTGGAACGGCGAGTCACCGAACGGGCCGCGACGCCCGAGGA
>OBLS010000294.1_pt1 | contig 16868 bp, 16 predicted proteins | sample 1519901 | NCBI WGS metagenome assembly OBLS01 (sample SAMEA3113585, study PRJEB22503) | soil metagenome | reverse complement strand
TCTCACGCGTCTACAACGCGTACGAGTTGAAGCTCGAAGAGGCGGCCGGGTACGGCGCGAATCAGAAGGTGGTTCAGCCAGCGGTCTCGTGACGGTCAGAAACCCAGCCGGTTGAGGTGCTTGGGGTCGCGCTGCCATTCCTTGAGCACCTTGATCCGCAGGTCGAGATAAATGGGAGTGCCCAGCAGCGCCTCGATCTGCTGTCGGGCCGCCGCGCCGATCTCGCGCAGCCGCGAGCCGCGATGGCCGATGAGGATGCCCTTCTGGGAGTCGCGCTCGACGATCATGGAGGCGAACACATCGAGCAGCGGCTTGTCGGCGGAGCGGTCCGGCCGAAGCCTCATCTCCTCCACGCTGACGGTGATGGAGTGCGGCAACTCTTCCCGCACACCGTCGAGCGCAGCTTCCCGGATCAACTCCGCGACCAGTGTTTCCTCGGGTTCGTCGGTCAAAATCCCGTCGGGGTAGAGCTGAGGTCCCTCCGGGAGCAATCCGGCCAGCACATCGGACAGGACGTCCAGTCGATCATTGGTGACCGCGGACACCGGCACGATATGCGCCCAGTCGATGCCATGTTTCGCTTCCAGCGCGGCGATTCCCAGAAGATGCTCGGCTAACTGATGTGGGGACGCCAGATCCGATTTGGTGGCGATGGCGACAAGACTCGGCGTTCTCGGCAGTGCGGCGATCTCACCGACCAGATAGTTGTCTCCAGGCCCGATGCGCTCGTTCGCCGGCAGGCAGACGCCGATCGCATCGACCTCAGTCCAGGTGCCGCGGACAAGATCATTGAGTCGCTCGCCCAGCAGCGTACGGGGCCGGTGCAGGCCGGGTGTGTCGATGACGATCAGCTGGGCATCCGGGCGGGTGACGATGCCGCGAATGGCATGCCGGGTGGTCTGCGGCTTGGCTGAGGCGATGGCGATCTTGCTGCCCACCAGAGCGTTGGTCAACGTCGACTTGCCGGCGTTCGGACGGCCGACGAAACAGGCGAAACCGGATCGGAACGGCGCCGAATCAGAGCTTGTCGATGACAACCCTTCGACGGACTCAGAACGCAGGCCTTCGACACGCTGAGGGCGCGTATCCGACGGCTCAGCCCGCGGGTCGGGGGACTCAGGGGGCGGCTGCACCGTCACGCCTCGATCAGCCCGCGCACGACACCAGCGGCATTTACCGACCAGACCGCCACCCCTTCGCCGGGCAGATCGTTGATCAGAGCAAGATCGCTCTCGCTTGGATGAGCTTCGCCGGCTAGGGCAACCGCTTCTAGACCAGGCGCGCCGGAGGAGACCGCCATGGCGATAGCTACGGCTATGGCCGATAGTCGCAAGTGCGGAAGGTCAACGCTCGCTCCCGCGTAGGTCCGCCCGTCGGTGTCGCGCACGCACGCCGCTTCCCGGGCTTGCGAGCGGGCCAGCGACGCACGGGCCAGATTGATGATCTTGACATCCTCAGGATCGGTGGCCTGAAGGTCCTCGCTCATGAACGCAACTCTCGGGCCGGCGCGGTGATCGCTGCCCTGGCCTCTCCCGTCATGAGGCCCGCAGGGCAGGGTCGGAAATGAATCCTGCCGCCGCCTCCGCGCGTCGCGCCTCGTCGGCTCCATCGGCGTCGATTCGGCTGGCGATCACTGTGCCGATTCGGTTTCGACGCCCGCTAGACCGCTCGGCTACGAGTTCCAGTCCCGCGTACTTGACGACCGAGCCAGCGATAGGCACCTTGTTCAGCTGCTTCGCCATCAGCCCGCCGACGGTTTCCACGTCCTCTTCGTCGAGCTTCATTCCGAACAAGTCCCCGAGTTCGTCAACGGGAAGTCGCGACGAAACTCGAAAACGGCCGTCGGCGAGTTCCGTGATATCGCTGGTCTCCTCGTCGTACTCGTCCGTGATCTCGCCGACGATCTCCTCGAGAATGTCCTCGATCGTGGCCATCCCGGCCGTCCCGCCGAATTCGTCGACCACGATCACCACATGGACGCGCTTGAGCTGCATCTCACGCAGCAGCTCGTCGATCGGCTTGGAGTCGGGGCACCACACTGGCTTGCGCATCATCGAGCCGACCCGCTCCGAGCGCTGGGCATCCGGCGCGTCGTAGACGCGTTTGATCACGTCCTTGAGGTAGAGCACTCCCACCACGTCGTCCAGCCCGTCGCGAACGACCGGTATTCGGCTGAAGCCGGAGCGCAGGGCCAGGGACACCGCCTGGCGAAGCGTCTTGTACTCCTCGATGAAAACCATGTCGGTACGGGGCACCATCACCTCACGCACGATGGTGTCGCCCAGGTCGAACACCGAGTGGATCATGCGCCGCTCGCCCGATTCGATGACCTCGGTCGCCTCCGCCAGATCGACCAGCTCACGCAATTCCGCCTCCGTGGCGAAGGGGCCGTCGGAAAAACCCTTTCCGGGAGTCAGCGCATTGCCGATCATGATCAGCAGTCGAGGAAAAGGCCCCAGCACCGTGGTGATGACGAACAGCGGGCCGGCGGACGCACAGGCGACGCGGTCGGCGTGCTGGCGACCCAGCGTACGAGGTGCCACTCCCCAAAAGATGTAGGAGATGATGAACATCGAGCCGGCGGTGATCAGCCCCGCCAACCAGACCCGCTCTATCTGGGTGAACGCCACCTTCGCGACCAACACGATGGCGGAGATCTCGATCAAGCTGCGGACGAACAAGGCGGTGTTGAGATATCGCGGCAGATCATCGAGCATGCCGCGCAGCCGCGTCGCTCCCGGCCGCCCATCGGCGACGAGCCGGTCGGCTCGGGCTTTGGAGAACGAGTAGAGCGAAGCCTCACCGGCGGCCAACAACCCGGCTGCGACGACCAGCACCAAGGCGATACCCAGGAAGACCGCGTCGTTTTCAGTCATCGAAGTACCTTCGCAGCTTCCGGCCGTTGTTCCGCCCAGGCGGCGATGATCTTGTCCTTGAGCGCGAACATCTCCGCCTGCTCGGCCGGCTCGCCGTGGTCGTATCCCAACAGATGCAACAGGCCGTGCACCAGGAGGTACTCAGCCTCCTCACTGGTCGTCCGCCCATGTTGCCGCGCCTGGCGGTCCGTCACGGCGGGACACAAGACGATGTCCCCGAGCAAGCCTTCCGGGGGCTCCTCATCGTCATTCGGCGGTCGCAGCTCGTCCATGGGAAACGAGAGGACGTCGGTTGGACCGGTTTCTCCCAGGTACTTCTCGTGGTAGGCGCTCATCGTCTGTTCATCAACCAAGAGGATGGACAGTTCCGCCTGCGGATGGATCCGCAGCTGCCCGAGCGCAAAGGCCGCCAGCCGTACCAGGCCAGAATTGTCCGCGTCCAGACCGGACTCATTGTTGATATCGACCGTCACTCAGACACCGTCCGCGACGTCAGGCCCGACCGGCGCGAGGCGCCGGCGCCGGAGTGTGCGCCGGCTGATCAGCCTCGAACCTGTCGTATGCGGCCACGATCCTGCCCACCAGCTTGTGCCGAACGACGTCGTGATTCGTCAGGTGACAGAAAGAGATGTCCTCGACGTTGTCCAGAATCCCCTGCACCACGCGGAGCCCGCTTCGGGTGCCCCCGGGGAGATCGACCTGCGTGATGTCACCGGTCACCACGATCTTGGAGCCGAAGCCCAGCCGCGTCAGGAACATCTTCATCTGCTCCATCGACGTGTTCTGAGCCTCGTCCAAGATGATGAACGCGTCGTTCAGCGTGCGACCGCGCATGTAGGCCAGCGGCGCCACCTCGATCGTGCCGGCCGTTAACAGCCGCGGAATCGAGTCTGGGTCCAGCATGTCGTGCAGGGCGTCGTACAGCGGGCGAAGATAGGGATCGATCTTGTCATTGAGCGTGCCAGGCAGGAAGCCGAGATGCTCACCGGCCTCCACCGCCGGGCGGGTGAGGATGATCCGGTTGACCTGCTTGTTCTGCAGCGCCTGAACGGCCTTGGCGACTGCCAGATAGGTCTTACCGGTACCGGCCGGTCCGATGCCGAAGACCACCGTGTGCTGGTCGATGGTGTCGACGTACCGCTTCTGATTCAGGGTCTTGGGCCGGATCGTCTTTCCGCGCGACGACAAGATGTTGTGGGTCAGCACGTCGGCCGGGTGGGCCTCTTCCCGTCCGGCCAGCATGGAGCAGATCCGCTCGACCGCGTCGCTGGTCAACCCCTGGCCGGTACGCAACACGGTCACCAGTTCGGTAATGACATCGACAGCTAGTTCGACGGCGGCGTGCGAGCCGCTGAGCGTTATCTCATTACCGCGTACATGGATGTTGGCGTCCAGCTCCCGCTCCAGGATGCGCAGGAACTCGTCGCGGGGACCGAGGATGTTGACCATTTCGACCGACGCGGGAACTGTGACTCTCCGCATCTCCTCCAGGCCGACGTCGTTGGCGCGCGAGTTGGAGAGCGCACGGGTCGTGGCCGCTTCGGAAGCAGAAGCCGAGATCTCTGACCTACTCAGTGGGTTCCTCGCTGAAAATGGGAATGTCGCGCACCATCTTAATGAACACTGGCCGAGACCCCCAAGAGATTAGCAGGCCTAGCCGTCCCGACTGAGGCTTCGCGAGCGTCGTTGCTGGCGGCGCAAGAGCCGCATCGAGTGAGAAGCTAACTCCAGTCGTCCGGAACGATGTGCATTGCGGCTTCCTCTGCGCTCGCAGCCGCACCGTCGATACCGACATCGTCGCCGATGAGGTCCTTGTCGACGTCGGGCCCAATCCCCTGATTGGGATCGACCAGTCGGCCCGCCCGATCGCCACCGACTTCGCCGTCGTCAATGAAGTCGCCTCTGACAGCCTCCACGTTGACGTCGGGCTCCTCGGCCGCCAAGCGTTCGTCAAGGGTCTGGTGCTCGCCGTGGCGCATCAGCTCGGACGGCTTCTCTGGCGGCGAGTAGCCCTCGTCCAGTGGGTCGTCAACCCCCCGGTCGTCTAGAGATCGCTCCGGCTCGAGCTGATCGAGCTGTTCGGAGCGGTCATCGTCGTCGTACACGTCGGTCATGATCTCAGCCTGCCACGTCGTTGGACGCGATCGAGGCCCGTACCATCGCTGGCTGTGACAACGCTCGACTCTGCCCGTCGGCCAGCTAGCCACACGGTCGCCTTTGCCACCAGTCCCAGCGGAATCTACGCCGTTGTGGTGGCCACCTTCTGCGGGCTGCTGCTGATCTCCAACGTCGCCGCAACGAAGACCATCACGGTCGTAGACGGTTTGCCGCAGTTTCTCGGCGGCGGCATCTTCACTGACGGCGGTGCCTTCTTGTTCCCGCTGACCTACGTCCTGGGCGACGTGCTTGCCGAGGTATACGGCCTGCGTCAGGCCCGGCGCGCCATCTGGGTGGGCTTCGGTCTAGCGGCCGTAGCCTCTCTGACCTTCCTCGCGGTCGGCGCCGCGCCGCCGGGCCCCGGCTATGAGAACCAGGAGGCGTTCGTCGCTGTGCTCGGCTTCGTGCCGCGCATCGTCATCGCGAGCTTGTGCGGCTACCTGGCCGGGCAGTTTCTTAACGCCTACGTTCTTGTCAGGATCAAGAGGCGGACTGCTGAGCGCCAGATGTGGGCGCGGCTGGTGGGTTCCACGGTCGTCGGCCAGTTCGCCGACACGGCGTTGTTCTGCGTCATCGCCTTCGTGGGCGTGTTTCCGACATTGAGCAGCCTGATTAGCTACACCGTGACCGGCTACATCTACAAGGTTGCCGTCGAAGTGATCATGCTCCCCGTCACTTACGCGGTGATCCGCGCGATCAAGAGACGCGAGCCTGGATACGCAGCCCGTCCGGTGGGTTCACCAGAGGTCCGCCAACTGCGACTCGTGGTCAAGGCGGAGCCGTACGAGGACGCCGTGCGGTTCTATCGCGATGAACTCGGTCTGGGGCAGGAGGAGGCCTACGAGACCGATCGCGGCGCCAAGGTGATGATCCTGGATGCGGGACGGGCCACCCTGGAGCTCTCCAACGGGGCGCACGTCGACTACATCGACACCGTGGAGGTGGGCCGCACGGGGATCAGCCCACATTTCAGGGTGGCGTTCGAGGTCGACGATACGGCGTCGGTCGCAGACAAGCTGGTGGCGGCCGGAGCCGAGCTGATCGCCCCACCGGTTCGCACCCCGTGGGACTCTCTCAATGCCCGGCTTCGCGGCCCGGCGAATGTACAGCTCACGATCTTCACCGAGCTCGGCGAAGCCCTGAACGATCATCGTGGTGAACCATCCACCGACTAGTCGGTGGTGTATTGATCACGTGGTTCGACGTGGCTGGCGGGGCGGCAGCAATACCGCACTACTGCGGCCGGATGGGCGGCACCACGCCGTCCTCGATGGCGCGGCGCAGGAGGTCCACCTTGCTGGGCGCAGGACGGGAGATCTCGCTGTACTTGGTGCGAATGCGACGCAGGTACTCCTTGGCACTGTTCTCAGTGATGAAAAGTCGACGGGCGATCTGCGGCACATCGATGCCCGATACGTAGAGCGTCAGGACCTCGCGCTCGCGGCTGCTGAGCTTGGCTTCCACAAAGGTCTGATCGCCGTCGATCATGGCCAAGATCTCGGTAGACACAAGTGTGTGACCACGCGCCACCTGCCGGATCTTGTCCGCTGTTTCGGCCAACGACTCAGACTTGCGGCTCAGCCCGTGTGCTCCCGCGGCGAGGGCTCGGCGGATCAGCCGAGGGTTGTCGGCGATGGAGTAGACGAGGACCCGATAGCCGTTGGCAACGAGCTCAGCGACGGTCTCGGCAGGATCCGATCCGTCGTCCAAAACCAAGTCAAGCACGATGACATCGCAGGCGTTTTCCTTGATCACCCGCTTCAGGTCGGTAGCGGTGCGCGCCTGGGCGACCACGCTGAGGCCAGCGGTACTCGGCAAGCGTCCGAGGCTGCCGGCGAGTCCTGCCCGAACCGCTACGTGATCGTCCACGACGACCACACGGATCTGCTCGGACGCTTCCCCGTGTCGCGCTACTCGGTCAGCCACCGGACTCGATCTCCTCGGATTGCCAGTTTCCTGCCTCATCAATGGTGGTCAGTCGGGTCCTCGGCCCATCCTGGTAGACCACCGAGGTGACCTGATGCGGACCTGGACCCAGCCGAACCACAACTTTCTGCACGGCGGACGATTCCAGCGCCGCTCGCACCTCCGATGTGACCGCCCTCCCGACGATCGGCGGAACGGGACCGCGCCGGCTGTCGACAAACGTGACGCTCACTCCCCGGCGACGTGCAGCGTCCGTCACGTCGGCCAGTTCGTCGCTCATCACGTTGCGAGCGACCAGCGCTTCCCGCAGACCGGCCTCCAACAGCCTCGCCTCGGTCTTGAGCGCGACCGGGATGTCGCGGTCGGCGGCAGCGATCTTCGTCAAGGTGGCGGATGCCGTCTCGATCAGATCGGCCACCCAGAGTGACCGCTGGACTCGAGCCGCGTACCAGCCAGCGGATTCTTCAGCGGCCACGATCTCCTGATGACGCGACAGGTCCTGGCGTCGGGCGATGGCCCGCAATCTCCGGGTCACGATGACCGCGAGCAGCAGAAACACCGCTGGACCGTAGACCGCGATCACCAGACCGGTCCAGCCGAACTCCGACCTCAGACTCCACCAGCCGTAACAGACGGCGAGCACCAGCAGTCCCAGGATCGCGATCTTGATCCGGCGTCGAATCGCCAGCACGACGAGAACGAGCTGCAGCGGATAGAAATGCCATAGAGCCGCATCAGGCCATCGGTCCCTCGGCAACGTGAAGTCCATCAGCCCAGCGACGACCGCGGTGAGGGCGACAGAGCTGACCGCTGCCCAGGTCGGCAGCCGAAGTGATCTTCCGGCGTGCAGGATCACCGCGGCGAGAACACACATCGCGACCATGGCCAGCACGGCCGGCGCCATCTCGATGAAACGATTGGCGTTGAGCAGACCGAGGAAAATCCCCATGCCGACCAGCAGCCAGGTCAAGGTCACCAGCTGTGCGACCGGGAAGTCTGCCGGAAGAGCATGCACGGCACGAGGCCGGGGAGTCCGCATGCGGGAATCTGGGTCTGTCGATGCGCCGGTCCAGGCCAGCTCGACGGTCGTTCCTTCTCCCGGCTCCGACGACACCGAGCAGCTGCCACCGGCATCGCGCATGCGCTCAGTCATGGACAGCCGCAGCCCGAGGCGATCTGCTGGCACGGACGTCACGTCGAATCCGGCACCGTCGTCCTCGACCCGGCTGCTCACCCGCAGCTGGGCACCTTCCCTGACCGCTCTCCAGCTCACAGCGATGTGATGTGGCTGTGCGTGGCGCACCGCGTTGCGAAGTGCTTCTCGGGTCGAGGCGAGCAACGCTTCAGCCGCCACTGCAGGCAGTTTCTCCCGGTTGAGCGACTCGGGGAGCTCCACCCCGATCACGACCGCAGGGCTGACCTGCAGCGCACTGGTCTGAGCGAGTTGCACCAGACCGCTCAGCGTGACGGCTCCATCCGTGTCGGCCTTTGAGCAGAGCGCCTCCAGCTTGACCAGCGTCGCGGACGCGAGAGATTTCGTCGCCTCGACGGCCGCACGATCCTCAGCATGAGCCGCCGCCGTCAGTGTGGTCAACACATCGTCATGGACCAGTCGGTCGAGATCTTCCCGCTCGGCGGCCAGCGCCCGGTCCACTGCCGCCACTGCTTCACGGGCATAGGCCGCCTGAGCCAAATCGTCGGCCCGGCGAGCGGCCTTGAGCATTCCCAGGGCGACGGCAGCAATGGCCAAGGCGGCCGCGGGCGCAAACAGTCCCTGCGAGATTGCAGTTCTCAGATCGGCCGAGCCGCCAGCACTCGTGCTCCGAAAAACCGCGAAGCAGAACCCCAGGACCGCCCCGTACGCCGTACCCCAGGCCAGCCCCGCCCAGATCGCGGCGCAGACCACCGAAGGCCCGATAAGCCACCAGATCCATGGTTCGCGTGCGGCGGGCACCTCGGGTAACGCCCATGGTGCCGTGGCTACCGCGCCGAGGGTCAACAGCGCGTAGGCAACCGCTGGCCCACGCACGCTTTGAGCGCGAACGGCCCGAACGACCATCAGGACGGTGATGCTCACCAGGCCGGTGCAGAACACGGCGACCCACCACCACTGCGTACGCAACAGTTCCGGGCCTGCATATGGGACACTCGGAAGCCAGCTGATCGCGTTGTAGCCAGCCATCATGCGGCCGATCAGGACGGCAATCCCTAGCGTCACGCTCGCCGGCGACTCCGCACGACGGAACTCAGCCACGAGCAAATGATTCCGTTGTCGAAGGCTTCGACGCCAGTTGAGGGCCGTCACCCGTCGAGGGGACAGGGACTCGGGCCCACATTCAGCTCACAGCGGACAAGGCCGTCATCGGTCACCCGTCCGAGTTACATCCAGCGCGGCGATCCCGTTTAGGCCCTCCACTGGCGTGGCAGACGGTGCTAATTTCCCGACCGAACTCCGTCTGAGCGTGCTGAAGTACGTGTCGGGAGTTGGCAACGCCGATCGGGGGACATCGGCTCTGGCCGAGCTGTGACCTCACCCTCGCATCCCGCGATCGGGTGTCGGCTCGGCTCACCGGTAGCGATGCGTTCGACGATGCCGCTGGTGGCTGTCTGGAGGGCGGGAGCAGACAGCCACCAGCCGTCGACCGTGGGCGGTCGCGCGGATCAGGGTCGACCGTGGGCGGTCGCGCGGATCAGGGGTTAGGCGGGTTGGCGTAGTAGCGCGCCAGAAAGCTGATCTTGAAGTCATCGAAGGTGCCGTCGTCGATGCTTGCCCGGATCTCGTCAACGAGTCGGACGATGAACCGCTCGTTGTGGATGGTGCAGAGCGTTGAGGCCAGCATCTCCTTGGCCTTGAAGAGGTGGTGGAGATAGGCCCGGGTGTAGTTGGCGCACGTGTAGCAATCGCAGTCGTGGTCCAGCGGGCTGAAATTGCGCCGAGAGGCGGCTGTGGTGACGTTGAACCGGCCGTCACGGGTGTAGACCGCCGCATTGCGCGCGACCCGGGACGGTGAGACGCAATCGAAGGTATCGGCGCCGTTCTCCACGGCCGCGAAGAAGTCATCGGGCTCGGAGATGCCGAGCAGGTGCCGCGGACTGGCCTCCGGCAGCTCAGCGCAGACCCAGCTCACGATCGTGCCGAGATTCTCCTTCTCCAAGGCTCCGCCGATGCCATAGCCATCAAAGCCGACCCCCTCGATGGCCACCGAAGTCAGATCGCGGGTGGCCTTGCGCCGCAGGTCTTCGTATTGCGCACCCTGGACCACCGCGAAAAGAGCCTGGTAGGGACGGTCGCCGCGGAGGGCGGTCTGGCGACGGTGCTCGGCGAGGCAGCGCTCCGCCCACCGGTGCGTCCGCAACACGGACTGCTCTTGATACGGACGAGTGTTCATCAGCGTGGTGCACTCGTCGAAGGCGAACAAAATGTCGGCGCCGAGCTGATGTTGGATCTGCATCGAGACCTCGGGCGTGAAGCGATGCAGGGAGCCGTCGAGGTGCGAGGTGAACGTCACGCCGTCGTCATCCACCTGGGCCAGCCTGCTCCTTCCCTCGGCGATAACGTCGTCGTCTTCGAGCCCCGCGGTGCGCATGGCGAGCACCTTCTTGAAGCCCGCCCCCAGACTCATCACCTGGAAGCCGCCGCTGTCGGTGAAGGTCGGACCGGGCCAGTTCATGAACTCGCCCAATCCACCCGCCGCGTCGACGATGTCGGCGCCCGGCTGCAGGTACAGGTGATACGCGTTGGCAAGTACGGCCTGAGCACCGAGATCGGCCAGGCTTTCTGGCAGCACAGCTTTGACGGTGGCTTTGGTGCCGACGGCGATGAAGGCCGGCGTCCGAATCGTGCCGTGTGGAGTCGTGATGACGCCCGTGCGGCCGAGCCGTCCCGCTAGCCCGGTTACGGGCTCGAAGCCGAACCCTTCGACAGGCTCAGAACGCATCCAAACGCCTGCGGAGCTTGTCGAAGTCCGCCCTTCGACAGGCTCGGGACGCGGTCCATCGCCAAGGTCAGGAAGCGGTGGCTCGACAAGGTCACGGTGCGACGCGTCGAAACTCTCAGTACTCGCAGTCATCGCGACATCACGGTGGCCAGCGCGACCACCCCGGCGGTCGAGGTACGAAGCACGCCGTCGCTGATCGACACCGGCAGGCCCCCGGCGGCCACCAGCTCATCGATCTCCGCCGGAGCAATCCCCCCTTCCGGACCGATCACGATCATGACCGTGCCGTGCTCCGGCAGATGCACACCAGCCAGCGGTTCGGTGGCCTCCTCGTGCAAGATGAGCGCACAATCGACGGCGCCGACGGCTTGGACGAGCTCTGAGGTGTCGATCGGCTCGCGCACTGCAGGGACCACAAGGCGTCGAGACTGCTTAGCGGCCTCGCGGGCGGTCGACCGCCAGCGATGAAGAGCCTTCTCGCCGCGGTCACCCGACCAGCGGACGACCGATCGACTTGCCTGCCACGGAATGATCTCGGCGACACCCACCTCCGTCATCATCTCCACGGCGAGCTCGCCTCGATCACCCTTGGGCAGCGCCTGTACGGCGACGTAGTGGCGCCAAGGCCGCACCTCAACGAGCTGCTCGGCGACCCTGATCGTAAGAGCGGTCTTCGAGACTTCATCGACCCGGCCGGCGACAGCCCGTCCGTGGCCGTCGCCGATGAGAATCGTCTCCCCCGGCCGAATCCGCCGCACCAAGGCAGCGTGCCGACCCTCCTCCCCATCCAAGCGGACCGACGTGCCGACATCGGGCAACGGATCGGCAAGATCCTCCAGCAGGAAGAGCGGGATCACTGGCCGGCGAAGGCGTCCCGCAGCCGGCCGAACACTCCTCGACCGTGCTTCTGCACGGTGACCTCGGGTGCCGTCTCATCCCGCAATTCAGCGAGCTGGCGGAGCAGGTCCGCCTGCTCGGGGTCGATACGGGTCGGTGTCTGTACCAGCAGAGTGATGCCCAGTTGGCCACGGCCGCTGGCCCGTAGCCGAGGCACACCCTTGCCGTCGATCGCGATTCTCGTACCCGATTGGGTGCCCGCGGGAACCGCGACCCGGACCGTCTTAGTCTCCTCGTCGGCATCCTCAAGGTCCGCCTCAAGGGTCGACACAAGCACCTCGGTGCCGAGCGCGGCGGCGGTCATGGGAATGCGGACAACGACCTCCAGGTCGTCACCATCGCGTCGAAACACCTCGTGCGGGAGAACTTGCAGCTCGACGTAAAGGTCACCGGCTGGCCCGCCTCCCGGACCGACCTCGCCGTGAGCGGCGAGATGGATCCGGTTCCCGGTGCTCACACCCGGCGGAATCTTCACGTTGATCGTCCGGTTGGATCGCACCCGCCCATCACCGGAACATTCGACGCACGGGTACTGGATGATCGTGCCGTACCCGCGGCACGTCGGGCACGGTTGGGTGGTGCGGATGTCCCCGATGAAGGATCGCTGCACATGAGTGACGTCGCCCTGCCCATGGCAAGTCGTACACCGTACCGGCGATGAGCCCTCGGACGCTCCGGAGCCATTGCAGCGGGGGCAGAGCACAGCCGTGTCGACTCGGAGCGGTTTGGTCGTGCCAAATGCGGCCTCAGCCAGTTCCAGATCCAGCCGGACAAGTGCATCCTGACCTCGCCGGATCCGCGATCGCGGGCCGCGAGAGGTGGTTTGGCCGCCGAACATGGCGTCCATCAGATTCGTGAAGTCGAAACCGCCGCTGGTGAAGCCGCCATTGAATCCGCCCATGCCACCGCCGAGCGGGTCGCCGCCGCGGTCGTAGAGGTCGCGCTTCTTCGGATCCTGCAAGACCTCGTACGCCTCGGCGACCTTCTTGAACCGATCAGCGGCATCCGGCTCGGTGGCCACATCTGGGTGCAGCTTCATCGCGAGCTGCCGGTATGCCTTCTTGATCTGCTCGGGGGTCGCGTCGCGGGAGACTCCGAGGATCTGGTAGTAGTCCGAGCTCATCGTGTTTCTATTCATCCTTCAGAGAGGAAGCGGCCGACATAGCGCGCTACGGCACGGACCGACGCCATCGTCGACGGATAGTCCATCCGAGTCGGACCGACCACCCCCAGGGTCGCCAGCGTGTCCACTGCACTCCCGTAACCGCTAGCGACCATAGAGGTCGACTGTAGTTCCTTGTACGGGTTCTCCTGCCCGATCCGTACCGTCACGGAATCCGAAGTGGTCGCTTCCCCCAGCAGCTTCAGCAATACCACCTGCTCCTCCAGCGCTTCCAGGACCGGTTTCACGGTCGTCTCGAACTCGGCTCCATAGCGGGTGAGGTTCGGCATGCCGCCCACCACGATCCGGCCCGAGGCCTCACTGCTGAGCATCTCCAACAGCGTGGCAATCGCCGCCTGGCCGATCATCTGCAGCGACGGTGGCAGCGACCCGAGAACCTTGCTGAGCCGAACGCCGGCCTGGGAGGAGGAATTCCCTACCGCGGCCGCGTTCAGATGCGCCCGCAGCTCGGCGAGGGTTTCGTCGTCGTGCTCGGGCAGTTCCAGCTGACGCTGCTCGATCCGGCCCGTCGAGGTGATCAAGATCAACAAGATGCGTTGGGTGGAGAGCGAGACGATCTCGACGTGGCGTACCGTCGAATGGCTCATCGTCGGATATTGCACGATCGCTACCTGCTGGGTCACCTGAGCGAGAAGCTTGACGGTACGGTGCAGCACGTCGTCGAGATCGAGAGCCCCCGAAAGAAACGTCTGGATGGCCCGCTGTTCGGCCTGCGATAGCGGCTTCACCGAGCCCAGCCGGTCGACGAACAGTCGATAGCCCTTGTCGGTCGGGATTCGGCCCGCGCTGGTGTGCGGCTGGGTGATGTAGCCCTCTTCCTCGAGAGCGGCCATGTCGTTACGCACAGTCGCAGGTGAAACACCCAGGTCATGCCGCTCGACCAGCGTCTTGGACCCCACGGGCTCCTGGCTGGAGACATAGTCGGTGACGATGGCCCGCAGTACTTGAAGCTTGCGCTCGTCCACGGTCGTCCCTCCTTGTCCTGCTCAGCCGGGCAACTGGCACTCAAGCGGTCGAAGTGCCAGTCTAACTGGATGAGCCAGCCTGGACCCGGCGCCGAACCGGGCCCCTGGCGCGAGGTGGCGGCCGGCGTCTACCTCTGCGTCGCCCAGCCTGCATCGGTCAACCTGAGCCTGGTTCTCGGATCCGATGGCGCACTGATGGTGGACACCGGCTCGTCTCCACGGCAGGGGCGCCTGTTACGGGAGGCGGCGAGATCGGTGACCGACGTACCCGTCCAGGCGGCCGTGGCGACGCATTGGCACTACGACCACTGCTTCGGTTTGGCCGCCTTCACCGACGTGGCGACCTTCGCCCATGAGTCTGTACGGGACCGGCTGCGGGGACCAGAGGCGGCCGCGGCCGCCGCAGATCTCGGTGTCGAGGAGTCCGACTTGGCCGTGGCGTCGCGTGAGGTAGTGGTGGCGGCGGCGCTCGACCTGGGTGGCCAGCGCGTCGAAATCGCGCATCTTGGCCGGGGACATACCGACGGTGACCTGGTTGTCGTCGTGCCGGACGCCAACGTGATCTTCACAGGGGACCTGATTGAGTCGGCGACCGCACCGTGGTACGGCGGCGACAGTTTTCCGCACGAGTGGGCGGCAACCCTCGATTCGGTGATCGGCCTGATGACGGCCGACACCATCGCAGTCCCCGGACATGGTGAGCCCGCGAACCGGGAGTTCGTCTTCGGACAACGCGGCCGGGTCGCCGCCGTATCTGGCGAGATCCGGCGTCTCAGCGAGAACGGAGTCAGCGCCTCCGAGGCTTTGCAGGCTGGATCTTGGCCGTTTCCGGCAGAACACATCGCCGGCGGTGTCGAGGCGGGCTACCGTCAGCTCGAGATATCCAGTCGCAAGGCCCTGCCACTAATCTGAGGCGCACCGGGCGAGTCACCACCATCCGGGCGCGTCGAGCACCGGTCGATCATGGCCCGGTTGACGTCGCGCCATCCCGATCCTGACCGGGGAACGGTATCCTTCTAGAACGATTCAGTTCCTGAAGGGGATCTGGTGGCTCGTGTCACGGTTAGAACCCTCGCAGATGAGTTGGGCATCTCTGTCTCCACTGTGTCCAACGCGTACAACCGGCCGGACCAGCTGTCATCGGAGCTGAGAGCGCGGATCCTGAGCAAGGCTGACGAACTCGGCTACGCCGGGCCTGACGCCGCCGCTCGGGCACTGCGCAGCGGTCGAGCCGAGGCGGTCGGTGTCGTGTTGACCGAGCAGTTGTCGTACGCCTTCTCCGATCCGTACGCGATTGGCTTCCTCACCGGATTGTGCGAGGTCGTGGAGCAGCGCCACATCAGCATCGTTTTGATGCCGCTGTCCTTTGAGGGCGACGAGCTCGACGTGACGGCGGTGCGGCACGCCAAGATCGATGCTCTGACCACCTTCGGGTTATCCGATACCCACCCCGCAGTCATGGTGGCCAAGGCACGAGGTATCCGGCTGGTGCTTTCCGACGCCAGCTCAGACCTCAACTCCAGTTGGGTCGCCATCGACGACGCCGGTGGTGGCCGATTGCTCGGCAGCCATCTGGCCTCGCTCGGACATGAGAACGTCGCGGTCATCGTGGATACCACTCGGCCAGCGGGGAGCCTGGCTTTCGAGCTAGCGGACGACGAGGTCGCATTTGTGGACTACGCCTCTCGAATCCGGGGGATCCGAGAGACGTTGTCTGGACGGATTCGCCTTGTCTCAGCGGGACACAACGCAACTGCGTCCGGCCGTAGCGCCGGTAGGTGGTTGCTCACGCAGCCGGACCACCCAACAGCCATCGTCGCACTGAGCGATGTGCTGGCTCTGGGCGTGTTGGAGGCGGCGGTTGAGCTGGGCATACAGGTCCCGCGCGATGTGTCGGTGTGCGGCTTCGACGACATCCCGGCTGCCGAGGCAGCTGGCCTGACGACCGTGCGGCAGCCCATTGCGGAGCGTGGCCGAAGAGTTGGCGAATTGCTGATCGATCCGGACTCTCGCGACCGCCAAATTATGCTGCCGATTGAGTTGATCATCCGTTGCTCAACCGGTCCTTCGACAGGTTCAGAACGCGCCCTTCGACGAGCTCAGGACGCACCAGTGACGCAAATTCAGAACACTTAGCAGCCCTTCGGCGCCCCGAAGGGCACGCGGCTGGGGCCTGCGTGTCGCAACCCTCAGTCAGCTGGCCCCTGGTCGTCGAGCCAGGAGGCGTCGTAGAGGATCGTGGCCTCGTTGATGAGTTTGATCAGCGTGCTCAGCAGGTCGTTGGCGGTGGTCGAGCGTAAGAGCATGAGCTGATCGATGGCGTTGAGCGGAGCGATTCCGGCCAGTTGCCACGAGGCTTCGATCGGGTCTTCGGACAGCTCGATGGCGGCGGGCCAGACGTTTTCGGTGAATTCGCTGGCCATGGCGAGGGTGCGGCGAACCAGGCGATCGGCCTCATGGCGGAGTGGCTCCAGACCGTCCTCCCAGATCAACTCGGGCAACTCGCGCACCTCGGCTCGAGGATGAGGCGCGTCGTCCAGCCAGCTGATGACTTCCAGTCTCGGACCGCCCTGCGCGGTCAAGTGGACGAACCCCTGGTCCGCGGTGACATTCAGCATTTCCGCGACCGTGCCGATGCCGAAACGCTGTTCGCCACCCCCGACCTCATGTCCGCGTTCGATCAGGACCACACCGAACCGCGTGTCGTTGGCTTTGACCAGGTCGGACAGCATGATCAGATACCGCTCTTCGAAGACGCGGAGCCGCAAGGGCATGTAAGGAAACAGCACTGTGCCCAGCGGGAACATCGCCAGCACAGCCATGGGGGAAGACAATCACGCTCACCACAGCAGGGGCTCCGCGGGATAGTGCTGACCTTAGATCGGAAGAGCACACGTCTGAACTCCAGTCACCTTGTAATCTCGTA
>OBLS010000293.1_pt1 | contig 16891 bp, 18 predicted proteins | sample 1519901 | NCBI WGS metagenome assembly OBLS01 (sample SAMEA3113585, study PRJEB22503) | soil metagenome | reverse complement strand
TTCGGCTACAAGAGCCTGATCGGGGCGACGCTGGCCATCGGTGCGCTCTCGATGGCCGTCTGGGCCCACCACATGTACGTCACCGGCTCGGTCAACCTGCCGTTCTTCGCCTTCACGACGATGCTCATCGCGGTGCCTACGGGCGTGAAGTTCTTCAACTGGATCGGCACGATGTGGCGGGGCTCGGTCACGTTCGAGACGCCCATGCTGTGGGCGGTCGGGTTCCTGGTCACGTTCCTGTTCGGCGGGCTCACCGGGATCATCCTGGCGTCGCCGCCGCTGGACTTCCAGGTGTCGGACTCGTACTTCGTCGTCGCACACTTCCACTACGTCGTGTTCGGCACCGTCGTGTTCGCGATGTTCGCGGGCTTCTACTTCTGGTGGCCGAAGATGACCGGCCGCATGTTGGACGAGCGGCTCGGCAAGATCCACTTCTGGATGCTGTTCATCGGCTTCCACACGACGTTCCTCGTCCAGCATTGGCTGGGTGTCGAGGGGATGCCGCGCCGTTACTCGGACTATCTGCCCGACGACGGTTTCACCATCCTCAATCAGGTCTCGACGCTGGGAGCGTTCCTGCTCGGTGCCTCCACGCTGCCGTTCCTGTGGAACGTCTGGCGCACGCGCCATGCGCCCAAGGTTGCCGTCGACGACCCGTGGGGCTGGGGCGCGTCGCTGGAGTGGGCGACGTCGTGTCCACCGCCGCGGCACAACTTCACCTCGCTGCCGCGGATCCGTAGCGAGCGCCCCGCCTTCGACCTGAAGTACCCCGAGGTCGCCGCCATCCAAGAGAAGAAACCCGCAGACTCGGGCCTGCTCCAGGAGGCCCTGGGCGCACCCGACGTGGAGGAACGCTCGTGAAGATCGAAGGCATGGTCTTCAGCTTCATGACCGTCTTCTTCCTGGCCGTGACGCCCATCTACTGGTACATGTCCTACGACCCCACCGGCACGACCGCCCTCGCGCTGACGTTCGGCCTGTCTGCTCTGGTCACGTTTTACCTGCTCTACACCTCGCGTAAGGTGCACCCCCGGCCGGAGGATCGCAAGGACGGCGAGATCGAGGAGATGGCGGGGGAGTACGGCTTCTACAGCCCGCACTCGTGGTGGCCGCTTGCCTGCGCCGGTTCGGCGGCGATCGTGTTCCTCGGCCTGGTGTTCGCCTGGTGGCTGTTCATCGTCGGAGCTGCGCTCGGTACGGGGGCGGTGCTGGGCATGGTCTTCGAGTACTACCGCGGCGAGTTCGCCCACTGACGGCCGCGGCCCGGACCCTACGGCTCGGCCATCGGGTTCGAGAGGCAGGCCGCGTCGGCCTCCTCGCGGACCGGCTCGGGTTCTGCGCTCGGCTCGGGCTCACGCGCTGTGGCGAGCACACATCCGGCCAGGATCAGGCCGAAGCCGACGATGGTGGCCACCGTCACCACCTCGTCCAGCACGATCACCCCGAGCACCAGCGCAACGGCGGGGTTGACGTAGGTGATCACCGTGGACCGGGACGGACCCACCTCGGCAACGAGCTTGAAGAAGATCAGGAACGCGAGCGCCGTGCAGATGACGGCCAGCCCCACGACCGAGAGCCAGGCCTGTGTCGACACCGGTCCGGACGGCCAACTGGCCGTACCGGCCGGGACGTAGATGACGGCCGAGATCGCAAGCGACGCAGCGACCACACCCATGCCGGGAAGATGGGACAGGTACCTCACCAGAATCAGCGGTCCCAGGGCGTAGCAGAACGCCGTGACCGCGACCGCGGCGACCGGCCCGACGTGCGCGGAGCCGATGTCGAACCCGACCAGCGCGGCCACACCGGCGAATCCGACGAGCAGGCCCACTAGGCGGCGGCGTCCGAGGCTCTCGTGGCCGGTCACGCGTACGAGCACTGCACCCACCAGAGGCACGGCGGCGACCAGCAGGCCGGTCAGCGAGCTGGACAGCTGCGTCTCGGCGTAACCGAGCATCAGCCACGGGACGCAGATCTCGATGACCGTGTAGGCCAGCAGCGGCCACCAGTGGCGGGCGAGCGGGCGCAGCTGATCCCGTGCGGCCGCGATCGGCAACAGCAGCGCGGCACCCATCGCGGTGCGAGCCAGGACCATGGCGGCGGGCGAGAAGTCCTCGACCGCAACCTTGATCATCAGGTAGGGCACCCCCCAGATGACCCCCATCGTGACGAACAGCACCCATCCACGACGCGACACCTCAGGACCCCTTCGATCGGCCGGGCGCCCAGCCTACGGAGTCGGTCCGACAGACCGCGCGCAGCGGCTTACGGGTGGCGGGTACCGATTTCCGAGCGCTCGCCGCCGCCGGCGTGCCCGTCGCCTTCGGTGATCGCGGCGTGGCCGTCGTGGCTGGCCGCCTCGAGCTCCCGCACGGTCGGTTTCTGCACGACGTCGCCGAAATAGAACGACGACAGCCGCGCGCGCACCCTCTCGACAGGGCGGCGCGGGGCCGGTATGCCGTTCTCGTCCGTCTCGGGCTCGAGCTCGACCGGCACCTGCCGCCGATGATGCGTGAGCTCGAACGCAACCTCGTGCGGGATGGGTGCGTGCACCTCCGAGTACTCGCCCTCCGGACTCACCATGATCACGCCGGACTCTCGACCGTGAAGCACCTTCTCCCGATCCCGCCGTTGAAGTCCCAGGCAGATCCGTTTGGTCACCCAGAACATCACGGGTGGCAGCACGATCACCGCTACCCGGACGAACCAGGTGATCCAGTTCACCGGTATCTCGAGGATCGTGGCGAAGAAGTCGTTGCCGCCGGCGATCCAGAGCAGGAGGTAGAAGGTGATGAACGCGACGCCGATCCCGGTGCGAACGGGCTGGTTGCGCGGCCGGTCCAGGATGTGGTGCTCGCGCCTGTCACCGGTGACCCACTGCTCGATGAAGGGGTAGAGGATCAGTGTCACCGGTGACCCACTGCTCGAGGAAGGGGTAGAGGAACAGCCCGCCGAGGATGAGCGTGGGCACGATTGCCGACGGTATGAGCACGTTCCAGCTCAGCGTGAACCCGAACAGTCTGGTCTCCCAGTTGGGCATCACGCGCAGCGCGCCGTCGAGGAAGCCGACATACCAGTCGGGCTGCGTTCCGGCGCTGACCAGGGACGGATCGTACGGTCCCCACAACCACACCGGGTTGATCTGGATGGTTGCCGCCATCAGGACGATGACACCGAAGACGACGAAGTTGAAGCCGCCGGCCTTCGCCACGTAGACGGGGAAGAACGGATAGCCGACGACGTTCTTCTCGGACCGGCCGGGCCCGCCCCAGTGCGTGTGCTTCTGATACCAGAGGATCATCAGGTGCGCGGCGACCAGCGCCAGGATGAGCCCGGGGATGAGCAGGATGTGCAGCGGATACAGGCGCGCGATGGCGTCGTCTCCGGGGAACTCGCCACCGAAGAGGAAGAACGACAAGTAGGTGCCGACGACCGGGGTGGCGAGGACGCCGCCCTCGATGATCCGCAGGCCGGTGCCCGACAGAAGGTCGTCGGGCAGCGAGTAGCCGGTGAACCCGGCGGCGACGCCGAGTACCAGCAGGGTCACGCCGATGATCCAGTTGAGCTCTCGGGGCTTGCGGAACGCCCCGGTGAAGAAGTTTCGCAGCATGTGCACCGACATCGCGGCCAGGAACAACAGCGCTGCCCAGTGGTGCACCTGGCGCATGAGCAGGCCGCCGCGAACCTCGAACGAGAGGTCCAGCGTGGAGGCGAAGGCCTCGGACATGTGGATGCCGCGCAGGTTGGCGTACGCACCGTCGTACATGACCTCCTGCATCGACGGCTTGAACCACAGCGCAAGGAACGTGCCGGAGAGCAGCAACAGGATGAAGCTGAACAGCGCGATCTCGCCGAGCAGGAACGACCAGTGGTCGGGGAACGCCTTGCGGATGTTGCGCTTGAGCCAGTTGGACGCGGTGATCCGCTGGTCGACGAAGTCGACGACCTTGCCGGCACCGTCCACGACCGCGCTCATCCACGCTCCCAGTAGCTCGGGCCCACCGGTTCAGTGAAGTCGCTCTGCGCTACCAAGTATCCCTCGTCGTCGACGTCCAACGGTAGCTGGGGCAGGTTGCGTGCGGCCGGTCCGAACACGACCTTGCCATTGTCGGCGAGGTCGAACGTGGACTGGTGGCACGGACAGAGCAGGTGGTGGGTGTTCTGCTCGTAGAGGTTGATCGGGCAGCCCACATGGGTGCAGATCTTGGAATAGGCGAGGATGCCGTCGATGCTCCAGTTCTCACGGCCCGCGGCGGGAGTGATGTCACTCGGCCGCATCCGGACCACGATGACCGGCGACTTGGCACGCTCGTTGATCCGTTCCGGCCCTTCCTCGGGCAGGTCCTCGAACGTCGCCGGCATCGCGTTGACCAGGGAGCCGATCTCCAGCTCGGACGGTCGCAGCGGCTCGAACGAGCCGTCGCGCAGGACACGCACGTCGGGGCCCCAGATCGTGTGCGCCTTCTGGTGGCCGGGAAGCGGTCCGAGGTCACGGAGAATGACGACGGCGGGCAGCGGGAGCAGCACCATCGCCCCGATCAACGAGTTGCGGATGAGCTTGCGCCGGCCGAACCCGCTCTCCTCGGTGCCCAGCTCGAAGTCGGAGAGCGCACTGGCTCGGACGTCGTCGGTGCTGCGCAGCTCGTGCCGCTCGTGGATCACCTCGGGGCTGGACATGAGCTTCTTTGCCCAGTGGATGGCGGCGGCGCCGATCAGGAACAGGGCGCCCCCGAGGGTGAGGCCCAGGGCCAGGTTGGAGTCGCGGACCGCCTCGACGACGTCGCCGTCGTCGATCGGGAACACGACGAAGGCGACGATGAACCCGATGACCAGCAACGAGGCCAGCCCGAACATGCCGGCGACCTGACGTTCGGCCCGGCGCTCGATGACCGGGTCGGTGTCGGTGAGCCGAGGCTCGTGGCCGGGCAAGCCCGGATCGGCGATCGGCTCGTCGACGGTCTCGCGGACGGGTGGACCGGTCGGCTCGGGGCGCTCGACGTCGCCACCATGCCGCCCGCTGTACTCGGACATCCCCGTCCTCTCGTCCGTGCTCACGATGCCTTCGTCCCGATCCAGACCGCCGCGCCGATCAGCCCGCCGATGCCGATCAGCCAAGCCCAGAGTCCTTCGGGGACCGGGCCGCCACGTCCGATGCCGAGGCCGCCAGGGTTGGGTTGCTCCTGGACCGACTGGAGGAAGGCGATGATCTTGCGCTTCTCTTCCGTGTCGAGGGTGTTGTCGTTGAAGACCGGCATCGACTCGGGCCCGGTGATCATTGCCTCGTAGATGTGCCGGGGCTCGACGCCGGCGAGATTCGGCGCCTGCTTGCCGAACGTCAGCGCACCACCCTGGCCGGTGGTGTTGTGGCAGGAGGCGCAGTTCGTGCGGAACAGCTCACCGCCGCGCGCGACGTCGCCCGGGGACAGGTCCGAGGTGTCGAGAGCGTCCTCGTCGGGGATCTCGGGGCCGGGTGCGAGGGAGGCGACGTACGCGGCGAGCTGCTCGATCTGGTCGTCGGTGTACGCGACCTCCTTCTCCTCGGCCTGAGCGCCCGGCGCCGCCATGGGCATCCGCCCGGTGCCGACCTGGAAGTCGACGGCAGCGGCGCCGACGCCGATGAGCGACGGGCCGAGCACGGTGCCGTCGTCGCGGACCTGCCCTTCGCCGCCCAGTCCGTGACACGTGGCGCAGCCGATCGCGAACAGCTTCTGACCCTCCTCGACCTGGGTGGACGAGGCGGCCTGCACGTCGGCGCTGCTCTCGGGCGCGAACACCGCGTAGACCCCGCCGAAGACGAAGAGCGCGAGCAACAGGACGGCGAGCGCTGCTGCGGGGTGACGGCGCCGGGCGGAGATCGCGGACACGTCGCTCCTCGTCACTTGATCACGTAGATGGTGAGGAAGAGCGCGATCCAGACGACGTCGACGAAGTGCCAGTAGTACGAGACGACGATCGCGCTCGTGGCCTGTTCGTGGGTGAAGCGCCGCGCCACGAACGTGCGGCCGAGCACCAGCAGGAAGGCCAGCAGGCCGCCTGTGACATGCAGGCCGTGGAAGCCGGTGGCCAGGTAGAAGATCGAACCGTACGGGTCGCTGGACAGGCTCAGGCCCTCGTTCATGGTGAGCTGCGCGTATTCGTAGACCTGCCCGGAGATGAACAGCGCACCCATGACGAAGGTCAACGTGAACCACTCACGCAGCCCCCATCGGTTCACCTGAAACGCCTTGCCGGTTCGGCCGACCTGCCCGCGCTCGGCACGCAGCACACCCATCTGGCAGGTAACGGACGAGAGCACCAGGATGATCGTGTTGCCGGTGGAGAACGGGATGTTGAGCAGGCCCGGCTGGGTCTCCCAGAGCTCAGGGGCGTTGGACCGGAGCGTGAAGTAGATCGCGAACAGGGCCGCGAAGAACATCAGCTCGCTGGACAGCCACACGATGGTGCCCACCGAGACCAGGTTCGGCCGCTCGGGGGCCGGCGCGGGCGCGGTGTCGACTGCGGATGCCGTGGCCACGGCGCCATTATGTCGATCCCTCCCGACGAGCACACCCCGACCCCGAAATCCGCTCGCACGGCGTGTTGTCGGCCCGGCTCGGGCACGTCCCAGGCCCGCCTTCGGCGACCCCGACCGGTAGCATCCGCCGATAACGACCACCGATCTGCCGCTTCGTGAGGAACCCGATGAGAACGGCCGAGCCGACGATGACCATCCTGGTCTACAGCGACGACCGATCCACCCGTGAGAAGGTCCGGCTCGCCATCGGCCGTCGACCGGCCGCGGACCTGCCCGGGGTCGAGTTCTTCGAATGCGCTACTCAACCGGCGGTGCTGAAGGCGCTCGGTGTCGGTGGCATCGACGTCGTCGTCCTCGACGGCGAGGCGGCTCCCTCCGGAGGCCTCGGCCTCGCCCGGCAGATCAAGGACGAGATCTACCGCTGCCCACCGGTCCTGGTGCTGATCGGTCGTGCGCAGGACGCCTGGCTCGCGACCTGGTCTCGGGCGGAGGCCGCGGTGCCCCACCCGTTGGATCCGGTGGCCGTCGCGACCGCTGTGGCCGGGCTGATGCGGCGACGGCTGGGCACAGTTCCCGCCGTGTCATGAGCGCGCTGTGACCGCACCCGCGAGCTGGCCCGCGGTGTTGTCGGCGCTGGTGGACCGCGCCGATCTGCCCGCCGAGGCGACGGCCTGGGCCATGGGCGAGATCATGGGCGGCTCGGCCACGTCGGCCCAGATCGCCGGCTTCGTGATCGCATTGCGGGCCAAGGGTGAGACCGTCGACGAGGTCGAGGGCATGGTCCGGGCCATGTATGCGCACGCGACCCCGATCACGGTCCCGGGACCGGTCGTCGACGTGGTGGGGACGGGCGGCGACCGTGCGCACACGGTCAACATCTCGACGATGGCGGCACTGGTTGCCGCCGGTGCGGGCGCCCGCGTGGTCAAGCACGGAAACCGGGCGGCGTCGTCGGCATGCGGGGCCGCCGATCTGCTGGAAGAGCTCGGAATCCCGCTCGACCTGCCCGCCTCGCGGGTGGCTGAGATCGCCGCCACAGTGGGGATCACGTTCTGCTTCGCCCCTGTCTTCCACCCGGCGTTACGGCACGCCGCTGCGACACGGCGCGAGTTGGGCGTCCCGACGACGTTCAACTTCCTGGGGCCACTGGCGAACCCGGCCCGGCCCTCGGCGCAGGCCGTCGGGGTGGCCGACGCGCGGATGGCCGGAATCGTGGCCGGGGTACTCGCCGGTCGCGGGGTGTCGGCGCTCGTGTTCCGCGGGGACGACGGGCTCGACGAGATCACCACCACCACGACGTCGAGAGTCTGGATCGTGCGCAACGGCGAGGCCCACGAGGAGCGCCTCGACCCGTCGGCGCTCGGCATCCCTCGGGCGTCGGCCGACGCGCTGCGCGGCGGCGAGGCGCCGTTCAACGCCGACGTGGCACGGCGGCTGCTCGCCGGTGAGCCCGGTCCGGTGCGCGACGCCGTCCTGCTCAATGCCGCGGCGGCTCTGGTGGCGTACGAGGGTGTCACGGGCGACCTGGTGGACCTGCTCATGCCGGCGCTCGATCGCGCCGCGGCGGCGGTCGACTCCGGAGCGGCGGAAGACGTCCTGACCCGCTGGGCAGCAGCCTGCTCGGGGTCGCCCGAGCCGGCCTGAACCGGATGGTCACGGCAGCCCAGGTACGCGAGGTGGCGTTGTCGTTGCCGCGCACCCACGAGGCGCTGGTACGGGACCGGGTGAAGTACCGGGTCGGCAGGATCGTCTTCGCCGCAATCTCGCCGGACGAGACGGTGATGGGCTTCGGGTTCCCGCGCGAAGAGCGGGCGGATCTGGTCACCTCCGACCCGCACCGGTTCCTCATGCCCGATCGCTCCGACGAGCGGTACAACTGGGTTCAGGTGCGGCTGGCCACGATCGACGAGTCCGAGATGCGGGAACTCGTCATCGACGCGTGGCGCATGGTCGTTCCCAAGCGCGTCGCCGACGCCCTGGACCCCGATGCTGGTCCGCTGCCCGACGGATGACACGGCCGGCCCGCGTGCGCCGAGCCTCGCCTCGGCCCAGAACGATCACGCATGACGCCGGGCGCTACGGCCGGCGGGCGACGAACAGGTCGCGAGCGACCCGGTCCTCACCGGTCTGCTCGGTGACGATGTACGGGTCGAATCCGACGTCGGCGAAGAGCCGGAGCCAGACGGCGCGGCTGAACAGTCCGGTGCGATGCGTCTCGAATACGGCGCTGACGGAGCCGTCGACCTCGCGAAGGAGGAACGCGTACTCCGTGCTGATCGAGGTGTCGGCCGGATCCGGGTCCCATGTCCACGCCAGGTAACGCGCACCGCGACCGTCGATGTGGTCAGAGCCGCCGTGTTCGCAGTCCGCCTCGAACGTCTCGGTGGTGTGGTCCGGCACGAACAGGGCAATGCCGCCGGGACGGCAGTGTGCGAAGGCGGTGCCGATGACCTGCCCCAGGTCGGCCTCGCTGGTCATGTAGTCCACAGCGTCGTGGACGAACACGGCGTCGAAGGCGCGGCCGAGCCGGACCGTTCGCATGTCGCCCTGATGGTGCTCGCAGTCGGGGTTGAGCCGGCGCGACACGTCGAGCATCTCCGCGGACCGGTCGACCAGCGTCATGGCGAAATGCGCCTTGATGTGGACGGCGTTGTGACCGCCCCCGCTGCCCAGCTCCAGGACGTCGCGCACCGGTGTCGTCGCTCCGCTGGTCAGCATGGCGACGAACACGGCCGCCTCGTCCGCGTACTCCTCGGGAGGCGAGATCAGCGGCCACCATGCCGCGAGGTCGCCATAGAGGCGGTGCTCGGAAGTCACGACCGCGGTGGCCGGTCAGTCGGCGTCCTCGACACCGAGCGCGAAGGCGGCCTCGAGGTCGTGCTTGGAGAAGGTCCGGAAGGCGATGTGCGTCTCCGTCCGCAGCACGCCGGGGACCTTGTTGAGCCGGTCGGCCACGACGTCGGCGACGCCCTGGTGCTCACGGACCCGCACCATCGCGACCAGGTCGATCTCGCCGGTGACCGAATAGACCTCGCTCACACCGTCGAGGGCCGCGATCTGCTCCGCGACCTCGGGTATGCGCGCGACGTCGGCCTGGACGAACACGATCGCGGTGATCACGATTGCCTCCCGGCGGGTGGTACAGGGTCCGCGGTGGAGACTACCGGGGCAGGTACGGGGAGGTTTCGTACGGAGATGCCGGACGCGGTGGTTCCCTGCCGCGGCCCAGCGCGAGGGCGAACAGGAACCCCACCACGAAGCCGGCCACGTGCGCGACATATGCCACCTCGCCGGCAGCCATTCCCGTACCCACGCTGTAGAAGGCCTGGATGACGAACCACATGCCCAGCACCAGCCAGGCCGGCAGCGGCAACGGGATGAACAGCAGGAACGGCACCAGGCTGATCACCCTGGCTCGCGGGAACCACGCCAGGTACGCGCCCAGCACGCCGGCGATCGCCCCCGATGCGCCGACGAGTGTCGTTCGGGCGTCAGCGTCGGTGAACGCGAACGCATACGTCGCGGCCACGCCGCAGGCCAGATAGAAGAGCAGGTACCGGACGTGGCCCAGGCGGTCCTCGACGTTGTTGCCGAAGACCGCGAGGAAGAGCATGTTGCCCAGCAGGTGCACCCAGCCGCCGTGCAGGAACATCGCGGTGACGGCGGAGACGATCGGCGACTTCTCGTAGTCCGGCGCCACCAGCTGGCAGGCGGGGTTACCGGCCGGGTCGACGGTGGCCGGCCCGACGACGAGGGGCAGCGGGTCCCCGCTGGTCAACTCTCGCGGGATCGCGGCCCATCGGTCGAAGAACTCCTGCACCGAGCACAAGGCCTGCGGGCCCGAGTCACCGATCCCGGCGATACCGAGCGGGCTCAGCAGGAAGACGACGACATTGACCGCGACGAGGGCACGCGTGACAAAGGCGGGCCGCTGCGTCGGGTTCCGGTCGTGGATCGGGATGACCACTCGAGGATCATCCCTCCCCGGGCCGTGGCACCAGCGTGTACGCCAGCCACACGATCGGCGCGATGACCGACAACCAGATGGCTCGCGGGTGGATCCGCGGGCGTGGGCCGAACACGAGCCACCACAGGCCGGTCACGGTGATGCCGATGACAGCGCCACCGTGTCGGTTTCGCCGTTGAGTGCGACGAAGAACTGTGCGACGAGCGCGGCGGCCGCGACCAGGGCCGTCGCGCCGTGTCGCCACCGTGCGGCAGTCCAGGTGCGGGTTCCCGAGGCCGCTGCCGCGATGGACATGGCGCCGAGCATAGGGATGGCGTGATCGCGATGTCACCGAACCGGCCGGAGGCCGCGCCGGTCGTCGAACGGGCGGGCCGCGCGATCCGCGGCCTCGGCCGCTCCGACCAGGCCGGCGAGACCGCCGGCGCCACCGGCCGGCAGCGCCCACACGCCGTCGACCTCGACCAACCGGGTGCCCGGCGACTCGAGCCAGCGCAACACGCACTCTGCTTCCTCGACGGTCGCCGCCGGCAACGGCGGTGGCGCCGGTACCACGGTCTCTGCCGTCGCGAGCAGGGCATCGAGGTACGGCCGCGGGTGCGCGCCGGGTGGGGAGGCGGCTGCCCCTGCCAGCCGGCCGAACCGCACGGCGGAAGCGGCGGCGGCGCGGGGACCACGGTCTCCGCCGTCGCGAGCAAGGCGTCGAGGTATGGGCGCGGGTGCGCGCCGGGTGGGGTGGCGGCCGCACCGGCCAGCCGGCCGAACCGCACGACGTGCAGCTCCCAGCCGCCCGGGTCGAGCCGCCGGGCCGCAGCCAGCTGGGGCACGGCGGCGAGCGCGGATATCCGCTGGGCTCGCGCCGCCGTGCGGACGAACGTGGACAGCCGGTCGCGGTGTACCGCGGCCTCCTCGTACCGCTCACCATCCGCTAGCCGGCCGATGCGGGCCAGCAGCCGGTCGACGAGCGGGCGAGCGTCGGCGGTGAACGCGCGCCGGACTGCGTCGGCGTGCACCGCATATTCCTCGACGGTCTCGCCGCCCTCGCAGGGCGCGCCGCAACGGCCCATGCCGGCGAGCGCACACGCCGATCGGGTCCGCTTGGGCGACAACCGCTCGCTGCATTGCCGAATCGGGACCGCCTCGTGCACCGCGGTCATGGCGGCCTCGGCGAGCCGGCGCGACCCGAACGGGCCGAGATAGGTGGCGTGGTCCAGCTTGACCTCGCGGACCAGGGACAGCCGGGGGAACGGTTCGACGGTGAGCTTGAGCCAGCTGGCACGCTCGGGGAAGCGGGAGCGACGGTTGTACCGAGGCTTTCGCTCGGCGATCAGCCGGAGCTCGCGGACCTCGGCCTCGAGCGGCGTGGCGCAGGCGATGCCGGTGACCGACTCGGCGATGGCGACCATCTCGGTCATCCGGGCCCGGGTCTCGGACGCGGTGAAGTAGGTACGCACCCGGGTGCGCATGTCTTTGCTCTTTCCCACGTACAGCGCCCGGCCTTGACCGTCGAGGAACATGTAGACGCCCGGAGCGTGCGGGAGGCCTTCGGCCAGGTAGCGCTTGCGCCGCTGAGCGGGCGTGACCATGCTCTGCCAGGTCGTCAGCTCCTCGACGGTGTGGACGCCGACGTTTCCCAGGCGCTCGATCAGCCCGTGCAGTACGTCGACCGTGGCCCGGGCGTCGTCGAGCGCACGGTGGGTCGGCATGGTGCCGGCCTTGAACAGGCGGGCAAGGGTCGACAGCCTGCAGTCGCGGGCTTCGTCGCGCGCCAGTACGCGGCGGGCCAGCCGAGCGGTGTCGAGAACCTGGAAGCCCGGCCACGCGTGACCGTGGCGCTCGCACGCCGCCTTGAGGAAGCCGACGTCGAACGGCGCGTTGTGCGCGACCAGGGTGCTGCCGCGGGTGAATTCGAGGAAGGCCGGCAGGACGGCCTGCAGTCGCGGCGCAGTGGCGACCATGGCGTCGGTGATCCCGGTGAGGACGGCGACGAACGGGGGAATCGACAGGCCGGGCCGGACCAGCGTCTGGAACTCGCCCAGCACTTCGCCGCCGCACACCTTGACGGCGCCCACCTCGGTGATCTCATGGGTGCCGGGCGAACCACCGGTGGTCTCGAGATCGACGATCACGAAGGTGGTCGAGATCAGGGGAGCGCCGAGCTCGTCGAGGGTGCCCTGGACGGCGACCACCGGCGTTCCCATGACCCGACGGTAGGCACGCGCACCGACAAGAGCTGCGACGACGCGCCGCCCGGTGCCGGACGGCGGCACCGCGTCGACGGCCCGAAGCTCCGCGGGCGAAGCTACGCTCGTCGGACCAGGGATGGAGGAGGCGATCCGTGGCCGTTCCGTCGCCGACCGCGACCACCAGGTGGCGCTGCGCCCAGTGCGGGAACCTGACGCGGTTCGATGTCGTGCGGTCGAGCCGGGTCCGCGAGTACGTCCATGTCGACCTCGGCGGCGAGTCACGGGTCGAGGAGACCGAGATCCTGGCCGAGGACGTCGAACACGTGCAGTGCCGTTGGTGCGGATCCGAAGCGATCCACCTCGTACCCCGGCCCGGATCCGACGAGGGATCCGGCATGCCCGATGCAAGCCAGGCAGCCGACCCCGCGTGACGCCGCTGCCCGAGCCTGTTCGTCAGCGCGTGGTGTCGCTGGCTGCCGAGGTGCTGGGCCGCCTGGGCGTCGAGGACGTCCCGACCTCGCTCCGGCCGGTCGCACGGTTCGCAGCGGCCAAACGTGCCCGGCTGGGTGGCACCGCCATCGCGGCCGCGCTGGAGGCCGAGCCCGGCTTTCGCCGGCACGTGCTGGAGGCAGCCCGGGCCGCCTACCCGGGGCTGGTGGAGGCGCTGACCAGTGGCCCGCCGCCGCCCGCTGCGGAGCCGAGCGACGTCGCGACCGTCGCCTACCTCCTTCGCCCCGAAGGCTGGACCGAGATGGTGACTGCGGCCGGCGCCTCGGCTCGGCGGGCGGAGGACGATGCGCAGGCGGCCCGGGACAGCGCGGCGGTGCTCCGGTTGCGCGAACAGCTCTCGGCCGCCAGAGCGGAGGCCCGGGAGAGCCGGGACCGGGCGAAGTCCGAGATCGAGCGACTCAAGGGGGAGAACGCGGCTTTGCGCCGGGCCCTGGGGGAGGCCCGCGAACAGGCGGTCGCGGCTCAGCAGATCGAACGGGCCGGTGCGGCTGAATCGACACGGGCCGTCGGGGCGGCCGAGTCCTCGCGCGCGGCGGCCGAGGCCGAGGCCAGACGGCTGCGCAGCCGGCTGGCCGGCCTCGAGGAAGCACTGGAAGGCGCCCGCCGGGCCGATCGCGAGGGCCGCGGCCTGGGCACGGTCCGGTTGGGGCTGCTGCTCGACACGCTGACCGAGGCGGCCGCCGGGCTGCGCCGCGAGCTCGCACTTCCGGCCTCGTCACTGCGTCCGGCCGACACGGTCGACGCGCTGGAGCCGGGCGGGTCCGCCGGGTCCGGACGGCCGCGGGACGACCCGGCACTCCTCGACGACCTGCTGGCCCTGCCGCGCGCCCACCTCGTCGTCGACGGCTACAACGTCACCAAGAGCGTGTGGCCGTCGATGCCGCTCGAGGCCCAGCGCACCCGTTTGGTGCAGGGGCTGGCGGCGCTGGTGGCGCGGACCGGAGCGGAGGTGACCTGCGTCTTCGACGGCGCTGACGTCTCCGTTCCGCCGGCGGTGATCCCTGGACAGGGCGTGCGGGTGCGGTTCAGTGCCCGGGGTCAGACCGCCGACGACCTGATCCTTCGCATGGTCGCAGCAGAGCCGTCGGGCCGGCCGCTGATCGTGGTGTCGTCCGACCGCGAGGTTGCCGACGGCGTGCGACGTCAGGGCGCGCGAGCGCTCGAGACACCGGCGCTGGTCGGCCTGCTGGTCGGGTGAGCCCCGGCTCGACGTCACCACCTGCCCGGGGCGGCGAGACCGATCGGGCGGGTCTGTCGGACCCGGTGTCTAGCGTCGGTGTCAGAAGGCGGTGCTGTGCCGGCCACTCCGAGCCTGGAGGCATGTGACGATGCTCATCGACTGCGACCGCTGTGAGGTCCGCGGCCTGGCCTGTTCCGACTGTGTCGTGTCGGTCCTGCTGGGCACGCCGGAGCAGGGCGCCGAGCTCGACCGGGCCGAGCAGGAGGCGATCGACGTGCTGGCGGAGGCGGGGCTGGTCCCTCCGTTGCGGCTCGTTGTCGGTTCCGCCCCCGTGGATCAAAACGACGAAACGGCGTCCAGGAACTTGCCCAGCGCCCGATCCGCTGGCTAATGTGCCCGGCGGTGCTTGTTCCCCTGGCGGTCGCACGGCCGACAGCAGGCGCCACGCCGAGTTCGGCCGTTGGCCGGAGCCGGGGACCCAGGTTCCTGGGGTGAATCGGCCGTGCACCTGCGGCCGTAGGGCAACTTCCCTGCCCGAACCCGACAGCTCACCCGGTAGGCGTAGGAGGAAGAAAGGACGCGCGTGCCCGAGCACGACCGCCCGAACACCAGTCCTCGTCGCACCCTCGTCGCCCTGTGCACCGCAGCCGTCACCTGTGTCGGCGGTCTTGCACTGGCCCCGATCGGCCACGCCGACCCGACGCTCACGCTCGATCAGGTCAAGACCCAGGTCGATGACCTCCATCACCAGGCCGAGCAGGCGACCGAGCGCTACAACGCGGCAACCGACAAGCTTGCCGAGATCCAGCTGCGCCTGCAGAGTGCGCAGGCCAACGTCGAGCGTCAGCAGCTGCGGGTCAGTGAGCTGACCGCGGACGTGGGCGGCTTCGCCGCGGCCAGCTACCGGGCCGGCGGGCTCGACCCGACGTTGAACGCGCTGCTGGCCGCCGACCCGGCCGAGTTCCTCGCGCAGGCGTCGGTCATCGACGCCTACGCCAGGCAGCAGGCCGACCAGTTGGCCGTGGTGGCCGCCGAACGGCAGCGACTCGAGCAGGACCGCCTGCTGGCCGACGAGGAGCTCAACCGGCTCAAGGCGGTCGAGGCAGAGCTCGCCGAGGAGAAGGCAACCGTCGAGCAGCACCTCGCCGAAGCCCAGGGACTTCTCGACGGTCTCGAGGCCGAGGAGCAGGCCCAGCTCGACGCCGAACGCACCGCGCGTGAGCGCGAGGCGGCAGCCGAGCAGGCCAGCCGCGGTGGTGGCGAGGAGGAACCGCCGGCCGACGTACCGGCAAGCGGCCGGGCACAGATCGCCGTCGACTTCGCCCTGGCGCAGCTCGGTGAGCCCTACTCGTACGGCTCCGAGGGCCCGGACTCCTGGGACTGCTCCGGGCTCACCATGAAGGCGTGGGCGGCGGCCGGCGTGTCGTTGCCGCGATCGTCCGGCGCGCAGATCGGGGTCGGCACCCGGGTTTCGATGAGCCAGCTGCAGCCGGGCGACCTGGTCTTCTTCTACAGCCCGATCAGCCACGTCGGCATCTACCTCGGTGGCGGCGAGCTCGTGCACGCGACGCATCCGGGCGACGTCGTGAGCATCGACCCGATCTCCACCATGCCCTTCGCCGGCGCCACCCGGCCGGGCTGACCGGTCTGGTGTTGCGTCCGCCTACCATCGACGCGTGAGCACGAGGAGGGCTGCCCCCATGGCGGCCCTCCTCGCTCAGGTCGGTCACCTGCCGCGGGTCCGTTCCGCGCTGCTGGGAATCGCGCTGGTCGGTGCCCTCGGGCAGCTCGGGCCGTCCGCGCCTGACGTCACCGCGACACTGCCGGTTCCGTCTGGAGCGCCAGCTGCCCGTTCAGGGACGGCTGGCGCAGACGTGCCGTCCGGGGTCCGGGCGGCCGTCGACGCGCTCCTGGAGCGCCGCGCGGCGGCCTGGCGGGCGGCGGATCCGCGCGCCTGGCGCACGACAGTGGACGAGGGTGCGGTCGGTGGGCAGGTCGAGCTGTTCGAGGCTCTCGGACGCCTTCCGCTCGACGCGTGGTCGGAGGAGCTGACGGCTCTCGAGCCGAGCGGGCCGGCGTCGTGGCACGCGAGCGTGGTCGTCCGGTACCGACTCGCCGGTGACGATGCCGACGCCTTGGTCCGCGGTGTCCTGGATGTGACACCCGAGTTGCGTGTGAGGAGCGCGACGTTCACGCCCGTACCGCCCTGGGAGATCAACGATGTCGCCAGTGCGACGGGAGAACACTCGATCGTGGTCGGTGGTGCCGACCCGGAACTGCTCCGACAGTACGCGGCCGAGCTGGACGGGGCGGCGCGCTCGGTCGGGTTGCTGGTGGATGGTCCGGCACCGCGGATGGTCCTGATCCTGGCGGGCGACTGGCAGCAGGCGCGGCGCATGGTGCCCGGCGGTGCACGCGCCGGTCTGGCGGCGCTCACCACGCCCCTGGAGCCCTCCGGGCTGCCCACCGGTCCGGTTCGCGTACTCGCGGATCAGGACGTGCTGGCCACGCTGGATGCCGCGACGCGGGTCGCGCTG
>OBLS010000292.1_pt1 | contig 16903 bp, 16 predicted proteins | sample 1519901 | NCBI WGS metagenome assembly OBLS01 (sample SAMEA3113585, study PRJEB22503) | soil metagenome | reverse complement strand
GGGTGCTGCTCCGAACGGCGTCCAAGCAGACGAAGGAGCGGATGATCAAGGGCGCCGAGAAGATGCTCCCGATCTTCGTCGACCATGTCCTCTGGCGGCCCAAGGAGCGCGACTTCATCACGAGCGCGATGCGCGCGCGCGACCTCCAGCGGGTGAAGGACGAGGTCGAGGAGGGCGTCAACATCGCGTCGTCGCTCGGTCTCGACGTCCGCGACATCGAGTACACGATCCCGAGCGCCTGACGGCGGCGGCTACTTCTCTTCCAGCTTCAGCGCGGCGGAATTGATGCAGTAGCGGAGACCGGTCGGGCGCGGCCCGTCCGGGAAGACGTGGCCGAGGTGGCCGCCGCAGTTCGAGCACATGACCTCGGTGCGCACCATCCCGAAGGTCGCGTCGCGCTCCTCCTCGATCGCCTCCTCCTCCGCCGGAGCGTAGAAGGCGGGCCAGCCGCAGCCCGAGTCGTACTTCGCCTCCGACTGGAAAAGCTCGGCTCCACAGCCCGCGCAGTGGTAGGAGCCGGGCTCGAACGTGTGGTCGTACTCGCCGGTGAACGGCGCCTCGGTGCCTTTCTCGCGCAGGATGCGGTACTGCTCGGGCGAGAGCTCGGCGCGCCACTCGGCGTCGGTCTTCTGGATCTTCGTCATGGGCCCAGTGTGCCAGCCGGGTTCGATCCGAGCGCGGCCCGGGAACGTAGGTCCCCAAGACCGCAACCCTGAGGGGGATGTCTACTCATGCGAAAGACGACGCTTCTGCTTGTGTGGCTCGTAGTGGCGGGAACAGTCCTCGCAACGCCGCTTGGAGCAGCCCCGGCCTTCCCCGAGCGGATTCCGCTGGAGGACGGGTTAAGACCGGAGGGCATCGCGATCAGCCGGGGCGGGACGTTCTACGTCGGCTCGATCCCGACCGGTGCGATCTACCGCGGCAGCGTGAAGACCGGCGAGGGCCAGATCATCAACGACGGAGCAACGACTGGGCGCTCTTCGATCGGCATCGAGCTCCACGGCGGAAAGCTGTACGTGGCCGGGGGCATGACCGGGAGCGGCTTCGTCTACAGCGCACGGAGCGGCCGGCTCCTGAAGACGTATCGCTTCACCACCGAGACGACGACGTTCGTGAACGACGTGGTCGTCGCCCGCGGTGCGGCCTACTTCACGGACTCCCGGCGGCCGTTCCTCTACCGCGTGCCGGTCGGTGACAGCGGCAAGGGGCACCACGGCCATGGCAACGGGCACCGACATGAAGCGACCGCCATTCCGCTCAGCGGTGCCATCGTCTATGGCGAAGGCAACAACGCCAACGGCATCGACAAGACACGCGACGGGCGCACGCTGATCATCGTCCAGACCAACGTCGGCAAGCTGTTCACCGTCAACCGGCGCACCGGGCTAACGCGCGAGATCGTCCTCGACGAGCCGGTCGTGAACGGCGACGGGATCCTGCTCGACGGACGCACGCTGTACGTCGTGCAGAACAGGGACAACAAGGTCGCGGTCATCCGGCTCTCGCGGCGCCTGGACTCAGGTGACGTGACGGCACACCTGACCGACCCGGACTTCGACGTCCCGACGACGATCGACGACTTCGGCGAGCGTCTGTACGCGGTCAACGCGCGGTTCAGGCCGACGCCGCCACCGCCGGACTTCGAGTACTGGCTTGCCCAGTTCAGGAAGGTGGGCGACTAGGCGAAGAGCTCTGCGTAGCGGTCGCGCCACTCCTCGTCCGTGACCGAGCGCCGGAAGAAGGCCTCGAACACGGCGCGGGGAGTGGTGTCGTCCGCTCGCGCGACGAGCGAGGCGGCCGCGCCGAGCAGGTAGCGGAGCAGGTCGCCGTCGATCCGGGCGACGGTGAGCGCTCGCTCGAACGCCCAGATCATCTTCTCGGCTTCGGCCGCCGGAAGCGTGTTTCGGAGCTCCTGCTCGAGCGCCTCGACGTCGATTTCGTGCCAATTCGGCTTCTGCATCGAAGTCATTATCGGCACGAGGTTTGCGCACACAAGGGCTGGAAAGGACCCAGATAGTCGAAACAAGGAGGGGACAGATGTCCGCCGCAGATCTCTGGACTCACCGAGACACCAACATCAGCACGATGAACCTCGAGGGCTTCAGCGTCGAGGCGATCGATGGGTCGATCGGCAAAATCGACGAGGCCACGAACGAGATCGGAAGCAGCTACCTCGTCGTCGACACCGGTCCCTGGATCTTCGGGAAGAAGGTCCTCCTGCCGGCCGGGGTGATCGACCGCGTAGACACCGAGAACGAGACCGTCTACGTCAACCGGACGAAGGACGAGATCAAGGACTCCCCCGAGTTCGACGAATCGACGTACCTCGAGCCGGAGTACCGCGAGGAGATCGGCGGCTACTACGGTTCCGGCGGCAAGGGCTACCGGGACCCTCTGTAGCTAACCCACACGCTCGAGAAGCTCGCGGAGCGAAAGCTCCGCGAGCGACTCGAGCAGCAGGTCGGCCTCGCCGAGCCCGAGTTCGACGGTCACTCCGTTGGGCACGGCGACCGTGAAGATCCCCGCCGCCTTCGCAGCCTTGACGCCGTTCGGCGAGTCCTCGAAGGCGATCGCCTCGTCTGCTGCGACGCCGAGACGCTCGAGCGCCTCGAGGTACAGGGTCGGCCGCGGCTTCGAGCGCTCGGGCTTGCGGTCGGCGGTGACGATCTCGTCGAAGTGCTCGGCCCGCTCGAGGCGGCGCAGGTGCCGGTCGACCCACTCGCGTGAGGAGCTCGAGACGATGGCCGTCTTGAGCCCGCGTCGCTCGGCCTCCTCGAGGTAGGCGAGGATCCCGGGCCGGAGCTCCTCGATCTCGAGCAGCTGCAGCTCGTGCTCCCGACGGCGGGTTCGGACGGCCTCGCGGTCGATCGGCCCGTGCAGCTCCTCCAGGTAGTCGAGCGGCTCGAAGCCTCCGATCGTTCCGATGATCTCCGCCCAGCGATCGAGCGGCAGCTCCTGCCCGTGCTCCCGGTACACCTGCTGCCACGAGGCGTACGACGGCGTCTCGGTGTCGACAATGAGCCCGTCGAAGTCGAAGAGCAGCGCGCGGATCACGGTGAAGGTCTATCCGCTGGGCGGTCATGTAAGGAATTTGCAAGGAAACACCTGTAAAGGAACTGAAAAACCGCGTTCGCGCACGCCCACAAAACCCAAAGCCGGGGAACACTCCGATCAAGACGAGAGAAACCAAGGAGGTCTGAAGTGAAACGTCTGTTCATCGCGATTGCCGCCGCCGTTCCAGTGCTGCTGGCCGGCGCGGTGGTGACCGCACAGGGAGAGGGTGCTGCGACGCACGCCGCCGCGGCTCCTTCCAAGTTGACCATCTGTCACGAGACCGGCTCCGCGTCGAACCCGTGGCGCCGCATCACCGTTTCGAGCCGGGCAATGGCGAACCCGAAGTCGAACTCGGGCAAGACGCTGCGCGCCCATCTCCGGCACACGGGCGATGCGGTCGTCGTCGGAACGGCGGCGTGCCCGTCGCCGTCGGCGACCCCGGCACCCACCAGCACACCCGCTACGAAGATCACGATCTGCCACAAGACCGGCTCGGATGCGAACCCGTACCGGCGGATCACGATCTCGAGCCGGGCAGTCGCGAATCCGAGCTCCGCATCGGGCAAGCTCCTCCGCGGGCACATGCGACACGCCGGTGACCTGCTGATTCCGGGAGTCACGCCGTGTCCGTCCGGAACGCAGACGGGCCAGGGCGTCAAGCTCGACGCCAACCTGCAGCCGGTACAGGGCGCCCCGGGCGGATCCGGAACCGCTTCGCTCACGATCCGCATCGGTCTTGCACAGCTCTGTCACACGCTCACCGTGAGCGGTCTGACCAACGTGACCGCCGCGCACATCCACCTCGTGTCGACCGGCGCGATCGTCGTCCCGCTGACGACCCCCACCACCGGCACATCGAGCGGCTGCGCGACCGTCGAGAGGTCACTTCTGCAGCAGATAGTCCGGAACCCGGCGGCCTATTACGTGAACGTCCACACGCAGATGTTCCCCAACGGCCAGGTTCAGGGCACCCTGAGCACCTAGAGCTCGAATAACACTTCGACGGAGCGAGGCCGGCGATTCGCCGGCCTCGCTCGTTCTTTGACAGTGGTTGCGCGACCTGCGAAGGATGCGTCGGATGGGCGAGGCTGCTCCGAGCCGTTCGTGGCGCCAGCGGGTCCGCGGCGCCGTGACGGATCGCCGACTCGTCGCGTACGTCCTGATGCCGCTGCTGCTCGCCTGCGCCTTCACGCTGCTGATCGCGCTCAACGTGCTGCTCCGGAACCTGTGGGGCGAGCTCGTGTACGCGATTCTCGTCACCGGGATCGCCCTCTGGGCGCTTTCCCAGACCACGCTCGTCAACGGGCTCTTCCTGCGCCTCGGAGTCCGCCCCTTCACGATTCGGCGGGCGATCCTGTGGGCGACGTTCGTGCTGGTTGCGCTGCCGGTCGCGGGGGATCGGGGGTGGCCTGGGCTCCTGATCCTGCTCGCACCGCTGGTCGGACTCTCGATCTTCCGCGGGATCCAGGCGCTCGGGACCGCGGCGGGAGACGACGAGTACAAGCCGCGAGCATGGCCGGCGGCGGTCGCCGGGATGGTCGCGCTCCTGCTGCTCGTCCAGGCCGTGCCGTCACCGGCGGAGAACGACGAGGAGCCCGGAGCCCTGCCGGCCGCTGCCGAGGAGAACGCCGAGCACGCGGAGCTGGCCGGGCTCGTGCGCCCGTACCTCCTGTTCGACCGGAGGGAGGCGCGATTCCCGCTCGACATCGAGGATGCGGCGCGAGCCGGCCGCATCAGCAGCTGCAGCGGTGACGAGTGCAGAGGGGTGCGGCGGGCCGCCGCCCTCGACCGCTCGGCGAACTTCGTCGAGATCGCCGACTTCACGGGCGAGCGGGGCGGGGGGCCGGGCAGCGCCTACTACTACCACGTGGTCGACAAGGATCGTCCGAACCGAATCTACGTCGACTACTGGTGGTACTTCACGCGGAACCCGTCGCCGATCGGCGCCGCCGTCGGCTGTGCACCGGGTGCGCGGTGGGTGGGCGTGACCTGTCACGACCACCCGAGCGACTGGGAAGGCGTCACGGTCGTGCTGGGCCCTTGCCTCGACGCGAGCCGTGACTGTGTCCGGAGCGGGGAGGAGCGCTACGGGCCGCTCGCCGTCCGCTACGCACAGCACGAGCATCTCGTCTCGTACTCATGGCCGACGCTGAGCGAGCTCTGGCGGAGCGCGCAACACCGGGAGCCCGCACGCCCGCTCGTCTTCGTCGCCCGTGACAGCCACGCTTCGTATCCCGCACCCTGCAGCGGCGGCTGCAAGCAGTACGCCAACTACCCGGTTTTCAGCGCCGACTTCCCGTTCGTCGACGAGAAGCGCGACGAAAGCCCGCACGACGGCAAGCTCGCGTGGAACTACAACGACTCGTGCTCGCAGGCCGAGGATGGGGACACTGCCACCGACTGCCTCGAGCCGATGCCGATCACAGCGGACGGCCTCGCCGCATCGTGGAACGCATTTCGCGGGCGATGGGGCCGTCAGACCTGCATCCTCGCGGGCGCGTACTGCGACACGAGCAGAGCCCCGGGCTCACCCTCGGGTCAGGGCCGCTACCGGGATCCCGGCAGGCGGGGCCCGTGGCTCTGTCTGGCCGATCGGCAACCTGTCCTCGACGAGTGCGGCGAGGCCGACCCCGACGAGGAGATCCCGACCTAGCGGGGGTCGGTCACCTCCGCGATCTTTCGCGCGACCCCCTCGTCCTTCCGAACGACGTCGTAGCCTTCTCGCTCCGCGACGACGTGCTCGACGTCCGGGATCTCGTGGCCGTGGACGATTGCGAAGTGAGCAGCGTCGGCGCGGAGCTCCTCGTATTCCGCGGAGCTCATCGAAATCTTCTCGGTGCAGTCCGCGTAGCCGCACTCGCAGACGAGTACGAGCGCGTCGGTCAGCGTCGCGAAGGTTTGGTTGAGCTCCTCGATACGCTCGTTCGCCTCACGAAAGATGGCCTCGTTCAGGCCGATGCGCCGTTTGCGCTCGTCCATGCTGCGATCCTATGTCTTGGTGATCCGGCCACGGTCCTCGGGACCCCGTTCGTCGAGAGCCTCGGCGATGTCGCCTGCCCGGCCGAGCGTTTCGACGATCACGTAGCCGTCCCGTCGAGCCACGATCTGCGCTGCGGCCGCCGCATCCTGGTGGCCGGGAACCTGGAGGAAGTGGCGAGGGTGGGCTCGAATCTCCTCGTACTCCTCGAGAGTCAGCCGAACGATCTCCGAGCAGCGCGCATCCGCGCATTCACAGATGAACGGGACCGGCGAGTCGATGCCGTAGATCCCCGCCGCTGCACTGATGTGCTCGTTCGCGTCGCGAAACGTCGCGTTGTTTCGTGCCATCCGTTCCTCCATAAGCCCGTCCACCGGCGCCTTCCCTTCGCGTGTGGGCCCCACGACCCTCTCTGCCCCCCTTCGGTACCGGGGCAAACCTCAGAATCTCACCCGTGGGAGATGGTCACGCAGGATCGGATTACCCGATGAGCGGGTCGGACGCGGAGCGCGGCCGCGGCGACGAGCACGAGGTCACACCTCTCGAGCTCTTCTTCGACCTGACCTTTGTGTTCGCAATGACCCAGGTCACGATCCTGCTGGCGGACGACGCGACCTGGGCCGGAGTCTTCCGCGGGATGCTTGTGCTCGCGGCGCTGTGGTGGGCGTGGAGCGTCTACGCGTGGCTGACGAGCGCGACGGATGTCGACGAGGGCGGAGTCCGGCTTGTGATGCTCGCCTCGATGGGCGGCATGTTCGGCGTGGCCTTGGCGGTGCCGGGCGCCTTCGGAGACGACGCCGTGCTGTTCGGTGCTGCGTACCTCCTCGTCCGACTCCTTCATCTCGTCCTCTCAGCCATCGTCGTGCGCGACGATCCCGACCGCCTGGGGGCACTGCTCCGGTTCGCCCCGACGGCGATCGTCGGCGCGTCGCTGCTCGTGCTGGCCGGGTTCGTCGAGGGGCGAGAGCGCATCGCGATCTGGCTCGTCGCACTGGCGATCGACTACTTCGGCCCGGTCCTCATCGGCGTGGGACGCGGCTGGCGAATCGCTCCGGAACACTTCGCCGAGCGGTACGGGCTGATCATTCTCATCGCGCTCGGCGAGTCGCTCATCGCCATCGGCGTGGGTGCCGGCCTCGAGCTGGAAACCGGAGTTGTCGTGGGGGCGGCGCTCGGAATCGTCGTTGTCTCGGCGCTCTGGTGGCTCTACTTCGACGTGGCCGCGATCTTTGCCCGGACGCGGCTCATGCAGGCGTCGGGCGTGGAACTGCACCGGCTCGCGCTGCACGCCTACAGCTACCTCCACCTCCCGATGATCGCCGGAATCGTGCTGTTTGCCCTCGGCCTCAAGACGACACTCGGCCACGTGGGTGACGCGCTCGACACCGTGCCCGCAGTGGGTCTCTGTGGCGGCGCCGCCCTCTACCTGCTCGGGCACATCGCATTCCTTTTCCGAACGACCGGCCGAGTGTTTCGCCGGAGGACGGTCGGCGCGGCCGTGCTGCTCGCCCTCATCCCCGTCGCGGTCACGATTCCGGCGCTCGCGGCACTCGCCCTCGTGAGCGCCGTCTGCTCCATGGTGGTCGCGTACGAGGTGATCCGCTATCGCACGGCGCGCGTCCAGGTACGGCACCCCGAGCTCGCGGCCTGACATCCCTGCTGGCGAGCGACCGCGCACGAGCCGCTTCGGCGGCTGGTCGGCCGGAAGGCGCCGGCGCTTCCGTGCAGGGAGTAGTGGAGCGTGCCGGGATCGAACCGGCGACCTCCGGCTTGCAAATTCGTTTGATGCTCGGGCAGCAGTCGTCTGTAGCCGCCTCAAGCGCATGGTTGCCCGCTTGCGGCAATGGAGGAGATGGCTGCATGTGTCAGAGCTGGTCAGTGAGTCCTGACCTAGCCCTGACCCAGCCGACGGTCAGACGAACCCAACCGAGGGCGGGGACCACCTAGATCGCACCCAGGAGGTGGCCGGTTCGAGTCCGGCTAGCTCCATCGCTTGGTCCCCTTAAGGAGGGGCCCCGCCGCCAAGATCGATTCTGGGGGGTACCCCTGCCCTCGGCTGCGAGCTTGACCATTGAGGCAAGCGGATGCGAACGGCCGCAATCCAACATCAGATGGCGTTCATTGGTGCTCTCCGTAGTCCGACTGACGGAGCCGCCGCTGGGACAGCCGCACGGACGGAATCCCACCAATGCAGGGACTTTTGGGTCGCCGCCTACGCGTGCGCGCGCGGGAAGGAGCGTTTTGTGTGGCATGTGAGGCCGGGAGTAGGGCCCCGCGCCCGAAAGGTCTCGCGGGGGTTGCCCCCCGGCACCGGGATGGCGGTGTCGACGGTCGAAAAGGCGGCCATCTCGGGCGGGATCAGCCTTAGTCCCACTGGGGCGCATCTGGTACGCGGCACCGACACGGTCTACGGCTACGTCCCCGCGACTTCGAGCAGAACGGGCAAAACCCCGATTTTCCACAAGGGGTAGAGGAGGAGAACAAGATGAATGCCGAGCCCCTCTCGCTCGAGCTCGTAGCGCGAGTCGGCCCGGCTTTCACCTTCACCCAGCGGCGCGCCTCCCCTCGATGAAGTAAAGGGGCCGCGTGGCGAGCCGAACGCCCTCGCGCGCAGGGTGCTGCAGCCCCAGCCCGGCCCGAGGCTCAGGCTATGCCTCGCGTCCGCGCTCGACCAGAGGCTCCTTTGAGCTGACTAGGCGAGCCTTGAGCTAAGAACTTTTTCTTCTTTCCGCTGATCGGCTGCCAACGAAGCGTGTGCCCGTGGTTCGACCGAGGCCCACGTGTCTGCCTCTAGGAGCTCCGATACCTCTTTGCCGATTCGACCGAGGATTGCAGCCACGGCAAAGGCGACCACGAACGAGAGGGCGAGAAACCCTCCGATGCCGACGATAACCCACGACCAGGCACTCATCGTGCGGTGCGGTTCGATGCTGGATTCATTGGCCCTTCCTCCTGGAAGGCGGGCCGCAGACGCCTCGTCGTCGTTACTCACACCGTAGTGACCCCACTCGAGAACACAACCTGTGTCGAGAGCACGACACGACCGGCGACGTTTGCAGGGGGGTTCCTTCGACCGAGCGACCACAACCGAGGGGCATCCGAGCGGCATCCGTTGGATACGCGTGGCTACGAGAGGCCTCGATCCATCAATCCATGCGGAGTGATGAGGTGCTCACCGTGGGTGGACTACGGAGCCGGATGCCTGCTTCCCTCTCTCGTGCGGGAACGCGTGTAGGTGGGAGAGGTGCTGGTGTTGAGGGGCGCCCGCGATCTGGGCTACTCTTCGGCCGTTCCGAGGACAACCAGGGGAGGAGAGCTTATGAATAGCTTGTTCCTGCGGCGACGCCGCAACCAGATGTTGACCATGTTGACGCTGGCCGCGGCGATCTTCGCAGCGTTTACGGTCGGGCCGGCTGCCGCCGGCACCGATTCGCACGGCACGTGGAGCGGCTGGTGCGACGAGTCGAGCGTCTTCGCCAGCCTCGATCGCCTCGCCGTTTCGTCGACCGCTCGAGGGGCAGTCGTTCGCGAGAAGGCACTCGGCCAGGTGCACAAGAACGTCCCGGCGAGCCAGAGCCGTGCCGATCGGCCGGGCTTCAGTGCCACGGTGCCGACGTGGGTCCATGTCGTCAGCGATGGCGCCATCGGCAATGTGTCCGATCGTGCGATTCGCGACCAAATTCAAGTTCTCGACATGACCTACGGCGGGTTCGAGGGCGGAGTCGCGACCGGGTTCAACTTCGAGCTCGTCGGGATCACGCGCACGAACAACGCGACGTGGCACTACGCCGACGACTTCGCGTCGGAGTCCGCCATGAAGCAGACGCTCAAGCGCGGCGGAGACGACACACTGAACATGTACATCACGACGGCCGGCGCGTATCTCGGCTGGGCGTACTACCCGAGCATCACCGACGACCCGACGTACGCCTACCTCGACGGCGTCGTCATCGACTGGGAGTCGATGCTCGGCACGTCGACCCGCTACGCGGGCCAGTACGACCAGGGCGAGACCGGAACGCACGAGGTCGGCCACTGGCTGAATCTGGCCCACACGTTCGAGGGCAAGTGCAGCCCAGCGGGCGACGGAGTCGCGGACACGCCCGCCGAGCGGACACCGACGAGTGGCTGTCCGATCGGCAAGGACACGTGCCAGGCCCCGGGTCTGGATCCGATCCACAACTACATGGACTACTCGTTCGACAGCTGTTACACGGAGTTCACGGAAGGCCAGGCCGACCGCATGGATGACGCGTGGCTGTTCTGGCGAGCGAGCTAGGCCAGATCTAAGCGAGGGGGTTCGCTGGGGGAACCTCCTGGTTCCCCCAGACGGCCCTGTCGCCTCTTGGGGAAAGTGCGACGCTAGGCGGCTGCGCCATGCCCGGAGACGGGCACCGAGGCACCGACAGCGCCACCGGCGAAGGTCTTCACTACCGGCGACGCGTCGCCCGTACCGACACCGGAGGTGGGGCCGGATCAGGGGCCCCGTGCGCGGGTGAGGCAATCGGATGGGGCCGGGGCCCCGCCCGCCAGAAGGGGCCCCGTCGCCAAACGATTCTGGGGGGGTACCCCTCCCCTCGGCTGCGAGCTTGACCATTGACGCAAGCGAATTCGAACGGCCGCAATCCAACATTCATTTCGCGTTAGTGGGTGGTCTCCGCGCCCCCGCCGGCTTGGTACCGCGCAGCGAGAGGCTCATTCGTTGCGGGGGTGGGGTGGGGCGAAGTGTGGGTGGGGGCCTCGTATGCGCTACCCCAATTTGCCCTTATCGCTCGTAACGGTTGAAACGTTTGGGCGGCTGTGTCAAATCGCCGTTGACAAATGAGCACGCCCTCGCCGCCAGTGGAGCACCCGATTGAAGCCCGCCTGCGCGCGGTACTCACAGAGCGGCGATGGAGTGAGATTCAGGACGAGAGCGAGAACCGGCCCCGGACCTGGTTGTAGCTCGGCGGACGACGCAGTCGCTTGGATGCTACGGCGCAGAGCCAGGTCGGCCGTTCCCTGGCGGGAGACGGGTCCGCCAGAGTGTGGGAGTGCCCCCGACCTCCGACGTCAACCTCGAGCGGGCGCGCTTCCGCGGCGCCCTGCTCGGCCTCGCCGCCGGCGACGCGCTCGGGACGACGCTCGAGTTCAGGCCGCCCGGCACTTTCGAGCCGGTCGACGACGTGGTCGGCGGGGGCCCCTTCGGGCTCGAGCCGGGCCAGTGGACGGACGACACGAGCATGGCGCTGTGCCTGGCCGAGAGCCTCGTAGAGCGCGGGGGCTTCGACCCCCGCGACCAGATGGAGCGGTACGTCCGATGGTGGCGTCGCGGCCACCTATCCAGCGACGGGCGCTGCTTCGACATCGGCGCAACCGTCGCCTCGGCCCTCCGCCGCTTCGAGGAGACGGGCGAGCCTTACGCCGGCTCGACCGACCCCCAGAGCGCGGGCAACGGCTCGCTGATGCGGCTCGCGCCCGTGCCCATGTTCTTCGCCGCCGACCCACGTAGGGCGGTCGAGCGGGCCGCAGAGAGCTCCCGCACGACCCACGGGGCGGCGACGTCGGTCGACGCCTGCCGCTACCTGGCGGGGCTGATCGTCGGTGCGCTCGCGGGCGCCGCGAAGGACGAGCTGCTCGCCCCCCGCTACTCGCCGGTCGCCTGCCTCTGGGAGGAGCGGCCGCTCGCGGCCGAGGTCGACGAGGTCGCCGCCGGCTCGTTCCTCCGGCGCGAGCCGCCCGAGATCAAAGGTACCGGCTACGTGGTGCGCTCGCTCGAGGCTGCCCTATGGGCCTTCGCCCGAGGCGCGGACTTCCGGGATGGGGCGCTGCTGGCCGTCAACCTGGGCCACGACGCCGACACGACTGGAGCCGTCTACGGGCAGCTCGCGGGTGCCCACTACGGCGAGGCGGGGATCCCCGCGGAGTGGCGCTCGAAGCTCGCGCTCCTCGGGCCGATCGAGGAGCTCGCCGACCGGCTGCACGACCCCGCCCGGGGGTAGCCGACCCGCGTTCGAGCCCCATGACAAGGCTGAGTTCGAACCCACCGACGAACCCGAAGGCGCACAGTAAGCGGAAGTCCCGGCCGGCCGCGGCAGCGTGTCGAGTGTCCGCCATCCGGTCCGCCGCCGTTACGAAGGGATTTTTTCCGAGTGACGAGGTTGACACTCCTTGTGTCACTGGCGTGAACGACAGGGACTCCATCGGCTCCTAGGGTCGAGCTAAAGCACTAGGAAGGAGGGAGGAACGATGGAGACCGAGCAGACCAAGAGTCGGTCAAGGGCCATCGCAGCGGTCGCTGCGCTTGGGCTCGTCGCCGCTGTACTCGCCGTCACGGGCGATGGCTCCGCGCTCAGCCCAACCAAGCCGGCGAAGCTCGACGTCCCGGCTGGATCTTGGCCGTACCAGACGGGCGCGCTGGGAGGTACGTCCGAGACGTTCGTGGACATGCGCGAGGACGGTTCCTACTACGACCCGTCGCTCGGGCGACGCGTGTCCCGTGGCGAATAGCTCGTCTGAAGTCGGAGGCATTCGCCTACAGCGCGGTCGTCACCGTCGACTACGCTCCTCGATGATCGCGTAGCGATTGTCTCGTCGCTCGGCGGCCCGCCTCGGCGGGTCGTCGCGCATCAGGTGGGTAAATCCGTCCGGCGCGTCCGAGAAGGACGCAGAGGCGCGCGGCGCGGTTGGAGACCGCCATGCGACCGTCTTCACGACGCCGCTTCGGGCGGTCCTCGAGGCGGAGACGTATGAGGAGGCGAAGCGGGTCGCCAAGGCGCGCACCGGCAAGACGCTCTCGAAGCAGGCGTTTGCGCTGCGGCGCCGGATCTTCGAGGTCGAACCACTCGCCGACGCCGATGAGCGCGTCATCGAGGTTCACCCGGAGGTGTCTTTCAGCGTGCTCGCCGGTCAGCCGCTGGTGTACTCGAAGCACACGGCGGAGGGCATTAGGGAACGACGCGAGCTGCTCAAGGCGGAGGGGATGGAGCTGCCGTCGGTTCCCCGCGGCGTTGCCGAGCACGACCTGCTCGACGCCGCTGTCGCCGCGTGGACGGCCGCCCGGTTCGCCCGCGGCGAGGCGAGGCCTCTGCCGGCCGGGCACGAGGCGCGGATCGGGGCGATCTGGGCGTGACGGCGCGGCGGTGTTGCCGAATCGGTTGCCACTCTGCGCCGATGGGGCCTCGGCCCCTGTAGAAGAGCGACGTATGCAGGAACTTCCTAGTGGAGCGTACCGGGATCGAACCGGTGACCTCCGGCTTGCAAAGCCGGCGCTCTCCCAGCTGAGCTAACGCCCCGTCTGGCACACAGTCTAAACGCGGTCCAGATAGAGGAACCTCCATTGACTTTCCTTCCTTTATTGCCTACAAACGTGCCGCTGCCCCGCAAAGGCAGCGATTCTGGGGTGGGAGACCTAGGGGAGGAGATCACTTGAGGACACGCGTCCTTTTCGTGGGCGGGCTACTGCTCGCCCTGCTCGCCGCGACGCTCACAGGCGCAGCCGCGGCACGCACGAAGGCAACCAACGCGAAGGCGATCGACCTTGCGACGTTTCCGGCCAAGCGCTGGATCGTGATGCTCGATAAGCAGCCGCTCGCGAAGTACTCGCGCGCGAAGCGAGGGCTGAGGCTCTCCGGCGGGAATCCCGCCAAGCTCAACCTCGCGGCGCCCGTCAACCGAACCTATCTTCGTGGGCTCGCCCGCAACCATTCAGCGTTCAAGACCCGGCTGACACGAGTCGTGAAGGGCTTCCGCGTCGAGCGCTCGTACAGCCTGACGCTGAACGGCCTCGCGGTCCGGATGAATCCGGCGCAGGCTGCCAAGGTCCGTCGCATGAACGGCGTTCGGGCGGTCGTGCCCGACGTTCCGTACCGGCCACTGATGTACGCGACGCCGGCGCAGATCGGCGCCACCGAATTCTGGAACCAGGTCGGTGGGCAGGGGAACGCCGGCCGCGGCGTCAAGGTCGCGATCATCGACAGCGGCGTCTACGTCACGAAGGACGCGGCCGGGAACTATGCCGGCAACCCGTGCTTCAACGACGCCGGCTACACGATGCCGCCGGGCTACCCGAAGGGCGACACGCGCTTCACGAACGCCAAGGTGATCGCTGCACGCGCGTACTTCCGTCCCTCGGATCCGCCAGCCGTGGGGAACGACACGCCGATTCAGGGCCCGGGCGGGAGCCCGCACGGCACGCACACCGGCGGCACGGTGGCCTGCAACGCGAACACGCCCGCCGTCGGCTCGGTGACGATCAGCGGCGTCGCCCCCGCGGCGTGGCTCATGAACTACCGCATCTTCTACCCGAGCACGAGCTCGGATCCGTTCCAGAATGGCAACGGCTTCACGGTCGAGATCGTCCAGGCGATCGAGGACGCGGTCCGCGACGGAGCGGACGTCCTCAGCAACTCGTGGGGCTCGAGCCACCAGAACACCCTCGACTGGCCCGACCCGATGGTGGAGGCGGCCGAGGCAGCCGTCCATGCCGGCGTGGTCGGTGTCTGGGCGCAGGGGAACAGCGGGCCTGCGACGGCGACGGGAAACCTGCCGTCGGCCTCCGACAAGGTCATCTCGGTCGGCGCGGTGACGAAGTACGCGACGCTGATCCAGTCGACCGTGAACGTCACGGCTCCGCCACCGGTCCCGGCGTCGCTACAGAACCTCGACACGGGCCCGGCCCAGTTCGGCCCGTCGATGGTCAACCAGCACATCGGCCCGGCTCTGTACGTTCCTGCCGAGGCGATCGTGCCGGGCAACGTCGAGGGTTGCAGTGCGTACCCGGCCGGATCCTTGACCGGGAAGATCGCTCTCATCCAACGCGGAACGTGCGAGTTCGGTGTGAAGGTGCTGAACGCGCAGAACGCGGGGGCGATCGGCGCTCTGATCTACAACAACCCGGCCGGCGGAGACGCCCTGCAGGCCATGGGCGGCGGGCTCGTGGGTAACCAGGTCACGATCCCGTCCGTCTTCATGCGCCGGAGCAACGGGCTCGCGATGGTCGCGTACTACACCGCCAACCCGACCACCGCGGCGGCCGAGTTCTTCTACAACCCGCATGGAGCACCGAACCCGGGTGACGTCATCGCCGGGTTCAGCTCGCGCGGGCCGACACAGGACAAGGACATCAAGCCCGACGTGGTCGCTCCCGGCGTGGACGTCCTCTCGGGCGGCTACGCCGTGGGCCCATTCCCGACGCCGTTCACCGGCTTCGGGTCGCAGTCGGGCACGAGCATGGCGACTCCGCATGTCGCCGGAGCCGCCGCGCTGCTGCTCCAGAAGTACCCATGGTGGACGCCGGCGATGGTCAAGTCGGCGCTGATGACCACCGCAACCGAGGACGTCTTCGCGACGACCGCTCGCACGACGCGGGCCGGCGTGCTCGCGCAGGGCGCTGGGCGCATCGACCTGACGAAGGCCGGTGACCCGGGTCTGATCCTCGACGAGCCGAGCCTCAGCGGCCGGCACATGTCGCCCGGCCAGTCGAAGACGTTCCGGATTCGCGCGTGGAACATCGGCGGCGAGAACGACACGTGGGACGTCACGACGCTCGAGACCGGTGACGCCGCGACGACCGCCAACTTCGACATCACGGCCTCACCGGCCGCGCTGACGGTGAAGAAGTGGCGGCTCGGGAAGCTCAACGTGACGATCACGGCCTCACCGACTGCTGCCCCGGGCAGCTACGAGGGATCGGTCGTGCTCGTCAGCCGGGCAACCGGCGTGCGGTTGCACGTTCCGGTCTGGCTGCGGGTGCTCCCGCGGGTCGACAAGGACGTACTGCTGATCGACGACGACGGCTCGCCGGGCGGTGGCCGCGCTGACTACCGGGGGACGTACACGGCGATGCTCGACTCGCTCGGGCTCACCTACGACGTCTTCGGGTTCACGACGACGTTCCCGAGCGTCGTCAACCTGCACCGGTACCGGAGCATCATCGTGTTCACCGGCGATAACGCCAGCTTCAACACGGCTGGGTTCTTCCCGGCGGATCACGATGCGCTGGCCGAGTACCTCGACAGCGGCGGCCGGCTCTGGGCGCTCGGCAGGAACTGGGCGCTCACCGAGGACAGCGGCTCCTTCCACTCGCGGCTCGACCGCGGCCGGATCACGAGCGGCTACCTCGGCCTTGCGTTCGAGGCGGACAGCGCGTACGGGACGGCTGCACCGCCGCATGCCGCGGTTGGCTGCGGTCCGTTCGGCGGGACGACGCTTGGGCTCAGCCAGAGCTCGATCGACCTGTACTCGCCGATTCCGGACACGGACACGTACGCGTCGCAGCACACGACGAAGCCGCTGTTCCGCCAGGGCAGTTGCACGGCGGCGGGCGCCAACGGGATCTCCTTCAGCAGGTCCTCTGAGCCGAGCCTCGAGGAGGAGCGGCAGGAGTACCTCTACCGGGCGATCTCGATGGGCTTCGGCCTCGAGGGCCTGGCGAGCGGCGCCACCGCAGCGCAGCTCGGCGACCGGGCGATGGACTGGCTGCTCGACGAGGTCACGGTCGACGTCAAGGCGTCGGTCGGCCACGGCAAGCGGGTCACGTTCACCGCGACGCCCGACTCAAGCGTGGGCGCATCGTTCACGACGTTCCGGTGGGACTTCGGCGACGGTTCACCCATCGTCACGACCACCGGTCCGACGGTCATGCACAAGTACCGGCGCAACCGGAGCTACGACGTGCGGGTTCAGGCGACCGACTCGCTCGGCCACAGCGCCGTGACGACGTTCGACCTGAAGAAGAAGCACGGAAAATAACGACGGCGACTCGCCGTACCGAACAGCATGGGGGGCGCCGAGGCGCCCCCCATGCTTCTCGGGGAGAGAGTCTCAGGGTGGGTTAGGCGGCCCTGTCGATGCGCTCTTCCAGGCGGGCGCGACGGATGATCTCGTTGCGGT
>OBLS010000291.1_pt1 | contig 16923 bp, 16 predicted proteins | sample 1519901 | NCBI WGS metagenome assembly OBLS01 (sample SAMEA3113585, study PRJEB22503) | soil metagenome | reverse complement strand
ACGGTCGTCGCCTTGCCGTGGACGAGCCCGCGTGCAGCGCCGATCTCCCCGCCGAACGCCTCGACGATCGCCTGGTGCCCGAGACAGACGCCGAGCGTCGGAGTCGTCTGTGCGAGGCGGGCGACGATCGCCGGCGTCGCACCCGAGGCGTCGGGCCTGCCGGGACCGGGGGAGATCACGAGGTGCGAGGGGGCGAGCCCTTCCGCCTCCTCGGCGTCGAGCTCGTCGTTCCGGCGGACCACGACCTCCACACCGAGCTCGCCGAACAGGTGCGCGAGGTTGAACGTGAAGCTGTCGTAATTGTCAACGAGAAGCATCACCGGCGAGCCTCCGCGAGGCGGATCGCCGTCTCGAGCGCGGCGAGCTTCTGGCGGCACTCCTCCTGTTCGAGCTTGGGGTCGGAGTCGGCGACGATCCCCGCGCCCGCCTGCAGGTAAGCGACGCCGTCGTGCAGCACGATCGTCCGAATAGCGATGCAGGTGTCGAGCGCCTCGCCGGGCAGCGCGTAGCCGACCGCGCCTGCGTACGGGCCTCGCCGGTAGCCCTCGAGCTCCGAGATCAGCTGCATCGCGCGCACCTTCGGCGCGCCGGACACGGTGCCGGCCGGGAAGCAGGCTCGGAGCAGATCGAAGTGGTCGGCATCCTCACGCAGCCGCCCGCCGACCTCGGACACGAGGTGCGTCACGTGCGAGAAGCGCTCGGGCTCGAGGAACCGCCGAACGCGGACCGATCCCGGCGTGCAGACCCGCGAGAGGTCGTTCCGACCGAGGTCGACGAGCATCACGTGCTCCGCGCGGTCCTTCTCCGAAGCCAGCAGCCGCTCGGCGTCGCCGTCGCCAGGGCGCGTCGTCCCCGCGATCGGGTTGAGCGAGGCGTCACGTCCTTCGGCCTTCACGAGGGTCTCGGGTGACGAGCCGATCAGCGCCAGCCCGTCGAGCTCGAGCAGGAAGAGATACGGAGAAGGATTGACCCGGCGGAGCGAGCGGTAGAGGTCGAGCGCGCTCGCCGAGGTCGGCCGCTCGGCCCGCTCCGAGAGCACGATCTGGAATGCGTCGCCGGCCCGGATGTGACGCTTGGCGCGGCCCACCGCCTGCTCGTAGTCGACCGCCGACGGGAAGCGCCGGGTCTGCCCCGACGAGCCGTTGCCGGCCGGTAGGTCGGGCATGGCGCCGGCCAGGAGCTCCGTCACCTCGTCCGGGCTCCCGCACAGGACCTCGGCCATCCCACCGCCGTGATCGAAGCGGACGAGCGTGTCGGCGACGACGAACCGGCTCTCCGGCAGGTCGCGCCCCGAGTCCGGCAGCTGCACCGTCGGCTCCAGCTTGGCCGCGTAGTCGTACGAGAGGTAGCCGACGACCGGCGCGCCACAGGTCTCCGCCTCCTCGAAGCTCACGAGCCGCGAGCCTGCGCCGACGAACGAGTGGCGCCCGAGGCGGCCCTTCTCCACGGACTCGAGCAGGAAACTCGCGCTGCCGGCCTCGCGCAGCCGGAGGTAGGCCCCGAGCGGGGTGATCAGGTCGGTTGCGATGACGGTTTGGACGATCATGCGAAAACGAAAAAGACCCCCCGGCGGAAGGTCTGCGAGCGGTACGGGTTGTGCCTAGGTCAGGTCAGGCAATGCTCCCGCACCGCTCGTGGCGCCACGACCAGGCCCAGGTGCGGAACGCGGGAGTCATCGCACTCAGCGTACGCCCACCGGTTTCCTCGGTCAAGAGACCTCCCGCTTGGAGAGGTCCAGGATCGCCTGGTAGATCCCCTCCAGGCCTTCCTGCGAGAGCGGGCCGCGGTTCGCGCGCCTGACATCCCGAAACATCCACTCCTCGCGCTCGGGATCGACGAAGGCATAGCCGCGGGAGTCCTTGTAGCTCTTCAGCTGCGCGACGAGCCGCAAACGCGCGTTGATGGCCTCCACGAGCCCCCGGTCGATGTCCGAGACCTGCTCCCGAAGCTGCCTGACGATCGGGTCTTGGCTGGGCTCCATAGCCTGAACCTACACTTGCTGCGATGGCCAGCAACAACGCCTCCCCGGAGCTCCTGATCGTGATGGGAAGCGGCGCGACGCCTGATCAGACGGAGCACGTGGTTGCCCGGCTGCGGGAGTCGGGCGCGGACGCCCGGGTCTCCCATGGCCGCGAGGCGACGGTGATCGGCGCGATCGGCGAGCGAGAGGCGCTCGCGGGGCTGCCGCTCGAGGGCTACCCGGGAGTCGAGAAAGTGCTGCCGATTCTCAAGCCGTACAAGCTCGTCGCACGCGAGCTCGCGCCGGATCCCACGGTGATCGACGTCCGCGGCCGGAAGATCGGGGACTCGTTCTTCGGCCTGATCGCGGGCCCGTGCACAGTCGAGTACCGGGAGCAGACGCTCGAGACGGCGCGGGCGGTCGCGGCTGCCGGGGCGACGATGCTCCGCGGCGGGGCGTTCAAGCCGCGCACCTCGCCGTACACGTTCCAGGGGCTGGGGCTGGATGCCCTCGAAGTGTTGCGCGAGGCGGGGGAGGAGACGGGTCTGCCGATCGTCACCGAGCTGATCGACCCCCGGCACGTCGAGGAGGTGATCGAAGTCGCGGACGTGATCCAGATCGGTGCTCGCAACATGCAGAATTTCCTGCTCCTGGCGGAGGTCGGCCGCGTCGACAAGCCGGTGCTGCTCAAGCGCGGTCCATCCGCGTCCGTGGAGGAGCTCCTGATGGCGGCCGAGTACGTCGCGAGGGAGGGGAACGACCGGATCATCCTCTGCGAGCGGGGGATCAAGACGTTCGAGGGCTCGACGCGGTACACGCTCGACCTCGGCTCGGTCGCGGTGCTCAAGGAGGAGACGCACCTGCCGGTGATCGTCGACCCCTCTCACGCCGCCGGGCGGAGGGCGCTCGTGCTGCCACTTGCCCGGGCGGCGGCAGCAGTCGGTGCAGATGGGATCATCGTCGAGGCCCATCCGAGGCCCGAGGAGGCGCTCTGTGACGGCCCGCAGCAGATCCCTGTCGACGAGTTCGGCGAGTTCGCCCGAGAGGTGACGGAGATCGTCGCCCTCATGGGCAAACAGGTCGGATAGGGCGAATTGCGGCTCGCGGTTATCGGCACCGGGCTGATCGGCGCCTCGGTCGGGCTGGCCGCGAAGCGGGCGGGCGCAACGGTTTCCGGGTTCGACGACGACGAGGCGACGGCCGAGCTCGCGCTCGAGCGGGGCGCTGTCGACGAGGTCAAGCCGACGCTCGGGGAGGCCCTCGGCGAAGCCGAGCTCGCCGTTGTCGCGGTACCGGTCGGACGGCTGGCCGCGCAGGTGCGAACGGTGCTGGAGGCGAGCGCGGACGACTGCACGGTGACCGACGTCGGGTCGACCAAGACCGCGGTCTGCGAGGCGGCGGCGGGCTCGCCGCGCTTCATCGGCGGCCACCCGGTCTGCGGTTCCGAGGCGCGGGGGCCGGCCCACGCCACAGCCGATCTCTTCGAGCGAGCGACCTGGTTTCTCTCGCCGCTCCCGCACAGCGATCCCACTCGGTACCGGCTCGTCCACGGCTTCGTGGGCGACCTGGGCGCCGTGCCGGTCGCCATCGATCCCGGCTCGCACGACCGGCTGGTTGCGCTGACGAGCCACCTCCCTCACGTGCTCGCAAACGTCCTCGTCAATCATGCGGGCGCGACGCGGATCGACGGGCACGAGCCCCTGTCCTCCGCCGGCGGGTCGCTTCGGGACATGACGAGAGTCGCGGGCGCCAACCCGCGAATCTGGGTCGACATCTTCCTCGAGAACGCAGGCGCGCTGAGAGCGGCGTTGGCAGAGCACCGCCGCGGGCTCGAGCAGGTGGACGCGGCGCTCGCCTCGGGCGACGCGGGTTTCCTCGCGCGCTGGATCGGCGAGGCCGCGCGCAACCGACGCGGGATGATCAGCGAGGCGTACGGCGACCCGGGAGAGCTGCACACGCTGCGCGTCCATGTCCCCGACCGGCCGGGCGTTCTCGCCGGGATCACGCAGGCGCTGGGGGCCGAGCGGATCAACATCGAGGACTTCGAGCTGCAACACCAGTCGCCGGAGCGGGGCGGCGACCTGACGGTGCTGGTCGCCGGCGAGCGCGAGGCGGAGCGGGCCGCTGCGCTGCTGGAGGCGCAGGGGTACGGAGTCGTCGTCGCCCTCGCGCTCGACGAATGAGGATCGAGCCGGCGGCGGCCGTCGTCGGCCACATCGGCGTGCCGGGCGACAAGTCCATTTCCCACCGCGGCGTGCTGATCGGCGCGGTCTGCGAGGGCGAGACCCGGATCGAGGGCTTCGGGCGGTCGGGTGACACCGAGTCGACCGTCCATGCGATGCGGGCGCTCGGTGTGGATGTCGCTGAGGACGACGTGGACGTGCTGACCGTCCGAGGCGTGGGGCTGCGCGGGCTGCGGGAGCCCGCCGAGCCGATCGACTGCGGCAACGCCGGCACGCTCCTCAAGCTCCTGATGGGCCTGCTGTCCGGACAGGAGGGGGACTTCGTCCTCTCGGGAGACGAGTCACTTCGGGGCAGGCCGGTCGAGGACCTCGCCGAGGCGCTCCGGGCCATGGGCGCGCGGATCGAGACGTCCGACGGTAAGCCGCCGGTGAGGATCGAGGGAGCGGAGCTGCGGGCCGCCGAGCATCGGCTCGAGCGCGCGAGTGCGCAGACGAAATCGGCGCTGCTCCTGGCGGGAATGCAGGCCGGGGGTGGCCGCACAGTCGTCCACGAGCCGTACTTCACGCGCGACCACACCGAGACGATGCTCCGGGCGGCGGGCGCACCGGTTCGGCGGTCCGGTCGTTCGGTGTCGATCTCGCAGGCGGAGTCGCTGCGGTTGGAAACGGTGCAGGTTCCCGGCGACATCTCCTCGGCGGCGCCGTTCCTCGCGGCCTCGACGCTCGTTCCGGGCTCCGAGCTCTCGATCCACGGCGTGGGCGTGAACCCCTTTCGCTCGGGCCTGCTGGACGTGCTCGTCCGGATGGGCGCGCGGACCTCGATCTTCGACCGGCGCCGGGCGGGCGGCGAGGCGGTCGCGGATCTGGAGTCCCGCTCGGCGCCGCTCGTCGCGACGACCGTGCGGAAGGCGGAGGTGCCGCGAATGATCGACGAGCTGCCGTTGTTCGCGCTCGCCGCCGGCATCGCGCGCGGCGAAAGCATCGTCCGCGGCGCCGCTCAGTTGCGCGAAAAGGAGACGGACCGCATCGAAACCGTGACAAATGTGCTCCGATCCCTTGGCGTGAGGATCACGGCGAGCGAAGATGGCTTCAGGGTGAGGGGGGTCCCCACCCGCCCTAAGGGCGGGGGTGCGGTTTCGAGCGGCGGCGACCACCGGATCGCGATGCTGGCCGCGGTCGCCGGGCTCGCGTCGCGCGAGGGCGTCGAGCTCCAGGACCCGGAAAGCGTGACAGTAAGCTTCCCCGGATTCTTCGACCTGCTCGAGTCGGTGACCCAGCGATGATCGTGGCAATCGACGGGCCCGCCGGAGCCGGGAAGAGCACCGTCGCCCGCCGGCTGGCCGAGCGACTCGGCTTCCGGTATCTGGACACGGGCGCGATGTACCGGGCCGTGACCTGGCTCGCGCTCCAGCGTGCGCTCGACCTCGAGGACGGGCCGACGCTCGGCGTGCTGGCCGAAGGGCATCCCGTCGACCTCGACGAGGGCGGCTCGGTCCGGATCGCCGATGCGGACGTCACGGCCGAGATCCGGCTGGCCGAGATCGACAGGCTCGTCCCCGTCGTCGCACGCCATCCCGAGGTCCGGATCGTCATGCGGCGCCGCCAGCGCGAGCTCGCCGACCTGGGCAACGCAGTCATCGAGGGACGCGACATCGGGACGGTCGTCGCGCCTGACGCCGACGTCAAGGTCTACCTCAACGCGGACCAGAAGATCCGCGCCCAGCGCCGCCAGGCCGAAAGACCCGACATCGGCGGCGACGCGCTCGCGACGGACCTCCGGCTCCGCGACGAGAGCGACGCGGCGCGGATGCAGCCCGCCGAGGACGCAGACCTCATCGACACCACCAAACTCGACGTCGAGGACGTGGTCGACCGGATCGAGCTCCTCGTCCGCGCCCGGGTCGCTTGAGCAGGAACGGCCCCGTCTGGACGGTCGGCCAGGCCACGATCGGCACGGCGGCGCGCACCCTGGCGCCGCTCCGGGTCTACGGCGCGGAGCGCGTTCCGCAGGACGATGGCGTGGTGCTCGTCTTCAACCACTTCTCGTGGCTCGACCCGCCCGCGTTCGGTGCGGCGAGCCCGCGGCAGCTGTACTTCCTGGCGAAGGCCGAGCTGCACGAGGTCCCGGTCATCGGCCCCCTCGTCAAGGCCTTCGGCACCTACTCGGTCCGCCGTGGCGAGTCCGACCGCGAGGCGGTTCGGGAGATGCGTCGCTGCGTGCAAGAGGGAAACGCGCTCGGAATGTTCGCCGAAGGGACGCGGCAGCGCTCGGGCCTCCCCGGCGACGTGAAGCCGGGCGCGGCGATGGTCGCGCTCAACGAGCAGGTGCCCGTCGTCTGCGCCGCAATCCACGGCAGCCAGCACTGGCGGCCGGGCAACTTCCACCCCGTCTCGGTCGCCTGGGGCCGGCCGTTCGCCTTCGACGGACTGAAGGCGAACGGCAAGGGCTACCGCGAGGCGTCTGTCGAGATCCAGCGCCGCATCCACGAGCTCTGGCGCTTCCTCGTCGACGTCCACGCGCTCGGCCGGCCGCGCCACGCCGTGCCGCCCGCGTGAGCGAGCTCGCCGGGACGGCGGCGATCGTCGGCTTTCCCAACGTTGGAAAATCGACTCTCGTGAACCGGCTCACGGCCACTCGCACGGCGGTCGTCCATGAAGAGCCGGGCGTGACCCGCGACCGCAAGGACATCGTCTGCGAGTGGAGCGGGCGGCGCTTCATCCTGATCGACACGGGCGGCGTGGACCTCGCCGACCGCTCCGAGATCACGCGTCAGATCGCCGCCCAGGCCCGCACGGCGATCGACGAGGCCGATCTCGTGCTGTTCGTCGTCGACGCGCAGGCCGGCGTGACGCCCGGCGATGAAGAGGTCGCGGAGCTGCTGCGCCGCTCCGACCGCGCCGTGCTGCTGATCGCGAACAAGGTCGACGACCCGACCCGGACCGACCAGATCCACGAGTTCCACCGCCTCGGGCTCGGCGAGCCCTTGCCGATCTCCGGACTGCACGGTCACGGCACGGGCGACCTGCTCGACACGATCCTCGAGCGCCTCCCGGGAGCCTCGAAGCGGCCGGAGATTTCGGAGGATGCGATCCGCGTCGCGATCCTCGGCCGGCCGAACGTCGGGAAGTCGAGCCTGCTCAACACGCTGGTGGGAGAGGAGCGCGTGATCGTCTCCGAGGTCCCCGGCACTACGCGCGACTCGATCGACACGATCGTCCAGCGGGGCGACCGGACGTTCGTCTTCGTCGACACCGCGGGGCTCCGACGCAAGCGTCGCCAGCGCCAGGGGATCGAGTACTACTCGGAGCTGCGAGCGCTGCAGGCGGCCGAGCGGGCCGACGTCGCACTCGTCCTGATCGACACATCCGAGGGGCTGGTCGACCAGGACCTCGCGGTCGCCGACATCGCCCGCAAGGCGCAGTGCGCGACCCTGGTCGTCCTGTCGAAGTGGGACATCACCACGATCGGGATCGAGGACGTCCGGGACCGGCTCGAGGCGCGTCTGCGCCAGCGCCCGCCGGTCGTCACCGTTTCGTCCAAGACCGGGCGCGGCATCCAGCGGCTCTTCGACCGCGTCGAGGGGCTGTTCGAGAAGTACACGGCGAAGATCTCGACGGGCGAGCTGAACCGCTTCCTCCAGGAGCTCCGCGAGCAGCGCGAGCCGCCGTCGCGTCGGGGCAAGCGCCTGAACCTGTTGTACGCGACGCAGACGAGCGTCCGGCCGCCGCGCTTCCGCGCGTTCGTCAACGATCCAGGCCTGATCACGCGGGACTATGCGTACTGGGTCGAGAACAAGCTCCGGGAGCGCTTCGACCTCCAGGGGATCCCCGTGTCCATCGACTTCGTGAGACGAACATGAAGATCGCCGTCATCGGCGCCGGCGCGTGGGGCACCGTCTTCGGCGGCGTGCTCCGCCACCGCGGGCACGACGTCGAGATCCTCGGGCGCGAGCGCGACAACGGGGTCGTCGAGAACGCCGAGCTCGTCGTCGTCGCCGTGCCGAGCCGGTCCTTCGGCGAGGTCGTCAGGGACCTCCCGGGTAAGTCGCCGGTCCTGAGTCTCACGAAGGGCCTCGATCCCGCGACTGGAGGGCGCCTCACGGCGCTCGTCGAGAACCGTCCGGTCGCCGTGCTTTCCGGGCCGAACATCGCGGCCGAGATCGCCGAGGGCCTGCCGACCGCCGCCGTCGTGGCCAGCCAAGACCACGAGTTCGCTGTCGAGCTCCAGCACGAGATCAACTCGATGACGTTCCGCGTCTACGTCAACGACGACCCGGCGGGTGTCGAGTTCGCCGCGGCTGCGAAGAACGTGATCGCGCTCGCCGCGGGGGCGATGGACGGGCTCGCGCTCGGCAGCAACGCGAAAGCTGCGCTGATCACGCTCGGGCTCGCGGACATGCGCACGCTCGGCACCGCCATCGGCGCGCAGCCCGAGACGTTCGCCGGCCTGGCCGGCACCGGCGACCTCCTGACGACCTGTTGGAGCCGCCACAGCCGGAACCGCCGTGCCGGGGCGTTGATGGCGCGCGGCGCCAGCGCCGCGGACGCGGTTCGAAAGATCGGAACCGTCGAGGGCCTGACGACCGCGCCGATCCTCGACGACAGGGCCCGTGAGATGGGCATCGACCTGCCGATCACCCGGGCCGTGCGCGAGGTGCTGGACGGAAGGCAGATCCGCGACGCGATCGCCGAGTTCATGAGCCGTCCCCCGACCGGGGAATAGCAATCTCCGCCGGCGGGAATACGATGCGGACGATGCGCCTCGTCTGGGCTGCCCTCGTCTCGGCTCTCGTGCTCGTCGCCGCAGGTTGCGGCAGCGAGAACGTCGGCGCGGGCGAGGCCGCCGGCGCGGAGCTCCTCAAGCCCGGAGCCCTCGTCTACGCCGATCTCGACAGCGATCCCGAGTCCGACCAGTGGAAGCAGGTCGAGGAGCTCGTCCTCCGGTTCCCCGACGGCGAGAAGTGGCTGGCCGAGCTGAAGAACGAGATCGAGAGCGGCAGTGAGATCACCTGGGAGGAGGCTCACGAGACGCTCGGAGGCGACTCGGCGGTGGCCGTCTACGCGAGCTCGATGACCGATGTCAAGGTTGTCGCACTCCTGCGGCCGGACGACGTCGATGAGGCGCTGAAGCTGATCGAGCGCATCCAGCAGGGAGAGCCCGACGATCCGCTGGTCACGCGCAGGGTCGACGACTGGATCGCCGTCTCCGACAAGGAGGAGTCGATCGATACGGCGCTCAAGGCCGAGGGCGGCCAGGCGCTCTCCGACGACGAAGCATTCCAGGATGGAATGACGGAGCTGCCGGACGACGCGCTGGGCCGCGTCTACGTTGACGTCGCGTCCGCGTTCGAGACCTTGGGCAGTGGCCCGGAAGCGCAGGCGCTGCGGATGTTCGGCCTGGACGAGCTCGACTTCGCCGGCGCCTGGGCGAAAGCCCGTGACGACGGCGCCGAAGTTGCGGGCGTGGCGCAGGGGGAGGGCGCCGACAAGCTGCTCGGCGCCGCGGAGGAGTACTCGTCCGACCTGCTCGACCTCGTTCCCGCAGATGCCTTCGCCTTCATCAGCTTCATGGGCACCGGCATCGGCGAGCAAGTCGGCGCGCTGCGCGAAAACCCGCTCTACGGCTCGGCGCTCGAGGAGTTCGAGCAGGAGACCGGCGTGACCGTCGCCGAAGTCCTCCGCCTCATCGACGGAGAGGTCGCGTTCTACGCGGCGCCCGGTGCGCCGATCCCCGAGCTGACGCTTCTCGTCCGCCCGGATGATCCGGCGCAGGCGCGCGAGTCGGCCGAGCGGCTCCTGCGTGCGGTCGCCGCGATGGAGGTCGGCGAGGTGACGGAGGACGGCGACGTCACGACCGCGGTCTTCGACGACTTCACCGTCAATCTGGGGATGGCGGACGACACTCTGGTGCTCACGACGACGAAGGACGCCATCGCAGACCTCGGGAGCGCGGGCGAGAAGCTGGCAGACACCGATCGCTACAAGGACGCGCTCGAGACAGCCGGCGCCCCCGACCAGTACACGGGCCTCGCCTGGGTCGACCTCGAGGAGACGATCGACCTGATCATGGGTTTCGCCTCCGTCTCCGGCGATTCCATGCCGCCGGAGGTCTCCCGGAACCTCGAGCCGCTGCGCTCGCTCGTCGCGTACGGCGACAAGGACGGGAACCTCGTCAAGTCGCTCGTCTTCGTCGGCATCGAGTAGGTAGCGTTCGCGGCCGCATGGCCGCCCGCGAGTTCCTCTTCACGTCCGAGTCGGTCACGGAGGGCCATCCGGACAAGATCGCCGACCAGGTTTCGGACTCCGTGCTGGACGCGGTGCTGAAGGACGACCCGAGCGGGCGAGTCGCGTGCGAGACCCTGATCACGACCGGTCTCGTCGTCGTGGCGGGGGAGATCTCGACGGAGACGTACGTCGACATCCCAACGCTCGTCCGCGCCAGGATCTCCGAGATCGGCTACTCGCACTCGGAGTGGGGGTTCGACGCGACCACCTGCGGCGTCGTCGTCGCGATCGACGAGCAGTCGCCCGACATCGCGCTCGGCGTCGACCAGTCGTACGAGGTGCAGCACGACCCGGGCGACGACGACCCGATCGACCAGATCGGCGCCGGCGATCAGGGGATGATGTTCGGCTACGCGTCCAACGAGACGCAGGAGCTGATGCCGCTGCCGATCATGCTCGCCCACAAGATCGCGCGGCGGCTGGCGGGCGTGCGCAAGTCCGAGCAGCTGAAGTACCTGCGGCCGGACGGCAAGGCGCAGGTGACCGTCCGGTACGAGGTGGACGAGCACGGGCGTCAGAAGCCGGTCGAGATCGTGCGGCTGCTGGTCTCCACGCAGCACGCCGACAACGTCGACCCGACCACGATTAAGGAGGACATCATCGAGCACGTCCTCCATCCGATCCTCGACCCGCGTCTCTACGACGAGCGCCGCCTCTACGACGACCGCGACTTCGTCTACGTGAATCCGACGGGCAAGTTCGTGCTCGGCGGGCCGATGGGCGACACAGGGCTGACGGGCCGCAAGATCATCGTCGACACGTACGGTGGAGCGGCGCGGCACGGCGGTGGCGCCTTTTCGGGCAAGGATCCGACCAAGGTCGACCGCTCGGCGGCCTACGCGGCCCGGTACGTCGCGAAGAACATCGTTGCCGCAGAGCTCGCCGACCGCTGCGAGGTCAACGTCGCCTACGCGATCGGCGTCGCGCATCCGGTGTCGGTCGCCGTCAGGACGTTCGACTCCGAGAAGATCCCCGTCACGCGCATCGAGGAGCTCGTCGGCGAGCACTTCGACCTGCGGCCCGGCGCGATCATCCGCGACCTCGAGCTCGGTCGGCCGATCTATGCCAAGACGGCGGCATATGGCCACTTCGGCCGCGACGACCACGACTTCACGTGGGAGCGGACGGACAAGGCCGCCGCCCTGAAGGCGGCCGCAGGCATCGGCGAGAAGGCGGCCGTCTAGCGGATCGGGCGCAGGGGCGCCCGACCGATTGGGTCGTCCCTTCGGGACAGCCTCCGTCGGCACGCCGCCCGCCCAGCATGACCGAGAGCTGCGCGGCGCGCCACGCGCGCCGCAAAAACTCACACTCTCGGCGCGAAGGCCACGGCCCCGGGGGCCGTGGCCGAGGGACAGTCCCTCGCGCCGGGCAGGAACGTCACGCGCGCCTGCGAACGTTGAGGCCCATGACGAAGCAGGCTGCTCTGATCGCACTCGCCAAGAACCGCGGCGAGCTCGACGCCGTGGCGCTCGCGCGGCTCCTGGCCGTTACGAAGGCCTGACGAAGAGCCCCGCGGCCGCCTTCTCCGCGACCGTCTCCTCGCGGCCGTTCAGCTGCACGCGGAAACTGCCAGCGGCGGGATCAGCGGCAGTCAGCCGCAGCTCGCGGCCCGGCTCGAAGCCTTGGTCGTAGAACCAGTGGAGGAGATCGCCGTCGTGCTCCGCGAGCCGGACGATGGTCGCGGCCTGCCCCTCGTCCAGCTCCGCAAGCGCCTTGAGCTCGTCGTTCTCGGCCTGCTCGAAGGCCGGGTCAACCGGCCAACCGTGGGGGCAGCGCTCGGGATTCCCGAGCTTCCGGGCCATGCGCTCGACCATGTCGTCGGAGAACGAGTCGCCGATCTCGTCCGCATGGACATGCGCCTCCGCGGGCGTGTAGTCCATGAAGTCCGTGAGCAGCCGCTCGATCAGCCGGTGCTTGCGGACGACCTTCTCGGCGCGCGCGCGTCCCGTCTTCGTCAGGACGGCCTCCTTGTTCTCGCCCCGGCTGATCAGCCCCTCGCTCTCCATTCGCTTCAGCATCTCGCCGGCCGACGCGCGCGAGACGCCGAGCATCTCCGCGACGCGTGAGGCGAGCGTGGGGGAGGTCCCTCCGGTGAGCGGCTTGTACTCGCCGATCGGAAACGCGAGGAAGTAGATCGTCTCGAGGTACTCGTCGACCGAATGACCAGCGTGCGCCATCCCCACGAGGCTATCGCAGCCCGGCCGCCCGCCGGACGGCTGCGCGCGCCTCCTCGGCCGCACGCTCGACTTCCTCGGCCGACGCGCTCTGGTCGACCAGCGTCGCCAGCCTCTCGATCGCCTGGCCGGCGTCGGCGGTCTCCTCGGGCGAGAGCAGCTGGAGCTCGGGCCGCACTTCGTCGAATGACTCCTCCGCGCGCTGAAGCTGCTGACCCGCGGCGGCCTCGGTCGTCTCGTAGTGGATCGCGACGAGCTCCAGCGCATCCGCAGTCGCGCCCGCTTCCTCCTGCACGCGCGCGACGGCCTCCTCGACCGTCGGGTCCTCGGCCGTCGCCCGGGCGATAGCAAAGCCGATCCCGAAACCGACCAGGAGCGCGACGACGGCAGCGGCCGCGAGCCACCCGCTCCGGCGGCCTGCCTGCCGGTAGAGCGACATCAGCGCGCCAGAACGGCGACGGTTGTACCCGGGCCGTCCAGCGCGCGCTCCGCGGCCGTCAGCACATCCTCGGGCCGGCGGGCATCGGAGAGGTCGAGGATGCGCGACCCGGAGACGAGCACGACTCGCGGGAGCATCGTCGCGACGCCGAGCTCGCGTGTGTGCTCGCGGAGCTCGACACGCAGCCGGTCGAGGAACTCGGTTCCCTCGCCGGCAAAGACGCATCGGGCGTCCTCGGCGACCGGGATGGCGGCGCGCGCGTCCACGACGGCGACCCGGCCGGAGCCGTTCTCGGAGAAGACGCGGTAGAAGTCGTTCGCGGCCAGCAGCGTCAGGTCGGCGGGCGGGAGCTCGAGCGCGTCGGCCGCGGCCTCGAGCCGGCGTCGATCGTCGGCCGGCTCGGCCCCGACGGCACCGGTCTCCAGCGCCGCGGCGCCGGTCGCAACCGCGCGCAGGATCCGGTCCGCCTCGTCGTAGGCCGTCTCCACCGTGATCGATGCCGGAGCGGCGCCGGCTGCGATGCACGCCGCCTCGGCCTCGGTCGCGAGCGCGGGAACGTCCACCGCCGAGACGCCGTTGCGATCGAGCTCGACGCGCACGAGCGAGAGAGCGGCGCCGATCGACGACAGCACCTCGGGATGCTCCGTTTGCACCATCGGCCTGCCGAGCAGCTCTGCGACCCGTGCGACCAGCACCTCGCCCGAGCCGCCGAGCGCAATCAGCGGCACATCGTCGCGCAGCGCATGCTGTTTCGCAGCCTCGGCAGCCGCGTCGGCGATCCGCCGGGCCGCGCCGTCGAGCACGCGCGTCGCGGCCTCGTCGACGGTCGTCCGCAGTCGCTCGGCGAGTGGCCCGAACGCGAGCCGAGCCGTGTCACGGCTGCCGGCCGAATACGCACCGTCCGCGAGGCCGAGCGCGTTCGCGGCGCACGTCGCGGTGAGCGCGAAGTCGCCGCCCGCCGCGCAGATCACCGCATAATCGGCCGGATCGGCCGCCCGCGGCGCGCGGAGGTCCAGTCGAGCACCCGCCAGCTCCTCCGGCGTCGCGAAGCACGCGTACCGGAGCTCGGCGAGGTGGGCGCTCCTCGGGCCGACGTCCTCGAGCCGACGGCGGCCCACCCGGGCCATGCTCCCCCCCGCGGCGCCGACGACCCAACTGTCGATCGAGCGGACGCACGTCGGGCGGCCCATCACCCGAAGCGTCCGGAGCAACGGCCGGCCGTTCTTGATCACCGAGACGTTCGAGCTCGTGCCGCCGCATTCCACGACGATCCCGTCCTTGATCTCGAGCTGATGCAGGGCCGCGGAGACACCGGCCGCAGGGCCGGAGCCGATCGTGAACGACGGCCGGCGGCGGAACTCGCCGACGCTCATCGCCCCGCCGTCCCCGCGGAGCACGAGGAGCGGCGCGTCGAGCCCCGCCTCGGCGAGCGCGGATGCGACGAGCATCGTCGTCTGCTCGACGACGGGCAGGATGCTCGCGTTGATCGCAGCGCTGATCGTCCGCGTCTCGAGCCCGTACGCGCCCGACAGCTCGTGCCCTGCGCAGGCCGGGAGGCCGTGAGCGGCAGCGCGCTCGGAGACGAACTGCTCGGTATCCGGATCGTCGACGGCGAAGGCGGCGCTCACGGCCACGGCACGGCACCCCTCGCGCGCGAACGCGAGCAGCGCGTGATCGAGCGTGTCACCGTCGACGCCCCCTGTCGCATCGAGGAAGGTGTGCGATGTCTCGAGCTTCCGGTCGGGCGCGAGACCGATCGCCCCGACCCGGGTGCGCTTGCGGGCCGGCCGCAGATTCGGCTCCTCACCGAGCCCGACAACGCCCACGCGCCCCACGTCGCCCTCCAAGAGCGCATTCATCGCCTGCGTGGTCGAGAACGCGACCAGCTCGATCGAGTCTCCGTCGACGCGCGTCAGCAGCGAGCGCAGCGCGTCGGCGACACCTTGCGCGACGCCGTGGTCGTGCGCGTGGGTCGTGGGAACCGCAGCGTGCGCCCTCAGCTCGCGCGTCGACGGGCACACCGCAACCGCCTTCGTGAACGTCCCGCCGACGTCGATTCCGACGCGAAGCCTGCTCATGCTTGTGCCGCCTCCGGGCGCTGGCGGCCCAACCGCTTCCAGCCGAAGAGGTACCCCGCGCCGGCGGCGTAGACGCTGAGCAGCGCGACCTGGACGAGGATCCCCTCCCGCGTCGGGTGGATGCCTGTCAGCTCGGCGAGAAAGACCTGCAGCCGGGCCCACTCTCCTTCGATCGGCGTGACCGGGACCCAGCCGGCCTCCTGGAGCGAGCGCACTGCGTTCCCCGCGAACGCAACCGAGAGCAGCAGGAGCGTGGTCGCACCCGCGAAGAGCAGCTGCCTGAACGGGAGCTTCTTGCCGAGGCCGATCACGGCGTACGCGGCCAGGCCGAGCGCGACTGCCGCGGTCACCGCGCCCAGCACGACCCACAGCTCGAGGCCCTCCGCGAAGATGGCGAGCGCCTGGTAGAAGAGCACGGTCTCGAAGCCCTCCCGGAACACGGCGGTGAAGCCGAGACCGGCGAAGGCCAGGGTGCTCCCGGCGGCGATTGCCGAAGCCACGCGCGCCCGCATGAACTCCAGCCGGCGCTTCTGCTCGAGCTGGGACACGAGCCAGAACGAGACGAGGAACAGCACGACGACCGCGAGCACGGCGGTCACCCCTTCGAGCAGCTCGCGCTGGACCGGGGCGAGGTCGAGGACGAGCGTGGTAAGGAGCCACACAATCACGGTGGCTCCGATGGCGGCGAGGATGCCGAGCCCGAGCGGGCGGCGGTACCCCGTGGCGCGGCCGGAGGCCAGCGAGCCGAGCAGGATCGCGATCACGAGCACCGCTTCCAGCCCCTCGCGGAAGAGGATCCCGAACGAGAAGAGGAAGGCGAGCAGCGGCGCCGCGATCCCTTTGTCGGCCAGCGTGCGATCGGTGTCGCGGAGGCCGGCGAGGATCTCGTTCTTCGTCTCGCGGAGCTCGCCGACCGGCTCTCCGTCGCGGATGCCGTTCCGGAACTCGGCGAAAGCGAACTCGACGTCGAGCACGAGGTTCGGATCGCGCAGGCGGAGCGGCACCTCCGCGTGCTCGAAGTGGTCGAGATAGGCGGTGCGCGCGAGCTGGTAGCCGCGCTCGCGGTCCCCGGCCTTCGCTGCGTCGTACGCCTCCTGCGTCAGCTGCCGCGCCGTTTCGACTTGCGCCCGCGCTTCCGCGAACTGCGCATCGTCGGCGCGCGCGGCCGCCGGCGCCAGGAGCGCGGCGGCCGCGGCAGCGAGCAACAGGAGGGACCTCACGACTACGCGGCCTCCTGGAGCTTCGCCTTGGCCGTGTCGAGGTCGGCCTTCGTCTCTTCGACCAGAGCAGCGACCTCGTCGGCCGATGCTCCCTCCTTCATCTCCTGCCGGATCTCGGTGCTGATCCGATGCTCGAGATCTTCCATCAGCTCGTGGTCGCGCTCCTCGAGTGAGTGCTCGACCTTCTCGAAGTGCTCGAGGTAGGCGTCTCCGACCGTGGTGTCGGCTGCTTCCTGGTCGCCGTCTTGGTACTGGGCGAGACCCTCGTCCAGCATGCGCTTGATCTCGTCGATCTCCGCCGCAGCCTCCTCGGCCGTGATCTCGCCTTCGTCGGTCGCCGTGGCGGCGGCCGACGACGAGTCGTCGTCATCGGAGCCGCAGGCCGTCACCGTGAGGGCGACGAGGCCAATCAGCACGATCAGGAGCAGAAACGTCTTCCTCATGTGGTCTCCTTGTAGGGTTGGTTTACCCGGGTAGTAAGGGAGACCTTACAAAGATTGGCCAGGCCGTTCCGCTCCATTGGCAGGTGAACCTTACAAGGAGGCCGCCGACCTGCTCTGAGGCTACGGTCAGCCGGTGCCCTA
>OBLS010000290.1_pt1 | contig 16925 bp, 20 predicted proteins | sample 1519901 | NCBI WGS metagenome assembly OBLS01 (sample SAMEA3113585, study PRJEB22503) | soil metagenome | reverse complement strand
CCCGCCGAGCTCGCCACGGTCGCCGACGACGCCTACCGCACCGGGACGCTTGCCCGGGCACTCGCATGGCACCGCTACGTCGTCGCTCGCCAAGCCGAAGACGAGGAGGACGCGGAAGCAGTCGCCTACGGCATCAAGCGGTTCCTCGAGGGCGGCCCGATCGGAACCTGGGAGTAGCATTGGCCGCACCCGGAGAAAGGATCAGCATGCGCCTCATCGCCCGCTTGGACGAAGCCCGCCGCCGCCGCAACATCCTCGAGCATCCCTTCTACACGCGCTGGGAACGCGGTGAGCTGAAGCGGCCCGAGCTCGCCGAGTATGCCGGCGAGTACCGCCACGCGGTCGTCGCGCTGGCCCGCGCCGCAGAGGCCGCCGCGCCGCTGGCCGGAGCCGAGCACGCAGAGCACGAGCGCGCCCACGTCGCACTGTGGGACGATTTTGCCGCCGCGCTAGATGCGGATGTCGAGGGCGCTCCGCGCCCCGAGACGCAGCGCTGCGCCAGCGCCTGGACCTCGGCCCAGGATCCGCTCGAAGCGCTCGCGATCCTGTACGCGGTCGAAGCCGGGCAGCCCGACGTCTCGCGCACGAAGCTCACCGGGCTCGTCGAGCATTACGGCTTCGAGGAAGACGGCGCCGGAACCGCGTACTTCCGCCTCCATGCAGAGCTCGACCAGGAGCACGCAGCTCATTCACGCGAGCTGCTCGAGCGGCATGCGGCTCCCGAAGACGAGGATCGCCTGGTTGCCGCCGCGGAGCGCTCGCTCGAAGGGAATTGGCAGCTGCTCGACGGAGTGTCGGACTAAAGCGCAAGTTCCCGCCGGGAGAGGCATCGAATCTCACGAGCCGGGGCCCGACGTCCGGGTCCGGGAGGCCAGGTGCGGCGTGGTACCCAGGCCCGGGCGACCGGCCCCGGCTATCTTCGCGGCATGAGGAGCACGCTCGCGGTTGCGGTCCTGGCTGCCTTTCTCGGCGGTGGCCTGGCGGGCGCGGCCTCGCCGCGCTGGAGTTCGGCCGCCCCTGTCCCAGTGGCGCGCACGGAGGTCGCCGCCGCCGTGTTCGGCCGCGAGATCGCAGTCGTGGGCGGCTTCCTCGCGAGCGGCCGAAACTCGAGTCGTACGGACGCCTACTCACCCGCCCGGAATCGCTGGCGCCGCCTGCCCGCCCTTCCAGCCCCTATCGACCACGGGATGGCGGCAGGTCGAGGCTCGGAGCTGTACGTCGTCGGCGGGTACGGGCCCGGCGGGGTGGCGCAGTCGAGCGCATTCGTCCTGCGTGGAGGCCGCTGGCGGCCGCTGGCCTCGATGCCGGCACCGCGAGCCGCGGCGGGCGCCGCCGTCGCGGGCGGGAAGCTCTACGTGGTCGGCGGCGTCGAGGCGCCCGGCCGTCTGGCGCGCGACGCGTTCGCCTATGACTTCGACGACGAGCGTTGGTCGGCCATCGCCGGCCCGCGTCCGCGTGAGCACCTGGGCGCCGCCGCCCTCGACGGTCTCGTTTACGCCGTTGCGGGCCGCACGGCCGGCCTCGACAGCAACCTCGACGTCGTCGAGGCCTACGAGCCGGCGAGAAATCGCTGGCGGGCGATCCCACGGGTGCCAGGTAGGCGCGGCGGAACGGCGGCCGCTGCGGTAGGTGGCCGACTCCTCTCCGTCGGCGGCGAGGAGCCGGGCGGCACCATCCGCACGGTCTTCGCCTACAACCCGAAGGCTCGGCGCTGGACCCGCCTCCCAAACCTTCCCCGGCCCCGGCATGGTCTCGGGCTCGTCGGCTACCGCGGGCACGCCTACGCACTCGCCGGCGGGCCGACGCCGGGGCTGAGCGTCTCGGGCTCGAACCAGGTGCTACGCGTTGGGCCGTAAGTCGGTCGCGACGACCTTCCGGCCTTCGCGCTTGTAGACGACGTCGACCGCATCGTGCTTCCGGTACGTGCCGGCGACGCCAAGGAAGATGCTCGCCCACCGCCCTGCGCCGAGCTTCCCCTCGTGGTGGAGGCGGCGCTGGAAGACGAGCGTCCGGCCCTGGACGCGGTAGTCGCGGCCCGGCTCCTGGCGGACGCCGTTGACGAAGACCTCGAACTCCTCCGGGACGTCGGGTGGAAGCTCGACCCGCGACTCAGGCACCTTCATAGAATGCCCGAGCCGTGCTGTTCGCCCACCTTCTCGCGGCCTCCGGCCTGACGCCCGTCGACCCCGATTCGCCGAACACGCAGCGGATCGAAGACCTCTACTGGTTCGTGGGCTTTTGGGCGGCCGTCGTCCTACTCTCCGTTGCCGTGCCGCTAGCGATCTTCGTCGTTCGCTACCGGAGCCGCGGCCGGTCGCGCACGGTCGAGGGACCGCAGATCCACGGCAGCACGCGGCTGGAGATCGCGTGGACGGTCGTGCCGGTAGTGATCCTGCTGATCGTCACCGTGTTCACCTTCTACAAGCTGCCCGGGATCACCCTGGACGCCGAGGCCGGCGAGGACGTGGTGAAGGTTCGCGTCGAGGGACGCCAGTTCTACTGGCAGTACCGCTACCCGAACGGCGTCATCGCGATCGACAGGCTGCGGGCGCCGGCCGACCGGCTCGTCGAGCTCGAGATCACCGCCCCGGAGAGGGACGTCATCCACAGCTACTGGGTGCCGGAGCTGTTCCCGAAGTTTGACGCGATCCCGGGACAGAAGGCGGAAACGTCCTTCCGCGCGGGGCCCGGCACCTACCACGGACAGTGCGCGGAGTTCTGCGGGATCCAGCACGCCGAGATGTTCGCCACGATCGAGGTGATTGCGTCCGACGAGTTCGACGCGTGGCTGTCAGAAGAAGCCCAACGTCAGGAGACCGGCGACTCCGACCTCGGAGAGCAGATCTTCTCCGGCGTCTGCGCGAAGTGCCACGGCGACAAAGGCCAGGGCCTGATCGGGCCGGGGCTGAGCTCATCGACAGTCTCGAACGCCGCCTCGGTCGAGCAGATCGTCCGAAACGGGCGAGGCAAGATGCCGGCGGTCGGCGCGGACTGGGACGACCGCCAGATGAAGGCGCTCACCGACTACCTCAGGGAGAGGTTCCGTGGCAACCAGGGCTGAGACTCCGACGCATCCGGTCGCATGGACGCAGGGGCGCTTCGCCTCCTGGTTGTCGACGGTCGACCACAAGCGGATCGGGATCCTCTACATCGGCACCAGCCTGATCTTCTTCCTCGCGGGCGGCGTCATGGCGCTCTTGATCCGGACGCAACTCGCGCAGCCGGACATGGACGTCGTGACCAGGGACTCGTACAGCGAACTCTTCACGATGCACGGCACGACGATGATCTTCCTGGTCGTCGTCCCGATCTTCGCCGGCTTCGCCAACTACCTCGTGCCCCTGATGATCGGAGCGCGCGACGTTGCCTTCCCGCGTCTGAACGCGCTTTCCTACTGGCTCTTCCTGTTCGGAGGCGTCGTGCTGCTCGGCAGCTTCTTTGCCGCCGGCGGTCCCGCGAAGGCGGGCTGGACCGGCTATCCGCCGCTGTCGACCGACGTCACCGGCAACGGCCAGGACCTCTGGATAGTCGGCCTCCACATCCTCTCGCTCTCGTCGCTTGCGGGGGCGATCAACTTCCTCGCGACGATCCACAACATGCGCACTGCGGGGATGACCTGGATGCGGCTGCCGCTCTTCGTCTGGGCGATCGAGATCTACGCGGCGCTCCTCGTCGTCGTCCTGCCGGCGTTGTCGGCGGGCCTGACCATGCTCCTGCTCGACCGGCAGGGGTGGACGCACTTCTTCATCCCCGACGAGGGCGGGAACGCGGTGCTCTACCAGCACGTCTTCTGGTTCTTCGGGCACCCGGAGGTCTACGTGATGATCCTGCCCGCGATGGGGATCGTCTCCGAGGTGATCCCCGTCTTCGCGCGGAAGCCGATCTTCGGCTACACGGCGATCGCTTTCTCGACCGTCGCGATCGGGTTCTACTCCCTACTCGTGTGGGGCCACCACATGTTCACGGTCGGCCTGCCGGTCGGACTCCAGGTCTGGTTCATGCTCGCTTCGCTGACGATCGCCGTCCCGACCGGCGTGAAGATCTTCAACTGGCTGGCGACGACCTGGCGCGGCAACCTGATCTTCGACACGGCGATGCTCTGGGCCCTCGGCTTCGTCGCGGTGTTCACGATCGGCGGGCTGTCCGGGATCTTCGTTGCCGTCTTCCCGTTCGACTGGCAGGTCCACGACACCTACTTCGTGGTCGCCCACCTGCATTATGTGCTCTTCGGCGGCTCGGTCTTCGGGATCTTTGCCGCCCTCTACTACTGGTGGCCGAAGCTCTTCGGCCGGTACCTGAACGAGAAGCTCGGCAAGTGGCACTTCTGGCTCACCTTCATCGGCTTCAACCTCGCCTTCTTCCCACAGCACTTCCTCGGGCTGCTCGGCATGCCGCGACGCGTCTACACCTATCGCGACGACGACGTGTGGGCCACGTACAACCTGATCTCCACGATCGGCTCCTACGTCATGGGCCTCGGGATCCTCGTGTTCATCGTCAACGTCTGGTGGGCGCGGCGCCGCAGCCCGCGGGCGGTGAACGACCCTTGGCTGGCCGACACGCTCGAGTGGTACACGACCTCGCCGCCGCCGCCGCACAATTTCGACAAGCTGCCGTACGTGACCAGCGCCCGCCCGCTCCGAGACCTCCGCCGCCGCCTCCAGGAGAGACGCTGATGAGCGCGGGGCCCTGGCTGAGGCTCTGCGGGATTGCCGCCGCGGCCGCGATCGCGTTGGTCGTGGCAAGTGGCGAGCATGGAATCGCCCATCGGGTGCTGGTCGTGATTGCTCTGCCGTTCCTGGCGGCGCTCGTGCTCGGCGCCTGGTTCGCACATCGCCGGGTGATCCCGGCCGCGAGCTCCCTCGTCCTCTTTCTCGCGGCCGTCGCGACGTGGTGGTCGCCACGGCTGCATCTGGCTCTCGCCGGAGGAGCGCTCGCTGCAACGGTGATTGCGACGGTGCCGCTCTATCGCGGCGCTCGCCCGGGACCGGTTGCCTGGCGCGACTACGTCGCGCTGACGAAGCCGCGGATCATGACGTTGCTGCTCTTGACGGGCGCGGCCGGGATGTTCGTCGGCGCGCAGGGCGTTCCCGACCTCGGGCTCTTGGCCGCGACGATCGTCGGCCTAGGGCTCGCCTGCGGCGGGGCGAGCGCGCTCAACCACGTGCTCGACCGCGACATCGACCGCTCGATGGGCCGCACGTCGGCGAGACCCGTGGCCGGTGGCCGGGTGAGCGCCGAGCTTGCACTCGAGTTCGGGCTTGCGCTCTCGGCGTTGTCGTTCGTGCTCCTCGCGTCGGTCGTGAACGTACTGGCCGCGGTGCTCGCACTGGTCGGAAACCTGTTCTACGTGCTCGTCTACACGCGTTGGCTGAAGCGCTCGACGCCGCAGAACATCGTCATTGGAGGAGCTGCGGGCGCCGTACCGCCGCTCGTGGGCTGGGCGGCGGCAACGGGCAACCTCACCCTGCCCGCTCTCTACCTGTTTCTGATCGTGTTCTTCTGGACCCCGCCCCACTTTTGGGCGCTCGCGCTCCTGATCAAGCGCGACTACGAGGCGGCGAGGATCCCGATGCTGCCGGTCGTCCGCGGCGATCGCGAGACCGCGCGCCAGATCCTCCTCTACACGATGGCACTCGTCGGACTGACGTTGGTGCCCGTCCTGACTGGGACGTTCGGAGCGCTCTACCTCCTCGCCGCATCGCTCCTCGGCGCGCAGTTCCTCCGCCTTGCGTGGTCGCTGCGGCGGGAGGTGACCCCGCCGCGCGCACGCGTCCTCTTCCACTACTCCCTCGCCTATTTGGCCGTGCTCTTCGTCGTGATGGCCGTCGAGCCGATCGTCCTGTGACCGAACCCGTCCCCGAAACCCCACAGCCGGATTTCGTCGTCGCGCCGGTGGAGCCCGATGCGGAGATCGCGCACCGGAACAACGTGCTCGGCCTCGCGCTCTTCGGGCTCTTCCTCTTGATCTTCGGCGGCACCTTCCTGATCGCATTCGTGTATCTGGCCGTCGCGTAACCACCGTCTGTCCCGGGTCGTTTTCTAGAGGAGGACGTGGAGGTACGCCGCCAAATGCCGTTGTACGAAGTGCTTCTGATTCGGGACGACGAACAAGAGACGCGGCTGACAGACCGGTCGATGAGGGTCGGCGAGACCGTCTCGATCAGCGAGCAGTCGTGGCTCGTCCAGAGCAAGACGGCGCCGGAGCGCGCCGATGCCGCGGCCCGTTACGTCTGCGTCCCCGCGAAGAGCGCCGGGTAGGGTCGCCGTCCGGATGGACGGCATCTTCCTCGCACGGCCCGAACCGTTCCCCGAAGACGGCATCCAGCTCGCCGTCAAGGACCTCTTCGACACAGCCGGCCTGCCGACGACCTATGGGTCGATTCTCTTCACCGAGCACGTCCCGGAGCGCTCGGCGACGGCTGTCACGCAACTCGAGGCCTGCGGCTACGCGAACGTCGGGAAGACGAACCTCCATGAGTTCGCCTACGGCGTCACGTCACAGAACCCGCACTTCGGCACCGTGCCCAACCCGGCCGCGCCCGGGCGAACTGCGGGCGGCTCCAGCGGGGGGTCGGCGGCGGCGCTGGCGGCGGGCCTCGCCGAAGCCGCCCTCGGCACCGACTCCGGCGGGTCGATCCGGATCCCGGCAGCCTGCTGCGGCGTCGTCGGGTTCAAGCCGACCTTCGGGCTGGTGTCACTGGAGGGAGTCTTTCCGCTAGCGCCGACGTTCGACCATGCCGGCCCGATGGCCGGCACCGTCGAGGGCTGTGTGCGGATGATGGACGTCCTCGTCCCGGGCTTCTCGCTCCCCGACGACATCGACGTCAGGGTCGGCATCGCCTGGCTGGAGCGGTGCGAGCCGCTCGTACGGGAGCGCGTCGGCGACGCGGGAGCGATGCTGGGCGCCGAGGAGGTCGACTTCCCGCTCGCCGACAATGTCGGCCCCGCATTCATGCGTGAGGTCGCGGACGTTCATCGTGACCTCTTCGCGGAGCACGCCGATGCCTACGGCGACAACGTCCGCGGCAAGATCGAGCGCTGTCTCGCCGTCACCGAGGCCGAGTACGAGGCGGCGACCCGGCGTCGTGAGGAATACCGCGAGCGCTGCGAGGCCGCCTTCGCTCACCTCGACCTCCTCGTCGTTCCGACGCTCGGCTTCGGGCCGCCCGCGGCCGACGTGGACGAGATCGAGGTGCGCGAGGCGATGATCAGGTTCACGTTGCCGTTCAACGTCCTCGGCTGGCCCGCGCTGTCGGTCCCGGTCGGCGAGGCCTCGGTCCAGATCGTCGGCCGCTCGGGCGACGACGCGCTCGTCCTCGCCGCCGGCGCGTCCCTCGAACGAGGGACAGGCCAGACTTAAAACCGGCCGACAATCCTTGTGGCCATGTCTGCGGTTCGTCTTGCTGCCATTGTTCTCACGATGCTCGTGTTCGCGCCCGCCGCGAACGCCGGCGTCGCCACGCCCACCGGCCTGAAGCCGTTCCTGTTGCGGTCCGACGAAGCGCCGACACGAACCTTTTCACGCACACCGTCATTCGCGTGGAAGCCCGTCCGCGGCGCCGTTCGCTACGAGTTCGAGCTCGCGACCAAGCGCAAGTTCACCGAGGGGACGATGATCTGGCGAAGCGAGACGCTCAAGGTCCCGACTGCAGCGATCCCGATTTCGCTCCCCTGGATGACGGGCTCGCCGTACGCCCTCTGGGCGCACGTGCGGGCCGTCACCCGCAAGGGCGCCACGAAGTGGAGCGCCCCGTACGGCTTCAACATGCGCTGGACGAACCTCCCGCAGGCTCAGGTGAGCCCGCCCGGACTCGTCCGCTGGGGCACGGTCGAGGGTGCGACCAGCTATCAGGTGTGGTTCCTGGGGCCGCGAAAGCGCATCGCTACGAAGACGAACGTCGCCGACGAGCGCGAGCACTGGACCTTCCACCAAGACTCGAGCTGGACCGGCGTTGTCCGCTGGCGTGTCCGGGCCGTCCGAGCGAAGGTCGGCGCGACGCTGAACGGGATGCCGGTCGTCTCCTACGGCCCCTGGAGCCAGATCTACGTCGAGCTGAACCCGCCCGTCTCCGTCGCGAGCATGTCGCTCTCCGCGATGATCTCCGACGCCCACTGGAGCCAGCCGGCGCCGTTCAGGCTCATGCCCAGCGTCTCGTACAGCGGCAACCTCGCGCTGAGGGACGAGTTCCAGCCCGGGACGCCGCGGGAGCTGTACCGCACCTACATCTCCACGGACGTCGACTGCGTCAACATCGTCTACAAGGGCTCGATCGTCGGCTCGCCCGCGTGGGCCCCGCGCTTGACCGGCCCGCTCGTTCTCCCCAAGACCCTCGTTGAGATCGAAAAGATTCGGGGTAACGAGCAGGTTCCGGGCAAATACCTCGTCGGCGACGGCACGCAGGGCGAGACGTACGCGGTCGACCACAAGAAGGTCCAAGAGAACGAGTCGCTTTCGGAGGCTGCACCAAGCACCGGCACCGGCGCAACCGGCGGCACCCCGCCCTCGGCCGAGGACAAGGCCGAGGCCGCGGCGCTGTCACCCCCGCTCGTCGATCTCTGGGACAACGGCTGGCCCGAGCACCGCTACTACCTCACGGTCGTTCCCGTCGGATACTTCGTTTTCGAGGACAGCAATTCCGGGGACAAAAAGCTCGAATATTGGGACACGGAGCTGCCGCAGGACGTCTGCGCGTCCGGCCGGGTCTTCCAGTTCGGCAAGGTCAGCGAGGCCGTCGTGGCATCCTCTGGTGCGGCCCCGTACGTCTCGGGCCTGAGCACCAACGGGCGTCTGTTCACGGCGACCCGGGCCAGGCCTTCCGTCTACGGCGCTCCGCTCGTGGCGTGGAAGCCGGCGCTGGGTGCCGACCGGTACGAGGTGCAATGGAGCAAAAGGGCCTACCCCTGGACGAAGGCCGGCTCCCTGGAGACGCCTTCGACGTCGGCCACCCTCCCGCTGACTCCGGGCCGCTGGCACTACCGGGTCCGCGGCATCTCGCTCGCGCTGCCCGCCGGCAGCCGTCAGATGTCGTGGTCGGACCCCGTCGCGCTCCGCGTCGCCAAGCCCACCTTCAAGATCGTCCGCTAGTTAGCCCGAGGAGGCCAGCAGCGAGGCGATAGCGTCCTCGACCCGGCTGTCGACGCGGATCGATTCGGCACCGTTCGTCATGAGCCCGTCAGGGCAGGCGATGACGATGTCCCCGCCTCGCGCTCGGAAGCCGGCGAGATGGCGAAGCAACACCTCGAGGAACGCGGCGTCGACCGTGTCCAAGCGCGAGAGGTCGACGGCGACTTTGTGTCCGCCGTCCTCGTAGACGCCGCGGAGGGCGGCGTCGAGCTCCGCCTCGTTTGCTTCACCTGAGACCGTGATGACGTGCACCTCGCCCACGCACGCTCCCCCGGCAATCGCAGTCGTCACGGTGAACGTGTCAGTGGACCACCGTCCCACGAGGCCGATCCTAGGCTCGGCCAGCCTGCCTTCAGGACTCCGTTTGCAAAGCCCAACAGACCTCAGCGAGTTCGCTCACGATCAGACGAGTAGCGTTCGCTTCGAGCCCAGCGGAGGTCGGAGCTGTTCTCCAACCGGAGGGTCAGCGCCCGTCGATTCCGTGCTTGCGGAGAGGCCGGCACAGACAGGCTCTCCGTCTCGACGTCGGCCCTCTCGGGCCTCCGCTGAGCTCGCCAGTCTCTACTAGACCGGCTCGCCGCTTGTGACCGCGGCGACGGCGTCTGCCAGGCGCTGCTCGATCACGAAGACGCGATCGAGACCCGTGATCTCGAACGTTCGCAGGATTCGCCGGTCCTCGGTGACGATCACGAGGTCGCCGCCGAGGCCGCGAAATCGCTCGTGGTACCGGAGCAGAACGTGGAGCGTCGTCGAGTCGACGAAGCTCACATCGAGCAGATCGACGGCGACGGAGGTCCCGCCGAGCCCGAGCACTCCCTCGAGCGCTTGCTCGATCGCCGGCGCGGTGTGGAGATCGGCCTCGCCGCTGAGCGTGACGATGAACGCATCGGCTCCGAGCGCTGCCGTGTTGACGCTGAAGTCGAGCACCGACATCTTCCGGAAGGTAGCCCGCGGGGTCTGAGCGTTTAGGCGAGCATCTGTCGGGATTCGCTCACACTTCCGCGAGCTTGTAGCCGACGCCTCGAACGGTGACGATCCGCTCGGGCCGTCCGGGATCGCGCTCGAGCTTCTGCCGCAGGTTCGAAATGTGAATGTCGCAGGCTCGCTGGTCGCCGACGTAGTCGCTGTCCCACAGGTGCTGCATGATCTCGCGCCGGCTGAAGACGCGCTCGGGCTGCTCCGCGAGGAGCAGCAGGAGCTTGAACTCCGAGGGCGTCAGCCGCTTCGGGTCGCCGTCGACGCGAGCTTCATGCCGCATCGGATCGAGCTCGAGGGAGCCGACATGGAGCTTCGCCGTCCGCCCCGACCGGTCGAGCTCCCGGCGGCGGAGGATTGCGCGGATCCGTCCGATCAGCTCCGCCATCGAGAACGGCTTGGTGACGTAGTCGTCGGCACCGACCTCGAGACCGAGGACACGGTCGAGCTCGGCCCCACGCGCCGTGAGCATGATGATCGGAACGGCACTCTCGGCCCGGATGCGGCGACAGGCCTCCATCCCGGACATGCCCGGCAGCATGAGGTCGAGCACGACCACGTCGTGCTGGGCGCCGAGCGTGGCCCGGAGCGCAGCCTCGCCGTCGCTCGCGACGTCCACCTCGAAGCCCTCGCTGCGCAGCGCGTACGAGACCGCATCGCGGATCGCGGGCTCGTCGTCGACGACGAGGATCCGGTTCACGGGTCGAGAAGGCTCGCGCCCTGGGGTAGGCGAAAACGCACGACCGTCGCTTTCCCGAAAGTCGATTCGAGCTCGACTTCGCCGCCCACGGCCTCGGTTGCCGCGCGCGCGATTGCCAGACCGAGGCCGGAACCACCGCCCCCCGTCCCTTGCCCGCGGAAGAAGCGCTCGAAGACGCGGCTCTGCTCAGCGGCGGGGATTCCGCGACCCGTGTCGGAAACGGTGATCTCGGCCCGGCCGTTCGAGACCCCGGCCGCGAGCTCGATCCTGCCGCGAGCCGTGTACTTGGCAGCGTTCTCCGCGACGTTGAGGACCGCCTGCTCGATCAAGTCTCGATTCGTGACCGCCGCAGCGTCGGACGGACACGAAACACTCACCTTTACGCCCTCGATCGGCTTGAGCCGGGAGGCGACGTCCTCGAGGACGCTTTCGAGTGATACCAGCTCGCTCTTCGGAGCCTCAGCACCGGTTTGGGCGCGTGCAAGCACGAGCAGCGCGCGCGCGAGCCGCACCAGCCGCGCAGAGGCCTGCTCGATGTGGTCGAGAAACACGTCGCGCTCGGGAGTGTCCTTCGCTCCCGCCTGGAGCACCTCGATTGCGCTGACGATTGCGGTCAGCGGGCTCTGCAGCTCATGTGCCGCATTCGTCACGAACTCGCGCTCGGCGGTTTCCTTGCGCGCCGATGTGCTCTCGTCGCGGTCTTGGCTATGCCGGCGGCTGAAGGGACTCGAGTTCACGTCGGAGGCGCCTGGACAGTTCTGCGACGTCTGCCGCAAGTAACCGCTGGGCCGGGTCGACCGAATCCGCGAGATCGTCGAGCATTTGCCGTGTCGCCGCGTCGAGATGCTCGAGCCACGCTCGCCGCTCCGGGTCCGTCGGCGGCGCACGACCGCCGGCCTTGCTCATTACCCGGACGGATCGGCGAGCTCGGTGATCTCCGAGACATCGATGTTCTTCTCGACGATGGCATACCCGTCATTTTTCGCGACGACTTGCTCGACGTCCGGAAAGACGTGATCGGCGAGCACGACAAATCGGCTCGAGTGCGCTCGAACGTCCAGGTACTCATGCATCGAGACATGAAGCGTCTCGACGCACGTCGTGTCGGCACATTCGCAGGCGATGGCGTAGGTCTCCGTGACATCGGAGAAAGCCTGGTTGAGCTCACGGAGCTTCTCGTTGACAGCACGGAAAAGCGATTGATTCCGGGCAGCGCGAACCTCGCGGTCGCGTTGATTTCCAGACTCCATCCGGCACCTCCCTGGTGCGCTTCGCGGTGTCGTCCACCAAGGAAGCCTCTAGGGCACCGGCCTGAGCAGCCGTACGCGGAGGCGGCACAGAAAAGGAGGCCCTGGGCTGTCCACAGTAGCACCGAAAATCAGAGGCGGCCCGCGGCCTGGGCAGCCGCTTCGTAAACCGCATCGCGGCCGAAGACGTTCAGCTCCTCGGAGAGGAGGCCGCTCGCGTCCAAATCCACGTCGTAGGGCAGCCCCTCAGCAGGCTCCCGCCCGACCTCGACGCCCGCTCGCGACTGGAGCCAGCCGGCGAGGAGGGCCGTCTCTGCCGGAGGGCCCGCGATCCGGTCCGGGCGCTCCGGCCACCCGTGGGCCAGCGCCTCACGCCAGGGCAGCGTCCGCCGCCACGCGATGTCGGACACGGCCGCTGCCTCGAAGAAGTCCTCCAGCTCCGCGTAGGCACCGGGGACGTCCGGCCACTCGGCCGAGTCGACGATCAGCCGGTCGGCAATCGCGATCATCTGTGCGAACTGGCCGGTCCTGAACGGCGGGCGTCCGCGCCAGCGGAGGAAGACGGGCAGGTCAGGGAGGAGCAGTGGGGTCGCGATGCTGGCGGGAGCCTCGGCGCGCGGGCCGCCAAGGCGGAGCTCTACAACTTCGTTGCAGAGGTGCCTTGCGTCGCCCTCGAGCGGATGGCACTCGAGAAAAACTGTCGCGGCCAGTCGGTTCCCTTCTTCCGGCTCGGGAAAGAAAAGCAGCGTCCGCGAGGGATGCCGCTCGCCCAGGCCCGCCAGGGTCTCCGTCGCAGCCGCCTGCCATTCCGAAGGCACCCACGCCATGTGTGTGAGCACGCTCGTGCGCAGGTCGGGGACCCCACCGCGGCCGACCCGGAGACGCAGCTCCGCCAGCGCGTCCTCGATCTCCTCGATCGTCGCGCAGTCGTCGGCCCAGCCTTCGATCGCTACCGATGCCACGCAACCAGCTCCTGCGAACTCGCCGGACCCCACGTACCCGCTGCGTAGTTCGGGAAGTTCGGCCGCTCGCGGGCCCACGCAGCGACGATCGCGTCGACCAGCGACCACTGCTCCTCGATTTCGTCGGCCCGGGTGAAGAGCGTCTGATCGCCGAGCATCGTGTCCAGGATCAGCCGCTCGTAGGCGTCGGGCAGCCCGGTCCGGAAGGTGCCGCCGTAGAGGAAGTCCATGTGCACGTTCCGCACCCGCATACCCTCTCCCGGCACCTTGGCGCCGATCGCCAGCGAAACGCCCTCGTTCGGCTGGACGTGGACGAAGAGCACGTTGGGACGCAGCGTGTCGATGTCCTCGAACGGCGGGTGTGGCGCGCGCTTGAACTGGATCGCAATCGTCGTATCCCGGCGTGCAAGCCGCTTGCCGGTGCGCACGTAGAACGGCGTGTCGGCCCAGCGCCAGCTGTCCACGAAGAGGCGCGCGGCGACAAAGGTCTCGGTGGTCGAATCCGGCGCGACGCCCGGTTCCTCGCGATAGCCCGGGACCTCGACGCCCTCGATGAATCCGCGTCCGTACTGACCGCGGACGACGAAGCGCGGATTCGGCGTGCTCAGCGCGCGGAGCACCTTGACCTTCTCGTTTCGCACCGACTCGGCGTCGAAGTCGATCGGAGGTTCCATCGCCGTCAGCGCGAGCAGCTGCAGCAGGTGGTTCTGGAAGATGTCGCGGATCGCGCCTGCCTGTTCGTAGTAACCGGCGCGCGCCTCGATTCCGATCGACTCGGCGACGGTGATCTGGACGTGGTCGATGAACTGTCGGTTCCAGATCGGCTCGAAGATCCCATTGGCGAAGCGCAGCGCCAGCAGGTTCTGGACGGTCTCCTTGCCGAGGTAATGGTCGATGCGGAAGACCTCGCCCTCGGTGAAGTGGGAGGCGAGGGTCTCGTTCAGCTCACGAGCCGAGGCCAGATCGCGGCCGAACGGCTTCTCGACGATCAGCCGCACCCACCCCGTCGTCGTCCGGCGCTCGCCGAGCTCTTGGACAAGAGCCGGCATCGCCGTCGGCGGAACGGCGAGGTAGTACAGGCGGTTGCCGCGGGTGCCGGCGTGCGCATCGAGGTCGTTCAGGCACATGACGACCTCGTCCTGGCCGCCCTCGTCGGCGAAATCGGTCGTGACGTACCGCGTTCCGGAGGCGAGCCGGTCCCAGACGTCCGAGCGGAACTCGTCGCGGGCGAACTCCCGAACGGCCGCCTCCATCGCGGCGACGAACTCTTCCGTGGCCTGCGCGGTGCGCGCAATGCCTATCACCCCGAACTGCTCGGGCAGGAGCTTCCGCATCGCGAGCGAGTAGAGCGCGGGGAAGATCTTGCGCCGGGTGAGATCGCCCGAGGCGCCGAAGATCGCGAGCACGCAGGGCTCGGGGGTGCGGCGCAGCCGCAAGCCCTCGAGCAGGGGGTTCTCCTCAGTCTGTACGGACTGCGTGTCCACCGAACTGGTTCCTCAGGGCCGCGTTCACCTTGGCCGCGAACGATTCGTCCTCGCGTGATGCGAACCGGGCATAGAGCGCTGCCGTGATCACGTGGAGCGGGACGGCGTGCTCGAGTGCCTGCTCGACGGTCCAGCGGCCCTCGCCTGAGTCCTCGACGTAGCCGCGGATCCGCTCGAGGCCCGGATCCTCCTTGAGTGCGCGGGCCAGAAGGTCGAGCAGCCAGCTGCGGACGACGGTGCCGTGTCGCCAGAGCTCTGCGATCGCGTCCAGATCGAGGTCGAACTCGGAGGCGTGCATCAGGTCGAAGCCCTCCGCGTAGGCCTGCATTAGACCGTACTCGACACCGTTGTGGACCATCTTCACGAAGTGGCCGGCGCCGGACGGGCCTACATGGGCGTAGCCGCCCTCGGGCGCAAGCGTCTGCAATGCCGGCTCGATGACGGCCACAGCATCGGGCTCGCCGCCAACCATGAGGCCGTAGCCGAGCTCGCGTCCCCAGATTCCTCCCGAGACGCCGGCGTCGACGAACCTGATCCCGCCCTCGGCCGCCATCGCGGCGCGACGCTGTGAGTCACGGAAGTTCGAGTTGCCGCCGTCGACGATCACGTCGCCCTGCTCGAGCAGGCCGAGCAGTTGCGTGACGGAGTCTTCGGTTGGCGCGCCTGCGGGGATCATCAGCCAGACGACACGCGTGGGCTCGAGCTGCGAGACGAGCTCCTCGAGTGAACCCGCCGTTCCGCCACCCTGCCGCGCATAGGCCGCCACCTCGTGCCCGTGCTCGCGAAGCCGCTCGGTCATGTTCCCGCCCATCCGGCCAAGGCCGACCATCCCGAGCTTCAAAGCTGAACTCTCACAATTCGCCTCCCTCGTTCCTGAAGTGCCTGGAAGTCGCCGGCGGCCTGCGCCGCGATCAGGGTCCGAAAGCCGTAGGGCCGGTCGGGGATCTTCAACTCCTCACCGAGGTCGTCGACGACCTGGACGAAGAGGCCGCTGTCCGGGCCGCCCTTGTGCAGCTGGCCGGTCGAGTGGAGGTACCGCGGACCGAGCCCGACGGCGACCGCGGCTCCGGTCGCCTCCGCGCGGCGGACGAGTGGCTCGAGCTCCGCCTCGCGGGCGGGGTCGATGAACGCGAGGATCGCGACGTACCGTTCGGGCCCCGCCTGCGCAAAGAGTGCATCAATGTCTCCCTCGGGGCCAGGTCCGGTGCCAGGCACCGGACGTGTCTCGGAGAGCAGGGCATTCGTCCGGTCCTTGGCCTCCTGCACGTTCGGCTGGTCGAACGGATTGATCCCGAGCAGCGAGCCCGCGACGGCCGTACCGAACTCCCAGCGGAAGAACTCCTGCCCGAGCTCGTAGGGATCCGCTAGGCGGACGCCGAGCGACTCGCCGCCGCTGCGGACCGGCACGATCCCCCGGCCCTCCTTGCCGGTCGACTCGGCGACGAGCTGCTCGACCCAGAGACCGAAGTCGCCCTCGACCTGGAGGAAGGCGGTGCGGACGAGCTGACGACCCAGCTCGATGCCCGGGTTGCCTTCGTCGAGCCGGCATGCTTCGCGCATCTCCTCCGCGCGATCGAGCAGACGCTCCACGTCGACGCCCATGAAAATCGCCGGCAGGACGCCGAAGACCGAGAGCGCGGAGTAACGGCCGCCGATCGTCGGCTCGCCGTAGAAGACGTCCTCGGAGATGTCGGCGAGGGGCGAGCCCGGGTCGGTAATGACGGCGAAGCGGCCGCCGCGCTTCCGGAAGTAGTCCGCGTGGCTTCGGGTCTCGAGCGTCGTTCCCGACTTCGACGCCGCAATGAACAACGTGCGCTCGATGGCGATCGATTCCTCGAGTCGCCGGATCGCCGCCGGATGGGTCGTGTCGAGGACATGGAAGGACTCTGCACCGAATTGCCGCCGCATAACCTCGGGCGCAAGGCTCGAGCCGCCCATGCCGCAGAGCACGACGTCGTCGACGGCGGCGGCGGCGGCGAACTCCAGCAGCTCGTGAATCCGCTCACGCATGCGCGGCGGCTCGTCGAGCCAGCCGAGCCACTGGGCCTCGTCCCTGCCCGTCCAGACCGAGGGGTCGCGCTGCCAGATGCGTTCGACGAGCTCGGCGGTCTCGATCAAGGCGGTAGGCCTACGCCGAGACGAGCTCGCCGCGCTTGGCACGAACACCTTCGAGCAGCTCGTCAACGGAGTCCGCGAACTTCTGGACGCCCTCCTCCTCGAGCACGCGCGTCACGTCGTCGTAGTCGACGCCGGCAGCGGCCAGTTCCTCGAACAGTTGGCGCGCCTCGTCGAGGCCCGCTTCGAGCGTCAGCCGCACCTCGCCGTGATCCTGGAAGGCCTCGATCGTCTCCTTGGGCATCGTGTTCACCGTCTCGGGCCCGATCAGCTCCTCCACGTACATGACGTCGCGGTAGTCGGGGTTCTTCGTCG
>OBLS010000287.1_pt1 | contig 17080 bp, 14 predicted proteins | sample 1519901 | NCBI WGS metagenome assembly OBLS01 (sample SAMEA3113585, study PRJEB22503) | soil metagenome | reverse complement strand
TCCGGCCTGCGAGATCTCCATTGGCAGGCAGAGTACCGGTGCCTGCCGCAACCTTCCCTAGGATGGCGGGTTCTCGTGCCCGTGGCCCGCTCCATACCAGTCGCCCTGACCGCCCTCGTCATCCTCGCGCTCGCGCCATCCGCACACGCGGCGCGCGGCTTCTCCCTCGGAGTCCAAGCCGGGGACGTCACGGCCAGGAGCGCGATCCTGTGGGCCAAGGCGAACAAGAGTGGCGAGTACGTGCTCGACATCGCGCGCAACCGCCGCTTCACGCGGGGGCTGGACGCGTATCTCGTGCGCGCCCGCAAGCGGGACAACAACACAGTTCAGAGGCGCGTTCGCGGCCTGAGGCCGGGCAAGCGCTACTTCTACCGCTTCAGCCGCGGCCGGCGCCGCAGCGACGTCGGGACGTTCGTGACCGCCCCGCCCGCCTCCCGCAAGAAGGCGATCGAGTTCGCGTGGACCGGCGACACGGACTTCAACGCCGCGCCGGGACAGCGCAGGCCGTACTGGAACAGTGGCGGGATCTACCGCCGGATGCGCGCGGAGCGCAACCACTTCAACGTCAACCTCGGCGACACGATGTACTCGGACAGCGAGATCCCGGGGCGGCTCAACCCGATCGCGCTGACCGTGCGCCAGAAGTGGGCGAAGTACCGGACGAATCTGCGCAACCGCCACCTGCGCCGCGTGCGCGGCGCCGCGGGTTTCTACTCGCACTGGGACGACCACGAGTTCGTGAACGACTTCTCCCCTGCGGAGAACACTTTCGACAACGACGTGAACATCCCGGGCAGCACGATCTACCGTCGCGGCGCGCAGGCGTTCCGCGACTACTCGCCCGTGACCTTCTCGAGCCGCAACGGCCTCTACCGGCGCGTCCGCTGGGGCCGCAACCTCGAGCTGTTCTTCCTTGACGAGCGCTCGTTCCGCAGCGCGAACGCCGACGCGAACGGCGTCTGCAACAACCCGCAGACGGGCCGCCCGGACTTCGCCCCGACGGTGCCGCAGACGACGCGCACCGCCTTCGCGCCGGCCTACCCGCCGTTCGCATCGCCGGTGCCGCAGGCCTGCATCGACGTGATCAACAATCCGAACCGGACGTACCTCGGCCAGCGGCAGCTCGCGCGCTTCCTGCGGGACGTGAAGCGCTCCACGGCTCGCTTCAAGGTGATCATGAACGAGCTCGCGATCCAGCAGTACTACATCAACCCGTACGACCGCTGGGAGGGCTTCGAGGCCGAGCGCCAGCATGTGCTGTCGGAGCTCCAGGGCGTGAAGAACGTCATCTTCCTGAGCACCGATGTGCACGCGACGCTGATCAACGACGCGCGCTTCCGGACCCTCGAGCCCGGCGGCCCGCGCAACAGCGGGATCATGGATGTCACGGTCGGGCCGGCGGCCACGGCGAACTTCGAGCTGGAGATCGACGAGTCCACCGACCGCCCCGGCACTGGTGAGCTCGCCGACCAGGCTTTCCTAACGCCCCCGCCGCCGGGCGGCGTGGGGATGCAGTGCTCGGTGATCGACCAGTTCAGCTACGGCCAGGTCCGCGTGACCGCCGACCGCCTGACGGTCACGCCGAAGGGCATCGACGGCCGTCAGCTGACGGACAATGGCCGGCCCTGCGGGGTGGTTCTGAGCTTCCAGCCGTGACGAGGTCGTTCGGGCTAATCCTCGCGGGGTTGGCGGCGCTGCTGGTCGCGGCCCCGGCCGCGTCCGCTGCTCGCATCGTGCCGCAGGGATTTTTCGGCGTGATGTACGACCACGGTGTGGCCACAGCGCCTGCCGACATGCAGGATGGCCAGTGGGATCTCATGGCGTCGTCCGGAGTCGAGTCGGTGCGGACGGTGTTCAACTGGGATGCGGCGCAGCCCGGCGGCCGAGGTACCGCGATCAGTTTCGTCCAGACCGACCCGGTGGTCCGTCGTGCCGCGCTGAGGAACATCGAGGTGCTCCCGATTGTCTTCTACGCGCCGCGCTGGGCGCGGGCGTACCCGAACCGGACGACCTCTCCGCCGAGGCGGCGGTCCGACTACGCGACCTACCTGGCCGCGCTCGTCGACCGCTACGGCCCTGGCGGCAAGTTCTGGGCCGAGAACCCGAACCTGCCGGTGCGCCCCTTGCGCGAGTGGCAGATCTGGAACGAGCCACACCTGCCCGCCTACTGGGACGCGCCCGAGCGGGGCCCCTTCGGGTACGCGCGCGCCTACCCGCTGCTCCTGCGCAGCTCCTACAACCTCATCAAGAGCCTCGACCCGGGCGCCAAGGTCGTTATGGCGGGGATCACGCAGCGCGCGTGGGAGGAGATCGAGGTGCTCTACCAGCGCGGCATCCAGCGCTACTTCGATGTCGCCGCGCTGCAGATCTTCCCGCAGACCGTCCGGCGCGCCGTGAAGGCCACACAGTTCTTCCGCGACGCGATGCGGCGCCGCGGCGACGGCCGCAAGCCGATCTACCTCACGGAGATCACCTGGCCCGCTTCGAAGGGCCGCACGCGGGGGATCGAGTACCAGCGGCAGGAGACCCCGCGGGGGATGGCTGCGAAGCTGAGCGGGATGTACAGCGCGATGGCGGCGCGCCGCCGGCGGCTCGGGCTGCGCAAGGTGTTCTGGTACACGTGGGCGTCGCCCTATGGCCGCGGCGGAAGCATCTTCAACTACGCGGGGCTCCTCCGTTTCGACGACCGGACCTTCGAGCCCCAGCCCGCGCTCGGCGCCTACCAGCGGAGCGCGCGGCGCTTCGAGGGCTGCCAGAAGACCGCTACCGGCGTCTGCCAGTAGCTTCGAGGAGCGGCTCGAGCGCGAGGTCGACCGCCTCAGCGGTCTGGTCCCACGTGACCGCCGCGGCTCGCGCCCGGCCGGCCGCAACGAGCCGCTCGCGCTCGCTCCCCGCCGCGGCCAGGACGGCGGACGCGAAGGCCTCCGCATCGCCCGGGTCGGCGAGCAGCGCGGCTCCGCCGCACGCCTCGGGCAGGGCGGCGCGCTCGGCGGCCACGACCGGCGTGCCGGCCGCCATCGCCTCTATGCACGGCAGGCCGAAGCCCTCGTAGAGCGACGGCATTGCGAACGCGGCCGCGCCCGCGTACAGCGCGGGCAGGTCTGAGTCGGGCACGTAGCCGAGCCGGCGGGCGCCCGCGGTCTTCGCGGCAGGCAGGTAGGGCCGGCCCGAGCCCGCGACGACGGCGTCGAACCCGGCGTCGCCCAGGACGGGTGCGATCGCGTCGAGCAACGCGAGGTTCTTGCGCGGTCCCTCCGTGCCCACGCCGAGCACGTAGGGGCGCTCAAGCCCGAGGCGGCGGCGGAGCCCGGCCGGGTCGGCCGGCGAGGCGAACGCCGGGCCGACGCCGGGAGCCACCGCCCGCACGCGCTCCGGCGGGATGCCGAATCGCTCCAGCAGCTCGCCGCGCACGAATTCGGAGGGCACGATCACGAGCCGGGCGCGCCGGACGAGCCGCGGCAGCAGCGCCCGGTGCCAGGTCCCGTAGGTCCTTGCGTACCACGACCGGTCGTGGAACGGCGCGGTGTCATGCACGACCACGACGTTCCGGCGGCTCGCGAGCGGGGCCGTGTTCGCCAGCGACAGCAGCAGCTCCGAGCCGCGCGCCGCGACCGGCAGCACCACCTGCTCCCAGGCATGCCCCGCGCGGTGGGCCAGACCGCCCGGAGGTAGGTGGACCGCATAGCGCCCCGGCCGGAGTCCCGGCAGGCGTGCCGCGAGCTCGCGCGCCCAGCGCTCGACGCCGCCGACCTCACGGCGCGCCGCGGCGCGCGCGTTGATCGCGACCGGCGCGGCGCTCAGGACACGCGCCGGCGCAGTGCGCCGCCGGCGGCGAACAGGGCGGCTCCCGCGCCGGCAATCAGGCCGGCCGGCAGGCCTGTCGCCGGGAGCGTGGGCGCGCCGGTCTCCTGGGAGGCGACGGTCTGCTCGGCCGGCGCACCTGTCTCCGCGGGAGCGGGGGCCGGGGTGGGCTCGGCCGGCGCGGCGGGCTCCTCCTGCGAGCCGCTCGGCTCCTCCACCTCGCCGAACGGGTCGGCATATTGCTCGTCACCCGCGCTCTGGGCCAGCGCGGCCGAGGGGAACGCGAGCAGGCACACCGTGAGAAGCAGGGCGAGGGGTCTCTTCACGGCGGCGAAGCCTAGCGGCGGACGCCGCCGCGTCGCGCCACGCGAAGCGCTCGCAGCTGCGCTCGCTCGCGGTCGCCGCCGCGGCGCGCAAGCCGGCGGGCGGCCGCGCGCGTCGTAAACGTCGCGGCCTGCGCGGCGTCGTCGAGTGCCAGGCGCAGGCGGCCCTCCCGCGCCACCACCTCGCGGCGCCGCCGCGCGCGGAGGAGGAGGTCCTCGTCGGTTGCCAGTGCCTGGCTGGTGGAGGTCCCGCCCAGGTGCCTGAGCGCCACGTCTGGATGGAGGACGCTCGGCACCCCCTCCCGCGCGGCGGCCAGGCAGAGCTCCATGTCCTCGTAAAAGAGGAAGGCGCCCTCGTCGAAGGGCCCGAGGCGCCGCAGCACGTTCGTTCGCGCCACGACGCACGCCGCGGTCACCCAGCCGACGCGCCGGGAGCGCTCGCTGCGCCACGGCTCATAGCGACGTCGCAGCGGGGGCGGCAGGAGCGGCCGCGGCAGCACGGCGGGAATCAGGTCGTCGATCCGGCCGGGTGGTGGGTGCGCGCTGTCCTGGGTGGTCCCGTCGGCGTTCAGGAGGCGGGGCGCGAGAAGTGCCTCCTCCTCCGCGGCACGGCGGGCGAGCTCAGCAAGACCGGGGCCGAGAAGCTCGATATCCGGATTCACGAGGGCAGTAACCGGTGCGGTCACGAGAGCGATCCCGGCATTGCATCCGGCACCGAAGCCGGCATTATGAGGCAGCTCGAGCACCTCCGCACCCCACTCCGACGCAATCTCGGTGGACCGGTCTGACGAACCGCTGTCGACCACGACCACCTGCGGCTGCTCGGCCAGCTCGCGTCTCACGGAGGCGAGCAGCCGGTCCACGTCCCGCTCCGAGTCGTGGGTTACGGTGACGATCGCGAAGCCGCTCACACGGCCTCCTCGGCGGCTGCTGCTAGGACGGCGCGGGTCTCGCGGGCTGCGCACTCCCACGACAACCGGCCGGCCGCCACGCGTGCCGCCGCGGAGAGCCGCTCGCGGAGGCCGGGCTGGCGCTCGATCCGTAGGAGCGCCTCCGCCAGCGCGTCCGGATCGCCGGGCGGGACCGCGAGCGCGGCGTCCCCGAGCGTCTCCCGGAATGGCGGCAGGTCCGCGACGACCGCCGGTGTGCCGCGCGACGCGGCCTCCAGCGGCGTGAAGCCGAAGCCCTCCTCGCGGGACGGACAGGCCACCACGAGCGCGGACGCGTAGAGCGCCTCCAGCGTCGCGTCGTCGACGCGCCCGAGATAGCGCGGCCCCGCTGCGGGCGGCTTGCCGGCGCCCGCGAAGACGAGCTCGGCACGAAGCCCTCGCGCGCGGCCGAGGGCGTGCGCCTCGGCGAGGAGGTCAGGCCGCTTTCTAGGCTCCAGAGCGCCCACGGCCAGGATGAAACCCGGCGCCAAGCCGTCGGGTAGCGCTCCGGAGGGTCCACCGGGGCGTCCAGGCCCGGAGCGCACGGTCACGACGCGCGCCGGGTCGAGCCGCCACTCGGCCACGACCTCGCGGCGGACGGCCTCGGACACCGCGATCACCCTCGCCGCGCGCTGCGCCAGCCGGTGAGGGCGGGCGATGCGCACCCACAGTCGGTCGTATGCACGGTAGTCCGCGCGCCTGTGCTCGAACGACAGGTCGTGCACCGTCATCACGTACGGCACGGAGGGCGAAACCGCGACTGGAGCCGGGGCGGGCAGCCAGGCGACATCGCACCGCCCGGCCGCACGGTCCAGTCGGGGCCGTCCGAGCAGCGCCCCGGCAGCGCTCCAAAGCCGTCCGCCGGTTACCGATTCGAAGCTGTCCTCGGGATGGGCTCGGCCCAGCTCGGCGAGCAGGCGCTCGAGGTACACCGCTATGCCGCGTCCGGTCCCCGGCGCTCTGAGGCTGCGAGCGTCCACGGCGACGCGCATGAAAGCGGAAGCCTATCCGCGTCATAGACTGCCGCCTGTGAGTACCGGTGGCTCAGGCAGGGGCGCGCCCCGAACCGCGCTCGTGCACGACTTCCTCGTGAGCATCCGTGGCGCCGACCGGGTCTTCCTCGAGATCTGCGATCTCTGGCCGGACGCGGACATTTTCACGCCGGTCTACGACGAGAAGGGCACCGAGGGCCGCTTCGCTGAACGCCGCGTCTACACGTCGTTCCTACAGCGCAGCCGCGCGACCGCGCGGACGTTCCGCGCGCTGCTGCCGCTGTACCCGGCCGCGATCGAGTCGTTCGACCTGCGCGGCTACGACCTTGTCGTCTCGAGCTCGAGCGCGTGGGCCCATGCCGTGATCTGCGAGGAGAGCGCCGTCCACGTCAGCTATTGCCATAACCCGTTCCGATATGCCTGGAACGAGCGCCAGCGGACCCTGTCGGAGCGCGCCGATCCCGTCTCGCGCGCGCTCCTCCGCCGCCTCTTCAGGCGCTGGCGGGAATGGGACTGGATCGCCGCGCAGCGGGTGAGCCGCTACATCACGAACTCGAAGACGACGCAGGCGCGTATCCGCGCGTACTTCGGCCGAGACTCCCGGATCGTCTACCCGCCTGTTGCCACGAACCGCTTTGCGCCCGGGCGCGTGGGCGACCACTACCTCGTCCTGTCCGAGCTCGTCTCCCACAAGCGGATCGACGTGGCGATCGATGCGTTCAACCGTCTGCGGCTGCCGCTCGTGGTCGCCGGCGACGGCCCGGACCGCCGCCGCCTCCGCCAGCTCGCCGGCCCGACGGTCCGGTTCGCCGGCCGCGTGAGCGACGAGCAGGTGGCCTGGCTCTTGTCGAGCTGCCGCGCGCTAGTGGTGACGGCTGGGGAGGAGTTTGGGATCGCCGCCGTCGAGGCGCAGGCCGCCGGCCGGCCCGTCATCGCCCGCGCCGCGGGCGGGCTGCTCGAGAACGTGGTGGATGGCGTGACGGGCCGCTGGTGGGACGGAGGAGCCGACGAGCTGGCTGAGGCGGTCGAGAGCTTCGACACCGCGTCCGTCGATCCCGTCGACTGCGTCGTGAACGCGCGTCGCTTCGACTCGTCGGTGTTCCGGGAGGCCTTCCCGCGCGAGGTGGACGCCGCGCTGCGCGCCGGGCCGGCCGCGCCTGTTGAGACGTGGCCTCGCATCCCACGGCGCCTACCGAAGGCGCGCCGGCCCGGCTGGGCGCCTCGCCGCTTCGGCGTCTAGCGCCGGCCGCGCCGCTAGCCGTCGCTTTCGCCGGCGCTCTCGGCCCCCGGTGAGCCGAGGACGCTCTGGGCGCGGCCGCGCCAGCGCGGCAGCCGCCAACGCTGGCCCGCGCGCGCCGGACGGCGCAGGCGCCGGAGCTTCGGCACCAGAAGGAGCGCCTCGATCGCGATGGGGAGTGACATCTTGCTGTCGCCCTCCGTGCGGTCGCGGAAGGTGATCGGGATCTCAGCCACCCTGAACCCCGCCAGCAGAGCCCGGTAGGTGAGCTCGATGTTGAAGACGTAGCCCTGGGCGCGCAGCGTCGAGGGCTCCACGGCCTCGAGCACCTCGCGCCGGACGCAGCGGAAGCCCGTGGTGAGGTCGCCTACCTTCACGCCGAGGATCCGACGGGCGTAAGCGGACCCCCACCGGCTGAGCAGGCGGCGCACCGGCGGCCAGTCGGCGATCGCGCCGCCGTCGACGTAGCGCGAGCCGAGCACGAGGTCCGCCGACTCCGCCTCCGCGATCAGCGCCGGCAGGTGCTCTGGATCGTGCGAGAAGTCCGCATCCATCACCACCACGCGCTCAGCGCCGCCCTCGAGCGCCCGCGCGAAGCCGGCGAGATAGGCGTTGCCGAGACCCTCCTTGCCGGGCCGGTGGAGCACCTCGACGCGCTCGTTCTCCGCCGCCAGGCGGTCGGCGACCTCGCCGGTGCCGTCCGGCGAGCCGTCGTCGACGACGAGCACGCGCCAGTTCGCCGGGGCGGCGCGCTCCAGTTGCTCGGCGGTCGCCCGCACGATCCCCTCGACATTTCCGGCTTCGTTGTAGGTCGGCAAAAAGAGCCAGAGACGCGCGCCCATTCCGCGGGACGATACCCCGGCGGGTCCGCTACCGTGCGGCGCCGGATGAGCGCGCCCGAGGACGGACAGCCGTTTCACATCCTGCTGCTCGCCGATCGGGATTGGAAGCATCACGACACCGGGGGCAACGGCGCGAACATCTGGGCACAGGTCAGCCGCTGGGTGGAGGCAGGTTGCCGCGTGACCGTGGTGGCGGGCGAGTATCCCGGCGGCGAGCGGATCGAGCATTTCGGCCCGCGGCTCACGGTCCACCGCATGGGCACCCGCGTGACGGTCTTCCCGCGGGCGATGCTGGCGGTGCTACGCGGAATCGGCCGCGACGCGGACGTCGTGTGCGAGGTGATCAACGGCATCACCTTCCTCACGCCGCTGTGGTTGCGGAAGCCGCGCGTGGCGATGATCCACCACGTCCACCGCGAGCTCTTCATCGAGGAGTTCCCGCGCACCGGCCCGTTCCTGTTCCGGGTGCTCGAGCAGCTGCCGCTGAAGCTGCTCTACCGCCGCACTCGCTTCGTGACGATCTCGAAAGCGGCGCGCGACGACCTGGTCCGCGAGGGCATCCCGCGCGAGAACATCACCGTGGAGTACCTCGGAGTGGACTCGGAGGGGTTCGAGCCGGGCGAGCGCGCGCCCGAGCCTCGGCTGGTCTTCGTCGGACGCCTGAAGGCCTACAAGCGGATTGAGCGGCTCTTCGACGTGCTCGAGGCGATCCCCGAAGCGACGCTCGACGTCGTCGGGGACGGCGACCACCGCCCCGAACTCGAGGCGGACGTCGCGCGCCGCGGGCTCGGTGACCGCGTGCGCATGCACGGCTACACGGACGGGGTCACGAAGACGCAGCTGTACGCGCGCGCCTGGGTGCACGTCACGGCCTCGGCGTCCGAGGGCTGGTCGCTCACGGTCATGGAGGCGGCGCTCTGCGGCACGCCGAGCGTTGCGCTCGCGGTGGGCGGGCTGAAGGAGTCGATCGTCGACGGGGAGACCGGCTTCCTTGCGCGGGACGATGCCCAGCTCACCGAGCGTGTGCGCGAGGTCGTGGAGCAGCCGGAACTGCGCGAGCGCATGGGCGAGGCCGCCCGCCGCCGTGCCGCGACCTTCACATGGGACCGGTCGGCCGCGACCTTCCTCGAGGTGCTGACGAGCGCGGCCGACGAGGGCCGCGCCGCGCGTGGCGAGCCGCGCGCGGGCGACCGCTCCGCGAACGGCGCCGAACCGGAGGCCGAGCGCTGGCTGGCCGGGAAGCGCTAGCCGGGCTCGACGGCGTCGAGGGCTGGCTGAGCGACGACCAGGCCCTACGGCTCGCCGAGGCGGCGGAGCGAGTCGCCGAACCGGGGAAGATTGTCGAGATCGGCAGCTTTCGCGGGCGCTCCACGATCGTGCTGCGCCGATCCGCCGCACCCGAGGTCGAGGTGGTTGCGATCGACCCGCACGGTGGCGGCGACCGCGGCCCGCAGGAGATTACGCCGGACGCCGCACGCGGCGAGGCGGATCACGACGCGTTCCACGCGAACCTGCGCCGGGCCGGGATCGACGACGGCGTCACGCACGTGCGCCGGATGTCGCAGGACGCTCTCGGCGAAGTAGACGGCGCCCTCGACGTCCTCTACGTGGACGGCGCGCATCGCTACGCCCCCGCGCGAGCCGACATCGAGCGCTGGGGCGACCGCGTCAGGCCCGGCGGCACGATGCTGGTGCACGACGCCTACAACGCCGTCGGCGTGATGCTGGCCCAGCTGCGTGTGCTGTTCGCTTCGAAACGCTGGCGGTACGTGGGGCGCTCGCGCTCGCTCGCCGAGTATCGCCGCGAGGACCTGTCAGGCGTGGAGCGCACGCGCAACCTCGTCCGCCAGCTGCCCGGGCTCATTTGGTTCGTGCGCATGGCCCTGATCAAGATCGCAATGGTGGCCCGCATGCCGCGTGTGGCGCGCGCGCTCGGCCTGCCCGACGGCGACGAGTGGCCCTACTAGGCGAAGGTATGTTCCCGCCCCGTGGATGACTGGCGCTATCGCGAGCTCTACGAGCTCGAGGATCGTCACTGGTGGTTTCGCGGTCGCCGGGCCGTGATCTGGGCGCTTCTCCAGCGCTCCGGGCTGCCGCCGTCGCCGCGTATCCTCGACGCGGGCTGCGGCACTGGCCGCAACCTCGTCGAGCTCAGCCGGCTCGGCACAGCCGAGGGCGTGGATACGTCGGAGGACGCGGTGTCGTTCTGCCGCCGCCGCGGGCTCGGCGGGGTGGCGCGCGCCGAGCTCGAGGCGCTCCCGTACGAGGACGGCCGCTTCGACGTGGTCGTGGCAACCGATGTGATCGAGCACATCGACGACGACCTTCGCGCGCTCGCGGAGCTCAGGCGCGTCGCGCGCCCGGACGCCACGCTCGTCGTGACGGTACCCGCCTACCAGTGGCTGTGGAGCGACCACGACGTCTCAATGCACCACCGCCGTCGCTACACGCTCCCGCGGCTCCACGAGCGCGTCGCGGCCGCGGGCTGGCAGCCGCTCGTCAGCTCGTACTTCTTCAGCTCCGTGCTGCCGGTCGTGGCGGCCGTGCGTCTGGCACGCCGGGTGGCTCCGCGGCCGAACGGGCGCTCGGACCTTGGTCTCTCGCCGTCCGCCCTCGGCCGCGCGCTCGAGCTGCCCGTGCGCGGCGAGGCCGCGTTGATAGCGCGCGGGGTCCGCCTGCCGGCAGGCGTCTCGGTCGGGATGGCCTGCGCGGCGCGATGAATGCCGAGCCGGGGCTCAGCGTGGTCGTGCCCGCGTACGACGAGGCGCTGCGGCTGCCCCGGACGCTTGACGCAATGCGCGTGCACCTCGACGCCGCCGGGGAGGCCTACGAGGTGATCGTGGTGGACGACGGGAGCGGCGACGCGACCGGCGAGGAAGCTGAGCGCGCCGCGCGGTCGTGGCCCGAGCTGAGCGTGATCCGGCTGGCCGAGAACCGCGGCAAGGGCGCGGCGGCGGTGCGCGCCGGCATGCTCGTGGCGCGCGGCACTCACCGGGCCTTCAGCGATGCGGACCTGAGCACGCCGCTCGAAGAACTGTCGCGCTTGCGCGCCGAGCTCACGGGCGACTGCCACGTGGCGATCGCCTCGCGCGACCTACCCGGCTCGAACATCGAGGTGCACCAGTCGCGCCTGCGGGAGCTGTCCGGTAAGACGTACAATCGGCTGCTCCAGCTGCTCTTGCTCCCCGGTATCTACGACTCGCAGTGCGGGCTCAAGGTGTTCACCGCCGAGGCCGCCGTCGCGCTCTTCACCCCGCTCCGCACGGAACGGTTCGGGTTCGACGCCGAGGTACTCGTGCGCGCCCGCCGGGGCGGATGGGACGTGGCGGAGGTGCCGGTGCGCTGGCGCCACGCCGAGGCGTCGCGCGTCAGCGCCCACCGCGACGCGCCGCGCATGCTGCTCGACCTGCTCCGCCTTCGCTTCGGCCGCGCAGGGCGCTAGGCGCCGTGCTCTGGCCGCTCCTCCTCCTCGGCGGCCTCGCGCTGCTCTTCTGGGGTCCGTGGGTCCTCGACGACCCGAGCACGAAGCTGCTCGCGGCCAACGACCGCGACCCGAGCGCCTATCTGTGGTTCTTCTCCTGGTGGCCGCATGCGCTCGCCGACGGCCTCGACCTCTTCCACAGTGCGGCGATCTTCGTGCCCGAGGGCTACAACCTCGCCTGGGTCACGTCCATGCCCGGGCCGAGCATGCTGCTGGCGCCGGTGACGCTCACGCTCGGCGCCGAGGTGACCTTCAACCTGCTGTCGTTCGCGGCGCCCGCTCTGGCGGCCTGGACGGCGTTCCTCCTCTGCCGCCACGTGACGGGCATTGTCCCTGCGTCGCTCCTCGGCGGCTTTCTCTTCGGATTCTCGCCGTACATGCTGAACCAGCTGCGCGGCGCGCCTCAGCTCGCGCTGATCGCGCTCGTGCCGCTCATGGCGCTGCTCGTGCTGCGGCACGCCGAGGGCTCGCTCTCTGACCGCCGCTTCGCGCTTGCGCTCACGGCCGTCTTCACGGCGCAGATCCTCACCTCCACCGAGATCCTCGCCACCTCGGTCCTGTTCGGAGCGGTCGTGCTGGTTGCCGCGTACGCGATCTTCCGCGAGCTGCGCGAGCGCCTGCGCCGGACGGGGCTGCTTGCGGGTGCGGCACTCGCGGCCACCGCCGTGATCGCGAGCCCGCTGCTCTACAACGTCTTCTTCCGCGAGCGCACGCTGCCGGAGCAGGCGCTCGCCGTGTTTCCGACGGACCTGCTCGCCTTCCTCGTGCCGGGGCCGTTGGTGGCGCTGGCCCCCGGGCGGCTCGGCATCGGAGAGCCGGCATACGCGACCGGCGCCGCGTACATCGGGATCCCGCTGCTCCTGCTGCTGGGCGTGTCCGTCTGGCGAGGGCGCGCCGACCGCGGTGTGCTACTCGCCGCGGTCGCCTTCGCGATCACCGCGATCGCGTCGCTCGGTCCAACGCTGCATGTCCGCGGGGGCGACACGGGCATCCCGTTGCCGTGGGCCGTGTTCGACGGATTGCCGCTGCTCCGCTACGCGATACCGCTCCGCTTCCCCGCCTTTGCCTTCCTCGCCGCCGGCGTGATGCTCGCCATGTGGCTCGCGCGCGGCGGGTCGCGCCTGCGCTGGGGCGGGGCGCTCGTCGCAATCGCGCTCGTGCTGCCCGCCGTGGGCCACCGCGATTGGCGCACCGAGCTGGACGACGTGCCCTTCTTCGCCGATGGGGGCTACCGCGGCCAGCTCGACGCGTCCGATCGCGTGCTCACGGTCCCCACGTGGGGTCGCAACATGCGCTGGCAGGTCCAGACGGACTTTTCGTTCGACCTCGCCGCGGGATACGTCGGCGCATTCCCGGAGAGCTACGAGCGCTACCGAGCGTGGCGCGACCTGCTCGGCTCGCCGTTCGGGCGCGAGGCGATCCCGCCGGCCGGCGAGCTGCGCCGCTTCCTCGAGGCGAAGGGCGTGACCGCCATCGTGGTCGAGCAGGGCCGCGCCGGGCGTGGCAGGGAGCTCTTTCGCAGCCTCGGAGTGACCCCCGAGGAGACCGGCGGCGTGTTGCTCTACCGGCTGAGCCCGGCGCGGAGGTAGCCGCTATGTTGACCGCGATGGCCCAGCCGTGGATGTCAGTCGTAGTGCCCGCCTACAACGAGGAAAGCACCATCCTGGGGACGCTCACCGCTCTACGCGAGCGACTCGATGAGGACGGGCGCCCATACGAGATCCTCGTGGTGGACAACGCGTCCACGGACCGCACGGTCGCAGCCGTGGAGTCGCTCGGCGCCGGCCCGGCGGTGCGCGTCCTGCGCAACGACCTCAACCGTGGTAAGGGCTACTCGGTGCGGCGCGGAATGGTGGAGGCCACTGGCAGCCTGCGGCTGCTCTGCGACGCGGACTGCGCCCCGTCGCTCGTGTCCCTGCCCAGGATGGTGGAGGCCATCGAACACGCCGACATCGCAATTGGCTCGCGGCTCGCGCCGGGTGCCGACGTCGCCCGGGCGCAGCCGCTGCGCCGCCGGCTCGTGGGGTGGCCGTACATCGCGCTCACGCGGCTGCTGCTGCGTGAGCCGACGCGCGACGTGTACTGCGGCTTCAAGCTCTGGCGCGGCGTCGCGGCGCAGGCCGTGTTCTCGCGCCAGGGGATAGACGGCTGGGCCTTCGACGCCGAGTCGCTTGCCATGGCGCGCCGGCTCGGCTACCGGTTGACTGAGGTCGGCATCGTGTGGGTGAATCGCGAGGCCTCCAAGCTGTCGATCTTCCGGACACTGGTGCCGGCGGTGCGCGACCTGCTGCATGCTCGCCGCAACGTCCGCAGCCAGGCTCGAGCCCACGCCGCCCTGCCGGCCGACACGCTCGCCGACTCCTCCGAGTCCAGCGCTTAGCCGCGGCATGAGCCGCCTCGTGGCGCGTCCGGTTCTGAGCGCCGCGCTCATCTATGCGGTGCTGTCGCTCGTGTTCGTGGGGCAGGGGCTGCTGCCTGGCCGCACCTTGTCGAGTTCGGACATGCTCTGGAGCACCGCGCCGTGGACCGCGTCCGCGCCCGACGGCGTTCGCTGGGGCGGCGCCAACTTCGAGCTGGCCGACGCGGTCACGGTGTTCCAGCCGTTCTTCGAGTACACGCGCGAGGCGTTCCCGGACGTGCCGCTGTGGAACCCGCACATCATGGGCGGCCGCCCATTTCACGCGGACGCGCAGTCGGCGATCTTCTCGCCGTTCTCGTGGCCGGCATTCGTCCTGCCGCTCTCGAAATCGCTGGCCTTGGTCGCGGCGCTGAAGCTGTTCGTCGCCGCGCTCGGGACCTTCCTGCTCGGGCGCGCGCTCGGAATGCGATTCGGCGGTGCGCTGTTGGCCGGGCTCGTGTTCGCCTTTGGGACGTTCTTCGTGGTCTGGCTGCCGTGGCCGCTCACGAACATCTTTCCGCTGCTGCCGTGGCTCCTGCTGCTGACCGAGCTGCTCGTACGAAGGCCGCAGCCGCTCGTGGGCGCGGCGCTCGCCGGGCTCGTGGGCCTGACGCTCCTCGGCGGCCACCCGGAGACATCGTTCCACACGCTCGTGACGGTCGGGGTTTTCTTCCTATTCCGGCTCGTGGGCGAGTGGCGCCGCGAGCGGCGCAACCGCGCGCTCCTCCTGCGGCGGGCCGGCGCCTTCTCGCTGGCGGCGGTCGCGGGCGCCGCCATCGCGGCGATCATGCTCGTGCCGCTCCTCGAGTTCATGCTGCACTCGGGCGACTATGAGCGCAGGCTAGGGCTCGAGCCCGGCCACGCGCTCGCCAAATACCTGGGCGCGCTGTTCCTGTTCGACTACTGGGGCCGCCCAACTCAGACCTCGCTCGTGGCGGACCTCGTGAGCAACCGCGGCTTTTACGCCGGCGCGATCACGCTGATGCTCGCGACCGCGGCGCTGATCCTGCGACCGGCCGCGATGCGAGTGGCCTTCGCCGTGTATGGGGCCTTGGTGCTCGCGGTCGTGCTCGGCACCGACCCGATTTTCTCGCTCGTGACCGCGCTGCCGGGCTTCAGCACGGCGCACAACGGCCGCATGGTGATCCTGTTCCTGTTCGTCCTCGCGATGCTCGCCGGATGGGGGCTCGACGACCTCACCCGCAGCGCCCTGCCGTCGCCGCGCCGGCGCACCGCGGTGGTGGCCGTCTCCGCGGCGATCTTCCTCGTGCCGGTCGTCTGGCTGGTGGCGAGCGGCAACCTCGCGCTGGGCCGGTTCGGCGACGCGCTCGAGGTGGCCTGGGGCTTCGCCGACCCACCGGCGCCCGCGGCCGCCTCGGGCGACGACGGCGGCGTGCTCGGCCCGTCGCTCGAGGTGGTGCCGCGCTCGACGCTCGAGATCGTGCGGCTGAGCGCTCTGCTTCAGTGGCTGCCGCTCGCCGGCGCGGGCGTGGCGCTTGTGGCAGTCTCCCTGAAGATGCCCAGGGCGCGCGGGCGGCGGCTCGCCGTGCCGGCCGCCGCGATCGCGGCGCTCGCGTTCGCCGTGCTCGTGACGGATCTGTTTCGGGCGAACATGGGCTTCAACACCGCGGTCCCGGTGGAGCACGCGCAGCAGCCGCTTACACCCGCGCTTCGCTACCTCCAGACGCGTGCGCCCAACCGCTTCGCCGGGCTCAACAGGCCGGGGATCGGGCAGCCGCTCCAGCCGAACCTGTCGATGCGCTACGGCCTCTACGATGCGCGCGGATACGACTATCCGGTCGAGCGCCGCTACGACCGCTTCTGGCGCGCGACGGCGGCCCCGCCGGGCGACCTCGTACCGCCCACCGGGCGGGCTGAGCCGACCGAGCGCTCGCTGCGCGCCCTCAGCCTGCTGAGCGTGAGCGACGTGATCCAGGACCCCAGCGATCCGCCGTCGGACCTCCCCGGCCTGCGCTTGGCGTACTCGGGGCCGGACGCGCGCGTGTATCGCAACGAGAACGCGCTGCCGCGCGCTTTTCTCGTCGGTGGCCAGCGCGTGGTCGAAGGCAGCGATGCGGCGCTCGCGGTGACGATCGCCCCCGGCTTCGACGCGCGGCGGGTGGCCGTCGCCGAGGAGTCGATGCCCGGCCTGCCGCGAGCGGCCGTCGAGCCGCCGGGGAACGCGCGGATCACGCGCTACGGTCGCGAGCGCGTGGAGGCGGCCACCTCGGCCCGCGCGCGGAGCCTCCTCGTCCTGACCGACGTGTACTACCCGGGCTGGAAGGCCACGGTCGACGGGGAGCCCGCGGAGATCGAGCGTGTGAACTACCTGATGCGCGGCGTGGTCGTCCCCGCCGGCAGCCACGAGGTCGAGTTCCGCTACGAGCCGCTCAGCTGGACGACCGGCTGGATCGTCTCGCTCTTGGCCCTGCTCGCGGTGGGCGTCGTGGCGGGCGTGGCGGTGGCGCGGCGGTGAGGGCGCTGCGCCGGCGGCCCGCGCTTGCGGCCGCGCTGATCTTCGGCGTGCTCGCCATCCTGTTCGTGGGGCCGGGGCTCCTGCCGGGCAAGACGCTCTCGAACTCCGACGCGCTCTGGTTCGAGCCCCCCTGGGTGGGCGTCAAGCCGGGCGAGCTCGAGAGGCCGAGCAACCCGGAGCTTGGCGACGCGCCGCGCTACGTCCAGCCGTTCCTCCGCTCCGCGGCGGACGCGTTACCCGGCGTGCGGCTGTGGAACCCGAACGTCGTCGCGGGCAGACCGTTCCAGGCGAACTCGCAGTCGGCCGTCTTCTCGCTCTTCAACCTGCCGGCCTACATCCTGCCGTTCTGGACCGCGCTGGGCTGGATCGCGGTGCTCAAGCTGTGGCTCGCGGGCTTCGGGACCTACCTGCTCGCGCGGGCGCTCGGCATGAGCTTCGCCGGCGCGCTGATCGCCGGGGTGGCGTTCGCGTTCAACCTCAAGCTCGTCACCTGGCTCTCATATCCCGCGGGCGGCATCTGGGCGTTGCTCCCGTGGGTGCTGCTGGCCACGGAGCACGTGGTCAGAAGGCCCGGGGTCCTCACCGCCTCCGCGCTAGCGGC
>OBLS010000286.1_pt1 | contig 17104 bp, 20 predicted proteins | sample 1519901 | NCBI WGS metagenome assembly OBLS01 (sample SAMEA3113585, study PRJEB22503) | soil metagenome | reverse complement strand
TACAGCTTCGGGCGCAGCCGTCCCCTCGGGGCGTCCGGGGCACCCGAGGAGCTCGCGGTCTGCTCGGTGAGGCCGCGGTAGCGGTCAACCGCTGGCGGCAAGCGCCTCCTCCGCGTCGCGGGCCGCGATCAGCCGGGTGAACACCGGTGAGCCGGTTTGCTGGCGACGCCCACCCTCGGCCAGGCTCCCGGTGTCGATCGGCGCAAAGCCGATCTCCTCGATAAGTGCGGACACGGGCTGCTTGGCATCCTCGTCGTCACCCGCGACGAACAGGGCTAGCCGGTCGTCCCCCGCGTCGGGCGCTCCGCGGTCTCGCAGCACGGCCCACTGCATGCTGTTGAACGCCTTCACGACCCGGGCGTCGGAAAGATGAGCGGCCACGAGCTCGCTCGAGGTCGTCCGGTCCTCGTCCAGCTCGGGGAAGTTCCCGTCGCGTTGGGGGAAGTAGTTCGTCGCGTCGACGACGATCGTCTCCCCGAAGGGCTCGGGCGGCAGCTCGCGGTAGCGACCGAACGGGATTGCCACCAGCACCACATCGCCGAACCCCGCGGCGTCCTCGACGGTTGCCGCGCGGACACGGTCCCCGAGCTCCTCGGCGAGCCCGGTCAGGCTGTCAGGCCCACGCGAGTTCGCGATCGCCACCTCGTGGCCTGCGTCGACGAACAGGCGCGCGGTGGTGCCGCCGATCTTCCCGCTGCCGATGATCCCGATCTGCATCTCAACCTCCTCGTGTCTGCTCGGCGCCCGGCGCCGCTCCGGCTCGTAGCAACGTACGATAATCGTCGAATAAAGTGGTTCGGATGACAGCGGCTCCAAAGACCGAGACAGCGAGCGGGGCGATCGCCCAGCCAGCGCGGGACGAGATGGAGCTGGCCCCCTTGCTGCACGCGCTCAGCGATCCGGTGCGCCTGCGGATCGTCGCCACGCTCGCCGATACCGGTGAGCAGACGTGCGGGAGCATCGACCTCCCGGTCGCGAAGTCGACCTGCACGCATCACTTCAGGGTGCTTCGAGAGGCCGGCGTGATCAGCCAGCGAGAGGTGGGGACGGCCCGCGTCAACAGCCTGCGCCGCGACGACCTCGATGCCCGCTTCCCGGGCCTTCTGCGCACGGTCCTCGACGCCGCGCCCGGGAAGTCCGAAGCCTGAGGTCCGCTACGGCCCGGCGTAGCCGCCCGCGTAGCAGGGTGAGTCGCCGCACACGTTCGTGATCCGGCCTCCCGGGGCCAGGAACTGGTTCGCCATCTCCAGCGCCGCGGGCACGCCGCGCGGAGCCCCGTGCGGGTCCTCACCCTCGCGGTTGGGGATGTTCTCGAGCGGCGGCGGCGGCGTGCCGATCGTCTCGCCCGGATCGTTCGGGTCGGGCCGCACCGGGCCGATATCCGAGTACACGATCGCCGAGCCTCTGAACGGGTACTGCTTGATCGCCGGGACGTTCCACAGCACGTCGACGCCGGGCCACCTCCCCGGATCGAGGATCGGAACGTGGGTGGAGGCGCCGATCGTCCGCGCCTCGATGTCGGCGGCGAAGTTCGTCACCTGATGGTCACCGAAGGCCACTGCCATCAGCACCTTGTGCTTCGGGGTGTCGGGTAGCGGACGGGTGGTCATCCGACGCGCGTAGCCGTTCGGGTCCGAGCGGTCCCACAGCATCTGGGTCAGCGAGTAGCCGAGCGGGCGCGCGAGCTCGTCCGGGTAATTGGGGAACAGCACGGCCGCGAACTGGTCGAACGGCGTCGCCCGCGGCAGCAGCAGCGAGAAACGCATGCCCGGAACCCCCAGCACCGCGCGGGTGAAGTCCGGCGCGACGGCAGTCAGCGCCCCACCGAGTATCCCGCCCTGGCTGTTGCCCTCGTAGTACAGGCGGCTCGTGTCGATCACGGAGGGGGTGCCGGCGGTCCCGTCGACGTGGAACGCGGGGTGTGCGCTGAGTCCACCGGGATGGATCAGCGCCCGCCCGAGGAAGAGCTCGTTCAGGAGGCCCTGCTGGACGCGGTCGGTGAGCTCCGGGAAGCGCGAGAGGTCGACCAGGATCCCTGCGGTGTTTGGCAGGTCGTTCACCGACATGCCGATCTCGGGAGTCGCGCAGATCACGAAGTTGTGGTCGTTCGCGAACCCCTGGATCAGGTCCGAGCGGATCTCGGCATCCGAGCCGAACAGCCCGTGCCCGTAGATCGCGGCCCGAGCCGACCCCGCTCCGACGCCCGCCGCCGAGCGCGGGATGATGCAGCGGAAGTTTGCCTCCCACGTCCCGTTGCGAATCGGACGCTGCTTGCCGTCGAGCCGGAAGGTCCCGCCGGGCGAGCAATCGGGGACCAGATAGCACGGCACCGACACGGTCCCGATCACCTCGCGAACCACGTCCGGGTTCTGCGCCGGCGTGAACTCGCTCACCGACTCGACCTCGAAGGCCGGCGAGTTGCCTTGCACGCGCTTGTTCTTCAGGTTCGTGTCGCCGAGCTCCGCGAAGGCGTCGTCGCGCATGTGAAGCAGGCGGTTCGCGATGTTGCCGTCACTCGCCACGGTGAAGTCCCAGGCGAGATACAGGCCCCGTCGCCCGATGCCCGCCCGCTTCAGGGTCCGGAAGATGCGCTCGAAGTGAGGCCGGCGGTCCTCGATCGGTTTCTGCTCCGAGGGGACCTCGTCGCGGTAATAGCGGAAGCCCGGCGGCGCGGGTATCTCCTCGCCCTCCGCGGTCCTCAGGTTGCGCAGGGCGACGATGTATCGATGCCTGCCGTGGAGGTTCGTGGCGGGGTGGATCTCCACCGCCACGTCCTCGGGACTCGTGGCGTTGGAGTCGACCTCGGCCCAGATCGGCATGCGCTTGCCGGTCTCGGCGTCGATCAGCACGATCGGCTGGCGGCGCCGCTTGAAGCTCCCGATGTCGTTGATCGGCACCGCGCCGGTCGCCCGCAGGTCGTCCGGGCCGTCGATGCCGGGGACCCGGAGCACGATCGGCTGCCCGGGGCTGAAGCCGTCGTTGAGGTTGTAGGGCGCCGCGTCGATGTGCACGCCCGACACGTTCGCCGGCATCGCCTCGGTGTGCAGGTTCACGCGCCGGCCGGTCCGCGTGCTGCGGTCCCTGACGGTGTAGTAGTCGTTCGGAAACGGCAGCAGGCAGAGCGGGTTTCCGGGGCTCGCGATGAAGTCGCAGCGGTCGGCTTCGGAGAGGTCGATCTGTGGAAGGTTGGGCTTGGCCGAGGCGGAACCGACGCCCGCCGTCGCCACCAGGCCCGCGCCGATCAGGCAGGCCATCAACGCATTGCCGAGCGGCGATGGTCTTGTCCTCCTCATCAGCCGCCCTCCGGGAGGGTGCGATCGGTGGCCTCGAAGTAGCGCTCCAGCTCGCCTCGCACCTTGGAGCGCCCACGGTGCAGGAGCACCCGTTGGTTTCCGTCGCTGAGCTCGAGCGCCTCGCACACCTCCTTCGCGGGCCAGCCCTCGATGTCTCGGAGCGTTACCACGATCCGCTGCGAGGGCGGCAGCATCTTAATCGTGGCCAGGATCACCTCGCGGACCTCGCTCGAAAGCAGGCCCTCCTCCGGTGTGTCCCAGCGCTTCGGCGCCGACGCCCAGTGGCCCGGAGCGCTCGGGTCGTCGTGGGGAAGGAAGCGATCCGGATCGACCACCGGGCCGCCACCGGCCCCCTCCTCGCCCCCAAGCGACGAGAACGGCACCGCTCGGCTCTCACGCGTCGCGCGGGTCTTCGCAGTGTTGGTGAGGATCCGGAAGATCCACGTCCGGAGCGAGGAGCGACCCTCGAATCGGTCGACGCCCCGCAGCACGCCCACCCACGTCTCCTGCACCACCTCTTCGGCGCTGGCCCGGCTCCCGACGTAGCCCATCGCCACGCGCAGTAGCGCCGGGCTGTGCTCGTCGACCAGATGCCGGAACGCCTCCTCGTTCCCTTTCCGAAGTGCCCGAACGAGGTCGGCGTCGTCGGCGCGCTCGTCTCTGTGCCGTCTGAAGCGCGCGAGCAGGCCGCGGCGATAGGAGGATGGACTCCGGCTCCCGCCCATTCCGGGGCGAACCGTACAGCGTGCTTCGAGGACGCCGTTACATCGCCACAGTCGGCTGGTCGGCGACCGCGGGCTCGACGGGCGGCCTCCCGGCGGGGCCCATGCCGGCGCGCTTGAGCAGCACCAGGCCGGCGAGCGGGAAGATCATCACCGAGAGCAGGCCGGCGGCGATCAGGGCGGCGCCCTCGGCCTGGCTCAGCAGGTCCAGGTCCAGGCCGATCGCGGCGGCCGCGACGATGAAGGGCAGCGAGGTCGCCTGGAGGATGCCTGCGATCGCGGCCCGCCGCCCGTCGACGAGACGGCGGTAGAGCACCAGCGCGGGGAGACCGCGCACGACGAACAGGGCGGCGAGGAAGATCGGGACCATCACGAGAGCCTTCGTGCTCGCGAACAGGGCGTCCAGGTCGAAGTTCAGCCCCGTGGTGACGAAGAACACCGGGATGAAGACGCCGAATCCGACCGCCTCGAGCTTGCGACGGAACAGCGGATGCGTCATCGCCTGGTCCTGGTCGACGAGGGTGAGGATGGCGCCGGCGGCGAAGGCACCGAGGATCACCTCGAGCCCGAGCGTCTCGGCGAGGGCGACGAAGGCGATCATCAGCACCACCGCGCCGCGCACGCGGATCTGGGCGGTGGTGTCCTGCAGCCGCATCAACTCCTGGGAGATCCGCCTCGAGCGCTCCGCCCCCACCAGCGCGAAATAAGTGACGACCGCCAGGAGCAGGAGAAGGGCGAGCAGGATGATCGTCGCGCCGGTCCCACCCTCTCCGGAGAAGAAGATCGAGAGCAGGAAGATCGCCCCGAAGTCGGCGATCGTCGCTCCTGCGATCACGAGCTGCCCGAACCTGGAGGAAATCTCGCCGACGTCCTTGAGCACCGGGATGACCACCCCGAGCGCGGTCGAGGCGAGGATGATCGCGACCAGCAGCGGCGTCTCGATCAAGTCGACCGACTTCAGGCCCAGGGAGACGATGATCGCGATCGCGAAGGAGATCACGTAGCCCAGCGCCGACAGCCGCAGCAGCGGTCCGCGCAGGCGGCCGAAGTCGATCTCGAGCCCGGCGAGGAAGAGCAGGAACGCCAGGCCGATCAGGTTGAGGACCTCGATCGGCTCGTCGACCTGCACCCAGCCGAGCACGGCGGGTCCGATGATGATCCCCGCCAGGATCTCGAGGACGATCGAGGGGAGACGAAGTCGTGGCGCCAGGCCGAGCAGGAAGGGTGCGGCGAACGCCACCGAGACGACCAGCAGCAGGTTGGTGAAACTGATCTCGGGCACCTGGGGGACAGTCTGCGTCGGCTGCCCGGCGTTACGCTCTTACGAGCCCTTCCAGTCCCGGAACGCGCCGAGCAGCTCGCGGCGCGCCTCGGGCGCGATCGACTCCTCGGGTAGGTGGCCGAGCGCGTTGATCGTCTCGCGCATCTGGTCGACGTACGTCCGGCAGCCCTCGCAGATCTCGAGGTGGGCATCGAATCGCGCCACGTCGCGCGGCTGGAGCCGCCCCTCGATGTAATCGCTCACGAGCTCGACGAGCTCGTTGCACGCCATCTCTTGTGCCTGGTCCCGGCTCCTCATTGCCCTTGCCCCTCGAAGCGGTCCCCCGGCCAGGGGTTCGCACTACCGTAGCGCTCCATGGCCGGGCCGACCGGTGGGACCGCGGTCCCGAGCACCCCCTGTGCGACCCAAAGCAGGCGGGCCGGGAACACCCGTGCGAACGGATCATCCCTGAGCAGCTCCTGCGCGCGCTCGCCCCGCAACACCGAGATCGAGCCCTCGAAGTGCGACGAGTCCCGCATCAGCGCGGAGACGCCGTCGAGCGGCGGCCCCGCGAGGACCCGGCGCCGCGCCTCCTGGACGGCGAGGTCGTCGAACGGCATCCGGACTCCCTCCGGGGCCAGGACGAGCGACGCCCACGCGGGCGCACCGTCGGGGTCGATGATCCGAGGGTCGACGCGCAGCGCCTCGCGGCGCGGCTTGGAGCGCTGCTCCCACGCGACAAGGAACCCCGCCGCGTTCCCGTCCTCCTCGACGGGCGCCGCGGCGGTTGCCTCCGCCGGGCGCTCGTCGGCCAGCGCCAACCAGACGCGGCTGACCTCTGCGGCGCTCACGGTGTCGGCGCCTCCCAGTCGGGACGGATCGCCTCGCTGATCGCGCGCATGTCGTGGGCAAGCTCGTTCTCGGTGGGCCGGCCCCAGAACCAGTACCCGTTGTAGGCCGAGTGGATCGTCAGCTCGGGATCGAGGGTGAAGACCGCCGGGACGTACGGGTCGTTGAGCGTGTCGGTCGTCTCCCGCAGTCCCAACTCGCGCTGGACGCTGCGGTCCTCGTCCGAGAGGAACGTCCAGCGCGCGCCGAATCCCGCCCGGAGGGCGGACGACACGAGCGGTGGATCGACGCTGACCGAGATCAGGCGCGCGTACGCGACCTCGACCGCATCCTGAAACCGAACCAGGCGGCGAAAGAACTCCTGCTCCTTGGGGCACCACCAGCCGCGATAGAAGTGGAGCACCGTCGGGTCAGCCCCCACGAGGTCGGACAGCCGGCGTTCGTTACCGGCATGGTCGGGCAGCGTGAAATCCGGGAACCGGGTCCCGCGGTCGAGGCCCGCCCCCAATCCAGATACGGAACTCATGACGATGGGTAGTCGTGGGTCCGTGCGCGCCCGTTACATGTCACTGCGACCCGAGGTGTTGCGAGGCGCTACTTGGCCCGAGCTCCTGGAAGGCGGGGAGGAAGATCTCGGAGAAGGTCGGGAACGGCTGGATCGTGTCGCGCAGCACCTCGAGCGGGATCCCGGCCCTGATCGCGACCGTCGCCTGCTGCAGCCACTCCCCTGCGTCGGGGCCGAGCGCGTGGGCACCGGTGAGCCGCTCCCCGTCGGAGACCAGGGTCATGAAGCCCGGGCTCTCGGCGTACTCGCGCGTGTATGTCGCCGTCCGGGGCACCTCGGAGATCGGGACCGTCGCCGACACCGGTCCCTCAGCGGCCCCGACGGAGGCGGCCTGAGGGTCGGTGAACACGACCCGGGGGACGGCGTCGTAGTTCGCCTCCGTCGTGCGCCCGAGGATGTTCGCCGCCGCGACACGCCCCTGGTACTTCCCCACGTAGGTCAGCGGCCAGATGCCGGTGACGTCGCCGATCGCCCACACTCCGTCGCCGGCCGACATCCGGGCGTCGACCTCGATGCCCCGCTTGCCGGGCTCGATCCCGACGGTGTCGAGGCCGAGCCCCTCGGTGCGGGGCTTGCGGCCGGTCGCGACCAGCAGCCGGTCGCCGCGCAACTCGTCGCGATCCGGGAACTCGAGCACGTACTCGCCGTCGTCGACCCGCACCGCCGACGCGTGCTGCCCGAAGCACAGCTCGATGCCCTCCTTGCCGAAAGCTTCGCCGAGCGCCTCGCCGAGCGGCTTCGGCTCGCGCGGCAGGAGGTGGTCCATGCCTTCGACGAGCGCCACCGACGCGCCCATCCGGTGCACCGCCTGGGACATCTCGACGCCGACGGGCCCGCCGCCGAGGACGACCATCCGCTCCGGGACGTCCGTGAGCGCGGTCACCTCGCGGTTCGTCCACACGCCCTCGGCCTCGGCGAGGCCGGGGATCGGCGGGATCACCGGGTCCGACCCCGTGGCCAGTACCACGTTCTTGGCGCCGTGCTCGACGTCGCCAACCGCTACCCGTCCCGGACCTGCGAGCCGCGCGGGGCCGCGAAGCACGTCGATTCCCTGGTCCTCGAGCCAGCCCACCTTGCCCGAGTCCTGGTAGTCGGCGACCATGAAATTGCGCCACTCGAACGCGGCGGGGGGATCGAGCTTCCCGGTCACGGCCTCGCGCGCACCTGGGGCCTCGCGGGCGGCCTCGAGCGCCTCGCCGGGGCGCAGCAGCGTCTTCGACGGGATGCAGGCGTAGTAGTCGCACTCGCCCCCGACCAGGTAACGCTCCACGATCGCGACGTCGAGCCCGCCGTCGGCAAGCTGCCCCGCACAGTGTTCGCCGGCTGGGCCGGCCCCGATCACGATGGCGTCGTACTCGCTCATCGGCCCGCGCGCGGCGTCATGCGACCGCCCCCCCTCGCGCCTCGTCGATAGCCGCCGCCGAGTTGATCAGCCCGATGTGGCTGAAAGCCTGCGGGAAGTTTCCGAGCAGCTCGTCGTTCGCGGTGTCGACCTCCTCGGCGAGCAGCCCGAGGTCGTTCGCGTAACCGGTAAGGCGCTGGAAGAGCTCCTCGGCGCGCTCGACCTCGCCCGCCTTCGCGAGGCAGGAGACCAGCCAGTAGGTACAGATCACGAACGTTCCCTCCTCCCTCGAGCCCGTCAGCGTTCAGGCCCTCGGTGTTGCGGTAGCGCAGCACCATTCCATCCTCGGTCAGGTCGCGCGAAATCGCCTCGATCGTCGAGCGCATGCGATCGTCGGTCGCGGGCAGAAAGCCCACCAGCGGCATCAGCAGGGCCGCGGCGTCGAGCTCGTCCGAGTCGAACGCCTGCGCGTACGCCTGACGCTTGTCGCTCCATCCGCGGGACAGGATCGCATCGCGGATCTCGTCCGCCTCCGCCGCCCACTCGTCGGCGCGTTCGTACTCGTCCAGTCGCGGAGCGAGCTTCGCCGCCCGATCCAGCGCCACCCAGCACAGCACCTTGGACGACAGGTGATGCTGGGGCTCCCCTCGCATCTCCCACATCCCGGCGTCCTGCTCGCTCCACTTGGCGGCAGCGGCGTCGGCGAGCTCGGCGACGAAGCGCTGTATCTCGGGGTGGAGTTCGCCGAGGCGATCCCGGTAGAGGTGCATCGAGTTGAGCAGTTCCCCGTCCACGTCGAGCTGCGTCTGATCCCACGCCCCGTTGCCGACTCGCACGGGGCTGGAGTCCCGCCATCCGCGCAGGTGCGGGAGCTCGCGCTCTGAGAGGTCGTGCTCGCCGCCGATCCCGTACATGATCTGGAGCGAGCTCATGTCTCCCGCTCCCCCACCGGCGGAGCTGGTCATGAAGGAGATGAAGTTCTCGGCCTCGTCGGGGCATGCCCCGACGTACAGCGCCTCGAGCGTGAGGCTCGAGTCGCGGATCCACGAGAACCGGTAGTCCCAGTTGCGCTCTCCGCCCGCGTCCTCGGGCAGCGAGGTCGTGGGAGCGGCGACGATCGCCCCCGTGCCCTTGTAGGTGAGGCCCTTCAGGACCCGCGAGCTGAGCCTGATCTCTTCGCGGTGCGGTCCCTCGTAGATGTCGTGCTCGCTCTCCCACGAGCGCCAGCCCTCGGCGATGTCGCCGATCCGCGCCGCAACCTCGTCCGGCGCGCACGCCGCCGGCTCGGCGCTCTCCACCGGCGCCCAGCGCACCGCGAAGCCGATCTCGTCGCCCTCGGTCACAGTGAGGCTGGCTCGCATCGTGGTCTCCTCGAGCTCGACCGGGACCCCGGCGGTCACCACGGTCTGGTTCGGGCCCCCGAACGTCCGCCCGCCTTCATCGGTGCGACGGAACAGCGGCTTGACCAGCCCGTACTCGGGCCTCGGCGCCAGCTCCATCTCGAGCTCGACGCTGCCGGACACGCCGTCGACCAGGCGCAGCAGCTCGTGCGGGACGTCGAGGCCGAGCTCGTGCCCACGTTGGCCGTCCGGGAAGGCCATCGCGTCGGTCAGCCGCACCACGCCGTCTGCGGTTGTGAACGTCGTCTCGATTACGAGCGTGCCGTCGAGATACCGACGCTCGACCTCGAAAGATCCCTTGGGACGGATGGACCAGTGCCCGGCGTCGGGGTCGAGGATGCGGGCGAAGATCGCGTCGCTGTCGTAGCGCGGCATGCACAGCCAGTCGATCGAGCCGGCTCGATCGACGAGCGCCGCCGAGTTGCAATCGGCCAGCAGCCCGTAGTCGCTGATCGGCTTGGAGCTCACGTGCTCACCTCGACGTAGACCTTGATCGCCTCGGCGTTCTCGGTCAGCTCTCGCAGCATCTGCTCGTAGTTCTCCAACCCCTCGACCCGCGTGGTGAGGAGCTTCTCGAGCCAGCCCGAGAACACGGCGGTCGCCTTGGTCAGATCGTCGACGCCGGTACGGAAGTCGTCCGGTGAGGCGTTGACGCTGCCGACCATGACCTTGTTCCCGAGCACGAAGCCCTGGTTGATCGTGTCGGAGTTCACCTCGGCCTTGCGGTCGCCGCCCGTGACGCTGACCAGGACGAGGACGCCGTTCTTGCCCAGCGCCTCGGCGGCCTCGAACACCAGCGGGCTGAAGCCGGTCTCCTCGATGATCAGGTCGAAGGGCCCGAACTCCTCGGCTGCCTCGGCCACGGAGGTCTCCTGGGTGCTGACGTAACGCGCGCCCAGCTCCTCGATCAGGTTGCTGTTCAGGTACGGCGGCTTGGGCAGCGACAGGCAGGTGACCTCGATGCCGCGCAGCCTCAGCGCCATGGTGGTCAGCAGGCCCAGGGTCCCCGAGCCCAGCACCGCGGCCCGCATCGGCCGCCACACCTTGAGGCGGCGCTGGATCTCGTAGGCCTGGTTGATCGCCTTCTCGGCCACGGTCAGCGGCTCGAGCAGGACCCCGACCTCGCGCAGGCACTCGGGCAGCGCGACGACGTACTCGGCGTCCTCGACGTAGTACTCGGCCAGGTAGCCGTGTCGCTGGTTGATCCCGCGCTCGAAGTAGGTGTCGTCGGTCGTCATGTCCTGGAGGCCGATGCGGTCGTAGATGCTCATCCCCGGGCGACGCACGGTTGATACGACAAGAGTTCCGGGTTTGAGGTTGCTCGGCACGCTGGAGCCCGCCTCGACCACGCGGCCGAGGCCCTCGTGGCCCGTGATCAGGAAGTCGTCGCCGTCCGGGGCGTCGCCGTACTCGGCGGCGTTGATCTCCTTGTCGGTCGCGTCGACCCCGACCCGCAGGACCCGCACCAGCACGCCACGGCCCTGGGGGACGTCCTCGAGGCGCGGCTCGTCGACGTCGCGCAGGTGCATCGAGTTCTCGACTCCGGGGTGGACGGCGATGGCCTTCATGGATCGCTACCTCCAGCGTTCGGTGTGGTGCGGTGCTGACCGCGTGCTGCCGTACAGAGGTGCCCGCAAGCGTTACAGCGACCGGGTTGTAACGGATCGCGGGCTCGCCGCGACCATCGCCGCATGGGCGTCACGACCACGGCCGAGGGGCGGGAGATTCGCGCAGGGCGGTTGCGCCAGCTGCTGGACCGTCGCGAGCTGGGCGGCGTCGTGCTGCGCCGCCCCGTCAACTTCGCCTGGTACACGGGCGGTGCCGACAGCCGGGTGGACCATGTCGCCCCCGACGGGGTCGCCGACATCGTCGTCACCCCCGAGGCCGAGCTGGTGGTCGCCTCGACCATGTCCGGACCGCGCATGCGGGCCGAACAGACCCCCGACATGGAGGTGCTCGAGCACCCCTGGTGGGAGGACGCCGGCACCGCGATCCGCGAGGCGACCAGTGGGGCCGCTCTTGGATCGGACGGGCGAGTTCCCGGAACGGTGGACCTGAGCGCCGAGATCGACGAGCTGCGCCGCACGCTGGATCCGGACGCCGTCGAGCGCCTGCGCGGGATCGGGGCGGACGTGACTGCCGCGCTCGACGAGGCGGCCGCGGTCATCGCCCCCGGGGTTAGCGAGTCCGAGGTCGCCGAGACGCTCGAGGCCGCGTGCCGCCGGCGCGGTCTGTGGGCGCCCGTGCTGCTCGTGGGCGCCGACGAGCGGGTGGAGCGCTTCCGCCACCCGCTTCCGACCGAGATGAGGATCGGCGGCCGCGCGCTGCTCGCGATCTCCGCCGAGCGCGGCGGGCTGTTCGCCAACCACACCGTGATCGTGGAGCTGGAGGAGCCGGGCGATGAGCTACGCCGCCGCTGCGAGGCGTGCGAGGAGATCCTGGGGCGGATGCGCGACGAGGCGACCCGACCGGGCCGCACGCTCGCCGAGGCGTTCGACGACTGCCGCCGCTTCTACGCCGATGCCGGATACCCCGACGAGTGGCGGCTGCACCACCAGGGAGGGCTGACCGGCTACGGGTCTCGGGAGATCATCGCCACGCCGTCGACGAGCCACGTGATCGCGTCCGGGCAGGCGTTCGCGTGGAACCCATCGATCACCGGGGCCAAGGCGGAGCAGACCTTCGTGCTTACCGAGACCGGCCCCGCCCTCGTCACGGGCGCCTGAGGCTCGCGCGCTCCGTCGCGGCCTGCCGCATCGCGGCGAGCGAGTTTGTGAGCCACGCCCGGAAGTAACGCTGTCCGATTATCGCGTCGAACAGGCGATCGCCGAGCCCCTGTGGGTCCATCCCCATCCTGCCGTCCACGAACGTCCCGCCCTGCGCCTCGGTGAGCGCGAACTGGATGAAGGTTCCGGTGTTGATGCAGCGGATCGCCAGCTCCTCGCAGTCGTCGAGCCGCTCGATCTCGAGCGTCATCTCGTCCTTCCCCACCGGGGTGCGAACAACCTCTCGGTAGGTGCAGCCCTGAGCGAGCTCGTCGCACTCGACCTCGACCACCCTCGGCCACCACTCCGGGTGGCGGTTGACGTCCGCGATCAGGTCCCACACCACCTGCGTCGGCGCGTCGATCCAGATCTGCTGACGCGAGTCGGACACCGCCGTGATTGTCTCAGGGACGCGATCGGTGGGCTTAAGGCCCGCGCCTATAATGGCCCGAGAGCGAGGGCCGGGAGCCGAGCATGCAGCAAATGCAGATCTACGGAGTCAGCTTCGACATGGTGGGCAAGCAGCCGATCGTCCTGCTGAAGACCGTGGACGGCAACCGGTTCCTCCCGATCTGGATCGGCCACCCCGAGGCGGCGGCGATCCTGATGAAGCTGCAGGGTGCCTCGACCCCGCGCCCGATGACGCATGACCTGCTCAACGACATGCTCGAGCAGCTCGAGGCCAAGTGCGAGCGGGTCTCGGTCACGGAGTTGCGCGACAACACCTTCTACGCCTCGATCACGATCTCGGTCAACGGGTCCGAGATGGAGATCGACTCGCGTCCCTCCGACGCGCTGGCCCTCGCGGTGCGCACCTCGGCGCCGATCTTCGCCGCCGACGACGTGATCGAGGAATCCTCGATCGAGTTCGAGCACGAGGTCGAGGACACCGAGGAGGTCGTCGAGAAGTTCAAGGACTTCCTCGACGAGGTCTCGCCTGAGGATTTCGCCTCCGGCGGCGAGCAGTAGTCACAACAGCGACTTTTCGCCTCAGCCCGTGTTCATGTGCCTGTAGTGATCGCGGAGCGGACAGGCACGGATGCCGAACGGCTGCCGGATCGGGGGCGCGGCTACCGGTTCACGGCCGACGGCGCCGCCCCTGCGCGGGTGCGGGAGGCGCTGGAAGGGGACCTCGACGAGATCGACGCCGGGGCGAGGCTCGCGCTGGAGCTCCTCGCCCGCGCCGTGGTGGCGGGCTGCGTGCGCGGCGATGGCGGGACCGTTCGCGTCGCCGTCAGGGTCGGCACCGAGCAGGTCAGGCTCGAGGTGAGCGGCGGCGGTCCGGGCTTCCGGCTGCCGCTCGGTCCCCGCGCGATCGACCACTTCTCGCTCGATGACGACGGCGCCCCGCCGCCGGGCTGGCGCACCTACCTGATCGACCGGCTCGCCGATGCGTGGGGCGTCGACGAGGAGGCGGGTGTGGTGTGGGTCGAGGTGGATCACGTCACCGCGGCGGCCCGCCGGCTCCAGCGTGACGTCGCGCGGAATTAGCCGGGCAGCGGCGCGGAGGCGGGCGAGCGCTCCAGCGCCAGCTCGACGATCCGCGCGCACAGGTCCTCGAACGAGAGCCCCGCCGCCTCGGCCGCCTGCGGCAGGAGCGAGGTGTCGGTAAGCCCGGGAATCGCGTTCACCTCGAGCACCTGAGGCCCGCGTGCCCCTGTCGGGGCGTCGTCGGCGCCGAGCATCAGGTCCACGCGCGCGAATCCCTCGCAGCCGAGCGCCTCCCACGTTCGCCTGGCCGCGTCCTGCACCGCGGCGGCGTCCTCCGCCGCGAGCCTGGCCGGGCACACGTACTCGGTGCGGCCGATCTGGTAGCGGGCCTCGAAGTTGAAGAAGTCCTCCTGCTTGGGAATCGCCTCGACGATCGGGAGGGGATCGCCGTCGAGGATTCCGACCGCGAGCTCGCGACCCTTCACGTAGCGCTCCAGCAGCACCCGGTCGTCGTAGCTGAATGCAGCGACCAGCGCCTCGGGGACCTCGGCGCGCGAGGGCGCGAACTCGACCCCGAGCGAGGAGCCCTGGGCCGCCGGCTTGACGACGAGCGGGTACCCGAGCCGGGCCTCGATCTCCTCCAGCGCATCGCCCGCTCCCAGCTCGCGAAACGCGGTGGCGTTGAACGCCACCCAGTCCGGCGTCGGGATCCCCGCGGCGCGCATCGCGTGCTTCGACACCACCTTGTCCATGGATCGGACGCATGCGGCCACGCCGGGGCCGGTGTACGGGATCCCCAGGATCTCGACCAGCTCCTGGACCGTTCCGTCCTCACCCCCGGGACCGTGCAGGGAGATGAAGGCGACCTCGGGTCGCTCCTCCTTCAGACGCCGAACCAGGTCGGCACCCGGGTCGACCGGGACCACGTCGTGCCCGAGCGAGCGCAGGGCATCCTCGACGCGGGCCCCGGATCGCAGCGACACTCCCCTCTCCAGCGAGCGGCCGCCGGCGAGGACCGCGACCTTCATCGGCGATCCACCGTCACCCCTCGCTGCGTGCTTCGCGGGGGCGCAGGGGCAGCACCTGGCCGGCCTGCTCCCGGTCCATCTCGGCGGTGTCCATCTCGGCCAGCGCCTCCTCGGCACGCGGGCCCAACGCCCGGTGCTCGCCGGTGATCGTCTCGTACAGCGCCACCTGCTCCCATACCACCCTGCCGATCCGCCTGATCCCCTCGCGGATCTCGTCCTCGCCGGAGCCGGAGAAGTTGAGCCGCATCGAGCTCGACCCGCGGCCGTCGACGTACGCGGCCGCGCCGGGCACGAAGGCGACGTCCTGGCGCAGCGCCTTGGCCAGCAGGTCGCCGGTGTCGATGTAGTCGGGGAGTGTCGCCCACACGAAAAGCCCCCCCTCGGGCTCCGTCCACTGCGCCTGCTCGGGGAAGTGACGCTCCAGCGCGTCGAGCATCGCGTCGCGACGCGAGCGGTAGATCCCGGCCAGGCTGTCGATGTACTCCCGCCACCGCTCCTCCGCGAAGTACTCGAGCACGAAGTACTGCGTGAGCGTCGAGGTGCAGAGGTCGGCAGCCTGCTTGCCGAGCACGATCTTGTCCATCACCGGTGGCGGGGCGACGCACCACCCGAGCCGGATCCCGGGCGAGAGGATCTTCGAGAACGTGCCGAGGTAGATCACGTAGTCCCCGCCGTCCAGCTGGTACAGGGGCGGCAGGGCGTCTCCCTCGTAGCGCAGCAGTCCGTAGGGGTTGTCCTCCACCACCAGCACCTCGCGCTCGCGGGCGATCTCGACGAGCCTGCGCCTTCGCTCGGCCGACAGCGTCACCCCGGCGGGGTTCTGGAAGCTGGGGACCGTGTAGATGAACTTGGGCCGCCGCCCTTCGGCGTCGAGCCGGTCCAGCAGGGCCTCCAGCTCGTCAACCTTCATCCCGGCGGCGTCCATCTCGACCTGGTGGGTGTCCGCCTGGTAGGAGCAGAACACCGGCACCGCGCCGGGGTAGGTGGGACCCTCGCAGATCACCGGGTCGCCGGGATCGACGAGCGTCTTCGTCACCAGGTCGATCGCCTGCTGGCCGCCGGTGGTGACGATGATGTCCTCGGGGTCGGGGTTCATGTCCTCCGCCGCCATCACCGCGCGGATGCACTCCTTGGTGCGCTCGAACCCCTCGGTGGGCCCGTACTGGAGCGCCTCGGCCGAGGACTCCTGCGCGATCCGCGTCATCTGGGCGGCGAACGACTCCGGCGGGAAGGTCGAGGTGTCGGGCAGGCCGCCCGCGAGCGAGATCACCTCGGGGCGCGCGGTGATCGCCATCAGGTCGCGCATCGCCGAGGAGCGCATCACCTGGGTGCGCTCGGCGAACAGCCCCGCGTAGCGCTCCAGGTCGCGCGAGCTGGTGTGGGCCCGGCGGTGGGGCGGGGGCGCGGCGCCCGCGCCTCGCTTCGGCTCCTCCGATCTCTCGCCTCTGCCGGCCACGCGCGAAGTGTGCCGGAAGCGCCTGCCGGCTGCTGATAGAACTTGGCTCGTGGAAGCCACCGGCGGCTCAGAGCAGGATCTCCGCAACCAGGCCGTCGAGCGCCTGAAGAAGAAGCGCGACTTCAGGACCCACGTGGTGATCTACGTGTTGGTCAACGCGTTCCTCGTCGTGATCTGGGCCGTGACCAGCGACGGCGACACGCTCTTCTGGCCGATCTTCCCGATCCTTGGATGGGGGATCGGTCTCGCGGCCAACGCCTGGGAGGTGTACGGGCGCAAGCCGATCACCGAGGACGAGATCCGCCGCGAGCAGGACCGGCTGCGCGGCTAGCTCCCCGGGACCTCGCGGAGGAATGGCCGCCGGGTCGGCCCGTTAGCCTTGCTCGGCCGTGGATCTCTTCCTCGCTACCTGCCAGGGGATCGGCCTCGCGCTGGCCGCCGGCGCCATCGCCGGGGCGAGCGCCGGGGCGGCGGCGGCGCGAGGCGGCGCCGGGGCCCCCGGTGGGGTGGTCGCGCTCCTGGCGGGCCTTGGGTTGGTCGCCGGGGCGCTTCTGTTCGGCTGGTCGCTGACGACCGAGGACCATCCCGCGTGGCCGGGGTGGCCGCTCGGCGCGCTCGTCGCCCTGCTGGCCTTCTCGGTGACGAGCGGCGTCGTCAGGGGAGCCGCCACGCGGGCGCAGGGCGCCTCGGCGGGGGCGCAGGTCGCCTACGTCGCCGCCGGCGCAGCGATCCTCGCGGCGCTGTCCCTGATCGTCCTCTCGCCGCTCGCGCTGGTCGCCCTGGGCGGGATCGCCTACCTCACGATCGCGCGGCGTCGTCGCGCGGCGCGCAAGTACGAAGGCCTGCGCACGCTGCGATGAGCGCAGCGTCGCGCAAGCTGATGCTCGTCGTCGTCGATTCCCTCCACACCGAGATGCTGGAGCGCGCGGTAGCCGCGGGCGCCGCTCCGACCTTCAAGCGCTCCCGGTAACCTCACCCATGGTCCATCTGAC
>OBLS010000285.1_pt1 | contig 17187 bp, 15 predicted proteins | sample 1519901 | NCBI WGS metagenome assembly OBLS01 (sample SAMEA3113585, study PRJEB22503) | soil metagenome | reverse complement strand
GGTGCTCGACCTCAACCTGAAGGCGCCGTTCTTCCTGACCAGGGCGATGCTGCCGCTGCTGGAGGCGGCGGCGGGGCCGGGCGACCCGGCCAGGGTGGTCAACGTGGGGTCGATCGACGGGCTGCGGGTGCCGGCGATGCCGACCTACGCCTACTCGGCCAGCAAGGCCGGGCTGCACCACCTGACCCGGGTGCTGGCCCGGGAGCTGGGGCCGCGGGGGATCACCGTGAACGCGATCGCCCCGGGGCCGTTCCAGTCCAAGATGATGGCAGAGACGCTGCGGCTGGTCGGCGATCAGATCGCGGCGGCGGCGCCGCTGGGCCGGATCGGGCAGCCGGACGACATGGCCGGGGCGGCGCTGTACCTGGCCAGCCGGGCCGGCGCCTACGTGACCGGGGCGGTCATCCCGGTCGACGGCGGCCTGACGACCCTGTAGCCGGGGGGGACCAGGGTCAGGCGGCGGCCGGGCCGAGGGCCCGGACCGTCTCGCGGAGGTCGCCGCCGGTCGGGAGGAGGCACAGGATCGGGGTGTGGACCCCGGCCTCGGCGTACTGGCGGACCCGCTCGCGGCAGGCCTCCGGGGAGCCGTGGACGACCAGGTCGTCGACCACGTCGTCGCCGATGGCGGCGAGCGCGGCCCGGCGGTCGCCGGCCGCCCAGGCTTCCCACATCGGGGCCAGGCGGTCGCCCCGGCCCAGCCACTCGTGGAAGGCCCGGTACACGGGCACGTTCAGGTAGGCGGTCAGGGCCCGCCGGCCGATGGCCCGGGCCTGGCCGGGGTCGGCGGTGGCGGCGACGAAGATGCGGGCCGCGATCTCCCGGCCCGGCCCGGCCGCGTGCACGTACGGGGTGACGGTGCCGACGTCGCCGGGGGCGAGCCAGTTGAGGATGGCGCCGTCGCTCTCCCGGCCGGCCAGCCGCAGCATCCCCGGCCGCAGGGCGGCGACCAGCAGCGACGGCGGTGGGTCGGGGACAAGGCCGAGGCGGAAGCCGTCCACGGCGAAGGTCTCGTAGCGCTCGCTGACCCTGTCCCCGGCCAGGGCGGCCCGCAGGAACCGGGCCGTGTCCCGGACCCGCTGCAGCGGCCGGTCGAACTCGGCGCCGTTCCAGCGCTCGACGATCACGTCGGAGGAGGCGCCGATCCCGATCGCGACCCGGCCGGGGGCGGCCGCGGCCAGGCTGGCCGCGCACTGGGCCAGGGTGGCCGGGCCGCGGGTGAACACGGGGGCGATCGCGGTCCCGAGCCGCAGCGCCGGCGCCCACACGCTGGCCAGGACCAGCGGCGTGAACGCGTCGGCGCCGTCCACCTCCGAGGACCACACGTCGGTGTAGCCGAGGTCGGGCAGCTCGGCGACCAGCTCGCGCTGGCCGGCCAGTGGGACGCCGTCGAAGGGCACGGTGATGCCGTAGCGTTGCATGCCATGAACCTACAGGGAGCGGTCACGGTCGTCACCGGCGGGGCGCGGGGGATCGGCCGGGCCCTGGCCGAACGGTTCGCGGCCGAGGGGGCCCGGGCGGTGGTCGTGGCCGACCTGGACCGCGAGGGGGCCGAGCGGGTGGCCGCCGGCCTCGGCTGCCCGTCGCCGCTGGGGGCCGGGCTGGACGTGACCGACCCGGCGGCCGTGGCCCGGCTGGTGGACCGGGTCGAGGACGAGCTCGGGCCGGTCGACCTGTGGTGCTCCAACGCCGGGGTGGCCCTCGGCCACGACCTGGGCGACGACGGCGACTGGGAGCGGTCCTTCGCCGTCCACGTGCTCGCCCACGTGCACGTGGCCCGGGCCCTGGCCCCGCGGATGGCGGCCAGGGGCCGCGGCCACCTGCTCCTCACCGCCTCGGCGGCCGGGCTGCTGGCCAGCATGGACAGCGCCCCCTACTCGGTGACCAAGCACGGCACCGTGGCCCTGGCCGAGTGGCTGGCCATCCGCTGGGGCGACGCCGGGGTCGGGGTGTCGTGCCTGTGCCCCCAGGGGGTGCGCACGGCCATGACCGAGGGGCTGGGCGCCGGCTCCTCGGTGCTGGCCGCCGGGACCCTGCTGGAGCCCGAGGCGGTGGCCGGGGCGGTGGTGCGCGGGCTGGCCGAGGGCCGCTTCCTGATCCTGCCCCATCCCGAGGTGGCCGAGTTCGAGCGCCGCCGGGCCGCCGATCGCGACCGCTGGCTGGCCGGCATGCGCCGGGCCCGCGCCCGCCTCGGCGGCTGAGCGGCCGCGGGTGCGGGGCTGTGGACAACCCGCCTGTCCAGCACCGGCGGTTCGCTAGGCTGAGGGAGCGCCCGGCCGAGATCCTGGCCGGGCGCTCACCCCATCGTCAGGTGGACGGCGCTACACGTCCAGGCTGGCGTCGCTCGGGGTGCTGGAACGTCCCCGCCCCGACTTGTCGGGGCAGTCGCGCCCGTTGTCCCCGGGTGACTGCTGGACCTGCTCGACGGCGGGCGAGCCGCCGCTCGAACCAGGCGACCTGCCGGAGCTGCTGAACGCACTGGTGGCGAACAGCACCACCGCCAGCCCGGCGAGCACGGTGGCGACGAGGACGGCGCGCCAGGTCGGCCGCCATCCTGTCCGCGCCGTCGTGACCGGCTCTTCTGGCAAGCGAGCCTCCTTCTCTCGACGGCCCTGACCGGCCCACCGTACGGGGACCGAGGTAAGGGTCGCCTAAGGGGTCAGGCGTCCCCCGGGTCCCTGACCCCGACCTCGTCCAGGTGCAGGAGCAGGTCGGCCGGGTCCTCGTAGACCCGGTAGGCCCCAGCCCGCTCCAGCTCCTCGCGGCCGTAGCCGCCCGACAGCAGGCCGACCCCCAGCGCCCGGGCCCGCCGGGCGGCCAGCAGGTCCCAGACCGAGTCGCCGACCACGACCGCGTCGGCGACGTCGGCGCCGAGGCGCTGGGCGGCGACCAGGAACAGGTCGGGGTCCGGCTTGGCGTGGGGGACCTGGTCGCGGGTCACCACCGGGACGCCGGGCGGCACCTCCAGCAGCTCCAGGGTGGGCTGGGCCGCCGCCATCAGCCCGCTGGTCGCCACCGCCCACGGCACCTCGGCCTTCGTGAGCCGGGCCAGGAGCTCGCGCGACCCCGGGAGGAGCCGCGCCTGCCCGGCCCGGCGCCGGTAGGCCTCGGCGTGGGTCTGCTGGAGCCGGGCCACCAGCCCGGCGTCGACCGGCTGACCGGTCTCGCGCAGCAGCGCCCCCACGAACAGCCCGCCGCTCATCCCCATGCGCCGGTGGATGCGCCACACCGACAGCTGGATCTCCTCGCGCTCCAGCGCCTCCTGCCAGGCGAGCACGTGCTGGTAGACGCTGTCGACCAGGGTGCCGTCGAGATCGAAGACGAACACGGTCCGCCGCATGCCGGCCATCTTGGCCGCCCGCCCGGACGCCGTCCACCGCAACCGGCGGTAGGCTTGGGCCATGGATGGCCCCCACCTCGGCGTGGTCCTGCCCAACTACGGTGAGGCGTTCGACCCCGGGCGCCTGACCGCGGCGGCGGTGGCCGCCGAGGAGGCGGGGCTGGACTCGGGCTGGATGACCGACCACGTGCTGCCGCCGGCGCGCCATGCCGGCATCTACGGGACGGTGGCCGAGGCGCTGGTCGCCCTGGGCTTCCTGGCCGGCTGCACCCGGCGGCTGCGGCTGGGCGTCTCGGCCCTGATCGTGCCCCAGCGCGAGCCCCTGCTGACCCTCAAGCAGCTGGTCACCCTGGACGTGCTGTCGGGCGGGCGGCTGGTCACGGCGGTCGCCGCCGGCTGGATGGAGGAGGAGTTCCAGACCCTCGGCGCCTCCTTCGACGACCGGGGCCGGCGGCTGGACGAGTGGATCGACCTGGTCGGCGACCTGCTGCGCCAGGCCCCCGGCCGGGTGGTGGCGGACGGTCCGGTGCCGGTGTCGGACGCCTGGCTGGCCCCGGGCCCGACCCGGCCCGAGGGCCTGGAGCTGTGGGTGGCCGGGGTGTCCCGGCACACCCTGCGCCGGGCGGCCAAGACCGGGGTCTGGCACCCGGTCGCCCTCCCCCTGCGGGAGCTGCGGACCATGGCGGCCAGCTTCCGGGAGGAGGTCCCCGAGGGCCGGGTGGTGCTGCGCCTGGCCGTGACCGTCCAGGACCGGCTCGTGGAGGAGGCAACCGACGAGCGGGGCCGGCACATGGTCGCCGGGCCCGCCGGCTGGGTGGCCGAGCAGCTCAACGACTACCTGGAGGCGGGCGCCGACGGGTTCGTGGTCGGCCTCGACCACCTCCGGCCCGGCCTGGAGGACCGCATCGCCGCCTTCGCCGCCGACGTGCGGCCGATGCTGGTCGCCCGGCGCTAGCCGCTTCGCGGTCTCCTAGACGAGCAGGGACAGGCAGGTGGCGCCGCCGTCGGCCTTGGCGAACTCGCCCAGGTCGACCTGGCGGACCTCGAACCCGAGGGCGGCCACGGCGGCGGCCGTCCGCGGGCAGCCGGCCGGCACCAGCACGGTGGTCCCGACGGCCAGGACGTTGCCGGCGGCCGCCTCCTCGGGCGGGACGACCAGCTTGGTGGGGACGCCCCGGAGGGCCGGCTGCTCGAGCAGCTCGGCCGTGCCGACCACGGCGTCGTCGGCCAGGGCGGTGACCGCGCTCTGGAGGTGCAGGGTGCCCGGGGGGACGGCCGCGACCTCGACCCGCCCGCCGGCCGCCTCGGCGAACCGGGTCAGCTGCCCGATCCCGTCCTGGGTGGTCCGCTCGGAGCGGCCCGCGACCAGGGTCCGGCCCAGCCGCAGCACGTCGCCGCCGTCCAGGGTGGCCGGGGCGGTCATGCGGTGCAGGTCGTCGACCAGGGTGGCCAGGGCGCCGGCCAGGGTCACGGGCTCGCCGGCCCGCGACGGGGCGCCGGGGCGGGTGAGCAGCGCCTGGCCGCCGAGCACGACCGCGCAGTCGTCCACGAAGCAGGCGTCGGGCAGGTCCTCCTCGGGCGCCAGGACGACCACCTCGACCAGGTCGGCCAGGGCGTCGCGGTAGGCGGCGTGCTGGGCCCGGGCCCGGTCGGGGTCGATCGCCGCCCCGGTGCTGGAGATGGCCCGGGCGAAGGCGTCGGAGGGCGGGCGCACCAGCGCCGCCCGGGGGGCGTCAATCGGGGGTGTCATGGGGCTATCCTCCCATCAGCACATCATCGAGGTCCCAGCGGAGGGGTCATGTCGCACGCCGAGCTGCTCGCCCGCCACCGCAAGGTGCTGCCGTCCTGGCTGGCCCTCTACTACGACCAGCCGATCGAGCTGGTCGACGGCAAGGGCTGCCGGGTGGTCGACGGCGAGGGCACCACCTACCTGGACTTCTTCGCCGGGATCCTGACCACGATGATCGGCTACAACCCGCCCGAGGTGGTGGAGGCGGTCCGCGAGCAGGCCGGCCGGATGGTCCACTCCTCGACCCTGTACCTGATCCGCAGGCAGGTCGAGCTGGCCGAGCGGGTGGCCGAGCTGTCGGGCATCCCCGACGCCAAGGTGTTCTTCACCAACTCGGGCAGCGAGGCCAACGAGGCGGCGCTGCTGCTGGCCACCACCGCCCGGCGCAGCAACCAGGTGCTGGCCCTGCGCAACAGCTACCACGGCCGCTCGTACGCGGCCATGGGGGTCACCGGCAACCGCAGCTGGTCGGCGTCCAGCTTCACCCCGGTGAACGTCAGCTACGTCCACGGCGGCTACCGCTACCGCAGCCCGTTCCGCGACCTGCCCGACGACCGCTACATCGCGGCCTGCGTCGACGACCTGCGCGACGTGATCGACACCACCACCGCCGGCCAGGTGGCCTGCATGATCGCCGAGCCGGTCCAGGGCGTTGGCGGCTTCGCGGTGCCGCCCGACGGGCTGTTCGGGGCCATGAAGGAGGTCCTGGACGACCACGGGATCCTGTTCGTCTCCGACGAGGTCCAGACCGGCTGGGGCCGGACCGGCGACCACTTCTGGGGCTACCAGGCGCACGGGATCGTGCCCGACATGCTGACCTTCGCCAAGGGGCTGGGCAACGGCCTGCCCATCGGCGGGGTGGTGGCCCGGGCCGAGCTGATGGACTCGGTCACGGCCAACTCGATCTCCACCTTCGGCGGCAACCCGCTGGTGGCCAGCGGCGCCCTGGCCGTCCTGGACTTCCTGGCCGCCCACGACCTCCAGGGCAACGCCCGGGTGGTCGGGGCCCGCCTGGCCGACGGCCTGCGCCGCCTGGCCGAGGGCCGCCCGGCCGTGGGCGAGGTCCGGGCCAAGGGCCTGATGCTGGCCGTCGAGCTGGTCGAGCCGGGCACCCGCACCCCGGCCCCGGCCCTGGCCGCCCAGCTCCAGGAGGAGGCCCGCCGCGGCGGCCTCCTGGTCGGCAAGGGCGGCCTCTACGGCAACGTCCTGCGGATCGCCCCGCCCCTGATCCTCACCGAGGCCGAGGCCGACGAGGGCCTGGAGATCCTGGCCCGCGCCTTCAGTTCGCTGTAGGGGAGCCCAGAACCAGAAAAGAGCCCCGCCAGGGGCTCCGTGGGGCTGGACATTGGGGGCTGGACATTCGCTGCGCACGCTGGTACCGTAAGGCACTTCTGCGCAAGCACAGTAAATTAGGCGGCTGAACCACCGAATCAACGGTACCGCGAATGGGGGCTCTTGTCAAGGATGCAGAATCTCGCCGCTGAACTGGAACAGGAACAGGCCTACGTGTCGATGCTGTACCGGCGCCTGGACACGCTCCGCGAGCGCACCCAGGCCGAGCTGGAGCGGGCCCTCGGCTACGAGGGCGGGGGCAACGTCCAGGCCCGGGTGGACCGGGACGCCTTCGTGGCCCGCCACAGCGACCGCCTGGCCCAGCTGGCCGCGGCCGAGCACGGCCTCTGCTTCGGGCGCCTCGACCGCTCCGACGGCAGCCACCTCTACATCGGCCGGATGGGGCTGCTCGACGACGACCGCGAACCGCTGCTGGTCGACTGGCGCGCCCCCGCGGCCCAGCCGTTCTACCGGGCGACCTGGGCCACCCCCAGCGGGGTCGTCCGCCGCCGCCACCTGCGGACCCGCGGCCGCACCGTCCTCGGGATCGAGGACGACGTGCTCGACCTGGACTCGCTGAGCGAGGCCGAGCGCGAGGGCCTGAGCGGCGAGGCGGCCCTGCTGGCCGCCCTCACGGCCAGCCGGACCGGCCGGATGGGCGACATCGTGGCCACCATCCAGGCCGAGCAGGACCGGATCATCCGGGCCGACCTCCCCGGCGTCCTGGTCGTCCAGGGCGGGCCGGGCACCGGCAAGACCGCCGTGGCCCTGCACCGGGCCGCCTACCTGCTCTACACCCACCGCCAGCGCCTGGCCCGGCGGGGCGTGCTGGTGGTCGGGCCCAACCCGACCTTCCTGCGCTACATCGAGCAGGTGCTGCCGTCGCTGGGCGAGACCGACGTGCTCCTGTCGACCGTCGGCAACCTGTTCCCGGGCGTGACCGCCACCGCCCAGGAGCCGGTCGAGGTGGCCGCCGTCAAGGGCGGCACCCGCATGGTCGAGCTCCTGGCCGCGGCCATCACCGACCGCCAGCAGGTCCCCGAGACCGACATCGTGGTCGAGGTCGGCGGCCAGCGGCTGCGCCTCGACCCGGCCACCTGCGAGCGGGCCCGCCACCGGGCCCGGGCGACCGGCGAGCCCCACAACCAGGCCCGGGCCACCTTCCGGCGCGAGCTGGTGGCCGCCCTCACCGACCAGATGGTGACCAACCTGACCCGCGACCTGCCCCAGGTCGAGCTGCCCGAGGACGACGACCTGCTGGTCGACCTGTTCCCCGACGAGCGCCTGCTCGACCCCGACCTGGACGAGATCCGGGCCGAGCTCTCCTCCGCCCCGGCGGTCCGCTCGGCGGTCGACCGGCTGTGGCCCAAGCTGACCCCCCAGCAGCTGGTCGGCGGCCTGCTCGCCTCCCCCGAGCGGCTGGCCGCGGCCGGGGGCGGGCTGGAGGCGGCCGAGCGGGCCCTGCTGCTGCGCCCGGCCGGCGACGGCCGCGACCCCGGCTGGACCCCGGCCGACGTGCCCCTGCTGGACGAGGCGGCGGTGCTGCTGGGCGACGACGGGGCCAGGGCGCGGCGGGCCGAGGCCCGCCAGGCCGAGCAGGACCGGGCCGAGCTGGCCTATGCCCGCGAGGTCCTGGCCGGCACCTCGATCGGCGACGCGGCCCGCTACGCCCCCGACACCAGCGCCCTTGACCCCTCGGTGCTGGCCGGCCGCTGGCGCAGCCGGGGCCCCCAGGTCGGGCTGGCCGAGCGGGCCAGCCAGGACCGCGGCTGGGTGTTCGGGCACGTGATCGTGGACGAGGCCCAGGAGCTGTCGCCGATGGCCTGGCGGATGCTGATGCGCCGCAGCCCCAGCCGGTCGATGACGGTGGTCGGCGACATGGCCCAGACCGGGGCGCCGTGGGGACCCGGCTCCTGGGCGCGGGCGCTGGACACGCACGCCGCCCGGCGCTGGCGGGTCGAGGAGCTGACCATCAACTACCGCACCCCGGCCGAGATCATGGCCGTGGCCGCCGACGTCCTGGCCGCCATCGATCCCGGGCTGGCGCCGCCCCGCTCGGCCCGCGAGGCCGGCCTCGCCCCCTGGCACCTCGGGCTGGACCCGTCCGAGCTGGCGGCCCGGCTCCCCGGCGTGGTCGCCGCCGAGGCCGACGCGGTCGGCGACGGCAAGCTGGCCGTGCTGGTCCCGCCCGGCCGGGCCGAGGAGCTGGCCGAGGCCATCGGGGCGGCGGTGCCGGCGGCCACCGCCCGCCAGGGCCCGGCCGTGCTCGACGCCCGGGTCGCCGTCCTCACCGTGGCCGAGGCCAAGGGCCTGGAGTTCGACGCCGTCCTGGTGGTCGACCCGGCGGCCATCCTGGCCACCGGCAGCCACGGCGCCAACGACCTGTACGTCGCCCTCACCCGGGCCACCGCCCGCCTGGGCGTGGTCCACCCGGGCGACCTCCCCCCGGTCCTGTCCCGCCTGGCCGGCCGGGAATTCGCTGGGATCCCGGCGCCGGATCGCCGATGATGCCGGCCATGCCCGAGCCGCCCGGCCACGACCTGCCCGACCGCCAGTTCGGCTGGTCGGACATGTTCGTCTCCCCCGACGACGACCCCCGGACCGACGGAGGGTTCAAGGGCGAGCGGGCCACCCTGGCCGGCTTCCTGCGCGACCAGCGCCTGACCCTGGAGCTGAAGTGCGCCGGCCTCGACGCCGAGGGCATGGCCCGGCGGTCGGTCGAGCCGTCCAACCTGTCGCTGCTGGGGCTGGTCCGCCACCTGGCCGAGGTCGAGCGCACCTGGTTCCGCCGCCGGCTGGCCGGGGAGGACGCGCCCCGGCTGTACGGCGAGCGCGACGCCGACTTCGAGGGCGCCGTGGCCGACCCCGGGGTGGTCGCCCAGGCGTGGGCCGACTGGCGCTCCGAGGTCGCCTTCGCCGAGCGGTTCGCGGCCGAGGCCCCCAACCTCGACCTGGTCGGCAAGGACGGCCACGTCCTGCGCGAGGTGCTGGTCCACATGATCGAGGAGTACGCCCGCCACAACGGCCACGCCGACTTCCTGCGCGAGCGGATCGACGGCCGCGTCGGCCAGTAGCTAGGTCGCCGCCCCGGCGCCGGCCAGGGCGGCGTGGTGGGCGCGCACGCCGCTGATGAGCAGGGCGAGCCCGTACTCGAAGCCGGCGTCGTCGGCCGACGGCCCAGGACCGCCCAGGCCGGCCAGGGCCGCCCGCAGATGGGGCAGGTCCCCGGCCTGCCGGAGGAGCCGGGCGTCGCGCTCCGGGTCGTCCCTGGCCGCCTCCGCCTGGCGCTCGACCGCGCAGCCGATGACGTAGTTGCCGATCGACAGGATCGTCCGCAGGGCCTCCGCCGGCGGGAAGCCGACCGCGACCAGGCTGGCCATGACCTGCTCGATGCCGGGCAGGGCGGTGTCGGTCGGCCGGTTCCCGGCGACAACCAGGGCGGCGTCGCGGTGGGAGGTCAGCGCCCGCCACTGCAGCCGCGCCCGCTCGGCCAGCCACTCCCACCAGGGCTGCCCCGGTGCCGGGGAGGTGGCGCGGCCGGCCCGGGTGATCAGGGCCTCGGCCATCAGGTCGAGCAGCTCGCGCTTGTTGCGGACATGCCAGTAGAGGGTCGGCGCCGACACCCCCAGCTCGGTGGCCAGCCGCCGCAGGGTCAGCGCCTCCAGGCCGACCTCGGCCATCAGGTCGACGGCCCGCTCGACCACCTGGTCCTGGGTCAGGGCCAACGCCGCTCCTCCCGCTTGCCGCTCTAACGCCGTTAGAGTAGCGTCTCGAACAACGTTAGAGAACCTGGCGAGGTACCAATGGAGAACTCCGCGGCGGCCATCACCATCCGGGGACTGGTCAAGCGCTTCAAGCAGGTCGAGGCCGTGGCCGGCATCGACCTGGACGTGCGACCGGGGGAGACCTTCGGCTTCCTCGGCCCCAACGGCGCCGGCAAGTCGACCACCATCAAGATCCTCTGCACCCTGGCCGACGCGACCGCCGGCACGGCCACGGTTGCCGGCTTCGACGTGGCCCGCGAGCGGAACCAGGTGCGCCGTCACATCGGCCTGGTCTTCCAGGAGCCGACCCTGGACGCCTACCTGACCGCCGAGCAGAACCTGCGCTTCCACGGGGAGCTGTACGGCGTCGACCGGGCCACCGCGGCCCAGCGCCGCCAGGAGGTGCTGACCATGGTCGACCTCTGGGAGCGCCGCGGCGACCTGGTCCAGACCTTCTCCGGCGGCATGCGCCGGCGGCTGGAGATCGCCAGGGGGCTGCTGCACTCCCCGCGGGTGCTGTTCCTGGACGAGCCGACCATCGGCCTGGACCCCCAGACCCGCGCCTCCATCTGGGACTACCTGAAGGAGCTGCACCGCCGCCAGGAGATCACCGTGTTCGTCACCACCCACTACATGGACGAGGCCGAGCACTGCGACCGCATCGCCATCGTCGACCAGGGCCACATCGTCGCCCTGGACACCCCGGCCGCCCTCAAGTCCGGCATCGGCAAGGACCGGGTCCAGATCACCTGCGACGACGACGCCCTGGCCATCGAGGAGCTGGCCGCCCGGTTCGGCCTGGAGGCGGCCGTCCACGAGGGGGCGGTGACCTTCGCGGTGGCCGAGGGCGCGGCCTTCGTGCCCCAGCTGTTCGCCGGGCTGGATGTGGCGATCAACTCGGTCACCGTGACCCGGCCCAGCCTCGACGACGTCTTCCTGGCCTACACCGGCAAGACCATCCGCGACGCCGAGGCCGCCCGCCCGATGAGCCCGATGGCCTTCGCGGCCCGAGGGAGGTGACCGAGATGACCGCCGTCGACCCGACCCCGGTGGCGGCCGTGCGCGTGCCCGCCGCCGGCCTCCGCCACCAGGTCCGGGCGGCCGCCGTGGTCTGGCAGCGGGAGATGATCCGCTTCGGCCGCGACCGCTCCCGGATCGTCTCCTCGCTCGTCCAGCCGGTGCTGTTCCTGTTCGTGCTCGGTACCGGGCTGTCGTCGCTGATCGCCTCCAGCGGCGACGTCGACTTCCGGACCTTCCTGTTCCCGGGCGTGCTGGCCACCTCGGTGCTGTTCACGGCCGCGTTCTCGGGCATCTCGATGGTCTGGGACCGGGAGTTCGGCTTCCTCCGGGAGATGCTGGTCGCCCCCGTCAGCACGACCGCCATCCTCACCGGCAAGTGCCTGGGCGGGGCCACCGTGGCCACCCTCCAGAGCCTGATCATCCTCGCCCTGGCCCCCCTGGTCGGGGTGCCCTACAACCTGGTGATGATGGTCAAGCTGGTCGGGCTGCTGTTCCTGATGGCCTTCATGATCTGCGCCCTTGGGCTGTTCCTGTCGGCCAGGGTCAAGCAGGTCCAGTCGGCCATGCCGCTGGTCCAGCTGACCATCACCCCGCTGATGTTCCTCTCCGGGTCGCTGTTCCCCCTGTCCAACCTGCCCGGCTGGCTGCACGTGGCCACCACCCTCAACCCGATGACCTATGCCGTCGAGCCGATCCGGTCGGTGGTGTTCGACCACCTCGACCTGAGCCCGGCCGCCCGGGCCACCTTCGACCCCGGCATCACCTGGGGCGGCTGGCAGGTCCCGGTGCCGCTCCAGGTGGCGATCGTGGCCGCCACCTGCCTGGTCCTGCTCGGCCTGGCCGTGGCCCGCTTCGCCCGCACCGAGTAGCGTCCGCTAGTCGACCAGGGCCTGGTAGACGAGCTGGCGCAGCTCGGAGCGGAGCGGGTAGGTGCTGGACGGCATCAGCTGGGTGAGGAAGATGGCGGTCAGCCGCTCGGCCGGGTCGACCCAGAAGAAGGTGCTGGCGGCGCCGCCCCAGGCGAGCTCCCCCGGGGTCGAGAGGACCTTGTTGGCGACCGGGTCGAGCAGCACGGCCAGCCCGAGGCCGTAGCCGATCCCGTCGTAGGTGGTCTCGGCGAACAGCCGCCGCCCGAACGACTCCAGATCGGCCCCGCCGGGCAGGTGGTTGCGGGTCATGTAGGCCAGGGTGCGGGTGCCGAGCAGGCGGGCCCCGTCCAGCTCGCCCCCGCCGAGCAGGGCCTGGGTGAAGCGGTGGTAGTCGGCGGCGGTCGAGACCAGCCCGCCCCCGCCGGCCAGGCAGGCCGGCCGGCCCAGGGCCCGGCCGCCCAGGTCCTGGTTGCGGACCGGCCGCCCACCCGGGCCGGCGCTGTAGAGGGCGGCCAGCTCGCCGGCGTCGGCCTCGGTGACCCAGAAGCCGGTGTCGGTCATGCCCAGCGGCCCGAAGATCCGCTCCTGGAAGAACCGGTCCAGCGGCTGGCCGCTGACCACCTCGACCACCCGGCCCAGCACGTCGCTGGCCACCGAGTAGTTCCACTCGCTGCCCGGCTCGAACAGCAGCGGCAGCCCGGCCCAGAGGTCGCAGCACTCGGCCAGGTCGCGCCCTTCCGGGGCCACCCACTCGAACCCGGCCGCCCGGTACATGGCGTCGACCGGGTGGGCGTGGTGGAACCCGTAGGTCAGGCCGGCGGTGTGGGTGAGCAGGTGCCAGATCCGCATCGGCTGGGTGGCCGGCTCGGTCCGGGGGCCCGAGGCCGGGCCGTCGCGGTAGACGCGCAGATCCTCGAAGGAGGGGATGAACCGGTGCACCGGGTCCTTGAGGGCGAACGCCCCCTCCTCGTACAGCTGCATGGCCGCCACCGCGGTCACCGGCTTGGTCATCGAGTAGATCCGGAAGCGGGTGCCGGCCTCGACCGGCAGGTCGGCCTCCAGGTCACGCCGCCCGCAGGTGGCCAGGTGGACGACCTTGCCGTGGCGGCTGACCAGGGCCAGCCAGCCGGGCAGGCGGCCGTCCTCCACGTAGCGGGCGAAGTGCCGGTCGATCCGGGCCAGCCGCCCGGCGTCGAACCCGGCCTCGCCCGCCTCGACCTCGACCTCGAGCCCCACCGGACCTCCCTCCCGACCGCTCCAGCCATTACCTTACGGGTCAGCCCGAACCCAGGAGGAGGCCGCCATGGACAAGGTGATGGTCGAGACCAGCCGCATCCGGACCCACTGCTTCGTCAGCGGGCCCACCGACGGGGAGCCGGTGCTGCTGGTCCACGGCAACATCACCACCGGCCGGTTCTGGCAGGACGTGGCCGACGGCTTCGGCGGCGGCTACCGGCTGGTCGCGCCCGACCTGCGCGCCTTCGGCCGGACCGAGCGCAAGCCGGTCGACGCCACCCGGGGCCTGCGGGACTGGAGCGACGACCTGCACGCCCTGGTCGAGGCGCTGGGCTGGGCCGGGAGCGGCCGGCTGCACATCGCCGGCTGGTCCAACGGCGGCGGGGTGGTGCAGCAGTACGCCATCGACCACGGCGCCGAGCTGGCCACCATCACCCTGGTCGCGCCGCTGGCGCCCTTTGGGTTCGGCGGCAGCAAGGACGTGCGGGGCACGCCCTGCTGGGACGACTGGGCCGGGACGGGCGGGGGCACGGCCGCGCCCGACTTCGTCCGCCGGATGGCCGCCGGCGACAAGTCCGAGGACGAGCCGGTGTCCAGCCCCCGGGTGGTGATGCGCAGCTTCTTCTGGTCGCCGGCCTACAAGGCGCCCGACGAGGACGAGCTGATCGACGAGGTGCTGCTCACCGACGTCGGCGACACCGGCTACCCCGGGGACACGACCAGCTCGCCCAACTGGCCGGGGGTGGCGCCCGGCCGCTCGGGGGTCAACAACGCCTTCTCCGGCAGGTGGTGCGACACCAGCGCCTTCGCCGACCTCCCGGTCAAGCCGCCCGTGCTGTGGCTGCGAGGCGACCAGGACCAGGTGATCTCGGACGAGTCGATGTTCGACTTCGGCACCCTGGGCAGGCTGGGGGCGGTCCCGGGCTGGCCGGGCATGGAGGTGTTCCCGCCCCAGCCCCAGATCGCCCAGACCCGGGCCATGCTCGACCGCTACCAGGCCGGCGGCGGGTCGGTGCGCGAGCTGGCGTTCGAGGGCTGCGGCCACTGCCCTCCGCTCGAGCGGTCGGCCGAGGTGCGCGAGCAGCTGCTGGCCCACATCGAGGGCGCAGCCTAAGCCAAACCCGGCCGTTCGCGATGTACGCTCGGGCATGCCATGAAGGTGCTCGCCCGGTTCCCGAGCCCAGCCGGCGAACGGCCGACCAGCGGCCGGCCGGTCCTGACGGCGACCGCGGTCGCCGCCGGCTGCCTGGTCGCGGTCGGGCTGGCCGGCACCCTGAGCATGCGCCACTTCGGCGGCGTGCCGTTCTCGGTGCCGAGCTGGCCCTGGTACCACAGCTGGCCCTCGTACCTGTTCTGGCAGCCCGGCCTCGACCTCGGGGCGGCCCTGGTCGCCCTGCCGGTGGCCCTGGCCGCGGCGGCCGCCCTGGTCGCCCTGGCCCGCTCCGAGGGCGTGTCGCGGCGCCTGCGGCTGGCCGGGTCGCTGGGCGCGCTGGCCGTCCTCGTCCTGGCCGTGGCCGCCCTGGCCGGGGGTCCGGCCGCGTGGGCGGCGCCGCTGGCCTTCGTGGGGGAGTACCCGGGGGCGGTCGGCCAGGTCGGGCCGATCCCGGCCTTCCTGGGCGAGTTCCCGGCCCGGGTGCCGGCCCTGCCCGACTTCGCCGCCCAGCACCCGCCGTTCGCGACCGTCTTCTATGTGCTGGTCGACCGGGTCTGGGGCGGGCTGGACGCGGCCGCCCTGGCCACCGTGGCCGCCGGCTGCCTGGGGCTGCTGGTCGCGGCCGGCCTGGCCCGCGACGAGCTCGGCGAGCAGGGGGAGCGGGTCGCGGTCGTCTGCTGGGCCCTGGCCCCGGTGACCGTCCTGTACGTGGCCACCTCGGCCGACGCCATGTGGGCGCCGGTGCTGGCCGGGGCCGCCCTGGCCGCCGACCGGGGCCTGCAGCGCCGCTCCTGGGGGTGGACGGCCGCCGGTGGGTTCCTGCTCTGGCTGGCCTCCATGCTCACCTTCGCGGCCGTGCTGGTCCTGCCCTTCCTGGCCGTGCGGGCCCTGGCCGTCCGGGCGGCCGCCGGCTGGGGCTGGGTGCTGCGCTGGGCGGCCGCCACCTCGGCGGTGGTGCTCGGCCTGGCCGGGCTGCTCCAGGCCACCACCGGCTACGACGTGCTGGCCGCGGTGGCCGCGGTCGACGACTTCTGGAGCCACGCCCCCGGGACCACCCAGCGGGTGTGGTGGGTGTGGATCTTCGGGGACCTGATCGCCTTCGCCGTGATCCTCGGCTTCCCCCTGACCGCGGCCCTGGTCACCCGCCTGGTCGCGGCCGTCCGGGAGCGGGCCTGGGGGTCGTTCGAGGCGGCCACCGCCGCCGCCCTGCTGGCCGCCGCCTGCTGGGGCCACACCCGCGGCGAGGTCGAGCGCATGTGGCAGTTCCTGGTCCCGTTCGCGGTGGTGGCGGCCGTGCGCCAGCTGCTGCGCTGGCGGGCCAGCCTGCCCCTGGTGGCCGCCCTGCTGCTCGGCCAGGCCCTGGCCATCCAGGTGCTGTTCTACACCCGCTGGTAGCGGGTCAGCCGCCCTCGCCGACCAGCTCGGCCACGGCGGCCCCGAACACCTCGGTGTGCCGGTCCACGTCGGCGGCGGTGGTGGCCGGGCACATCAGGGCCATGTTGTGGAACGGGGTCAGCAGGATGCCCCGGTTGTGCAGGTACACGTGCAGGTAGTCGTCGAGCTGGTCGTCGGCGGCGGCCGCCGACTGGCCGCCGTTGCACGGGGCCGGGCTGGTGAACCGGTACTCGGCCCTGGCCCCCAGCTGCACCACCGACCAGGGCACACCGCAGGCGTCGAGCACCCCCCGGACGCCGTCGGTGTACCGGGTGGCCAGCCCGATCATGTGCCCGAAGGCCTCGTCGGTGAGGACGTGCTCGAGGGTGGCCCGCATGGCCGCCACCGAGAGGGCGTTGCCGGCCAGGGTGCCGCCGACCCCGCCGGTGTCGATCAGGTCGGCGTCGCGCCGGGCGGCGACCCGCCCGGCGACCTCGGCCGAGACCCCGTAGGCGCCGGCCGCGATCCCCCCGGCGATCGCCTTGCCCACGGTGACCAGGTCGGGCTCCAGCCCCCAGGCCAGGGTGCAGCCGCCCGGCCCGGCCGACAGGGTGTGGGTCTCGTCGTTGACCAGCAGGGTGCCGTGGCGGCGGGTCAGCGCCCGCACCCCCTCCAGGTAGCCGGGGGCGGGCAGGACGATGCCGATGTTGGTCAGGGCCGGCTCCATCAGCACGCAGGCCACGTCGCCGTGGGCCAGCTCGCGGTCGAGGGCGTCCAGGTCGTTGAACTCGACCACCCGGGTGGTGACGGCCGGGTCGACCGGGGCGCCGACGTTGCCCTCGCGCGAGGTCGCCCCGTCGGCGTCCAGGGTGATGAAGGTCTCGTCGACGGTGCCGTGGTAGCACCAGTTGAAGACCAGGATCCTGGGCCGGCCGGTGACCAGGCGGGCCAGCCGGATGGCCCAGCGGTTGGCGTCGGTGGCGGTCAGGCTGAAGCTCCACAGCGGCACCCCGAACCGGCGGGCCAGCTCGGCCCCGACCCAGGCCGCGTCCTCGGTCGGGAGCATGGCCGTGGCCCCGCCGGCCTCGGCGTAGCGCCGCTGCACGGCCGCCACCGTGGGTGCCGGCGAGTGCCCGGCCATGGCCGCGGTGTCGCCAAGGCACAGGTCGACATAGCGATGCCCGTCCAGGTCGACGACGGTGGCCCCCCTGGCCTCGGCCAGGTACACCGGGAAGCGCCCGGCCGCCTTGTTCATCCAGGTCATCGGCACCCCGCCGAGCAGACTGGTCCCGGCGGCGCGGTAGGCGGCCCGG
>OBLS010000284.1_pt1 | contig 17202 bp, 16 predicted proteins | sample 1519901 | NCBI WGS metagenome assembly OBLS01 (sample SAMEA3113585, study PRJEB22503) | soil metagenome | reverse complement strand
ACGGCCTCGTCCATCGACGGCACCTGGAGGATCCAGTAGCCCGCGATCAGCTGCTTCGACTCGGGGAACGGCCCGTCGACGACCGAGCGGTTCCCCCCGGAGCGCCGCACCCGCCTCCCCATGGCGCTGGGGAGCAGCCCGGCCAGGTCGATGAGCACGCCGGCCGCCTTGAGCTCGTCGTTGTACCTGCCCATGGCGACGAGGAGCTCCTCGCTGGGGGCTGCGCCCGGTTGCGGATCCCCCTTGATCATCACCATCACCCGCATGGCAGGCCTCCTTGGCCGCTAGCTCTCGGGAACGGGTCGCAGGGGGGCGCCGACGGCGTGGAGGTGGCGGAGGGCTTCGGCGTAGGAGCCGAAGAGGCTGGCTTCGGCGTAGGGGAGGTCGTGCTGGCGGCAGAACTCCCGGACCAGGGGCTGGGCGTGGCGCAGGTTGGGGCGGGGCATGTTCGGGAACAGGTGGTGCTCGATCTGGTAGTTGAGGCCGCCGAGGAGGAAGTCGACGAAGCGGCTGCCGCGGACGTTGCGGGAGGTCAGCACCTGGCGGCGCATGAAGTCGAGCTGGTCGGCTTCGGTGAGGGTCGGCATGCCCTTGTGGTTGGGGGCGAACGAGCAGCCCAGGTACAGGCCGAACAATCCCTGCTGGACCAGGGCGAAGGCGACCGCCTGGAGCGGCGTGAGCACCAGCAGCAGGGCCGTCACGTAGGCGGCGGCATGCACCAGGAGCAGGAGCCCCTCGACCAGGTTGGCCCGGCCGCGGCCGCGGAGGATGGACTTCATGCTGGCCACATGGAGGTGGCCGGCCTCCAGCAGCAGGAGGGGGAAGAACAGGAACGCCTGGGAGCGGGCGATCACCCGGGCCAGGCCCCGCTTGCCGCGGGCCTGGGCGGCGGTGAAGGCCAGGGCGGCGATGCCGATGTCGGGATCCAGGTCCTCGTCGTTGGGGTTGCTGTGGTGGGCGTTGTGCTTGGGGACCCACCAGCCGAAGCTGATCCCGACCAACAGGTTGCCGTTGAGGAGGCCGACCAGGTCGTTGGCCCGCCGGGTGCGGAAGATCTGCCGGTGGCCGGCGTCGTGGCCGACAAAGGCGAGCTGGGTGGCCAGGATCGCCAGGTAGACCGCCGTGAGCAGCTGCCACCAGGACTCGCCGATGCGGAAGAACCCGACCCCTCCGGCGGCCAGCAGGACCAGGTTCAGGCCGATCCTGGCCCCATACCACCCGCGCCGCCGGTCCAGCAGGCCGGCCTGCTTGAGCTGCCGGGACAGCTGGGTGTACTCGTTCCATCGTCGCGTGGGCGCCCGCGTCGTTCCAGCGGGCAGCGGTTGGTCGAGGCTGGCCATGCGGGCTCCTCAGGTCGTCGGGACGGCGGCCCGGGTCCGGGAGCCTCGCAAGCGACGGCCGCGCTGACAGCATCGGCCTCACCAACAGTTGTACCGCAACCTGGCAGTTGTGCAAACAGTTGCCGGTGATGCCCGGGGGGATCGGAGGTGGATTCCTGTCGGACCCGTCTCCTACCCTTGCCTGGTGACCGTCCACGAGCTCTCCCGCCTCGACGCGCGCCGCATCGCCGTCCGCGCCCAGCTGCTGGACAGCCGGCGCCCGGCCGGGCTGCTCGAGGTGGTGCGCCAGCTGACGCTGCTCCAGATCGACCCGACCGCCGCCATCGCGCCCAATGCCGACCTGGTGGCCTGGAGCCGGCTCGGGGCGTCGTACTCGCCGGCCGAGCTCGGCACCGCGCTCGCCGACCGGAGGCTGCTGGAGCTGCGGGCGATGATCCGGCCCAGCGAGGACCTGGCCCTCTACCGGGCCGACATGGCCGGCTGGGACCGGGCCGAGCGCGGGCAGCAGCCCGGCTGGCGGGCGTCGGTGCGCGACTGGGTCCGGGCCAACGACGCCTGTCGTCTGGACATCCTCGACCGGCTCGGCGCCTCGGGGCCGCTGCCGTCGCGCGACCTTCCCGACACCTGCAAGGTGCCGTGGCGGTCGACCGGGTGGACCAACAACCGCAACGTCACCCAGCTGCTGGAGTGCATGGTGCTGCGGGGCGAGGTCGCGATCGCCGGGCGACGGGGCGGCGACCGGCTGTGGGACCTGGCGGCCCGGGTCTACCCCGACGACCCGGTGGTTCCGAGCGACGAGGCGCTGCGCATCCGCAACCAGCGGCGGCTGCGGGCCCTGGGCATCGCCCGGGCCCGGGGTCCGGAATGCCCGGTCGAGCCGGCGGATGTGGGCGAGGCGGGCGAGCCGGCCGTGGTCGAGGGGGTCAAGGGCACCTGGCGGGTCGACCCTTCCCTGCTCGGCCAGCCGTTCTCGGGGCGGGCGGCGCTGCTGTCGCCCTTCGACCGGCTGCTCCACGACCGCAAGCGCACGGTCGAGCTGTTCGAGTTCGACTACCAGCTGGAGATGTACAAGCCCGCCGCCAAGCGCCGCTGGGGGTACTTCGCGCTCCCGATCCTGTACGGCGACCGGCTGGTGGGGAAGCTCGACGCCACTGCCGACCGCACGGCCGGGGTGCTGCGGGTCGACGCCGTCCACCAGGACCTGCCCTTCGACCGGACCATGACCGCCGCCGTGGACGACGAGATCAAGGACCTGGCCCCTGGCTCGAGCTGGACCTCACGCTGCCCGGCTGAGCGACGGACCGGCCCCTGAGGTCAGGTCCCGGGGCCTAGGGGCGGCGCGTCGGCCGGGGCGCCGGCGGGGGCCGGCTCCTTGAGCTCGACGAAGATGGAGTGGCTCTCGGTGGTGCCGATGTTCTCGCCGGCGTGCTCCTGGGCGCCGATCCAGCGGACCTGGCCGTCTGGCAGGTCGACGTCGGCCTGGCGGCCGTCGCCGCCGTGGAGGCGGCGCCGGAAGGAGCTCAGGGTGACCATCACGCTGTCGGGATGGCCGTGGGGGTGGGTCCGGTCCCCCGGGCGGTCGCGGTACTCCAGGACCCGGACGCGGTCGTTCTCGAAGACCACCCGGTACAGGCCGGGGTCGGTGATCGTAGGATCCGAGGGCATGGCCACCTTTCCGTAGACGGGGTTCCATCATGGCGCGGCGGCTGCCGACCACCAACCGGGTGATGGCGGTGCTGGACACGGCCGGTGCCGCCGAGGCCGCCGCCGGCGCCCTCGAGCGGGAGGGGTTCGGCTCCGACGCCGTGGTCGTGCTGGCGGGGGAGGGGGACGCCGAGCGGATCGACAGCCTCGGCAACGTCGGCGGGGTGTGGGCGCGGGCCAGGCGGCTGCTGTCGTTCACCCTGGCCGACCAGGTGGTCGACCTGGCCGTGTACGTGGCCGCCCTGCGGGACGGGCGCACGGTGGTGTCGGTGCTGGTGTCGGGGGACGCCGCCCGGGAACGGGCCAAGCGGGCCCTGGCCGGGTCGGGCGCCCACTTCGTGAACTTCTTCGGGCGCTTCGCCACCGAGGACATGGTCCCCTGGCGCGGGCCCGAGCTGCCGCTGCCGCCCTGGCTGCGGCGCTAGGCCGACTCGGCCGGGGCGAAGAAGACCAGCACCGAGAGGCGCTCGGTGACGTCGTGGAAGCGGTGGGGGACGGTGCGGCCGACGAACAGCACCCCGCCCGGCTCCACCGGGTGGTCCCGGCCGGCGACCATCAGCTGGGCCCGGCCGGAGAGGACCACGTAGACCTCGTCCTCCTGGTGGGGCTCCTGGGGGTCGTCGGCCCCCGGCTCCAGGACGTACAGGCCGCAGCTCATCGAGTCGCGGCGCAGGAACTCGAGGTACAGCTCGCCGGTGCGATGCTGCACCTCGGCCCGGGCCTCCTCGAGGGAAGCGGCGTCGAATGCCTCGACGGCGGGTTCGTCCACCCGCGCATCCTACCCCGGTGCTTCGGCCGCGCCTGGTCAGCGCGGTATCGTGAGCGCGATGCTCCGGCCACCGTCGTCCGTGCTCGGCACCGCCCCGTGGCGGCGGGCGCCGCTGCTGCTGCGGCGCAGCCCGGCGGTGCTGCTGGCCGTCCTGGCCGCCGGGCTGATCCTGGGCGCGGCCGCCGCCGCCACCCCGCTGTTCCTCTCCTCGGCGGCCAACGCCGCCCTGGCCAGGCAGATGGAGGAGCGCTGCCCGCCGACCTACGGGCTCCAGGTCAGCACCTTCGGCGCCCTCGGCGGGGCGGTCAGCGCCGAGGAGCTCGAACGGGCGGCCGGCCTCGGGAGCGCGACCGGCTGGCCGGCCGGACGCGAGCTGCTGGCCACCCGCGAGCGGTCGGTCGGCCAGGCCGGGGCGCTGATGCCGGACCTGGGCCAGCCGGTGTTGAGCATGTCCGGCCCGCTGCTCCAGGTCACCGGGGCCACCCCGGGCGCGCTGAGCGGTGGGCGCCTGTTCTACCGCGACGGCTTCGAGGGCCACATCCGCAAGCTGGCCAGCGCCCCCGGGGTGACCGGGGTGTGGCTGCCCAGCGAGGCCGCGGCCCAGCTCCGGGCCCGGCCCGGCGACCGGGTCACCCTGTCGCTGACCGGGCGGTCGGCGCCGGTCCGGGTCGCCGGCGTCTACCAGGAGCTGCACCGGCTGCCGCCGACGCCCTACTGGTGCGCCCAGGCCGGGGAGATCTACCCGCCGGGCTACGCCGAGGACCCGCCGCCGCCGCTGGTCCTGGCCGACCGGGCCACCTTCACCGCCGCCAGCCGCCGGCTCCAGGAGCCGCGCCTCGGGTTCGCCTGGGACCTGGAGCTGGCCCGCGGCCTGTCGCTGGCCGAGGCCAGGGAGAACGCGGCCGCCTTCGCGGCGGCCAGGCAGGCCGTGGTCGCCGACGGCACCGGCATGATCCCGCCCGAGCAGGCGGTCGCGTTCAACTCGCCCGGGGTGACGATGAGCGACAGCGAGCTGCCGTTCCTGGTCCAGCGGTCCGGGGCGATCGTGGCCGCCGTCGGCGGGGCCATCGGCCCGGTGGCCATCGCCGGCACGGTGGTGGCCCTGCTGCTGGTCGCGGCCGCCGGCAGCTACTGGGTCGACCGGCGCCGGGTCGAGGTCGCCCTGCTCGCCGCCCGTGGGGTCGGGCCCCTGGCCATCGCGGCCAAGGCCATGCTGGAGATGCTGCTCTGGCTGACGCTGGGCAGCGTGCTCGGCTGGCTGGCCGCGATCGGCCTGGTGCGGCTGCTGGGCCCGAGCGACCTGCTGGACACCTCGGCCACCCCGGCCGCCCTGGCCCGCACCGGCGTCGCCCTGCTGGCCGGCCTTGGCCTGCTCGGCCTGGTCGCCGCCCTGCGCTCCCGAGGAATGACCGAGCACGGGATCGGGGCCCGTCCCGGCGTGCTGGCCAGGGTGCCCTGGGAGCTGGCGGTGCTCGCCCTGGCCGCCCTCGCCTACCGCCGCCTGGCCGGCCAGGGGCCGCCGGTGGCCACCGGCGCCGAGCCGCCCCGGATCGACCTGCTGCTGCTCGCCTTCCCGATGCTGTTCCTGGTCGGCGCCGTCGGCCTGGCCGTCCGGCTGCTCGGCCTGGTGGTGCGGCGGCTCGGCACCGCCGGGTCGAGCTGGCCCCACGCCGTCTACCTGGCCGCCCGGCGGGTCGCCCACGGCGCCCGGCTGGCCCTGCTGCTGGTGGCCGCCTCGGCCCTGTCGATCGGGGTGATGGTGTACGCGGCCACCCTCACCCTGTCGGTGCGGGCCACCCTCGACGCCAAGGCCAGGACCTTCGTCGGCAGCGACGTGTCGGTGGAGGGGTTCACCCGCGACGCCGCCATCCCGGCCGACCTCGACGCCACCGTCGTCCACCGCTACGAGGAGGTCCTGGTCAACGGCAGCCCGGTGATGATGCTGGCCATCGACCCGGCGACCTTCGCCCGGGCCGCGTTCTGGGACGGGTCGCTGGCCGACCGGCCCCTGGAGCGGATCGTGGCCGACCTCGCCCCCGGGCCGTCGGGCCAGGCGGTGCCGGCGGTGGTGGTCGGCCGCACCCTGCCCGACCGGTTCGCCTTCGACCTGTTCCTCGGCACCCAGGGCCGCAGCGTCCGCTTCCAGGCCGACGTGTCCGAGCGGGTCCGGGCCTTCCCCGGCATGCGGGCCAACCCGCTGGTGGTGATCGACCGCCGCGCCCTGACCGGGCTCGACCCGGCCAAGGAGACGCTGCTCTGGGCCCGGGGGGAGCGCGAGCAGGTGCTGGCCGCCCTGGACCGGGCCGACGTCCGGGTGGTCGGCGTGGTCACCGACGCCCGCGACGTGCTCGACGTGACCAGCTTCCTGGCCACCTCCTGGACCTTCGGGTTCCTCCAGGCCCTTGGGGCCCTCACCGGGCTGATCACCGCCGGCGGGCTGCTGCTGTACCTCGAGACCCGCCAGCGCAGCCGCCGGGCCGCCTACGCCCTCTCGCGCCGGATGGGGCTGTCGCGGGCCGCCCACCTGGGGTCGCTGCTGGCCGAGGTGGGCGGGACCCTGCTCGGCGGGTTCGCCATCGGGGTCGGGCTGTCGTTCCTGGCCGCCCGGCTGGTCTACCTGCGGCTGGACGCCCTGCCGACGGTGCCGCCGGTGCCGCTGCTGCGCACCCCGACCCTGGCCCTGGCCGGCACGGCCGCGGCCGTGCTGGCCGTCACCTGGCTGGCCGCCTGGATGGCCCAGCGGTCGGCCGACCGGACCAACCTGGCGGAGGTGGTGCGCCTGCCGAGTGACGTCGGCTGCGCCGGGGGGGTCAAGGAGTACGCCACCGTGACCGGGACGGTCCGGGCCCTCAAGGGGGTCGACGCCGCCTTCCCCGGCGGCCAGGTGACGGCGGTGGTGGGGCCGTCGGGCTCGGGCAAGTCGTCGCTGCTGCGCATCCTGGCCTGCGTCGACCGCCCGACCGCCGGGTCGGTCCGGGTCGGCGGGGTCGACGTGGCCGCCATCGGGTCCAGGGGGCGGCGCCGGGTCCGGCGGCGGCTGGTCGGCTACGTGTTCCAGCAGCCGGGCGACAACCTGCTGCCGTACCTGACCACCCGGGAGCAGCTGGAGCTGGCCGCCCAGCTTCGGGGCCGGCGGGACACCGAGGAGGTCGAGCGGCTGCTGGCCGCGCTCGGGCTGGAGCACCGGGCCGGGCACCAGCCCGAGCAGCTGTCCGGGGGCGAGCAGCAGCGGCTGGCCTTCGCGGCCGCCGTGATCGGCGGGCCGGCGCTGGTGGTCGCCGACGAGCCGACCGCCGAGCTGGACACCGAGGCCGGGGAGCGGCTGATGCGGGCCGTGCTGGGCCTGCGCGACCAGGGGACCAGCCTGGTCCTCTCCTCCCACGACCCGGTGGTGACCGGGGCCGTCGACCAGGTCGTGCGGCTCCACGACGGGGAGGTGAGCTGAGCTGGCCGAGCCGCTGCTGGAAGCACGAGGGCTGGACAAGGCCTACCGGCGGGGGGCCGAGCGGGTCCAGGCCCTGCGCGGGGTCGACCTCGCCCTCTACCCGGGGGAGCTGGTCGCCCTGGTCGGGCCGTCCGGGTCGGGCAAGAGCTCGCTGCTGGGCGTGCTCGCCGGATGGGAGCCGCCCGACGCCGGCGAGCTCACCTGGGCCGCGGCCCCGGCCGCCCGGGGCGGGCCAGGCTGGTCGGAGCTGGCCACCGTGCCCCAGGCCCTCGGGCTGCTCGACGACCTGACCGTGCGCGAGAACGTCGCCCTGCCGGTGCGGCTGCGGCTGGGGCCGCGGCGGGCCACCGAGGGCCGCACCGAGGAGCTGCTTGGCCTGTTCGGGCTGGCCGAGCTGGCCGACAGGTCGCCGTCGGAGACCTCGCTGGGCCAGCAGCAGCGGGCCGCGGTGGCCAGGGCCCTGGTCCTGACCCCCCAGCTGGTGCTGGCCGACGAGCCGTCGGCCCACCAGGACGCGGCCTGGGTCCACGACGTGTTCGCCGCCCTGCGCCAGGTCGTCCACGACCGCGGCGCCGCCTGCCTGGTCGCCACCCATGACCCCGACGCCCTCGCCTTCGCCGACCGGGTCCTGCGCCTGGCCGACGGCGAGCTCACGGAGCGAGCGCCATGAAGATCTGTCGATTTGTCGACCAGGGGACCGTGCGGGTCGGGTACCTCGACGGGGAGGTGGTCGTGCCGGTGGCCGACGGGGACGGGGCGGCGGGGCTGGAGGCGGTGCTGGACCTGGCCATGGCGGCCAACGCCGACCCGGGCCTGCGACCGGGACCGGTGGGGGAGCCGGTGGCGCTGGAGGGGGTGCGGCTGCTGGCCCCGGTGGCCGAGCCGCCGTCGATCCGGGACTTCTACGCCTTCGAGCAGCACGTGCGCACGGCCAGGTCCCGGCGGGGGCTGGAGATGCACCCGGACTGGTACGAGCTGCCGGTCTTCTACTTCACCAACCCGGCGGCGGTGCTCGGTCCCGGCGACCCGGTGGCCGCGCCGCCCCGCTCGGCCGAGCTCGACTACGAGCTGGAGGTGGCCTGCGTGCTCGGCCGGGGCGGGACCGACCTGGGCCTGGAGGACGCCGACGCGGCCATCGCCGGGTTCATGGTCATGAACGACTGGTCGGCCAGGGACGTCCAGCGGCGCGAGATGGCCCAGTCGCTGGGACCGGCCAAGGGCAAGGACTTCGCCACCTCGCTGGGGCCGACCCTGGTCACGGCGGCGGAGTTCGCCCCAGGAGGGCTGCGGGAGGTGCCGAGCGCGGTGATGACGGCGACGGTCAACGGGGTCGAGTGGTCGCGGGCCGACCTGGACGGGCTGTGGTGGAGCTTCGCCGAGATGCTGGTCTACGCCAGCGAATCGGCACCGGTGCGCCGTGGCGACGTGCTCGGGTCGGGCACCTGCGGGACCGGCTGCATCCTGGAGCTGTCGCTGGTCCACGGGGCCGACAAGTACCCCTACCTCCAGCCCGGCGACGAGGTCGAGCTGGAGGTGGCCGGGCTGGGCGTGCTCGCCAACCGGGTCGTCGCCGGCGACGCCCCGGCGTTCCGGCCCGACCCCGAGCGGATGCGCCCGAGGCTGGGCCAGTGACCGCCCCGCCGGAGGGGTCCGGCCGGAGGGGTCCGGGGAACCCCGAAGGGGTGCCCCGGTCGGACAGGCAGCTCTTCCAGGGGGGTGCCCCGGTGGATCGGGAGGGGGGGCGGGTCGAGCGGCTGCTGGCCGCGGCCGGGCGGATCCGGGCCAGCGCGGTGCTCCTGCCCGACGACGCCCTGACCGACCCCGACCCGGACTCGGGGGAGCGCTGGGACCGGGGCCAGGCCCTGGCCCACGTGGCCGAGATGCTGCCCTACTGGGCCCAGCAGGCCGAGCTGGTCGCGGCCGGCCGGCAGGCCGAGTTCGGCCGGGTCAAGTCCGACCCGGACCGGATCGCGGCCATCGAGCGCGACCGCCGCGAGGACCCGGCGCGGCTGCTGGCCCGGGTCGACGAGGGCGTCGCCGTGGTCCTGGCCCTGCTGGAGCGGCTCGACGACCGGGACCTGGCCGCCGTCGGCCACCACCAGACCCTCGGCGACCTGACCGTCGGCCAGATGATCGACCGGTTCCTGGTCGCCCACCTGGAGGAGCACGCCGACCAGCTGGACCCGCCTGCCCCCGCCTGACGTTGCGCGAGCAACCAGCGCAGGCGTACCAAGGACCTATGAGCGATCTTGTCTATGACGTGACCGAGGCCACCTTCCAGGCCGAGGTGCTGGAGAAGTCGAAGACCGTCCCGGTGCTGGTGGACTTCTGGGCCGACTGGTGCGGGCCCTGCCACGCCCTGGCCCCGGTGCTGGAGCGGGCGGTGGAGCGCCACGGCGGCGAGGTCGTCCTGGCCCGGGTCGACGTCGACCAGAACCAGCGCCTGGCCATGGCCTTCCAGGTCCAGGGCATCCCGGCGGTCAAGGCCTTCGCCGGTGGCCGCCTGGTCGACGAGTTCGTCGGCGCCCAGCCGGCCCAGGTGGTCGAGCGCTTCGTCGAGTCCCTGCTGCCGAGCGAGGCCGACCGGGCCGCCGCGGCCGCGGCCGAGCTCGACCCGGCCGAGGCCGCCGCCCGCTGGCGCGAGGTCCTGGAGCAGGACCCCGACAACCTGCCCGCCCGGGCCGGCCTGGCCGACCTGGCCCTGCGCGAGGGCCGCCCGGCCGAGGCGATCGAGCTCCTGCGCCCGATCGAGCACGACCCCGAGGTGGCCGTCCTGCTGGCCAGCGCCCGCCTGGCCGCCGAGGCCGCCGACCCGGCCTCCCGCTTCGCCCCCGCCGCCGCCCAGGCCGCCGACGGCCAGGCCGACCCGGCCCTGGCCACGCTCCTGGCCGCCGTCCGCGAAGGCCCCGGCGAGACCCGCGACCAGGCCAGGGCCCTGATGCTGGACGTGTTCCGGCTGCTGGGCGACGACCACCCCCTGACCATCCGCTACCGCCGCGACCTGACCAGGGCGCTGTTCTAGCTCCTAGGCCCTGGACCCGCGCCGGACCTCGCGCTCGCGGCGGCGGCTGCTGGCCCAGTGCCACAGCCGGTCGAACGCGGCGAACTCCTCGGAGGTGCGCCGCAGCCGGTAGTAGCCGGTGGGGGACATGCGCGTCAGCAGCCGGGAGCGGCGGTGCTGGAGCAGCGCCGCGAACTGGGACGCGCCCCGGTCGATGTAGCGGGGCAGGTGCTCGAACCAGCCGGCGCTGTTACGGGCCTCGCGCTGAAGGAGCAGCAGCGCCACCTTGCGGTCCCGCTCGTAGGCGGCCAGGGCCGTGCCGAGGTCGTCGCCGGCGCCCAGCGCGGCCGCCAGCCCGATGGCGTCCTCGATGGCCAGCTTGGTGCCCGACCCGATGGTGAAGTGGGTGGTGTGGGCGGCGTCGCCGGCCAGCACCAGGTTGCCGGAGCGCCAGCGCTCGTTGGTCACCGTCCGGAAGCTGAGCCACGGCGCCCGCTCCCGGTCCGGTCCCTGGGCGACCAGCCGGTGCCCGTCCAGCTGGGGGGCGAACAGCTCCTCCAGGCGGGCGATGCTGGCCTCCAGCCCGAGCTGCCCGAACCCCAGCCCGGCCCAGGTCTCGGGCGAGCACTCGACGATGAAGGTGCTGGCGGTGGCGTCGAAGCCGTAGGCGTGGCACCAGATCCAGCCGGCCGGGGTCCGCACGAAGGCGAAGGTGAAGGCGTCGAACACCTTGGTCGTGCCCAGCCACATGTAGCGGTTGCGGCCGGTGTCGATCCGGGTCCCGAAGCTGCCGGGGTGGGCCCGCCGCAGCCGGCTGTTGACGCCGTCGGCCGCCACCACCAGGTCGTGGTCCTCGAGCTGGGCCGGGTCCTCGACCTCGGCCTCGAACCGCACCTCGACGCCCAGCTCCAGCGCCCGGCTGGTGAGGATGTCGAGCAGCCGCTGGCGGCGCATGCTGAAGCCGTACCCGTCCAGGCCGGCCTCCGGCTGGCCGTCGACCAGGATGCGCTGGCCGGTCCAGCGGAAGGCCTCGCCGGCGATGGTGGCGGCGGTCGGGGGGTCGTTGGCGGCCAGGCCCTCCAGCAGGTCGTCCCAGAACACCACCCCCCAGCCGTAGGTGACGCCGGCCGGGTTGCGCTCGAGCACGGTGATCTCGTGGCCGGGGTCGCGCCCCTTCAGCAGGATGGCCAGGTACAGCCCGGCCGGGCCGCCGCCGACACAGGCGAGACATAGCGCGACTCGCCGGCGGCCGCCCAGTCCAGGACCTGGTCGGTGGCGTGCCGGTAGCTGGTCGCGTCCACCCGCGTCTGGAGGATGCGGCGCGACTGGAGCGGCTCGGGCTCGAGCAGGCGGTCGACCATGCTCAGAAGGCGCCCTTGCCGCCGGCGACCGCCCCGAAGGTCTTGAGCAGGATGTAGAGGTCGAGGCCGAGCGACCAGTTTTCGATGTAGAAGCGGTCCAGCCCGACCGCCGCCTCGGGGCTGAGCGAGCTGCGGCCGTTGATCTGCCACCAGCCGGTGACCCCGGCCGGCACCTCGTGGCGCTCGCCCAGCAGCTCGATGTTGGCCGCGACCTGGTCGGCGGGCAGGGGCCGGGGGCCGACCATGCTCATGTGCCCGACCAGCACGTCCCACAGTTGTGGCAGCTCGTCCAGGCTGGTCCGGCGGATGAACCGCCCCACCCGGGTCAGGCGCGGGTCCGAGGTCATCTTGAAGAACGGGGCGCTGGTGTCGACGGCCCGGTCGGCGCCGGTGCGCATGGTCCGGAACTTGTGCATCTGGAAGATCTTGCCGTCCTTGGTCACCCGCTGCTGGCGGAAGAACACCGGGCCGGGCGAGGACAGGCGGACGGCCAGGGCGATGACGGCCAGCAGGGGCGCGGTCAGGATCAGGCCGAGCGAGGCCGCCACCAGGTCGAAGCCGCGCTTGAGCAGGATCTGGCGGCCGTTGAGGCGCACCGGCCGCAGCGAGATGGCGATCGTCGGCCCCACCGTCTGGAAGCACAGCCGCGAGGTCAGCATCCGCGGCAGGTTGGCCGACACGCGGACCTCGACGCCTTCCTTGCGGGCCGCCTGGGCGACCCAGGAGATGTCCTCGAAGGTGAGCGCCGAGGAGGCGACGAACAGGCAGTCGGCGGCGTGGTTGCGGATCAGGGTCTGGAGCTGCTCGAGGTCACCGAGCAGGGGCAGGGTGTTGGCCCAGATGACCGGGTCGGACCCGCGCACGTACCCGAGGGGCACGAAGCCGGAGCCGGGGTTGTCGAGGACGTGGGCCAGGCGCCCGGCCTCGGCGCTGGTCCCGACGATCAGGGTCCGGAACGACAGCCGCCCCCGGTGCTTCAGACGGAGCTGGTGGTGCCGCCAGGCCCGGCGCGAGACCAGCTCCAGCACCAACGCAAGCACCCAGGTGGCGCCCATCCAGAGCCGCGAGAACGAGGAATGGGACCAGTAGCTGGCCACCACCAGGAGCACAATGCCGACACTGGACGCGCCGAAGATCCGGCGGAATTCTTCGGGCGGCGAGAGATGCTGGGGCGCGTACAGGCCGAATGCCTGGAACGCCGCCAGCCACAGCAGCGGCGCGAAGAGGACAGTGAGCGATTCCCCGATCGGCATCGCCCGGTTGTCGTACCGCAGGTAGTAGCCCACCAGCAGGGCGATGACCAGGCAGGCGGCGTCGGTCGCCATCAGGCCGCGGCTGATCTGGCGGTAGCCGCGCAGGGCGTTGCCCGCGGGGATCGGCGGTGCGGTTGCGGCCGGATCGTCCAGCCGGATTTCCCTTGGACGTTGCGCCTGCTTCCGCGGACCATGTGGCCACCCCCCCCGGATGGTGCCGACATCGACCAGCAATTCAGGCTCTTCGCGTATGGTACGAATACGAGCGAATTGCTCGTCGAAAACCGTACAGGCACCGTCCCGGTGGGGCATGCGCAGAACTTCGTAGATGATCTGGTGCCTGGTGGCTAGATCACGTTTGCCGTCCGTCCACCTCGCGGACCGGTCAAACCGCTTTGCCCAGGTCGCCCGGCCTGAGTACGCTGCCCCTCGAACCCGTCGGGAGCCAGAAGGAGGCGGAACCCATCGTGGCCAAGGAGGCCGTGCTCACCCCCCAGGGGGAGGACTTTCCCCAGTGGTACCAGGACGTCGTCGCTCGGGCCGAGCTGGCCGAGACCGGCCCGGCCCGGGGGAGCATGGTCATCCGGCCGTGGGCGTACGCCATCTGGGAGCTCATGCAGGCCGACATGGACCGGCGGATCAAGGCCACCGGGGTCCAGAACGCCTACTTCCCGCTGTTCATCCCCATGAGCTTCCTGGAGAAGGAGAAGGACCACGTCGAGGGGTTCTCGCCCGAGCTGGCCGTGGTCACCCACGGCGGCGGCGAGCCGCTGGCCGAGCCGCTGGTCGTCCGGCCGACCTCCGAGACGGTCATCAACCACCTGTTCGCCAAGTGGATCCAGTCCCACCGCGACCTGCCGCTGCTGATCAACCAGTGGGCCAACGTGGTCCGCTGGGAGCTGCGGCCGCGGCTGTTCCTGCGCACCACCGAGTTCCTCTGGCAGGAGGGCCACACCGCCCACGCCACCTATGAGGACGCCCAGGCCGAGACCATGCTCGCCCTCGAGGTGTACCGGGCGTTCATGGAGGAGACCCTGGCCATGGCCGTGGTCACGGGGGAGAAGTCGGCCGCCGAGCGGTTCGCCGGGGCCGACCGCACCTACACCTGCGAGGGCCTGATGCGCGACGGCAAGGCCCTGCAGATGGGGACCAGCCACAACCTCGGCCACAACTTCGCCCGGGCCTTCGACATCCAGTACCTGTCGTCGGAGGGCAAGCGCGAGTACGTGGCCACCACCTCCTGGGGCAGCTCGACCCGGATGCTGGGCGGGGTGATCATGACCCACGGCGACGACCACGGCCTGCGCCTGCCCCCGGCCATCGCCCCCCACCAGGTGGTGCTCCTCCCCCTGGCCGAGGGCGAGGTCGAGCGCACCGTGGACAAGCTGGCCGAGCAGCTCCGGGGCGAGGGGGTCCGGGCCCACGTCGACCGCCGCTTCCACCTGTCGTTCGGCCGCCGGTCGGTCGACTGGGAGCTGAAGGGCGTGCCCGTCCGGGTCGAGCTGGGCGCCCGCGAGCTGGCCGCCGGCCAGGCCACCCTGGTCCGCCGGGACCGCCGGGCCAAGTCCCCGGTGCCGATCGACGGGGTCGCCAGGGCGGCCCGCGACCTGCTGGACGAGCTCCAGCGCAGCCTCCACGCCGAGTCGCTGGCCGACCGCGAGGCCCACACCTACCCGGTCGACGACCTGGACGGCTTCCGCGAGCGGGTCGGCGGCGGCGGGTTCTTCCGGCTGGCCTGGTGCGGCTCCCCGGCCTGCGAGGAGGCCCTGGGCGACGGCACCGGGGCGACCATCCGGGTGATCCTGGAGGGGCCGCCGCCGGACGCGCCCTGCCTGGTCGACGGCGCCCCGGCCACCCACACCGTCCTCGTGGCCAGGGCCTACTGATGCAGGCGCCGATCGCCGAGCAGCGCGCCCTGCTCCAGCTGCAGGCCCACGACTCGGCGATCGACCGCCTCGAGCACCGGCGCGCCTCCCTGCCCGAGGACGCCCGGCTGGCCGAGCTGGGCGACGCCCTGGCCGCCGTCGACCAGCTCACCGCCGAGCGCGACGGCACCCTGGCCACCGTCCAGCGCAACCAGGCCCGCCTGGAGCACGAGGTCGACCAGGTCACCTCCAAGGCCCGCAGCGAGGAGGCGCGGGCCGCCTCCGGCAAGGTGACCAGCCCCAAGGAGCTGACCGCCATCCAGGACGAGGTGGCCAGCCTCAAGCGGCGCCAGGGCACGCTCGAGGACGAGCTGCTGGAGCTGATGGAGCAGCGCGAGACCCTCGAGGGCGAGCTGGCCGAGCTGGCCACCCGGCGCGAGGGCTTCCTGGCCGAGCAGGCCGTGGTCACCAAGGCCCGCGACGCCGCCCTGGCCGAGATCGACCACGAGCTGGACGGCGAGCGCAGCGCCCGCGAGGGGGTCGCCCCCGGGATCGGCGAGCAGCTGCGTGCCCTCTACGACCAGATCCGGTCCAGGCAGGGCGGGGTCGGCGCGGCCGCCCTGGTCGGCAACACCTGCCAGGGCTGCCGGGTGTCGATCTCCCCGGTCGAGCTGGCCGCCCTCCGCAAGCTCCCGCCCGAGGAGGTCAAGCGCTGCGAGAACTGCCGCCGGATCCTGGTGGTCGGGTGACCCCGACCGATGTGGTCATCTGGGCCGACGGGGGCGCTCGGGGCAACCCCGGCCCGGCCGGCTACGGGGCGGTGGTGGCCACCACCGACGGCCAGGTGCTGGCCGAGGAGGCCGAGGGCATCGGCTGGGCGACCAACAACGTGGCCGAGTACCGGGGCGTGATCGCCGGGCTGCGCCGGGCCAAGGAGCTGGGCGCCCGCCGCGTCCGCGTCCGGGCCGACTCGCTGCTGGTGGTGAACCAGCAGAAGGGCCTCTGGAAGGTCAAGAACGCCGCCCTCCGCCCCCTGTCGGAAGAGGCCGGCCGCCTGGCCCGCGGCTTCGAGCGGGTCACCTGGGAGCACGTCCCCCGCGAGCGCAACCGCCACGCCGACGCCCTCGCCAACCGGGCCATGGACGCCCAGGGCCGGGTCCGCCGCCCCCGCCCGGGCGCGCCCGACCCGGAGCAGCTGCGCCTGCCCTAGGGCCCGGCCACCGCCTCCAGGGCGGTCCGCAGGTCGGGGACGGCGGCGGCCGCCGCCCGGAGGTCCTCGCCCTCGGCGGCCTTGCCGAGGGCGGTCAGCCCGGCCCTCACCCGCTCGGCGGCGGCCCCGGCGGCGGTGTGGCCGGCACGGTCCCAGATGACCTGGAGGGTGGCCACGTCGCCGGCGACGGCGCCGCGGTCCCTGGCCGCGGCGTCGACCTGGAGCTGGCGCGCCCACAGGTCGAGGCGCTCCAGGTCGACCGCGGCCGGCTCCCGGTGGCGCAGCTGAAGGTCGAGGGCGGCCTGCTCGACCCGCAACGCCGCCTGGCGGGCACGGGCTGGGTGGCGGTCGCCGACCGCCTTGGTGAGCGCGTCCAGGGCCGCCGTCATCTGCTCGGCCAGCAGCTCGGGGACGTCACTGCCGCCGGCCTGCCCCCAGGCCGCGGTCATGGCCTTGGCGCTGGTGACGGCGGCGGCCCACCGGCCCGACCCGGCGGCGTCGAAGCTGGCCCGGGCGCCGTCGGCCAGGGCCTCCAGCTCGGCCGGCGGGGCGCCGCCGACGGCGTCCACCGGGACGGCCAGGGCGACCGCCTCCAGGTCGCCGCCGCCACCGGCTGAGAACTCGCCGTAGCCGGGGGCGAAGGTCTTCTCCTCGGTGGCCCCGTCCATGTGCAGCTCCTCGACGACCAGGGCGCCGTCGACCATTCCCTTGGGGCCGGGCACCCGCTGCCCGGCGGCCTTCACCGTCACCTCCTCGAAGACCAGCTCGGGGATGTTCTCGGGCCGGTACACCTGCCCGGGGCTGGGCTTAGCGGGCATGATCATGCCCGGCGGGCCGTCCTTGCCGGCCAGCCAGGTGCCATGGGTGTCGGCGACCACCCCGTCCTCGTAGTTGAAGACGTCCTCGCCGAAGTACCACACCGACCCGTCGTCGGCCTGGGCGTACCAGTCCAGCGCGACCTCCAGGATGCGTCCGCCGCTGTAGGCGACGTACTGGTGGATCCGGTTCGGCACCTGGCGCCCGTCCACGCTGATGGCCTTGGTCCCGGGCAGCAGGGTGACCTCGGCCCGGAACGGCTCCCCGTCGACCGTGCCCAGCTGGAGCGACTGGGTGACCTGGGCGACCGGGAGCAAGGGGTTGGTGATCTCGGTCGGCCGGGAGAAGGCGGGTGTGGCCAGGTCGACCCGCTTGCTCTGGGGGGCCAGGGGCAGGCAGCCGCTGCCGTTCTCCTTCTTGACGCAGGCCGCCTCGGCG
>OBLS010000283.1_pt1 | contig 17233 bp, 23 predicted proteins | sample 1519901 | NCBI WGS metagenome assembly OBLS01 (sample SAMEA3113585, study PRJEB22503) | soil metagenome | reverse complement strand
CCAGGTCCGCGCGGCGGAGGGGGAGGCGCAGCGCCTGGCGACCGACGTCTTCCCCGATCTGTCCGTTCAGGTGCTGCACGGCAAGCTGCGCCCCGCCGAGAAGGAGCGGGTCATGGACGGGTTCCGCTCGGGACGCACGCACCTGCTGATCTCGACGACGGTGATCGAGGTCGGCGTGGACGTCCCGAACGCGTCCGTGATGCTGGTCGAGAACGCCGAGCGCTTCGGCCTCGCGCAGCTGCACCAGCTCCGCGGACGGATCGGACGGGGCACGCACCCGTCGACCTGCGTCCTGTTCGACGAGTCCGAGGAGGGCAACCTCGAGGCGCGCGCGCGGCTCGAGGCCATGGTCCGCACGACGGACGGGTTCGAGCTGGCCGACGAGGACCTGCGCCTGCGTGGGGAGGGAACGCTGTTCGACGTCAAGCAGTCGGGCCTGCCGGATCTCAAGCTCGCGCGTCTGGCCGACGACCTCGACCTCGTCAAGCGGGCCCGCGCCCGCGCCTTCGCGGCGATCGATCGCGATCCCGACCTCGGGGGGGAGCCGGGTCTGCTGGCGGAACTCCGGTCGAGGTTCGAGGGGTCGATCGACTGGCTGTTCCACTCGTGAGGGTGATCGCGGGCACGGCCAAGGGCGTTCGGCTGGGTCCGGTCCCGCGCGGCGTCCGCCCTGTCTCGGACAGGGCGCGCGAGGGCCTGTTCTCCAGCCTCGGGGCGGAGGTGCCGGGGACGCGCGTCCTGGACCTGTACGCGGGGACCGGTGCCATGGCGATCGAGGCGCTCTCGCGGGGCGCCGAGCACGCGACGCTCGTCGAGCGGGACCGGGCCGCGCTCGGCGCGATCCGCGACAACCTCGCCCGGGCGCGGCTCGGGGCGGCCGCGGAGATCGTCCCTGCGGACGTGCTCCAGTTTGTCACCAGAAATGCCAATCCTCTCGCAGCGTTCGACCTGGTGTTCGTCGATCCCCCCTACGCGATGGACCAGGACGAGCTCGACGGGCTGGTGGCGGCGATCGGCTCCGCCGGGCTCTCCGGACCCGCCTGGCGCGTGGTCCTGACGCGCCCGAAACGGTCTTCCACGCCTGTCATTCCGCTACACTGGCTCGTCGCGAGGCGACTGTCCTACGGCGACACCCTCGTCTTCATATTCCGGGAGGTTTAGATGGGCCTGACCGCCCTGTGTCCGGGGACGTTCGACCCCGTGACGAACGGTCACCTCGACATCATCGAACGTGCTGCTCAGCGCTTCGACGCGCTGATCGTCGGCGTGCTCGACAATCCCTCCAAGCAACCGCTGTTCACCGCAGAGGAGCGCGTCACCCTGCTCAAGGAGGTCACGCAGGGCCTCAACAACGTGGAGGTCGAGGCGTTCTCCGGATTGCTCGTGGAATACGCAACCCAGCGCGGCGCGGACGTCGTCGTCAAGGGCCTCCGCGCGGTGACCGACTTCGAGTACGAGATCCAGATGGCGCAGATGAACCACTCGCTCGCCGGCGTGGAGACGCTGTTCATGACCACGGCGCCGCAATGGTCGTTCCTGTCGTCCTCCCTGGTGAAGGAGGTCGCGAAGCTGGGCGGAGACGTGGGCGGTCTGGTTCCTCCCGTCGTCGCCGAGCGCCTCAGGGAGAGGTTCGCCTAAGGATGGATCTTTCCGCCCGTATTCAGCAGCTCGAGGAGCTCGTGCGCGACGCGAAGTCGATGCCGCTGTCGTCGTCCGCACTGTTGAACCGCGACGAGGTACTCGAGCTCATCACGCAGATGAAGGACTCGCTCCCGGACGAGATCAAGCAGGCACGGTGGATCGTGAAGGACCGCGAGGAGCTCCTGGCGAAAGCTCGCCGCGACACCGAGGCGATGGTCGAAGCCGCGCGCGACGAGCAGCTGCGAATGGCGTCGCACGAGGCGGTTGTGCAGCGTGCGCAGGAGGAGGCGCAGCGCATCGTGCAGGAAGCGAGCGAGGACGGTCGCCGGCTCCGTCTGGAGTCGGAGGACTACGTCGACGCGAAGCTCGCGCAGCTCGAGGGCGCGCTGCAGCGCATCCTCGAGGACGTGATCGAGACCAACCAGTCGATCAGCCGGACGATCGACCAGGTCCAGGCGGGGCGCGAGAAGCTCCGCGGCTCTGTCCCCACGACGAACGTCCAGATCGGTCCCGACGTCCAGATGCCGATGCTCGAGGACGAGGGCGCATGATGCGCCCCATCGACGTGCGCGACCTGCTCGAACACCCCGGCGCCTCGAAGACCGTTCGCGTCGAGGAGGGCGTTCCCGGTCTGCACACCGAGCTTGCCGACGTCCGCGAGGACGAACCCATCGAGGGCGATCTCACGCTCGAGAGCGTCCTCGACGGGATCTTCGTTCACGGAAGCATCTCCGGGCGGTTCACGATGCGCTGCGCCAGGTGTCTGAAGGAGTTCGAACGCGACTTCGATCTCGCGGTCGAGGAGATGTTCGCGCGCCAGCCTGGACCCGAGGACGACTACGCGATCGACCCGGACCTGAGCCTCGACCCCGAGCCCATGGTTCGAGACGCGGTCGTGCTGGAGATGCCGTTCTCGCCGCTGTGCAAGCCGGACTGCCTCGGGCTGTGCCCTGTATGCGGCGGAGACCGCAACCTCGGAGAGTGCCCGGGCCACGACACCACGGATCCGCGGTGGTCCGCGCTCGCCGGACTCCTCATCGACGCACCGGAGGTTCCGACCGACGAGGACGCAGGCCCATCACGACGCCACGCCGAAAGCTGACCACGCGACCAACAGGAAAGGACACGATCGATGCCGGTTCCGAAGCGACGCCAGTCCCACACGAGGAGCGCCAAGCGAAAGGCCAACTGGAAGGCGCAACCGCCGACCTACTCGGAGTGCCCGCAGTGCCACCAGCCGAAGCTTCCGCACCGCGTCTGCTCGAACTGCGGCTACTACGCAGGGCGTCAGGCGGTGGAGGTCGAGTGACGGCGTGACACCCGCTGGTGATTCCCAGGCCTCGAAGAGCGAAGCGCGGGGCCGAACGAAGAGGGCCTCGCGCGCCGGAGTGGCGAACGGGCACAACGATCAGGCGCTCGACCGGTTGCTCGGCGTTCGGTTCAGGGACGCCGCGCTCCGCGAGATGGCACTCACGCACCGTTCATACGCGTTCGAGAACGACACGCACGCGCACAACGAACGTCTGGAGTTCCTGGGTGACGCCGTCCTCGGCATCGTCGTCACCGACATGGCGTTCCGTGAGTTCCCCGAGATGACAGAGGGTGAGCTGGCGAAGCTGCGTGCGGCGATCGTGAACATGGGCGCGCTGGCCGACGTCGCACGCGATCTCGGGATCGGGCGTTACGTGCACCTCGGGAAGGGCGAAGAGGGCAGCGGAGGGCGCGACAAGAGCAGCATCCTCGCCGATGCGCTCGAGGCGCTCCTCGGCGCCGTCTACCTGGACCAAGGGCTCGACGCGGCACGCAAGCTGATCGTGCGGGTGTTCAGGCCGCGGATGATCGCGTACGTGCGCGGCGAGGGCGGCCGCGACTACAAGACGATCCTTCAGGAGCTGGCGTCGGCGGATCTGCACTCGCTGCCCGAGTACCGCATCAGCGAGCGAGGCCCAGATCACGAGAAGGAGTTCACGGCGACTGTGTTCCTCGGGGGGCGGGAGCTCGGGAGCGGCATGGGCCGCTCGAAGAAGGAGGCCGAGCAGGAGGCTGCGCACCAGGCGTACGTCCGACTGACCGAGCAGGACGGCGCACGCCGCACCCGGGATCTGGACTCGCACGCCGGCGCGACGACGAGGACTGACGCCCAGCCGGCGGCGGCACGGAAGAAGGCGAGGTAAGTGGAACTCCCCGAGGTCGAGGTCATGCGGCGCGACCTGGAAAAGGACGTCGTCGGACGCAAGGTGGCGACGGCAGACGTCCGAGCGTCGAGGAATGCGATGCGCGTGATCCGACGTCACGGCAAGCGCAAGGAGTTCACCGACCGGCTCGTGGGCCGGAAGTTCACCAAGGCCGAGCGCCGCGGCAAGTACGTCCTGCTTCACATGGACGACGGCGACGTGCTCGTCGTGCACTTCGGGATGTCCGGACAGTTCGTGCGCGGCACCAAGCGCGTGCCCCTCCCGCAGCACACACACGTCGTGATCACGTTCGTCCAAGGCGGCGACCTACGTTTCGTCGACCCGCGCACGTTCGGCGAGATGTTCGTGACGGCCGCGGACGAGCTGGGCAAGGTGAGGGAGCTGCAGCACATTGCGATCGACCCGCTCGATCACGTCTTCACGTGGAACGCGTTCGGCGGCGCGCTCACGCAGCGCGCGACGAAGATGAAGCAACTCCTCATGGACCAGAAGTTCGTGAGCGGTCTGGGGAACATCTACTCGGACGAAGTGTTGTTCGGCGCAGGTCTGCGATACGACCGGCTCTCCGATTCGCTGTCCTCGCAGGAGGTCCGGCGCCTGTACCGCGCGATGCAGGAGGTGCTGCAGGAGGCGATCCGATTCCGCGGCACGACGCTCGACGACGACGCGTACATGGATCTGTTCGGCAAGCCGGGGGAGTTCCAGAACGAGCTGAAGGTGTACGGACGCGCCGGGCTCCCGTGCCGCCGGTGTCGAACGCCGATCCAGGCCGTCAAGATCTCGGGGCGGAACGCGTTCTTCTGCCCGCAGTGCCAGAGCTGACCTAGTCCAGCGCCGCTCCGGCTGCGCGCATCCGCTCGATGGCCCGGTCACCGTCACCGAGTTGGAGGTCGACCGCCCGGATGCCCTCGAGGAGAACCGTCGCGGTGTGCCCGAGCTTGATCGCATCGAGCGTCGTCTCGGCAACGCAGTAGTCCGTGGCGAGACCCGCGATCACGAGCGTATCTGCGTTCCGGGCGCGGAGGATCGATTCGAGCCGCGTCGGGGTCACGTCGTCGCTCTGGGGATCGCGAACGCTGAATCCCGAGTAACCGTCACCGCCGTCCTCACCCTTGCGAACGATCGTCGCGCTCTCGGCGACGCGGAGCCCCGGGTGGAACTGCGCTCCCCACGTATCTCGAACGCAGTGGACGGGCCAGATTCCACCGTCCTTCCGGAAGTGCGGTGTGACCGGGGGATGCCAGTCCTGCGTGTACACGACCGACGCGCCGCCATCGAAGGCGCGCTCGATCTCACGGTTCACGAACGGAACGACCTCCTCGCCGCGTCGCACGTACAGGCTGCCCCTCGGGTCGGCGAAATCGTTCTGCACGTCGACGACGATCAGGGCCGTCCGAGGGTCGTACTGGACCACGAACCTAGTATGCCGACGTGAAACGAACCCGTGTGGTCGTGTCGGGTCGCGTTCAGGGCGTGTTCTTCCGAGCTACGTGCGCGCGTCTCGCTCGCGAGGCCGGCGTCGGCGGCTACGTGCGGAACCGTTCGGACGGTGGCGTCGAGGCCGCATTCGAAGGAACGAACGACGCCGTGGACCGGATGGTCGACTGGTGCCGGAATGGACCGGAGGTCGCTCGTATCGACGACGTCGAGGTGGTCGCCGAGGACCCCGTCGGGGACGCCTCGTTCCGCGTAGTGCACTGACTCTGTCGGCCAGAAGTTCGGGCTCGGAAATGCGAGGTCGAGCGGAAAGCCGCTGCTAGCATCGCCTTTCGATGTTCCTCCGATCCCTGCAGGTCCGAGGCTTCAAGTCGTTCGCCGACAAGACCACTCTGGAGTTGGCGCCGGGCGTCTCGGTGATCATCGGCCCCAACGGGTCGGGTAAGTCCAACCTCGTCGACGCGATCAGCTGGGTGCTTGGAGAGCAGGGGCCTCGAGCGCTTCGCGGCGGGCAGATGGCCGACGTGATCTTCGCCGGAAGTCCACAGCGTCCTGCGCTGGGTATGGCCGAGGTGAAGCTCGTGATCGACAACTCCGCCGGGCTGATCCCTGTACCGATGACCGAGATCGAGATCGCTCGCTCGATCTTCCGCTCGGGCGACAGCGAGTACCGCATCGGCGGTCAGGTCGTCAGGTTGCTCGACGTGCAGGAGCTGCTCTCCGAGAGCGGCATCGGTCGCGGTCTGCACACCGTCGTCGGGCAAGGTCAGCTCGAGGACGTGCTGTCGGCACGCCCCGAGGACCGACGCCGCTACGTCGAGGAAGCAGCCGGTGTGGCGAAGCATCGCAAGCGCAAGGAGCGCGCCGAGCGCAAGCTCAGCGGACTCGATCAGGACCTGCTGCGGCTGCGAGACGTCCAGGCCGAGCTCCGGCGCCAACTGAAGCCGCTCAAGCAACAGGCCGAGGTGGCGCGGCGCCACGAGGAGCTCACCGCGGAGGCCGACGCGCTCGCGGTACAGCTCGCCGCCGCGCGCCTGCGCGAGCTTTTGAACGAGCGCGAGAGCCGGAGCGGCGGATGGCAGGAGGGGATGGCGCGACGTACGGCGGCGCGCGAGCGGCTCGACTCGCTGGATGCGCGCGTCGCCGCAGCGGCGGACGACCGCGCTCGCGCGGTGTGGGCGCTCCAGGAATCCGAGGGACGCCTTCGCGACGCGCAGGCGGCGAAGTCCGCAGCCGAGCTCGAGCTGAGGCGCGCGGTAGAGCTCGAGTCAGAGGCTCGTGAGACACTTGCGGCGCAAGGTACTCGGGGAGCACGACTCTCTTCACTCGAGAACGAACTGCTCGGGCTTCAACGCCGATCGGCCGACCTGGCCGATGAGATGGCGACGCGCGAACGCGAGCTCGACGACGCCGAACACGCGTTCCTCTCCGCGGCCGAGATGAGACTGCACGTCGAAGAGGAGCGGCGCCGCGCCTTCGAGGAGGCGGCGGCGCGCCGCGCCGAGATGCAGACGCTCAGACGTTCGCTCGCGTCGTACGAGCGCGAACGGGCGCGGCTCGAGGAGGGGATTGCGAACGTTCGGGAGCGTCGGACGGTCGCCGAACGCGAACGCGAGAGCCTGGCCGACGACGTCGAGCGCCTCGACGCCGAGACGGCGCCGCTGTCGGAACGGCGCGCCGAGCTCGAACGCGAACGCCACACAGTGGCGGCGACGGTGGACACGCTCGAACAGGCGCTCCGGCGCCATGAGTATCGGCGCGATGTGCTCGGGGCGCGGCTCGAGGACCTTGAACAGACACCGGGTCGGCGCTTCATGACCGGTCACAAGGAGCGCGCGCTCGGCCTGCTCGGCGAGCTCGTCCGCGCGGAGAAGGGATGGGAACGAGCCCTGCGCGCCGGACTCGGGACGCTGTCGGACGCGGTCGTCTATGCGGACGAGGAGCTCGCGATCGGGGACGCGGCGGACGGAGACGGCGCGACGCTCACCATCGCGGGAGGGGGTCCGACGGCGTCCGTCCTGCCGGGAGAGCGCACCTTGCTGAGCGTCGTCGACGCGGACCCGTCGGTACGCGGTCTGGTCACGACCGTGCTGGCGGACATCTACCTTGCCGAGACGCTCGAGGAAGCGACCGAGAAGCATCGGAGGCATCCCAAGGCGTCGTTCGTCACGCCGAAGGGCGTCCTGCTCGGACCCGCGGTGATCCGGACGGCTGCGGTCGCGGACTCACGCGCAGCGGAGATCCGGCGGGAGCTGAACGTCGTCGAACACGACCTGGCGCGAGCGACGTCGTCGGCGAGGCCGCGACGCGAACGGCTCGACGCCATCGCCGCCGAGATCGACGAGCTGACCGAGCAGATCGAGCGCTCGGACGCGATGATCACGCGAGCCGCGGATCGCATCGCGCGGGGCGACGCAGAGATCGCGTCGATCGCGAAGGAGGACGAGCTCCTCTCGCAACGGCTCGCCGGCCTGGACGACGCTGCAGCGGCGTGGCGCGACGCACTCGCCGCGGCGGAGCCGATGACACACGAGGTTCCGGAGCTGCCGCAGGCGCCCGAGCCGCCGGTGCAAGCGCGAGTCGCCGTCGAGACGCTTCGACGCGATCGCGCCGGGGTCGAGGAACGGCTGGCGTCGGCGCGCGGCGAGCGCGACGCGCTCGCCGCGCAGGACGAGGACAGCTTCCGGACGACGCTCCAAGCCGCCCGGAACCAGCGCGCCGACGCCGAGGCGCGACTCGCGAGCGCCGAGACGGCGCTCGAGGCCGCGGCCTCTGCCCGCATCGCCGCCGCAGAAGCGGACCGTGCCGCCACGGAGGAGGAGGCCGAGTCGAATCGCCTGTGGCGCGACGCGTCGACGGACCTCGACCGTCTTCGCGAGGACTATCAGGAAGAAGATCGGCTGCGTGGCGACCTCGAACGCCGCATCCGGGACGCAGAGCGCCTCTTGCGCGAGGGACACCAGCGCGAGCCGAACGACGCGGTCGCCGAGCTCACCGAGCAAGCCACAGTGTCCACGCTCGAGCGGCGAGCGGAGCTCGTCCAGCGGCGCCTCGGACTGCTCGGCCGCGTCAACCTGCTCGCGGGCGGCGAGTTCGAGGCGATGCAGGAGCGGTACGACTTCATGCAGCGCGAGCTCGACGACGTTCGAAAGGCACGGAGAGATCTGCTCGAGGTGATCCAGCGTGTCGAGACGGAGATCGCGACGACGTTCGAGGCGGCGTACCGCGATGTGGCGGCGGAGTTCGAACGGCTGATCGCGGAGCTGTTCCCGGGCGGCGAGGGACGACTCATTGCGACCGAGCCGGGCGACCTGCTGAACACGGGCATCGAGATCGAGGCGCGTCCCGGGCGCAAGCGCGTCAAGCGCATCAGTCTGCTGTCGGGCGGCGAGCGCGCGCTGACGGCGCTCGCGTTCCTGTTCGCGATCTTCAAGGCCCGGCCGAGCCCGTTCTACCTGATGGACGAGGTCGAACCCGCGCTCGACGACATCAACCTGCACCGATTCATCAAGCTGGTCGAGGGCTTCGCCGCCGAGTCGCAGGTCATCATCGTGACGCACCAGAAACGGACGATGGAGGTCGCCGGGATCATGTACGGCATCTCGATGTCGAAGGACGGCACGTCGCGCGTCCTCGCGCAGCGGCTTGATCAGCTCACGAACGGGAGCGAGACGGCGCCAACACCCCAGGTCGCCGGCGTACCCCAGTCGACACCCGTCGGCTAGCCTGCCCGCTCGTGGAGCTCTGGTGGATCCCCGTCGTCGTCGTGGCGATCTTCCTCGCGGCTCTGGCCGTCCTGCGCCTCTCGCGGCGGCGCGGCGCTACGACCGAGACCGTGGTGCCGCGCACCAGGCCGGTTCCCGCCGGAGCCCCGCCCCCGCGGCGGACCGAAGCGCTCGGCGCGCGGATCCGGTCGCTGTTCGGCGGGGCCGTCGACGACCCGTGGGCACGGCTCGAAGAGCTCTTGGTGAAGGCCGACGTCGGTCCGTCGACGGCCGGCCGCGTCGTCGCGGCCGTCCGCGACCGCTACACGTCCGGATCCGATCCCGTCGAGCTCGTCTCGGACGAGGTGGCTGAAATCCTCGCCGGTGATGGTGGCCTTGACCTGCCGGAGGGACGTCTCGCGGTGATCATGGTGGTCGGCGTGAACGGCTCGGGGAAGACCACGACGATCGGCAAGCTCGCGTCCCGACTGGCACGGGCCGGCAGATCCGTCAGCCTCGCCGGAAGCGACACCTTCCGCGCAGCCGCGTCCGAGCAGCTGGACGTGTGGGCGCGTCGTGCCGCTGCCCATCTCGTCACGCAGCAACGCGGCGCCGACCCGGGGTCCGTCGCGTTCGACGCGGTCAAGGCGGCCGAGGCACGGGGCTCGGACGTTCTGATCGTCGACACGGCGGGGCGCCTTCACACCAAACAGCCGCTGATGGACGAGCTCCGGAAGGTGCGCCGCGTCCTGGAGAAAGCTGCCGGCCGGCCACCCGACGAGACCCTGCTCGTGCTCGACGCGACGACCGGTCAGAATGGCATCGCCCAAGCGAGGGCGTTCACCGACGCAGTCGAGGTAACGGGCGTGGCGCTCACCAAGCTCGACGGCACGGCGAAGGGGGGATTCGTCCTGGCGGTTCGCGAACAGCTCGGCCTGCCGGTCAAGCTCATCGGCATGGGCGAGGCGATCGAGGACCTCGAGCCGTTCGAGCCGCGCACGTTCGCGGATCGGCTGCTGAGCGCATGAGCACGACGACCAAGGCCGACATCCTGATCGTCGAGGATCACGCGACGATGCGTGAAGCGATGCGCCTGATCCTCGAGCACGAGGGGTTCGAGATCCGCGAGGCGCCCGACGGCGCGAGGGCGCTCGAGATGGCCAAGACGCAGCCGCCCGACCTGATGTTCCTGGACCTGAACATCCCCGGCGCGAGCGGCGCCGACGTGCTCGCCGAGCTCAAGAACGACCCCGCCACGAAAAACGTGCGCGTGATCGTCGTGACGGCAACGGGTGAAGAGGGTCGCGCGTTCGTCCTGTCGTTGGGCGCGGACGAGTACTTCACGAAGCCGTTCTCGCCCACGGCGTTGCTGAACACGGTCGAGCGCGTTCTCGAGACGTCGTAATCTCGTTCCGATGTTCGACGCCCTGACCGGCCGTCTCGACGGCATCTTCAAGAAGCTCCGCACGCGCGGGAAGCTCCACCCGAAGCAGGTGGACAGCGCTCTGGCCGAGATGCGCACCGCGCTGCTCGATGCGGACGTCGCCGTCGAGGTCGCCGACGACCTGCTCCAACGCGTTCGAACGCGCGCGCTATCCGAAGAAGTGATGAAGAGCCTCACGCCGGCGCAGCAGGTGATCAAGGTGGTCCGTGACGAGCTCCAGGAGACGATGGGCGGAACGCAGGCAACGTTTCAGCTGCCGGGCGCGAAGCCCGCGGTGATCATGATGGCCGGAGTCCAGGGCTCGGGGAAGACGACCGCGTGCGCGAAGCTCGGGCGCATGTACAAGGAGAAGGGTAAGCGTCCGCTCCTCATCGCCGCCGACCTGTGGCGCCCGGCTGCCGTCGACCAGCTCGTGACGCTCGGCCAGGAGATCGACGTACCGGTCGTCTCCGAAGGCAAAGACGCCGTCAAGGTCGCGAAGTCGGGGCTGAAGCACGCGCAGCGCGAGGGCTTCGACGTCGTGATCGCCGACACGGCCGGTCGCCTCCACGTCGACGAGGACATGATGCGCGAGGCGCGGCGCGTGAAGGACGCCATCAGGCCGCACCACGTCCTGATGGCGTGCGACGCGATGACCGGACAGGACGCCGTGGTGCAGGCGCGGGCCTTCATGCGCGAGATCGACACGACCGGATTCGTCCTGACGAAGCTCGACGGCGACGCCCGGGGCGGCGCCGCGCTGTCGATCACGGCCGTGACGGGGCGACCGGTGTTCTTCGCCGGAACGGGGGAACGTCCGGCGGACCTCGAGCCGTTCCATCCGGACCGGATGGCCTCCCGAATCATGGGCATGGGCGACATGCTGTCGCTGATCGACAAGGCGCAGGAGAACCTCGACGCCGATCGTGCGGCCGAGGCGGCCAAGAAGATGATGGACGCGTCGTTCACGCTCGAGGACTTCCTCGAGCAGATGGAACAGGTGCGCAAGCTCGGGCCGCTCCAGGATCTGCTGGCGATGCTCCCCGGCGTTCCGGGCGGCAAGAACGCGCTGAAGGACCTCCAGGTCGACGACGGCCACATGGCGCGCGCCGAGGCGATCATCAGGTCCATGACCAGGGAGGAGCGACGCGATCCCGCTATGATCGGCGGGCCCCGGCGCCTCCGGATCGCTCGAGGGTCGGGGACCACGACCGCTGAGGTGAACGCCCTGCTCAAGGAGTTCGAGCAGGCGCGCAAGATGATGAAGTCGATGCTGGGCGGCAAGCGGATGCCCCGGATCCCGGGCATGCCGAACCTCCCCGGCCTGGGATAGGAGAACGCATGGCGGTACGGATCAGGCTGCGGCGGATGGGGAAGACCAAGCGGCCCTTCTACCGCGTCGTCGTCGCGGACCAGCGAAGTCCTCGCGACGGCCGGTTCATCGAGAACATCGGCAGGTATCACCCGCTCGACGATCCCTCGGTCATCGAGATCGACGAGGAACGGGCCCTGCACTGGCTCCGCGTCGGAGCACAGCCGTCGAACACGGTCAAGGTGCTCATGACCAAGACGGGCATCTGGGAGAAGTTCGCCGGGTCGAAGGGCGAGGGCACCACCGAGAAGGGGACGAAGGCGGCCGCGAAGGCGAGCTGACCCCGTGGCAGAAGCCCCTTCGGACGGTCTCAGGGATCTTCTCGAGTACCTCGCGCGCGAGATCGTCGACGAGCCGGACTCGGTCGAAGTGACGGAGACCGCGGACGATCGTGGTGTTCTCCTCACGCTCCGCGTGGCCCAGGACGACATGGGGAAGGTCATCGGCCGGGGCGGCCGAACCGCTCGTGCGCTGCGAACCGTGGTGAAGGCCGCGGGTCTCCGGGCCGGCGTTCGGCACACGCATGTCGAGATCGCGGACTAGGGGCAGTCATGGACGAGCCGACCGTCGCGGTCGGCCGGGTCACTCGCGCCCACGGGGTCCAGGGCGAAGTCGCGGTTCTCGTGCTGTCGGAGGTCGAAGATCGTTTCGCCCCCGGCGCGACGCTGTGGCTCGAAGACGGGCGGACCCTGACCGTCGAGTCGTCGAGGCCGCATCGCGGCCGGCTGCTCGTTCGGTTCCGCGAGGTTCGAGACCGAGAGCAGGCGGAGAGACTCCAGCGGGCGCTCCTCGTCGTTCCCGAATCGTCGTCTCCCTCTCTCCCCGAAGGATCGTGGTGGGATCACCAGATCGAGGGATGCGCCGTCGAGACGGACCGAGGTCGCGCGCTCGGCACGGTTCGCGAGGTGATCCACACCGCCGCGAACGACGTCTGGTCCGTCGTGAGCGAGGACGGCGTAGAGACGCTCGTACCGGTCCTCAACGACGTTCTCGGCTCCGTCGACGTCGCCGGCAAGCGCATTGTCGTCCGAGAGATCGAGGGCCTCACCGTCTGATGGATCTCACCGAACGACTCGCGTCGGGGCTTTTGTCGCTGCGCGGCGTCGAGGAGGGGAAGTCCAGGTTCGGGCCTCAGACCGCGTTCTTCGTTGGGGGTCGTGAGTTCGCGCACGTCCACAGCGACGGGGAGATCGACCTGCGACTCACTCGGCCTCTCATCGCCGGACGGCGTGATGGCCTCGAGGACGACCGCCGCGTTTCGATGGGCCGGAGCTCCGACTGGCTCACGGTCTCGTACTCGTCGGCGAGGGACGTTCGCTTCGCGCTCGATCTCGGGCGTGCTGCTTATGAGGCCAACCGTTCGGCACGGCGCTAGCCTCGCTGTCATGCGGATCGACGTCCTGACGATCTTCCCGGGCATCTTCCTGAGTCCGCTTCGTGAGAGCCTGCTCGGCAAGGCGATCGGATCGGGCACGATCGACGTGCGCGTGCACGACATCCGGGATCACACGACGGACCGGCACCGTCAGGTCGACGACGAATCCTACGGCGGCGGCCCAGGCATGGTGATGAAGCCGGAACCGATCTTCGCCGCCGTCGAGTCGCTCGGCGAGGGACTCAAACGAACTCTCGTCCTGTCGCCGGCGGGCCGCCGTCTCGACCAGGAGCTCGTTCGCGAGCTCTGCACGGAACCGTGGCTGGTCCTGATCGCCGGACGGTACGAGGGGATCGACGAGCGCGTCGTGGAGGGTCTCGGCGCCGAGGAGGTCTCGATCGGCGACTACGTGCTCTCAGGCGGAGAGCTCCCGGTGCTCGTCGTGCTGGAGGCAGTGACCCGGCTCGTTCCCGGCGTCATCGGACGGGAGGAATCGCACGAGCGCGACTCGTTCGGTGCGGACGGGCTCCTCGACCATCCGCATTACACCCGCCCGGCGGAGTTCAGAGGGATGCGCGTGCCCGATGTTCTGCTCTCGGGGGACCACGCCGCGATCGAGCGGTGGCGCCGCGAGGCTGCGGTCGAGAAGACCCGTCGCAACCGCCCCGACCTGCTCGAACGCTGAACGAACGGCTTCCCAGGGAGCCTCGGGCGTGCCTGTTACGATGAGACTCCCGCCATGAACAAGACCGATCTCGTCGACCGAGCCTATCTCCGCACGGACCAGCCCGAATTCCGTCCGGGTGACACCGTCAAGGTGCACGTTCGCGTCGTGGAGGCCGGTCGGGAGCGGATCCAGGTCTTCCAGGGCGTCGTGATCCGTCGCCAGGGCTCCGGACTGCACGAGACGTTCACCGTTCGCAAGATCTCGTTCGGCGTCGGCGTTGAGCGGACGTTCCCGCTGCACTCACCGTCGATCGGCAAGCTGGAAGTGGTCTCCCGCGGTCGCGTTCGTCGCGCAAAGCTCTATTACCTGCGTGAGCGTCGGGGGAAGAAGGCGCGGATCCGCGAGCGCCGGCTCGGCGACGAGGAGCTGGCAGCGATCGCGTCGGCCGAGGCGCGTCGCGCCGCCGCGGCGGACAACGGTTCCGGAGAGCCCGATTCGGTCGAGGTCTCTGAGGAGGCTGCCGATGACGCCGCCATCGCGGCAGGGAACGTTGTCGATGGTGATGCGGAGCTCGAGCCGTCGGCTGCGGGACCCGGAGGCGAGAGCGGCGAGAGCGCGGAGCAGGGCTAGAAGGTGACGGACCGGCCGATCGGCCCGGCCGGGCCGGCCGGAGCGACGAAGACCCGCGAGGCGCCGGACAAGACGCCGGGCGGGCGCCCGACCGGTGGCAAGGCCGTTCTGTCGTTCCTCCGAGAGCTTCCCGTCCTCATCGTCCTTGCCTTCGCGCTGGCGATCCTGCTCAAGACCCTCGTCGTCCAGGCGTTCTTCATCCCGTCCGGCTCGATGGAGCCGGTCCTCAAACCGGGCGATCGAGTCCTGGTCAACAAGGTCCTGTACGAGCCGGAACGCGGGCACGTCATCGTGTTCTCCGATCCGCAGGACGGGCGAGGTCCCGACCGCGGCGTGATCGGCGGGTTCCTGCACTGGCTGTCCGAGGGCATCGGGATCGCCCGGCCCGAGCACGAGGACTTCATCAAGCGGGTGATCGGGCTTCCAGGCGAGTCGCTGGAGATCCGAAACACCATCGTGTATATCGACGGTCGTCCTCTCCAGGAGCCGTACCTCACGCGGGAGGCGCGGGTGTCGATGAGCGACTTCGGCCCCGTTCAGATCCCTCGCGACTCGCTGTTCGTGATGGGCGACAACCGGGCACACTCGAACGACTCTCGCGGGAGCCTCGGGTTCATCCCCGTCGACAAGGTGATCGGGCGTGCGTTCGTGGTGATCTGGCCGCCCTCGAGGGCGGGAGGGTTGCAGTAGCGGAGGTAGCGCGGTGAGCGAGACGAGCGTTGCGCAGACGCCCGGGGCTGGTGCGGTCGATCTTGCGCGATACGAGCGCGGTCTTCGGGAGCAGGGGTTCAGTCTGATCGCCGGCGTGGACGAGGCGGGTCGCGGTGCGCTGGCCGGACCGCTCTTCGCGGCGGCCGTGATCCTTCCGGATGGGTTCGACCTCGAAGGAGTGAACGATTCGAAGCTCCTCACCGCGGCCCAGCGCGAAGATGCGTACGAACGGATCGTTCGAGACGCGATCGCGTGGTCGGTGTGCAAGTGCATGCCGCAGCGGATCGATCACCGCGGCCTCCAGCGCACGAACGTGTGGCTCCTGCGTCGGTGCGTCACGAGGCTGAGCGTTCAACCCGATTACGTGTTGACCGACGGGTTCCCGGTTCGACGGCTTCCCGTGCCGAACCTGTCGATCAAGAAGGGCGACGCGGTGACCGCATCGGTCGCCGCGGCCTCGATCGTGGCGAAGGTGTCGCGCGATCAGATGATGGATCGGTACCACCGGCGGTTCCCGGCCTATGGGTTCGACCACAACCGGGGCTACGGGACGAAGGGCCATCGCGACGCGTTGTTCCGCTACGGCCCTTCGCCGATACACCGGCATTCGTTCAAGGGACTCCGTACCGGCTACTACCCGGGGTCGCTCGACGAAGCGCTCGGACGAGCCGATGGCGTGGCGCCCGAACGAGCCAACGGCGATGTCACCGTCGAGGACATGAACGCCGAGATCGTCGTCATCGAGGAGGCGGGCCCGTGAACGAAGAAGACGACATCGAGCGGTTCGAGGAGCAACGCGAGCTCGAGCTGTACCGCGAATACCGCGACGTCGTCCCGATGTTCCGCTACGTCATCGAGACGGAGCGCCGCTTCTACCTCGCCAACCAGGTGGACATTCAAACGCGCGACGGCGGATGGGTGGAGGTGAACCTCGGCGACGCGTGGGTGTGGGACATGTTCCGGCCGGCGCGGTTCGTTACGAGCGTCCGCGTGATGACGCGCCGCGACGTGAACGTGGAAGAACTTCGTCACGACGACGACCCGACGATCGCCTCGTAGTTCGGCGTTCGCTCCTTCGTTCCTCCCCTCGGCGCGCCGGCGACGCGGATGTCGGTATCGGGGGATAGCGTCCGGACGTGCCCGCGACGGATCGCCGACTGTCTCGCGCGCGCGACGGCGAGGAGGCCACGGCGCGGGTGTATGAGCGCCGCGGCTACAGGAGCATCGCCCGCAACTGGCGGTGCGCGATCGGCGAGCTCGACCTCGTGGTGCAACGGGGAGGCACGCTGGTCTTCTGCGAGGTGAAGACACGGACCGGCATGGCTTTCGGTGGCGGGTACGAGGCTGTCACGTGGTCCAAGCGACGGAAGCTCCGCCAGCTCGCTGACGCGTTCATGCAGTCGTACCGGTCCCACGCGGTGCTGACGCGGTTCGACGTGGCCAGCGTGTGGCTCGGGCCGCGCGGACCCGACGTCGAGATCTTCGAAGACGCCTTCTGACGTAGCTCGGTGTGTCGGTGGCGGACGCTAGGGTCGCGCGACCGTGTACGGGCGGGTCATGGGGGTCGCCGTCTTCGGCGTTCGCGGGCGCCCGGTCGTCGTCGAGGCGCACGTCGGTCGCGGTCTCCCGTCGCTCACGTTGACGGGACTGCCCGGCGCGGCGGTTCAGGACGCGCGAGATCGCATCCGTCCGGCGGTCGAGAGCGCAAAGCTCGAGTGGCCGCTCCGCCGCGTCGTGGTGAACCTGTCGCCGGGCAACATCCGTAAGGACGGGCCCGGGCTCGACCTTGCGGTCGCCATGAGCGTGCTCGTGGCGACGGGACAGGCGCCGGCCGACGGCGTGCGACGGTGGGGGTTCGCCGGCGAGCTCTCGCTCAAGGGGACGCTCGTGTCTACACCGGGCGTGCTTTCCGTGTCGATCGCTGCCGCGGCCGACGGGCTTCGTGGCGTCGTGGTTCCCGAGATGAACGCGGCCGAGGCGGCGCTCGTCGATGGCATCGAGGTCGTCGGCGCTCCATCGCTGGCCGAAGTGGTTGGGTTCTTCCGCGGGACGTGGCGGCCGTCGCCGCCGGCGCGTCC
>OBLS010000282.1_pt1 | contig 17248 bp, 17 predicted proteins | sample 1519901 | NCBI WGS metagenome assembly OBLS01 (sample SAMEA3113585, study PRJEB22503) | soil metagenome | reverse complement strand
TGATCCATCAACCGGAACAAGTATCTTGGCAAAGACTTGATTATTATCCATAAAAATCTTTGATAGTACCAGTTAAATAAATCTTGAATTTCCTACCAATTATAAAAGGATATGAGTATAGCTAGTATGTAATTATAATTAGCAAGTAATTGATTGTTACAAGATGAGAAAGATTTTGTAGATCTTTTGTTTTAGCGAGTCTTTATTCTGATTATATAATTTATTAGTAATAGATAGTCATATATAAGAGAAATTCCCCATTAGATTGGGTTTATAGATACGACTTACTTGTTAAATATGGAATTACATTGTCATAACGTTTTTTCAAATAATATGAATAATTCACCAAGGATTTCGTTTGATTGTGGAGTTTCCGTTGAAGATCAATTATTGCTAGCATACGAAAAAAAAATTGATGTTATATTCATTACAAATCACAATACCTTGAATGGCTATAAACAAATGTTAGAATACAAGGAAAATCATGAAAAATTTAAAAATATTAAAGTTTATCCTGCGGAAGAAATAACAATAAATACAAAAGGTCATGTATTGGCGTATGGAATCCACGATACAATAAAACCTGGAATGGATATTGATGAAACTTTAGATACAATTAGAAAACAAAATGCTGTTTCCTGTGCTGCTCATCCATTTGCTGTTTCTAATGGGATCAGAGAAAATGCAAAAAAATGCGATATGATAGAATCATTTAACAGTAATAATATTGATTACTATTCAAACATAACAGCAGAAAAATTTTCTTACGATAATAAAATGATTTCTATAGCGGGTAGTGACTCTCATGTTTTATCTACTTTTGGAAGATGTATTAATACTATAGAAGCTGAAAATAACTTAGATTCTATATTACAAGAGATGTTAAAAAGAAAATCCAAAATAACCAAAGCGGAATTGGCTTTTAAAGACGAACTTTTTGAACATGCCCACTATATTTTGTCTGCTTCAAAAGATCAATTGTTAAATTATGTACTAGTTCATCATCCATCAAAATATTCTTTGGTAAAATGGGCATTAGACTCTTTTACCTCTAAACCTAATAGTAAATTATGGAAAATACTTGGTTCGCTTGGTCTATATTTGTCCAAAAGGGTTTCTAATAAAGTCAATATGAAAGGATATAATCCTTATGTTTTTGAAGACAGATCTTGGAAAACTTTAATTTCAATGAGTCTTTACCCGTAATTGGCGTTCAATAATTCCGATTGGAAAATTTTTATAATTGGATAATCATGTAATTTATATGAATAAAGACTTCTATAAGCAACCCTTGTTGGTTATGCTTGTTAGTTCATTGTTTGTAATATCTTTTTACTTTGCAGACAATGAAGTTTCAATAGATGTAAGTGCCCAAGAAATAAATGAAGAAACAATGCAAATAGGAACTAAAAATAATTCTACCATGGATAGTCAAAAGTCAAATTGGACAGGATCAGTGAATATCTTAAATGTTATTAGAGAATCTTTTGATCCTTTGATTAAGCTTAGTTTATCTGAAGCTATCACCAGTGCAGAAACTAATATTGGTAATGAGACTTCAGCGGTAGCTGCATTCATGCATCCAGTAAAAGGATATCTCGTATATGTTATATATTTACTCAATAATCAAAATGAAGTAACAAAAGTAATTACAGATGTAGGAACTGGAGAAATTTTAAAAACCAAAAAAATGACAATAGAGGAAATGATGTATAACTTTCATCATGGTGGAATGACAAAATCATCAAGTGAATATTCTACTCAAAACCATATGACGGAAAAGATGATAGATAAAAGTGATTATTAAAATATTTCACAATTAAAATATCCTAAATTAATCAATATTTTTTTTCTTTATATTAGTTGTTAACTTGAGTTTCCTTTTTTAGAATCTATGGATAGTATTTTTCTAGCAAAAATAAGATAAGTTGTATGTCCAATCATTCTCATCGATGGCCTTGTCATTCCTTCTCGTGCCTCAATATTCCGAATTAGAATTTCAACACATTCAATATCGGTAAAATAATTATTTTTTAATGAAATTGCAGTTTTTTCTGCTTGATTCATGGTAGGACATATAGCCAGAAAAGCTCCACTTCCTTTTAATACTTTATAAACATGTTCTACTATCGTCCAGGGATCTCCAAGGTCAATAATGGCTGCATCAAATTCTTGTAAACTAATACCATTTCGAATATCATGTTCTGTCATTGTTACATATTCATCCATATTTGATTTAACAAGATTTTTTTTTGCGATTTTCATAAATTCCGGATTGATATCATATGTGTATACATGTCCATTAGGTTTTACTATGCTTGCTAAAAATGTTGTTAAAGCTCCGCTTCCCGTTCCTATTTCTAATACCTTTGATCCATTTTGAATTCCACTTCTTATAGCTATATATCCTAAATCTTTAGGATAAACAATTTGTGTATTTCTTTCAGACTTCATAATATAATCAAAGATGGTAGGCTGAATCAAGTGAATTTTTTTATCTAAACTTGTTGTTATTGTCATTCCATATTCCAATCCAATTATAGAAGAAATATCAATTATTCCAAGGTGGGTATGCATTTTTTTTTCTTCCTCTACTTTAATAAGCCACTTTTTGTTAATAGTATGATACAATAAGACATAACTACCGGCAATGATTTTCATAACTTTTATCTTTAGATAGCCGTCAATTAATATTTGTTATAATACAAGAATAATTGTTTATTTTTTAAATTCTTGAGAATGTTTGTATCCCTAATAAATCAAATAAGTTTGTTAACACAATTACAAATACTTTAACAAGGAGTAATCTACTGACTTTTAAGAAAGGATCATCACATAAAACAGGTAAGCTTTCATAAAAAGAATTAAATTTAGTGGATAATTTATTGGCATGTTTTGCTATAACCTTTGGATTTAAGGTATGTACTGCTTCTTCTATAACCATAGAAAACTTTGATATTTCTTTAATAAGATCAATTTCAGTTTTGTGATTCAAGAGATTAAGTTTTAGATCTGCATTCGTTTCCATTTCAATAAATTTTGGTAAATACTCATTGCCTTTTTCTAAAATTCGGATAGCGCGAGCAAATGAATACTGTAAATATAATGAAGTATCACCATCGAGATTAAGAGCTTCTTTCATATCAAAAGTTATCATCTTATCTAAATCTTGTTTTATGAGATTATATCTAATTGCTGAAACTGCAATTCCTTCTGCAATTTTTTCTGTAATGGAATCAATCCAATCAGGATTCCGTTTCTTAATTTCAGAAAAAGCTTTTTTGTATAATTCATCTAAAATAATATCTGCATTAATAAATATTCCTTTTCTACCTGACATATGAATAATTTTCTTATTTGTTTGTTCTAATTCAAATCCAATAGATTGCACTGTTTCTTGACTAAGCGCAACTGCTTCATATCCAAGATATACATATTTTTTGGTAGTAGTATCATCAACCTTTTCTATAATATTTGAAATAATATTTTGTAATCGTGCTTGTCGTGAATCTATTATTGTTATAACTGTAGTAGGTTTTTGGTCATTAGAAAATAACTTATAATTGTTAGATAGTTCATCTTTACTTTCTGATTTCAACATAGTTTTCCATAAAATAGACGTATCCCACTGGATTGAGAATTTTTTATAAGTAAAGGGATCTTCAACTAGGTTTAATTTCCATACTGCAAATGAGATATCTTTTGCAATATAAGTAGCAGTTTGATCACTTCTTACCACTACCTTTTCTTCATTATTTTCATCTTTAATTAACCAACAATTGATATTTTTACCTTCACTTGAAAAATGGATAATATTATTGTCTTTTAAAAGATTAAATGTATTTTTCCAAAGTTTTGATAATAAAATTTGTGATTCAATAATAAGTAAATCATACCTAGCTTTGATTCTCCAACAAGTCAAAAGTTGCTGTTTAACAATCTTCTCAACTATAAAATTTGTAAATTCTGCTATGTCTGTATCTCCTTTTTCAATCTCTTTGATAACCAATTTTCTTTTTTCAATTAAATCAGGGTTTGTCTTATACAACTCATTTATTTTTACATATATTTCACCACAATATTGGTCAAATTTAATGGTTTTATCATTACTTTCAGAATTAAAACCAGCAAATTTAAATGCTACAATGAGATCTGCAATTTGAACACCAGAATCATCTATATAATTTAATACAATAATTTTATGATTAGTTAATTTAAATAACCTATATAATGAATCGCCTAATACAATATTCCTAAGATGTCCAATATGAATCGCTTTATTAGGATTTACGCTAGTGTGTTCAATGGTTATTTTAGTATTTTTTCCTATATCTGGAAACGAAAGTTTCTCTTGTTTAACAATTTCCAATATGAATCTATTAAAATGTTTATAATTAATATTAAAATTAATATGTCCTGAAGGATGAGCCTCTGCATTTAATATCAAAGAATCTTTACCCTTATTTTTTAATTGAATATTAATAGAATTGTAAACAAGTTCTCTAGCAATTTCATAAGGTTTTTTATGATTTTTTTTACCCAATAAAAAAGCAATATTTGTTGTTAAATCACCAAATTCACTTTTTGGGGGTTCTGATACGTCGTAGTTAATGACATCATATTTTAAATCTAAAAGTGATCTGTTAACTATTCTTCTGATTTCATGGATTACCTCTTTAAGACTCATGTGATAGCATTTTTACCAAAAAAATTGAGCGCTATATAATCTAATGCCTCAACTAATCCTTTTCCCTCATTTCCTGAGACAACGTGGTTGGCTTTTGATTTTACAATTTTATCAGAATGATTTAACGCAATGCTAAAACCACAAAATTCAAACAAAGGAATATCAGTTTCACTATCACCAATTGTTACTGTTTCCGAGGGATTTATTTTTAAAATATCTAATGCTTTTGCAAGACCCGTAGCTTTATTGATTCCTCTGTTATTAATATGAAAAGAATATTTACTGTCGTATAGATCGAGATCTAAATTATTTTCTTTAAAGATTTTCTTACCTTTATCAATATCAAAAGTTCTTTCTAAGACAATCTCCGTCATACGATCGAAACCATTTGTAATTTTAACATTTTCAATTTTTCTATTTAAAGTATTATATCCCATGATGCATTTTTCTTTATTACCTAACAGAATATGGTCTGAAGGGCTTATTGTAACGACTCCACCATTTTCTCCAACAGCAATTTTTGTTGTCCCTCCAAATACTGATAATATATAAGCTTCAATTGAAGATCTTCCAGTTACATAAATAATTCTATAGCCTAATTTTTCTAAAGTCCTAAGGTTCTGGAATGCAGGAAGGTGAATAGTCCCCCCACCATTCTCAGTCAAAGTACCATCAATATCAATTGCAAAAGCTTTAATTAACAAAGTCGTAAAAAATTTTGATTACAATCATAATTTGCTCTAAAGTTTCCATTATTATAGTATTTAATTTTCTTCCCCTTTTACTTCTCTTCTTGTTCTAAACTTTGGCGTTATTCCTAAAGGACTATAATTTCCTGTTGAGCAAGTAAAGCATAATTCTTCTTCAGGTATTCCTATTGCGTTGGCAAGATTTGTGGTATTATTATAAAAAACTTTATCTGCACCAATTAATTTGCTTACTTTTGTATTAAGTTCTATTTCTTTTCCATCTTTTATAATTTGTTGGTTTGCCAATAGTTCATCCATTGAGGGAAAATCAATTCCTGCATAACAAGGATATCTTACAGGAGGATAAGTAACTATCATGTAGATTTTGTTAGCACCCGCCTTTCTTAGAGTTCTAATAATAGATTCTGAACTTGTTCCTCTGATTATACTATCATCTATCACTACAACATTTTTGCGATTGATAATATCTTTAATAGGAAGAATTCCTTTATTAATTTCAACTCTGTCTGATTGATAAGGTTCTATAAAACTTCGCAAGGCACCTTTATTAATATGTCTATCCTTAACTAATCCTTCCTCAAAAGGTAAGCCTGTCTGTTGAGCATAACCTAATGCAGCAGGTCTTGCAGAATCAGGCACTGGAATTACTATGTCGGCTGAATCAATTGGACATGCTTTACCTAAAAATTCTCCCATTCTTTTTCTAGCTGCATAAATATTGACTCCTTCCATTATACTCACCGGATGAGCAAAATAAGTATATTCAAAAGCACAATGTGCATGGGGCTTTTCGGCTGAAAAGGTTTCGCTCTCTAACCCTTTTGTACTTAGTTTTATTAATTCTCCTGGCTCTATATCTCTTATTAAGTAAGCACCTACTGCAGAAAAAGCACACGATTCTGATGCAATAATATATGTATTTGTTTCTTGGTGAAAACCTAAAACCAATGGTCGAAAGCCTTTTGTATCTCTTGCTGCATAAACCGATCCTTGATCAGTCAAGAAGGTAAAACAAAATGAACCTATCATCTCTTGCTTTAGAATTTGAATTGAATCTTTCATATTCATCGTACTAGAAAGATGCTCTACAAGTCTTTTAGCTGCTATTAGCGTATCGCTCATGGTTTGAGGCGTAAAGGTACATCCTCCAACCATATTTGCCATTTCTTCAACATTTGCAATTGTTCCATTATGTGCAATACATAGATCTTTGACTTTTAATGGTTGAGCATTCTCTATTGTGCTCTTACCAAACGTAGAATATCTGACATGACCTATCGCAGCATTTGATTTGAACTTTGTAATAATAGTTTTAAAATTATCTGCATAACTGGAAACCAAACCTAATTGTTTGAATGGTTTTTTATTAGGAACGGCTATACCCCATGATTCTTGACCTCTATGTTGTAGAGCACGTAATGAATCAATAAGAATTGGAATTACATTATGTTCATCTAGAGAAAAAACTCCAACAACACCACAATTTTCCCTTACCATTTAGAATACACCATTATTACTCAATTAAAATATTTGAATCCTATGTCTTTGTAGTATATATGATTTATTTTATTACACATTTATTATTTAAATTCAATAACTTTTCATTATAGTGGAAATATTTTCATAATATTTTCTTGCAATTTTTACTTCAAGATTAATAGCTTTCTTATTTTTCTGTTGGAATATTATTCTATCTGGAAATTTTACGACTTTTCCTATTTTGGCATATTCTAAATTTTTAAATTTATACAATTCCTTTTCAATTTTATCTTCATCTTTTGTTCCTATAATAAATCTAGAAGGAGTTTCTGAAAATAAAAGATGATCTAATCGTTTACAATTATTAGGAACTTTATCTAAGTCAATCTCTATTCCGCAATTACCACCAATTGCCATTTCTGACAAAGCAATAGAGAGGCCTCCCTTTGAACAATCATGAGCACATGTAATTAATCCCTTTTTTATTACATTTAATATGAGATCTGAATTTCTAGAATCCCCATGTAAATCCAAATGAGGGACAGAGCCACCTATAATTCCATTCAAATATTGATAATATTCAGATCCTCCCATCTCGTAAGATGTGTTTCCTATAATATATAAGGTATCATCATAATTTGGAATTGCTTTTGCAATATGATTCTTGTCTTCGATTAATCCAACCATTCCTATGACTGGTGTAGGTTTAATCGGTCCATTCTTAGTTTCATTATAAAAACTAACCTTGCCTCCTACTACAGGAATTTTATTGAATTTACTAAAATCAATTATAGCCTCTATACATTTTTGAAATGTCCAAAAGATTTCAGGATTTTCAGGATTACCAAATTGCAAATGATCAACTATTCCTATCGGCTTTCCACCGGAGCATATTATATTTGCCCGGCATTCGGAAAGACATGATAAAGCGCCTTGATATGGATTCAGATAACATAATTTAGAATTTCCATCTAACTTTGCTGAAAGAAATTTATTATTATTTAATTTTAAAACTGCTGAATCAGTAATACCCGGCTTAAGAATAGTCCTTAATCCGATCTCTTGATCAAATTGTTGAAAAATCCAATTCTTGAAGGCAATTGTTGGATTTGATAACATGTTGAGAACTGTCATGTTCAAATCTTTTGGGTTCTTTAGCAAAATGTTCTTTACTCTCAAATTATCAACATATTTGGGCTTTGTACTTTTTCGGTTTAATAATGGAGCATAAGCTATCAAATGTGAAGGCATTTTTGCAATAATTTTTTTATCTTTGTATATTACCAGGTTTTTATGATTTTTAACTTTGCCAATTATTGCAAAAGGGACCTCATATTTTTTAAGAATTTTTGAAAATTTCGAAAATTTATTTTTGCTAATAATATATAACATTCTTTCTTGGGATTCAGAAATCATAATTTCTGTCGGGGCCATATTATGATATTTTAGCGGAACTTTAGAGATATCTATGTCAAAGCCTTTATCTAAATTAGCAGAAGTTTCAGAAAGGCAACAAGACAAACCTCCTCCTCCTAAATCTTTTACTGCTTTTAATACATCATTTTCAATAGCTTCTCTTGTCACATCAATTAATAACTTTTCCATGAATGGATCGGGAATTTGTACTGCAGATCTGTTTTCTTGTTCCAATTCTTTTGATGCAAAGGATGCACCATGAATTCCATCTCTTCCAGTTAGACCTCCTGCTAAAATGATGATATCATTTGCTTGAATAACATTTTGTATTATATTGTCTTTTTTTCCAAATCCTATTGCTGCCACATCGACCAAACAATAATTCTCAAATGATTCATCAAATTCTATCTCTCCTCCTACGGTTGGAATTCCTATACAATTTCCATAATCTGCTATTCCTCTAACTACATTTTTTAATAGCCATTTAGAATGTGAATATAATTCACTATTTGCATACATAGAATATTTGATACTACTATGATAATGAGGGGAACAAATAGACCCGAATCTTAATGCATTTAGTAAAGCAATAGGCATAGTTCCCATAGAAATAATATCGCGAATTATACCTCCTATTCCTGTAGCTGCACCCCCATATGGTTCGACAGCAGATGGATGATTATGACTTTCAATATGTATGGTAATTACTTCGCCATTGCCAACATCAATAACTCCTGCATCATAACCTGGACCAACTAAAATTTGGTCTCCTTTGCTTGGAAGGAGTTTAATATATTTTTTTGAGGATTTATATGAACAATGTTCTGACCATTGCGCACCTACAATCTCCTTTTCCATGGAATTGGGTTCGCGTTTTAATTCTTTTGTAAGATACTTTAATTCTGTTTTAGTTAATATTTCCAAATAATCTAGATTAAGGATTTTACTATTTATGAGCTTATTTTTTTAGAAAATTCATTAATGAATCAAAAATTCTCATAGCTTTACCAGTTAATCCAAATGATTCTAATTCACTTTGACATGTTCTTTCTGGATGTGGCATCATCCCTACAATATTTCCTGAATCATTACAAATTCCTGCAATAGATTCAATAGATCCATTCGGATCATCATTATGATAACTAAAAACAATTTGATTTTTTTTTCTAACTTCTTTTAATTGGTCGTCATTTAAGATATACCTTCCTTCTCCATTAGCAATAGGAATTTTGAATACTTCATGCTTTTGAAAAGATAATGTAAAGGGAGTATCAGTGTTTCTAACTTCGAGATCTGTCCATTTACAAATAAATTTCAGAGAGTTATTTTTGATTAAAGAACCTGGTAGTAATTCCGACTCTACCAATATTTGAAATCCATTACAAATGCCTAATATTGGTACTCCTTGATTACCAAGTCTTTTAACTTCTTTGATTATCGGACTATGAGCTGCTATAATTCCTGCTCTTAACCTATCACCAAAAGAAAACCCACCTGGAATAATTATGGCATCGTAATTTTTTATATTATCTTTTTTATGCCAAATAAGATCTGCTTTTACCTTGTAGATATGGGTTAAAACATGATAAACATCTTTGTCACAATTACTTCCAGGAAATATTGGGACACCAATTGTTAACATTAGGTTATAGTAAAAAAAGTGGTGTTATAGGAATTAATATTTTTTGATCTAAAAAAAGTAATTTCAATTATTTTCATATTAATTTAATTGATAGAATTATAAGGTTTTTCATTTTATAATATATTTCATTGCCATGGATGAATTAGTAAGAGACATAATGACCAAAGATCTCCTCACTATCTCTGAAAAAGATACTGCGTTAAAAGCCGCACAATTAATGAGTGAAAAGGGAGTTAGCTCATTAATTGTTTTATCTGATGAGCAACCAATTGGGATAATTACAGAAAGAGATTTTATCAAAAAAGTTTGCCTCAAAGAATTAAAATTATCAAGTGTAAAAGTAGGTGATATGATGTCTAAAATAAGAACTTCTGCTTCTCCTGATACTTCAATTGATGTTGCAGTTCAAAGAATGGTAAATAATAGAATAAGAAGGTTACCTATTATTGAAAACGGAAATTTAGTCGGAATAATTACTGTAACCGACTTAGCTAAACATTTACGGACTATTTTACTTTTAAATAGGGCACTTTCACATCATTCCTCACAATGAATTATTCAATTTGAATAATTTGTACTTATTGATTTCTTGAGATTTATCTTTTTAAACATCTTTATTTATTTCCTCTTTATGTATTACATTAACGTGACAATTGCTTACAAGAGGATTAAATATTCTCAAATCTTCACACATTTTTCTTGTATTTGATATTGCTTCTTTTGAATTATTTGCACTTATAATTATTTTTAATACCTTAGCCGTTCTAACTGATTTAATATTCCCATAATTATTTTTTAAAATTAAATCGCGGTATATTGTTTCTCCTTCAGGGTCATTTATGAAAGATTTATTTTCTATTGTAACAATAACATTAAATTCTTGATTTATCACTAATGATTTCTAAAATTATAGTTACTTAAATATATTGTAATTATTGGCAAAGAATTAATTATAGTGATAATAGAAAAGTCGATAAGTATAAGGTCATGTAGCTCAGCCTGGCCAGAGCGAAGGTTTTGTAAACCTTAGGTCGTGGGTCCAAATCCCACCATGACCTATTAATTCTTCAAGACTAAAGCTAAGTTTCTCGCCAAAGTGCGCGAGCTTTTGCTAAGATAACAAATGCCATAGCATATACTAACTGTACTGCTATTCCAATGAATAATGACCAATTTTGAGGTGTATCAAATCCCATTGCATATTGAATCATCAAGGAAGCATGAGTTGTAGGTACAAGATAGGAAGCAAATTGAAGAGTTTCTGGAAGCTTAGAAATTGAATAAAATACAGGAGGTAAAATAGTTAAAAAAATATTAACAAAAGATATAATTTGCGTTGCATTTCTCATATTTAACATATGGGAAGATAAAAAGAAACCCATACTTGAAGTAGAGATCCATACAATTAGTATTATAAATACAAGTAATGGAATGTAAACTAAAGTAACCCCAAGATAAAAAACTAAAAATAAAAGAATTAGAAGGGCTGGCAATCCAAATAAAATTTCTGATAATGCCAAACCTGTCATATAAGTTAATGGTGATACAGGAGAGGCTACAAACATGTCTTGTATTTTATATTCTGTTTTATAATATGTAATATCTTGTCCCAATGCTAAACCATATCCTACTAAAGCCATGACTAAACTTCCACTTATAGCAAATTGAGTATACTGTCCATCGCTAATGATATATAAAACAAATAGTAAAGAAAAAGGAGTTATTGCAGAAAAAATTAAGGAGAGAGGGTTTCGTCTCAACCATAGGATTCCAGTTGTATATGCTATAATTAAAATTTGATAAAGTATAAAAATATAAGAATTGTTTTCCTTCGGAAAAATCATGTTTCTATTTCAATTTTTTTATTATAGATAATTATAAAAATATATTTTTTCATATCTATTACAATTGAAATTAATACATAAAGGAAAAGTCAAAGATGTTTATCAGTCTTATAATAATAATGACAATAATCTCTTATTTGTTTTTTCAAATCGAATATCTGCATTTGATGTTGCAATGAAACAAGAAATTCCAAGAAAAGGAGAAATCTTATGTAAATTCGCCAAGTTTTGGTTTGATAATCTAGATGTTGATAATCATATGATAAAAACAATTGATAACAACAAAATGTTAGTTGAAAGATTATCAATGATCCCAATTGAATGTGTAGTAAGGGGTTATTTTTATGGTAGCTTGGTTGATCGATACAACAATAATCAAATTGATATGACTAGTTCTCCTGACTTTCACATTTTATCGCAGGATTTTGATGAAATAATAGCTACTAAATTATCCGAACCATTATTTGATCCATCTACAAAATCATTTGAGCATGATCTTCCTATCTCTAAAAGTACAATTATTTCCTCTAATATCTTGTCAGAAAATGATTATAATTATTTGAAAAATAAATCTATAAAACTTTATCTCGAAATGAGTCGTATCGTAGAGACAACAGGTTTTATAATTGCAGATGTAAAATTTGAATTTGGTTTTAATAAGAAAGGTGAAATAATCTTAGGAGATTCGCTTGGCCCAGACGAATATAGAATTTGGAATAAAGAAAACTACCAGAAAGGAATACTTCAAGAAAGCTATGATAAACAAATTCTAAGAGATTGGCTTACGAAAATCGGCTTTAAAGAAAAAGTTAATGAATATACTTTACAAAATAAAAAACCAGAACCTCCACAATTACCTTTGTACATAATCAAAAAAATTTTAGATAGATATATTTATTCTTATGAAAAAATAACAGGAATAAAATTTGAATAATTTAGATATCCTTTAATAATCATTTGCTGAAATTCTTAAAATCCCTCTTGTGTTTGGATTTTGTAATTTTGATACTATTTCTCGTGGTAGATGAATAGATGCTTTATCACACTTTACCGAAGCAGTTCGTGAACAAACAAAATTACTTGTTCTTATCACAATATCACGTGGATTTATTAGTGTAAGGTTACTATTTCCAAAGCCATTTATCTGAAATATATAATCTCCAACAATAATTTCTAATTTTATGGGAATGTTATCCCTAGTTATTAATTTTTGTAATTTTGGATTTAAATTATTGCAAGCCTTATTAGCTTTAATTCCTATAATACAATTTCCCTCTCGTGTAAGATAATCATCTTTGGTTATCTCTATTGATCTTCGATGAGTAGCAAGAACATTTGGATGACCATAAAATTCAATTTCATCAGATATCATTATTCAAGAAGGTGTGTTAATAAGGTAAATTTAAATTAAACACAACAAAGTAGTAATATCGAATTGTTACCAGCAGCAGCAGGTTATGATAGAGCTATAACAGTATTTTCTCCTGATGGAAGATTATATCAGGTTGAGTATGCCATTGAGACAGTAAGAAGAGGTACTCTAGCTATAGGGATAAAATGTAAAGATGGAGTACTTTTGGCGGTTGAAGAAAAAACAAGGAAATTACAAATTTCAGATGTAACTCAAAAGATATTTCAAATTGATGATCACATTGGAGTAGCTGCAGCAGGTTATATTCCTGATGCAAGAGCTCAAGTTGATCATGCCAGATTTTTCGCTCAAAGTAATAAGTTAATTTATGATGAGCCCGTAGATGTAGAAATAGTTGCAAAAAATATTGCAGACATGTCCCAACAATTAACACAATATGCAGGTGTACGACCATTTGGAGTTGCATTAATTATAGCAGGTGTTGATAAAACAGGTGGGGAGTTATTTTTAACTGATCCTAGTGGAACTTTTATAGGCTATGATGCAATTGCTATTGGTCAAGGAAGTGATCAAGTAAATGAATTTTTAGAAAAATATTATAGAAATGACGTTTCAATAGAAGAAGCAGGAAAACTAGCTCTAGAATCAATTTATTTGGTAAGCGAAGAAAAGGCAGAAATTTCCCATATTAAGATGTCCTTAATTGAAAATGAAAATAAAATTATGAGAAAAGTAACTGAAGAAGAAATAGATAGATTTGCAAGAATGGCAAAAGAAAACCCTACAAATTCAAAAGAAAAATCGCTCTAATTAACTTATTATAGTGTTTTTACTTTAATAATTTAAATTGACAGTCCGCTTGGGTTCTAAAGCTCCAAATCTACATGTTGAGGAGTGGATTCAGGGTTTACCAACTAATATTGATAAAAATATTGGAAAAGTAGTTCTCGTTGAAGTATTTCAAGTAAATTGTCCTGGATGTTTTATGTATGCAATCCCAAATGCAATAGAAATTTATAAAAATTACAGTAAAGATGATGTTGTTGTATTAGGATTGGCTACTGCCTTTGAAGATTATGATAAAAATACAAAAGATAATTTACGAATGTTATTGTCTTCTGGACAAGTAATTGGAGAAACATTAAATGCACTCAACCAATATGGGCAATTAAACGATGGGAATAAACTCAATTATAAAATTCCTTTCCCTGTAGGTATGGATATTTTGCGTAAAAATAATTCCATTTTTTCAGATTCACATATCCTAGAATTTATTGAGGCAAATATCCCCAATTACGATTCTTATAGCGAATCCGAGAAGAAAATTTTATTTGAGAGAGTAAAAAGTTATCTTAAAAACAAAAAATATTCTGCCCTGACTTTTGACCAATATCAACTACAAGGTACTCCTTCTGCAATACTGGTTGATAGAAAAGGCATTTTAAGAAATGTTTTTTTCGGTGCTAATAATTATCTCAATGGTTTGATCAATCAATTAGTAAACGAATGAATGAATCAAAAACTTAGAATTTTTGTAGCAATACCAGATTCCTCTTTATCTGATGAGAAGAATCTGAGAGAAAAAACTATAAAAATTGGAAGATTCGCTAGGGTCTTTTCTATTTTCGGTGTTAATAAAGTTATCATATACAAAGATCCTACTACTAAAAATATGAATTCAGATAAACTACTGATGAAATTAATTCTTGACTTTCTAAATACACCACAATATCTAAGAAAATCAATTTATCCATTGAATCATGAATTATCATATATTGGTTTACTTCCACCTATAAGAGCACCACAACATAAAAAAAAAGTTAAACTTAGTGAGGTAAAGGCAGGTGAACTAAGGATAGGCCTTATTTATCATAAAAAGTCTCTTCTTAATCAAATATCTAACAATAAAAAATTCATCATTGATTGGAGAAATAAAACATATGAATATTATGTAGATGTAGGTCTAGATTCTCCTATTCCATTTTTAGGACAAGGAAAGGATGGACAAAAGATAATTGTTAAATTTATTGATTCTTATCCCAATCTAAAAGCTATTCAAACAACAGAAACTGACATAGAAAAGGAATATTTGGGTTATGATATATTGAGTATTAATTCCATTGATGAATTTATAAAAAAGATTGATCAAAAAACATTTGTTGTATTTACATCAAAAAAAGGAACGTTATTCAAAAACAAGGAATCTGAATTTAAAGATATCATAAAAAAATTCGAGATTTTATTAATCGTCTTTGGTTCGCCTAGTAAAGGAATAAATGAGATATATCCTACTTTTCAAAAAATAAATAATTCTATGTACCTTAATATGTTTCCTCACCAAAAGACTGAGACTATAAGATTAGAAGAAGCACTTTTAGGAACTTTAACAATATTTAATCACTTTCTAAACTAATTAACATAATGTAATTTATTATCTTCACTTCAATTAAATTTATTAATGAGATCAGAAAGTCTTTTGTTGTATCCATGGGTCATAGAAAGTATAGTTCCCCAAGAAGAGGAAGTCTAGCATTTTATCCTAGAAATAGAGCCAAGAGTCTAGAGTCTAGACTACGAAATTGGCCAGAAATCTCTGGAAATAGTTCTCTTTTAGGTTTTGCGGGATTTAAGGCAGGTCAGATTCAAGTTATGACAATAGATGATAAAGAAAAAACTCCAAATTTTGGTAAACAACTTGATAATCCGTCAACGGTGATTGCAACACCGCCTATTAATATAATTGGTATAAGATGTTATAAAAAAGATGCTTATGGAGAAAAGGCTTTTATCGATGCTTATTCAAAAGACTTACCAAAAGAATTAGAAAGAAAATTTAAGACCAAATATAATGAAAAATCTTTTGAAATGATTGAATCATCTTTTGATTCTATTTCTTCTATTTTTGCAGTTGTAGCAGTTTCTCCTAAAAAAGCAAATCTATCTCAGAAAAAACCATTTGTTTTTGAAATAGGAGTATCAGGAAAAGATATCCAAACAAAATATCAGTATGTGAAAGATATTTTAGGAAAGGAAATTAAAATATCTGATGTTTTTCAAAACGGTCAATTTATAGATGTATCAGGAATCACACGTGGTAAGGGTGTTGAGGGTCCAGTTACTCGTTTTGGTGTAAAGCGAAAACAACACAAATCTAGAAAAAGTGTAAGAGCTGTAGGAACCTTGGGTCCTATTTCACCTGCTGTGGTTATGTATTCAGTACCAAGACAAGGACAAAGAGGTTTTCATCAAAGAACTGAATATAACAAAAGAATATTGATGGTATCTCCAGCACATGGTTCTACACAAACACCAGCACAACCTTCAAAAGTTCCAATTAATCCTCCAGGCGGTTTTAAACATTTTGGATTAATTAATACTGATTATATTGTAGTAAGAGGCTCTGTACCTGGAGTACCGAAAAGATTAGTTAAAATGAGGCACCCTATAAGATATCCTGCTAAAAAGGTACTTGAACCTAAAATTATTGAGGTAATTGCAAAATGAGTGTAGTAAAAATTTTAGAAATGGACGGAAGTAATCAAAATACTATAGACCTACCAACGATTTTCAAAACTCCTTATCGTCCAGAAGTGATTCAAAAAGTTTACAATAATATTAATTCCTATTCATTTCAGAAACAAGGTAGATATCCTGCTGCTGGTCAGATAGTTAGTGCAGAGTCTCGAAATACTGGATTAGGAATTGCAAGATTGGCTAGGGCAAAAGGAGAAGGTTTTCCACGCGCAGGTCAAGCAGCAGGGGTAGCAGGCGTTAGACATGGTAGACTTGCTCATCCTCCAGTCTCATGGAAAAATATATACAAAAAAGTAAATAAAAAAGAAAAATTATTAGCTTTATGTTCTGCTATTGCTGCAACAGCTAACGCTGATCTGATTAGAAAACGTGGTCATCGTTTCAGCAATAATATACAATTACCAATAATTGTTTCAAATAAAATTGAATCAATAACAAAATCAAAAGACTTAGAAAAGATTCTTATAAAAATAGGACTCGAAGATGATCTAAAACGTACACATGTGCGCAGAATTAAATCTGTACATAAAAATGATACAAATAGAAGATCAGCATTAAGTGTCT
>OBLS010000281.1_pt1 | contig 17267 bp, 16 predicted proteins | sample 1519901 | NCBI WGS metagenome assembly OBLS01 (sample SAMEA3113585, study PRJEB22503) | soil metagenome | reverse complement strand
AGCCACGATGACGGCCGGCGCTGGCACCGCTCATCACTCCTCCGGGTCGACCAGGCCCGGGTCCGCCTCGGCGCTGGGCGAGCCGCCCAGCCAAGCGACGTCCCGGGTGCCAGCACGCGTGTCTCTCGTCGGCCGGCCGCGGTTCGGGCGCTCCCGGGCCGAGCCACCGCCCGGCTGCGCATCCGGCCTGTCGGCCACGGCGACGCCGCTTCGGGGGGTTGCGGGTCTGGCACGTGCCGGTTCCGATGCCGGTGCCTCCGGGCGGCGGCCGGCGGCGTTGGTGGTGTCTCGGTCTCCGGTCGTTGACGGCGAGCCCTGCAGGTAGCGGGCCTCGGCTCGAACGTGTCGGGTGCTGGCCTTGTGCTCGAGGCGGTCCCGGGCGCCCCGGGCGCGCCGGGACTTGGGGGCGGGGCCGTCGACGCTCACGGCCGTGCGCCATTCGGGGTTGCCCTCGGCGTCGACGGTGATCTCGGTGCGCTGGCGGGTGGTCGTCCGGTTGGCCCGCTTCTCCGCGGCCTTGGCGTGCTGGTGGAGCCGCCGGTTGGCCATCTGGTTGCGGGCGGCGGTCCCGGCGAGGCGTCCGCTTCGGGTGGGCCGCTCGTTGCCCATGCTGGCGCCAAGGGCAAAGCCCGTCACCCCCGCGACCGCGGGGGCGGCCATCCAGGCGGCGCTGCGTTCACCGCCGACCCTGCGGGTGGCCATGCGTTGGGCCACTTGGCTGGCGAGGCTGTGGCCGCCGGCGAGGATGCGCTTGCGGGCGATGAACATCGCGACGATGACGATGTTGATGAGCGCGAAGCGTTCGATCAGTCCGACATCGGCGGTGCTCGCGAGCAGTGCCTGAACCGTGAGCAGCAGCAGCGAGAGCACGAAGCTCATGCCGACCACGGCGAGGATCACTCGTCCCAGCGCGCCCAGCCATGCCCAGGCGAGGGTCCGCCCGCCGGCGGGGAGAATGCCGGCGAGTAGCGCGAACGGGAACAGTGAGAACAAGACGATGCCCACCATCTGCGCGACGACGACGGTGACGGCCACCAGGGTGATGAGCACGACCATGATCAGCGCGGCCGCGAAGGTGAACACGGCGCCGAACAGGCGGGTGCCGTTGGGGTCGTGGTTGAAGTCGGCCTGTCCGTCGCAGCCGGCGGCCTTCATGGCGTCGCGGGGGTCGTCGTCGGTGCCGTGGGGGCCGTCGGCCAGGATCTCGTCGCGGGCGGTGGCGCATTGGCCCGTCAGCGGACCGCCCCAGCTCAAGAAGTCATAGGGCTGTTCGATGAAGGCGCTGTGAATCTCGGCTTGGAGTGGCGCCAGGACTACGGCGGCGTCCATGCCATCCTGGGGCGGGGGTTGGCCGCTGGCGGTGGCGAACAGCGCACCCGAGACGCTGCCCATGGTGTCGAACATGCCCTGGAGGTAGCCGCCGGGGTTGCCCATGAAGACGCCGGCGAGGATGGCGATGACGAAGGACACGACCAGTTCGCCGGCGGCCATGGTGAGTCGGCCTCGCAGGGCGGTGGCCGCGGCCCACGCGATGGCGCAGAACCACATGAAGTGGGACAGGGCGAGCGGGCCGATCAGGTTGCGGTTGTAGGTGTCGGCGATGGCGATCGCTTGACCGCCGAGCCGGTCGTAGATGTCGAACCCGTAGCTCCACTGCACCAGCCACAACGCCATTGCCGTCGAGGACCGGGCGCCTTGGAAGGCCAGGTCGGTGAACGTGCAGTAGACCTTGCGGGAGATGTGGTTCCAGGCCCCCTCGTCGCAGCCGACGTCGTAGTGGGAGCTGGGGAACCGTCCCCAGCAGTCGTCGGGCACGATCGACGAGCTTTCCCCGCCGGCCCCCCGCGTGGCGCAAGGGCTGCTGGCGGGGGGTGTCGTCGTCGCGGCGACCGCCGGCGTCTCGGGAGGTTCCTGGCCGAGGGCGGGACGCGCCGCCACCACCAGGCACAGCGCCGCCACAACAACTGCCGCCGCCCATCGTGCCCGGCGGGCAAGCCGGGTCATGAGCGGTCGTTTCCGTCCGCCAGGGCGGTGGCCAGCGGGGTGCGGCGGCGTCGGGCGCGGTTTCGGGCCGCAACGGCGGCGGCTTGGCGTTCGGCTCCGCTGGAAACCCCGCCGGTGCGCAGCAGTGGAAGCCCCGGCCTGCCGGTGGCCGAGCTCGCGCCGTCCTGTCGGGTCGAGAGCAAGGCGGCTTGATCGGCCATGCCCGCCGGCAAGCTGCCTGCCGTGACATGCGCGTCGGCTGGTGCAGCCCCCTCGGGTGCAGCTGCGGGCGCCGCCGTGGCAGCGCTCGGGGTGGTGTCGAACGCCGATCTGAGTTCCGCCGCTGCGGGTTCCAGCACCTGTATAAGACCCACGCGACCGCGGACGTCGTGGTAGAGGCATTGGCCCTCGGCCAGTCCCGCCTCGAGGGTGTTGGCAGCGTCGACGCTGCCGTTGACACCGGCGAAACGCAGCGCGGCCTCGATGGCGCCGTGCGCCTGGTCGAACACGAAACGGGCGCCCAGCAGGTCCTCGAGCTCGGGGATGGCGAAGTCGTTGGGGTGCTGGCTGCCCAGCCAGATCCCGCCGTTGTGCTTGCGGCCGTCCCTGCTGCCTTCGACCACGAGCTTCTGGCCGTGCGGCGAGGCCAGCAGTGCCCATGCCTCGTCGTAGAGCGCGGCACCGAAGCGAGAGGGGTCGCGGAACACCACCTGTCGGCCGACCGCGGCGACCAGGTAGAGCAACGCCTGGCCCAGCACCTCCTCGGGCAGCATCAGGCGTGCGCGATGTTCGCTCTGCAGGGTCTCGCGATCGGGCAGTGCCAGGTGGGGGGCCCAGAACACGATGAAGTCGGCATCGAGGGACATGGGCCGGCCATCGCCGAAGGCCAGCTGGCCGACGCCTCGACGCCGGTAGAGCGCGAGGCGCCGCGCCATGCCGCGGGCGACGGGGTCCGCTTGGCCCATGCGGGCAAGCTCGTCGACGACGTCGCCCAGACACGCGTCGGGCCGGGCGGCCACGGTGTCGATGGCTTCGGCGAGCGCGGCGCCTTCCTCGCTCTGTGCCGAGCAGCCGGCCAGCAACGATAGGAACCCGGTGGAGACCGTGACCCGGTCCTCACCCATGAAGGTGCGCAGCGGGTCGACGCACACGTCGGCGCCGGGCTCCAAGTGGACCACCTGGACACGCCCGGGCACCGTCTTGGCGAAGCGCACGTACTCGCCGACCGCGGTGCGATCGATGGTGAACACTTGGCCGCCGCGGGCCACGGTGTCCCAGGCCAGGCGCTTGAACAGGAACGACTTGCCGCTGCCGAGCCGGCCGCAGGCGCCCAGCGACGGGCTCTTGTTGACCTGGGGGCCGTACGCCGGGTCGAACAGCACCGGCGCCGGGCTGCCGGTGTCGAGCGACAAGCCGAGCAACAGCCCCTGGGGGTCACCGGCGTCGGGGCCGCAGAAGGGGGCGCCTGCGGCCAGGTCGCGGGGCAGCAGGAACTGCGTGTAGTCCCGGCACACCAACGCGGCCGTGGTGCCGGGCAGCATCGAACGGAGCAGTGCTTGCTGGCCGCCGGTGGGGCGGGCCACGCCGTACTCCTGGGGTTCGAACATCGCGGTCACGGCGCTGGCGCGTTCCTCCAGCACGGCCAGCTCGCGGGCCGCGATGGAGAACAACACGGTGACCTGGAGCTCGGGATCCCTGGCGTTGGCGGCGAGTTCCGCGGCTTCGTCGCGGATCGCACCGACGGCGTCCGCCAGCTGGGGTGGCGCACCGGAGACGTCACCGTCGTATTCGTCTTCCTGGCCGACCAGGTCTCGGTGCTTGCGGCGAACCTTGGTCTGGGCTTCGGCGTTGGGGATCGACCGGATCCGCACCGCCCAATCGATCGGAAAGTCCAGCTCGTCTGCGTGGTAGAGCCACTCGCCGCCACCGCCGGGGAACACGAACTCGTGCGGCATGTCCGCCAGGGCCAGCACGGTCTGGTACGCGGTGCCGGCGGGGGCGTCGATGCGGACGTAGCGACGGAACCGGGGCCGGCCGGGGTCGTCGCGGTCGCCGCCCTCTTTCACCCGGGCATGCGTGAGGTGCGCCAGGACCCCCGCTCGACCGTCGTTGCGCGGCGGGGGTTCCCAGCTGGCGTCGAATGGGGGCTCGTCGATCTCGCGTTGTAGCGCCCGGGCGTACAGCCAGCGGGTCTCGCCGGCCGTTACCCGGCTGAGGGGAACGTGGCGCTCGAGGCGAACCTCGACCATCCGGCCTTGGCGCTCACGCGCCTCACGCTCTCGGGGGGAGATGGCCGGCGGCGCCAACCCGAAGCTCGACGACACCTCGGTCCCGGCCTGCCTCAGTAGGTCGCGCCAACCGTGGTGGCTGCGAGGCAGGGCAGCCGCCAGGTAGTAGCGGCGGCGGTGCAGTGGGCGTCCGGCCAGGCGCTCGGCACTGGTTTTGCAGACCTGCTGCCAGGCCGGGTGGTCGTCTTCGTCGGTTCCTTCCAGCATGTCCGCCGCCACGTCCCAGGGGTCAAGGCGCTCGCAGACCGACAGGAACAGTGACTCGGCGGGCAGGCCCATAAGCAGGCCCCGCAGACGAGCGTGGACCGCCAGCTTGTCGGCCACGCTGGTGTGGGCGTGGGCGAATGGCCGCACTCTCCAGAGCGCCCACACGCCACCGTCGCTGGACCAGATCAGTTGGCCCGCCACGGCCCGGGCCGGCGGTTTCACGGGCCCTTCCCCGGCGCGACGTACAGGCGGGCGGCCCCCATGTCACGACCACGGGCCTGCCTCGCAGGGCGGCCGGCGACATGACCCGCGTGGGGGGTTGACCACAGCTGCACCCAGCCGAGCGCGGCCCGCAGCGGGCCCCGTCCTTCGATCTTGACCCGGCGGGCCAACCAGGCGAGCACCACAGGGGCGCCGACCGCCAGGATGCTGCCCACGCTGGGGGGCAATGTCGGGCCCCAGTAGCGCCATGTCTTGTTGACCACCAGCAAGCTCGCGACGAACACGCCGAGCTGGGTGAAGGTCACCTGGAACGGCATCGACCACTCGGCGATGCGGCCCAGCACCCGCGGGTGCCGGCGGGCGTGCGTGTAGGTGGCGCAGATGATGGGTCGCGCCTGCTCGTCAAGCATCGGCCACCACGGCGGCCCGGTCGCCCAGCGCGCCCCGGATGTCCTCGTCGACCTTCTGCTCGATGAAGTCGGTGTTGGCGACCGCCCAGCCGACAAGACCAGCAAAGACGATCGCACCGACCGTGGGCACGACCGCTCTCGTGCGGGCGGCGGTCATCAGCACGAACACCAGGCCCATGACGGCGATCAGCGCCTTTACGAGAACCTCGGCCTCGCTGGTCAGATTCAGTCCTGTGTCGATCATGCTTGCTCCTTTGCTCGTTTCACCGGTGGGATGCGGGTCGGCGGCCGGCTTGTTCAGGCCGCGGGCCCTGCGGCGATCGACGTCGACGTCGTCTGCTGCTCGGGCCCGGTTGTTGATGGCGTCGACGCGTCGCCGGTCGCGGTCAGGCTGGGCGCGCCCGACATCGCCCGGATCTCCCAACGACCGGCCCGTTGGGCCATCGTCAGCTCATAGCCGGTGGCCTGGCGGGCGCCGGCGGGGGTGGTTCCGATCGCAGCGACCCGGACCCGGAGGGCGGTGTCGTCGATGTCTCTGGTTCCGACGTGCTCCAGTTGGACCTCGACGAACGGCGCCGGGGCGGCGGGCGCCACCACCACCCCGGGCGCCAGGTAGCGCGAGACGTCGCCCGTGCCGGTCAGCAGTGCCGTGAGGAACCCCCCGACGGTGGCCGCCACCGGGTCGTCCCTCTCGGGCACCTCCCGCCACGAGTCCTCGACGGCCACACCGGGCGGCGCGGTTGGGGGTGGTGCCACGATCGCCGGTGTGGCCGCGGCGGCCAGGGTCCCGTCCCGGCCAAGCACGACGCCGATTTCCACATACCACGGCGCTGCTGGCGGTGCGCCGGCGTCTCGGCTCTGCTCGACAACCTCGGCGGCCACCGTCACCGCCCAGTAGCTGGCGTCGATGCGCCGCGTCCGCACCGCGGCCAGTCGACGCACCTGCCGCGTCGTGGTGTCGGCGCCCGGGTCCCTGGGCTTTTCCAAGAACAGTGCGTCGACCCGGCCGGCGGTGTCGGCGTCGACCTCGAGCCACTCCCCCACCGCGAACTCGGCGAACCCCGCTACGTCCGGGCCGACCTCGGCCTGCTGACTGTCCGTGTCTTGCACCCTCACGGGCGCGGCTTGCGAGGGGCGCAGCAGACCCACGACGCCGCCGAGGAACCCCACGGCCACCAGTGACCACAGGCCAACCCGGGCCGCCAGTTGTGCGCCCGGGCGCACCGGGACCAGGTCGTGGTCACCCACCGGCATGGCGGGTCGGGGCAAGGCGGATCGGAGATTCACAGCCAGGCGATGCAGGGCAGCCAACCCGAAAACGCAACCCGCCGCACGGTTGCGGTGATGTGTCGGCCCCCGGCGGCCCAGTCGCGTCAAGGGTCGCTGCGAGCCTCCGCGGTGCTCCGGTTCTCGCTCGGCTGACGCCGTCCCTTGACCCGGTGCCGCCGGGTGCCGGGTGTGGCGGCCAGGCGGGCTCGAGGCGGGGGCCTCGGCCCGCGGCCGAGGGCGGGTCTGGGGCTGTTAGGCGCCCATCTGGTGGCGGGCCGAACCGGTGAGCTGTTCGAGCAGGGCCACCGTCTCGGGATGGATGGTGTCCTCGGGCTCGACGCCGCTGTCGGGGTCGGCGACCGCGTCGCAGAGCTCCCGATACGCGCGCTGGACGCCGGGTACGTTGCCGGCCGCGGCGGCGGTGCGCATCAGCAGGCGGTACATGCGCTCATCGCACGGGAACGCCACCAGGCCTTGGCGTGCGGCCCATTCGGCCGAGCGCCAGTCGCCGGTGGCCAAGCGCACCTCGGCGAGCTCCTCGGCGGCGTCGACCACCTGGGCCACGATCATCCCCCGGTGCGAGCTCACCCAGCCGTAGCTGCGGCCCACGCCGGTGAAGGGTTCCCCTCGGACCAGGCCGAGGGCTTCCTGCAGCACGGCGGCCGCCGTGGTGGCGTCGTCGATGTCTTCGGCTCGGGCCACCAGGTCGCAGAACAGGCCGTAGTCGGTGACGACCCGATCGGACAGCTCATAACGGCCGCCGGTCGACGGTGGGAACAGGTCGTCACCGACCAGGCGGCGGGCGGCGCTGACCGTGTTGTGGAACGTCTTGGTGGCGTTCGCTCCGGTGGGGAACAGGGCGATCTCCAGGTCCTCGCGGTCCACCGCCGATTCCCGCAGGGCGAGATAGGTGAGGGCTTCCAGGCCCTTCTGCCGCTCGGGGGTCAGGCGCTCCTCTGCCCCGGCCGCACCGATTCGTACGGCCTCGACCTCGCCCAGCACCCGTACGACCACGTCGAGCTCGTCGCGCAGGCCCTCGAGACAGCCCGGGCCCGCGGGTGGCTCGACCTCGGCCGGCGCGCCCCGCGGTGTGGGGATGTCCTCGGCGGGCGGGGTGTCATCGAGGCGTGCCGCGATGTCGAGGACCTCGACGACGACTCGGGCATCGGTCTCGTCGAGCAACCGGGCGTGAACCGTGGCCTCCACCCCATCGATCCGCAGTAGCCCCGCCCCGTCGAGCACAAAGCTGCGGCCGGGGGGTGCGGCGGCACCAGGCGGCGTGACGACGGCAACGGCGTGATGGGGTCGCTCGGCCAACGTGGTCAGCCTGCGGTCGTCGAGGTCGTGCGGTTCGCAGGCGCTCAACACGACGAGAGGGTCCCAGGCGTCGGGGACGGCGCCCGCCGCCCGGGCCTGTGCGGTCGTCGAGGCTTGCGTGGACTGCAAGGCTTCCGCCGTGCGCTCGGCGTGGGCCTCGGCGGTCTCCAGGGCGTCGGTAAGGCTCGGCGATGCGGTGACCCAGGGCAGCGCACAGAGCTCGCCGCCCATCGCCGCCAGGATGACCTGGGGCTGCTCGCTCCACGGGACGGTGGCGGCGGCGACCGCCAGGCCACGCAGGAAGCCGGTGGCCAAATCGACGGGCCCCGAGACGGTGGCCACGCCGCTCGCCTCGAGCTCCACCAACAGGTCGGCGCCGTCATCGGTGACGCCGACCGGGACCAGCGTTGGCGCTGGCGAGGCCGCACCACCCGCGAACCGGGCAAGCTCCGCGGGCGGCACCGCGGTCCGCCACCGGTCCGCAGACGCGGCGCTGAACCCGGGCGGCGGCGATGCCGGCGAGGCCAGGACCAACAGCACGGAGTCCCCTGACCCCTCGACCCATCGCAGCGCCGGCAGTCCGGTCGAACCGCAGCCGGCGGCCGCCGCCCGCAGCGCGACGTCGACCAGCCGGGCGGCGGCGATGTCGGCCCCCGCTCGCAGCTCCGTTTCGCGGTGCGCCAGCCGGGGCGGCGGCACGGCGATGCGTCGACCTCGACGGCGATGGCGCTGCTGGGCGCGTCGCCGACGGTCCAGCAGCAGAACCAGACCGGCCAGGGCCACGCCCCCGCCGGCCAGCCCGACAGGACGCGCCAGCTCGCTGACCGGGTCCCCTGACTCTGTCGGCGGCGGCGATGGCGCGGGGCTCGTCGGCGCACTCGGTTGTGCGGGGTCGGGCGGGGCCGTGGTGTCGGCGCCAGGACCGCGGTCCCCCGGCCCTGTCGCATCAGGCCCGGGGGCAGGCGCGGGAACGGGCTCCTCGGAGCGCGATGGCGGCGCCGAGGATGCGGGCGGCGCCGGGGGATCCGGCACCGGGGGTGGGGGTGGGATTGGCGCAGACGGACGGGCAGGGGGTGCAGAGGGTGTTGCCGACGGGCCGGCGGCGCCGGGGGCCGATGCCACCACCGGTGGGGTCACGAAACGCTGGCCCGGGTAGATCAGATTCGGGTCTCCGGGCGGCGCGAGCCGGCCCCGGTTCGCTTCCACCAGCTGCCGCCAATAGGGGGCGACCTCCTCGGCGGTGGGCGCCCGACCCAGGCGTTCGCTCAGCTCTCCCTCGGCGATCTGCCAGAAGTCGTCGCCCACGACCACGGTCACCTCGCCCGCGGCGGCGGGCTCCGCCGGGGCTGGGCCCCTCTCGGTTCTGGTGACCGGGTGGCTGGTCGGCCCGTCCGAGGCACCAGCCAGCTGGGCCGACGCCGGCGTGGTTGCCTCCGGTCGGAGCGCCAGCGCAGCGCCAGCCATCGGCAGTCGGATGGACCAGCCGGGTCGAAGGTCGTCGTCCTGGGCGCCGATCACCCGGCCGGGAGCGACAGTGCGACCCACGTTGGCGTCGCGTATCTCTCCCCAGCGGCTGCCGTCACCCAGGTGTTCCTGCGCCAAGCCCCAGTAGCTGTCGCCCCGCTGGACCACGTAATCACCGGTCGGTGAGCCACTCGGCCACGTGACCGGCGGCGCGGGTATCGGGGGTGCCGCTGGGGCAGGTATGAGCTCTTGGTGGATGGCCTCGAGGTGGGAGAGCGGGGCGGCCGCGCCGTCGGCGGGCCGGAGGGGCCCGAGCAGTGACATCACGAGGGCGGCCGAGGCGACGAGTTGGCGGGCGAGGAGCTGGAGCCCGGGGAGAAGCGGTGCGCGCCGGGCCTGACGGCCGCGGGCGGCGGCGATCGTCTCGATCACGACGCCGATCACCAGTTGCGCCCAGGCGGCCCACATGATGACCGCCAGGGTCTTGACCAAGACTTCGGTGGGCACGCCCCGGCGATCGAACGCCTCGCGTAGCTCGTCGAGGGCGGGGACTTCACGGGGCAACGGCCAGCCGACGGTGATGACCAGCGCGAGGGGGATCCCGGCGAGCAGGGCCACACCCCCGAAGAGGCGCGTGGCGGCCTTGGCGGTGTCGCGCATCAGGCGCCTCCCTCCTCGACGCCGCGGGCTGGTGTGGCGGATGCGGTGGCGCTGATGGTGCGGGGCCCGACGGGCAGGATGTGGGCCGTCTGGGTGAGCGTCACCGTGACGGTGACCCGGTCACCCGAGACGGTGGCATGACCGGCGCCGCTATGGCCCGCGGCCGCCATGAGCTCGGCCACCCGGGCTTGGGCGGCAGCGGGGTCTATCTCTGTTCGACCGGCGAGCAGGTCGCTGGGATCGGTGGCCTGGGCGCCGGCCCGGGCGGCGCTTTCCGCCAGGTTGTTCGCCTCCACGTAGGTCTTGATGTGCTGGCCGCCGTCATAAGCCAGTCCCGCCACGAAAATCAGGGCCAAGGCGGCGATGGCACCGAAGAGGGAGAAGATGCCCCGGTCGTCATCGCGAGCGTTCGCGAGCCTCCTGGTCATGAGGAGCCCCCGCGGAAGGTGTCGACGCTTTCACTGGCACGGGCGTCGAAGTCGCGTTGGCCCCCGGGGGCGACGGGAGCGAGTTGGGAGAAGTCGACCGCGCAGTGGACCGTGACCGTGACGCTTCCACCAGGTGCCAGATCGGCGACAGTCAGCTGGACGTCAAACGACGCGCAGGTCACCTCCCGGCGATCAAGGTTGGCCGACGCCGTATCCCGGGCAGCGGCGGCCGCGGCTGCGGGGGTGGCTTGCAGCGACGCGGCCCGGGCCGCGGCCGCGGCCGCGCTCTCCACGTGGGTGGACGTCGCAGACGTGCGGCCCGCGTAGACCACCAACAGGATCAACATCACCATCCCGACTGTCACCAGCGCGCCCTCGAGCGGCGCGGACCCAGCGTCGTCCCGCCGCAGTCGGGCCCTGCATCGCGTAGCTGTGCGGGTCATGGCCGGTCCGGCTCGGGGATGAACCGCTCGACCTCGACGGTGGCATGGGCGGTCACGTCCCATCTGATGCCCATCACCAGCGCTGGGGCGGTCGCAGTCACTGTTGCGTCGGCCTGGTCGCTGGCCCGGGTGACCGACACGGCGGCGTTGTCGAGGGGCGCGCCGGCCAAGAACGCGTAGCCGGCCGCTTCCCCCGAGGCAGTTGTGCCGTCGATGCGGGCGGCAACGGCCGCGGCGCGGTCGGCGGCCGCCTCGGCGCGCTGGTATGCGTGCCAGTAGAGACCGCCTTGGACCGCGAGCATCACGAACACCATCACGACGGGAAACACCAGCGCCGTCGTGAGGGCAGTCGCGCTGCCGCGGTCGTCGCGGACGCGTAGTCGGGCAGCCACCCTCACCGTCGGAGGTTTCAGCGCTCGGGGATGTTGTTGGCGGTACCGGTGGCCTTGTTCCTGATGATGAGCGCCACCGCGATCGCGGCCGCGGCCGCAAGCGTGGTGAGGATGGCAATCTCGACCGTGTTCATGGCACCGCGCTCGTCGGCCCGGGCTGCCTCAAAGCGCTCGGTTGCGAGGAACCAGAGCGTCACGTAGAGCGCTCCGATTCGCTGTCCGATCCTGGTCATGGTCGTCCTCCTTCGGGCGGGTGGGTTACGGGCTTCCGATGCCTGAGATGTTGGCGACGGCCGGGTAGCCGATGAACAAGACGAACGCGGCCAGCAACACGACCAGCGGCACGGTCATGCGTTCGGTGGCGGACGCGGCTTCGCCTTCGATCTCCGATAGCTGGGCGGCACGCAGGCTCTGGGCCTGGGCGGCCAGTGATTCGCGGATGCGAGCGCCCTCGGAGTCGACCAGCGTCGCGGACGCGGCGAGCTGGCCGAGCTCGACGACACCGATCTGGCGGCCCAGGTCGCCCAGCGCCTCCCAGATCGACAGCCGGCGGCTGCGGCGCGCCGCGTCGAGTGCCGCGCGGATCTGCTCGAACGCCCAGCCATCGCCGGCCTCGGCGGCGTCCTGCAGCGCGGTCTCGGGTCCCGCGCCCGCTGCGGTCATCACGTCAACGAGATCCAGGTAGGCGCCCAGGGCGTGACGGAACGCGCGCCGGTCGTCTTTGGCCCGCTCACCGAGGGCGAGGTCGGGCAACAAGAATCCGGCGCCGGCGAAGATCACGGCCAGTACGACGACGGGTCCGGCGACGATGCCGATCCCGCCGGCGGCGAGAACCATGGCCATGAGCGCTACGAACAAGAAGCCGGCGGCAGTCCCGGCGAGCTTGGCCACGACGTGTTGCTCCACCGCTGTGCGGGTGATCGCCAGGTCCTCCGCCCGGCGGGCGGGGTCGATGCCGACGCGACCCAGGACGTCGACGGCCACCTGGACCGCGCGGTGTTCGAACTGGTCGCGAGCCGAAGGCCCGGCGGGGGCGGCGGCGGGGCGACCCGGCCGGGCCAGGCTGGCTTGGATGTCGGCCAGCGTGGGGCGGGCCGTCACGGCCCTCCAGATCAAGAACGTCCCCAGGCCGCCGGCGGCCGCGACGAGCAACAGCGGGATCATGGGACGGTGGCCTTGCGCCGGGGGGCGAATCGTTGGGGGAGCTCGATGCGGCTCATCCGGTCCATCAGCAGGCACCCACCCGCGAACAGCCCGGCCACCACGACGAGCATCACCTGGCCGCCGGGGCTGGAGTAGGGCTCCAGATAGTCACGGCTCAACAGCGAGATGCCGACCACACCCACACAGAAGATGACCAGGATCATGCGGGCCGAGGTGCGCAGCGATGCCCGGCCGGCCTCGACGCGCAGTCGCATCCGCACCTCGTCGCGGGTGATGGCCGCCAACGCGGACAGCACCCGGGAAAAGTCCGTGCCCTCGCCTTCAGCCGCGATCACCAGCGCCGCCACCACAAGGTCCGCGGACGGGTGGTCGACCTCACGGCCAAACTCCCGCAACGCATCGGGCAGCGGTTGGCTGCGCCGGGCCGCGTTCAGCAGCGCCACCGCGGGGCGAATGGGCGGCGGGGCGATCGGCACCGTCGCCTCGATCGCCTCCTCTACCCCATCGGCCGCGGCCATCGAGTCGCGCAGCATCTCGGCCCACTCGGCGATCGCCTGGGTCTTAGCGATCAGTGCCCGCCGCTCGGCGCCGCCGAACAGGCGGGGCAAACCGAGCGCGGCGAGTACCACGATCCCGGCGACGGCCAGCCATCCCGTGACCAGCCAGCCCACCAGCCCCCCGAGGACCGCCCACCACAGCCGGTTGAAGCGAGTGCTGGTCCCACGGTGACGGGTCCGGCGGACCAAGCGCGGCAACACCCGGCGGCCGCGCATTCCCGCCCAGACGACCATCACCCCCAGGCCGCCGCTAGCCCCCAGCGCGATCGCTGCCAGCGTTCTCACCGTCGCCACCAGCCTTCCGGCTTGTCCAGGAGCTCCAGGTCGAAGCCGACCTCGGCCAGGCGGCGTTCGGTCTCGTGGCGGAGCCGGGCGTGCGGTACCGCCCGGCCCACCAGGTCGGGCTTCCAGATCTCGTTGTGCACCACCTGGGTGCCCTCGGCGTGGCTGACCTCGAGGATCGACGCCACCCGCCGGCGCGGCGGGATCGAGCGGTCCCATTCGAGGTGCACGACGAAGTGCACGGCGTTGGCGACCAGCATCGCGGTGACCTCGGGGGCGAGCTGTTGGGGGGTCATCGCCGCGTACATCTGCAACCGAGAAAACACGTCGCGGGCGTTCGAGGCGTGCACCGAACACATCGAGCCGTCCTTGCCCTGGCTCATGGCCAGCAACATGGGGATGACCTCGTCGCCGCGCACCTCCCCCACGATCACCCGGTCGCTCTTCATGCGCAGCGAGTCGCGCACCCCCTCGGCCAGCGCGTACTCGCCCTTGCCCTCACTGTTGGGGTCGCGGGCCTCGATCGATTCGCAATCGGGATGCAGGTCGGGGAACCGTTCGATCGCCAGCTCGAGGGAGTCCTCGATCGTGATGATCCGTTCCTCCGGCGGGATCTCGTTGATGATGCAGCGCAACAGCGTCGTCTTCCCGGCGGCGCGGGCGCCCGAGACGATCACGTTCATGCGGGCGCGGGCGATAGCCCGCAGGAACTCCGCGATGGCCCGGTCGACCTCGTCGTCGTCGACCAGCTGGCCCAGACGGGCGATGCCCCAGTCGTGGCAGCGGATGTCGACCACCGGCCGGCCGGTCACCTCACGTAAGGCATGCAGGCGCGAGCCGTCGGGCAACTGCAGATTGAGAGCGACCTCTTCTTTGTCCCAGCGCCGCTCGCTGCGGCCTACCCGGCGGGCCTGCCGGCTGATCAGCGCGATGAACTTGGCGTCACTGGACTCAGCGGTGGGTCCCCGTAGCTTGGTGCCGTCCCGCAGATGCACCCACACCCGGTCACAGCCACTGGCGTGCACGTCGGTCACGTCCGGATGGTCCAGCACCGGCTGCAGCGGGCCCAGCCCGTAGATGCGGTCGTGCACCGCGCGGGCCAGCGCGTCTTCGTCGCTGGGATCCAGCGGGGTGCGGCCCTCGTTGTACGCCGAGGCCCGCCACTCGGCGAGGACCTCGCCGATGACGTGACGGCCCAACGCCTTCTCATCCGCGTACGTCCAACCGATCTCCTCATCGGTTTGGCGGCGGGCCAGTTCCCGGGTGAGCCGTTGGGCCGCGGTGTCGTGCAGCTCACCGACGAGTTGCTCGTCGGGCTCACGGCCACCGACCAGGTCGTACCAGGTCCTCATCCGACCCCCTCCTCGCGGCTGTGAGGGAGTGCCCCCACCGGCTCGACCGGATCAGCCGGCGGCGGCGCCTCGGCCGGCGTCTCGACCCCGAGATCGGCGGCCAGGTCGTCGACGAAGCTCTGCACGCTGCGGACCAGCGCCGAGCGGCGCAGCACCCGGGCCGATCCCCCATCTCGGATCGCGGCGGCCGCCCGCGGGTCGTCCTCGATCACTCCCAAGACCGGGACGCCCAGCTGCGCGCTGATCTCCTTGGGTCCGTAGGGCCGGCTACCGACCAGCACTAGCCCGACAGTGGCCATGCGGCCCTGTATGAGGTTGCGAACCCGATGCGCCGCCGGGTACAGCTCCTCGACGCGAGGCCGGACCACGACCAACACCACGTCCGCCGCGGGCAACAACCCCAACGCCGGCGAACCGGCACCCACTCGTCCGCAGTCGGCGATCACGTCAGCCTCGCCCAGCCGGGCGCACCACTGGCCCAGCGGTCGGGCGACGTCATTCAGGATTCCGGCGGCGATGTCACCGGACTCCGGGGCAACCACAGCCGCCAACCCACCAGGCAGCGCCTGGGCGGTGTTCCAGATCACGGCGGGTGCCGCGTGGTTCTCGACCATCGCCGCCAGATCCGCCAGCCCCGGTGTTCGGCCCAACTGGTAGCGGGTGGCCAACACGCCACCCGCCGGATCCGCCTCGAGCAGGGCCGCCGGGCGTGGCCAAGAACCCCCGACACACAGCGCCAAGGTCGTGGCCCCCGGGGCAGCCCGCACCGAACCCACGCACACGAGCGCCATCGCTACGCCCCCACCAGCACCAGCTGCACTCGGGCCTCCGCCGCCACAACCTGGGCCAGGCGGCCGGCCTCCGCTTCGCTCGCGCGGATCGCCACCCACCAGCGGCGCTCACTCGCCGACACCTGATCCGTGATCTCCTCGACCGATACCACCTCGCCGGCCTCGAGTATCTGACCGGGCTCGGTCTCCGTAGCGGGAGCGGCACCCGCTACGACCGATACACGGTCACCCGGCGCCAACCGCAGAGACGGCAGTTGCCCGGCGTCCAGGCTCAGGCCCACCATGCCGTCGCCGGACTCGAGCACCTCGACCGGGGCCGCGAACTGCTCGGGCGTCACCACCGTGCCCGCCGCAAGATCAGTGAGCGCGGCCCGACCCACCACCCGATCCGCCTCGCCCTCGTCCAAGTGGGCCACCGAAGCGTCCGACCCCAGATAGGCGGTCGACAGATCGGCGGCGGTGATCACCTCGCCCCGCGCCACGTCACCGCCCAGGGCCAGCACCGGGGCGCGGTCCCGGCCGGCAGTGACCAACAGCACCGTCCCCAAGATCCAGCCCACAACCAACAGGATCCCCACCACCAGCTCCGGGGTACGCCGCCGCCGGCCCGTGACCGGCGGCTCCAAACTCAGCCGAGCTTGGGTCGCCGAGCGGGCCCCGTTGCCCGCCGCACGATCCGTCAACAAAGACATCGCCACATCTCCTCTCGATCAGCCACCGTCGACCACAACCGCCTGCAGCTCGGCCACCACCAAGCACAGGTCGGTGCTGCTGGTCCCCTCCCCCAGCGCGCCGCCGGCGCCGATGTTGGACCCCCACCCCACCTCCCACGCCAGGGTCACCGTGGTGGGGAAACACGCCTCGCCCCGCGAACCACCCTGCTGGCCCTGCCCAGCCGACGAGTGATTCGGGGTCCAACCGCACGCCGGTGGCAACTGCGCCTCCAGCGGCCGACCCGGATCGAACGCCGCCCCCGGGCCCTCACACGACACCGCCTCCGTGGCACCCCGGAACGTGTCGTGGATCTCCCACGTCTGGCGCACCGGCGTCGCCGTCACCGTCGCCGTCACCGGACCCGCACTCGCCGCCGCCGACACCCCCACCCAGTTCTCCACGAAAAAGAACGTCGGCAACTGCGCGTACGTCCCCTGGTCCGCCGGCGGGCTCGTCGACACCGCCGGCGCCGGGAACGACAACCGCGACCGAGCAATCCCTGCCAAGACCTCCGGATCAACCAGCACCGGCACCCCCCCGCCGGCCGGCGGGGACCAGGTCGCGTTCTCGACGCCCACGAACTGCCCGTTCTCGTCCCAACACGCCCGCTGAACATGCACCGGCTGACGACCCCCCGACTCATACAGCCCCAACAACTGATCAGCCGAAAGATTCGTGCCACCACCAGCCCCGAACGGCACCCCCAACCGGCACGTGATCCGACTGCCAGCACCACCGCCGCCGCCGGCACCTGCCCGACCACTGTTGCTGGTCGACTCGAACCCAACCCCGACCGCAGCACCGGTGCCGCCAGGCAACAGCTCGCCCGTCGCTTCTTGGTCGGTTCCGCTCTCTCCGACGGCTCCACCGCCCGACTGAGCAGCAGCGAGACCTGCGCTGGCAGTCCAGACGACAACAACCAAGACGCCAAGCACGCCTAGTCGACGGCGCATCCGGCCTCCCCGTCCCATCGGTTCTCCTCGCGCCGCTCCGCCAGCTTCCAAGAGCCGTCGACCAGCAGCATCGCCGCGCTCCACTCCACGGTCCCCAGTCCCGAGGCGATCACTTCACCCGTCTCCACGACGAAGCGCTCGCCGTCGTCCACCACGCAGACCTCGAGGATCGCGACGTTGTCGCTCTGGAACTCGACCGACTCGACCTCTACCCGGTACTTCGAGCCCTCCGGGTAGCGAATGGCCCAGCCGTTGGAGCGCAGGCCAAGAAACGTCTCTTGCCGTTGCTCGAGCATCGGCCCGGTGTGGGTCGCGACGAGATCCGGGTCGTCAGGATCCGGGGCCGGCGGGGCCGACGCTGCGATGGCGGC
>OBLS010000280.1_pt1 | contig 17272 bp, 13 predicted proteins | sample 1519901 | NCBI WGS metagenome assembly OBLS01 (sample SAMEA3113585, study PRJEB22503) | soil metagenome | reverse complement strand
CTTGCATCGGACGCGCTTTACTGGCTCGCGCTCGTCCTGCTCTGGGGACCGACCCCGGTGCAGGAGGCGCTTGCGGAGTGTCGGAACCTCGCTCGATCCTCAGAGCCGGGCCAGCGGGCCCACTCGCAGCTCCTCGTCGTCGAGGGCGCGCTGCTCGCACTTACGGGCGAATTCGAGCAGGGGCGGCAGCAGGCCGCGACTGGGAGGCGAGGCCTCCTCGAGCTCGGACAGAAGGTGCAGTACGCAGCGATCGGCCAGCCCGCGGCAATTATCGAGCTGATCGCCGGCGACGCGCCGGCCGCCGAGCGGATCCTGCGCGAGGCGCAGGGGATTCTCACCGCTGCCGGGGAGCGCGGGTACCTCTCCACGGTGTCGGCGCTGCTGGGGCTCGCAATCGCGAGGCAGGGACGCAATGAGGAGGCCGACCGCCTCGCCGACGAGAGCAGGCGCCTCGGCTCGGAGGACGACGTGATCACGCAGATCTACTGGCGGCTCGTGAAGGTACGGATCGCCGCGGATACAGGTGCAGACGACGAAGCCCGGCGGCTGGCAGCGGAGATCCTCAAGCTGACCGAGCGAACGGACGACTGCTTCGACGGGCCGATCGCCACGCTCGAGGTGGTGGATCTCCTTGACCCGGCTGACCGCAGATCCGTCCTCGAGCTGGCGCTGGCCGAGACCGAGTCGAAGGGGAACGTCGTCAGCGCGGAGCAGATTCGCGCGAAGCTCGCAGCTCTTCCATGACGCCGGCGACCCAGGCATCCAGCTCCTTCAGGCCGCCGGTGTTCACGTACGAGTAGTCCGCGCGCCTGATCTTCTCGCGGTCGTCGATGAGGCGCTCTTCCCGCCCCTTCATCGGCACGTTCGTCCGCTGCTCGCGCAGCAGGCGCGGCGCCGTGATCGCAACGACCTTGTCGAACCGCTCTTGCGCGCCGACCTCGTAGAGGAGCGGAACCTCGGTCACGCAGACCGCAGGCGCACCCGGAAGCTTCGCCAGCTGCTCGCGCCAGTTCAGGTACTCCGCCGAGACGCGCGGATGGAGTAGGCCCTCGAGCCAGGCGAGCGCCTCCCGGTCACCGAAGACGACCTGGCCGACCTTTGCGCGGTCGATCTCCCCGTCCTCGTCGAGGACTCCCTCGCCGAGCCGCTCGAGCATCGCGGCCTTGACCTCGGAATCGGTGCGAATCAGGTGGTGGACGATCTCGTCGCTCGAAACGACGGCGGCGCCGTGCCGCGCGAAGGCCTTCAGCGCTTCGCTCTTCCCCGCCCCGATGCCGCCGGTGATCGCGACCGAAACCGGAGGGTTAGGAGGGCTCGGCGGAGTACCGCTCGCTGCCGGGGGGCGATGCTCGTTCTCAGGCAAGGACGCAGGGAGCGTTCGTATCGAATGAGATACGGACGCGACTGAGGACGCGGGCTGAGGGCGAGCAGCGCCGCCCGGCGGCACAGCCGGTGCTTCGCTGAGCCCTCCTAGTGCTGCTCGTCGGTCTCTTCTGCCGGAGCCGGCTCGTCCAGCGCGGCGGTCTCGGCCGGAGTCTGGCTCTCGGGCTGCGGCTCGACTTCCGCCTCGGCTTCGGGGGCGCCGTCGACGGGCTGTACCTCTTCCGGAGCAGCAACCGGCTCGGGCGAAGGCTCCGCACCGGTGGTCTCGCTGATCGGACTGTCGAGCGGCCCCTCGCTCGCGAACACCTCGTCGGAGAGACCGAGTTCCGACGCGGGCGTCGGTCCCTCACCCTCGACGCGCTTCAGCGACAGCGACAGGCGGCGGCGCTCGGCGTCGACCTCGATGATCTTCGCCTGCACCTGGTCGCCCTGCGAGACGACCTCGCGCGGGTTCTCGACGTGGTGCTGCGCAAGCTCGGAGATGTGAACGAGCCCTTCGACTCCGGGCATGATCTCGACGAAGGCGCCGAAGGTGACGACCTTCGTGACCTTGCCCTCGACGACGTCGCCCTCGTTGTACTGGTCGAGGACCTGCTGCCAGGGATCGCTCTGCGTCTGCTTGAGCCCGAGTGAAATCCGCTGGCGCTCGCGGTCGATGTCCAGCACCTTCACCTCGACCGTCTGACCGATCTCGAGCACCTCGCTCGGATGGTTGACGTGCGACCAGGAGAGCTCGGAGATGTGGATCAGGCCGTCCATGCCGTCGAGGTCGACGAAGGCGCCGAAGTCGACGATGTTCGAGATCTGGCCCTCGACGACGTCTCCAGGCTGGAGCCGGTCCAGGATTTGCTGTCGCTGCTCCTTGCGCTCGTCTTCGAGGACGGCGCGGCGCGACAGCACGACGTTGTTCCGTGAGCGGTTGAGCTCGATCACCTTCGCGCGCAGCTCCTGGCCGAGGAACTCGTCCAGGTCCTGCACCCGGCGGATGTCGACGAGGGACGCCGGCAGGAAGCCGCGGACGCCCAGGTCGAGGATCAGGCCGCCCTTCACGACCTCGATCACGCGGCCGAGGATGGCCTCACCGGACTCGGCCTTCTGCTCGATCGTCTTCCAGGCGAGCTCGAAGCGCGCGCGCTTCTTGGAGAGGATCAGCCGGCCTTCCGCATCCTCCTTGGTCAGGACGAGCGCGTCGACCTCCTCACCGAGCTTGACCTCGTCCTCCGGGTTGACCGACCGGCGGATCGAGAGCTCGGAGAGCGGGATGACGCCCTCGGACTTGTAGCCGATGTCCACGAGCACCTCGTCCTTGTCCACGCGCACCACGGTGCCGTGGACGACCTCCCCCTCGTTGATCGTCGGGAAGGTGGACTCATAGTCCGGGATCAGCTCTCCCTCCGGCCCGGTGGTCCAGACCTCGGGGTCGTCTACGTGCTGTTGGTCGGCGATATCGCTCACCACGAGCGGCGCAGTATATCTGCGGATTTTCCGCTAGTTGATGCGGCGCAGGAAGTCGCGAACATGGCCTAGATAGGCGTCCTGGGCCTCGATCATGCTCATGTGGCCCGCGCTCGACAGCTCTGCGAGCTCGCTGCCGGGAATGCCCTCGTGGAGGACGCGGGCGGCGCGCGGCGTCGTTGTCCGGTCGTGCTCGCCGACGAGCACGAGCGTCGGCTTGGAGACCCTGCCGAGGTCGGGCGTGTAGTCGAAGTCGCCGTAACCGGCGCTCGCAAAGTGGCGCAGCACCTCGGGCACGTAGACGGTGTCATCCGCGAACCCGGGCGGCGGCGGTCCGTGGAAGTGGAACGGGTTCTGGATCCGCATCAGCTCCGCGCAGTCCTCGGGCGTCTCGACCGTCTGCTCCCACTCCCAGGACTCGGCAATCGGCTTGCCGGCCTCGCCCATCGCCTCCAGCGAGGCCTCGACGTCCGCCATCAGCGCCGCGGTCGAGTCGCCGCCCCCGGAGATAACGTAGCCGGCCGCCGTCCCGGGGTTGATGGCGTGCCAGGTCGTGATGATCGCGCCGAAGGAGTGGCCGAGCAGCGCGAAGCGGTCGAGCCCGAGGGCCTCGGCAAGCAGGTCGACATCGCGCGCGAAGACCCCCAGGCTGAGGGTCGCCGGGTCGACGCGCTCGCTCTGCCCCTGTCCGCGCTCGTCGACGTAGAGGACGCGGAACTCCTCGCCGAGCGGGTCGAGCCACGGGCGCAGGTGGGTGTGGTCGAGCCCAGGACCGCCGTGGAGCACCATGAGGGGGAGCCCCTCATCACCCACCGGTTCCACGAAAAGCGTGTATCCGTCAGAGAGCTGGACGTTCAGCTCTTCGCCTCGTTCCAGTCCTCGCCGACTCCAACGTCCACGGCGAGCGGCGGATCGAGGTCGTAGGCGGTACACATCTCCTCGCGGACGAGCTCCCTCACCTGTGACACCTCGGCCTCCGGGACTTCGAGTAGCAGCTCGTCATGCACCTGGAGTACGAGCTTCGCGCCGCGCCCCTCGTTCCGTAGCCGGCGATGGATGGCGATCATCGCCTTCTTGATGATGTCCGCGTTCGAGCCCTGCATGACGAAGTTGACCGCAAGCCGCTCGCCCAGGGAGCGGGTCTGCCTGTTCGAGGCGCGCAGCTCCGGCACGGGACGCCGCCGTCCGAGCAGGCTCGTCGTGTAGCCGTCGCGGGTCGCCTGCTCGATCGTGCGCTGGATGAAGTCCTGCACGTGCGGGAAGCGCGCGAGGTAGGTGTCGATCAGCTCCTGCGCTTGCTCGCGTGAGATCTCGAGGTTCTCGGAGAGGCCGAACGACGAGATCCCGTAGACGATCCCGAAGTTGATCATCTTCGCCGTCGAGCGGTCGCCCGTCGTCAGCTCGGCCGGATCCTTGCCCAGCACCTCGGCGGCCGTGGCGGTGTGGATGTCGTCGCCGCGGGCGAACGCCTCCCGCAGCTTGGGCTCGCCGGAGACGTGCGCGAGGATCCGCAGCTCGATCTGGGAGTAGTCCGCCGAGAGGAGGCGGTGGCCCTGCTCCGCGACGAACGCCGACCGGATCTCCTTGCCGAGCTCGGTGCGGATCGGGATCGCCTGGAGGTTCGGGCTCGTCGTCGAGAGCCTTCCCGTCGAGGCGACGGCCTGGTTGAACGTCGTGTGGAGCCGCTTGTCGTGCTCCGAGATCAGCGTCGGCAGCGGTCCGAGATAGGTGTTGACGAGCTTCGAGTACTCCCTCCACTCCTCGATCACGCCGACGACCTCGTGCTCGTGCCGGATCTTGCGGAGGACGCGAGTGTCCGTCGAGTAGCCGGTCTTGCCCTTGCGGTCCGGCGTCAGCTCGAGCTTCTCGAAGAGGATCCTCGCGACCTGCTGGGTCGAGCCGAGGATGAACTCCTCTCCCGCGAGCTCGTAGGCCTTCTGCTCGAGCTCCTCGACCCGGTCTGCGAGCCGAGCGGTGATCTCGCCCATCCGGTACTCGTCGATCTTGACGCCGGTGTCCTCCATGTCGGCGAGCACCTGGGTGAGCGGGAGCTCGATCTCGCGGTAGAGCTCTTCCGCGCCGCGCTCCTTCAGACGCGAGATGAGGGGCTCGGCGAGACGAAGCGTGGCGGCCGCGTGGCGGACGAGCGCGGAGGTGTCCTCGTCGGCCGAGGGGTCGGGGACGAGCTCGATCCCGTACTCGGCCGCGAGGTCGTCGAGCTCGTAGGTCGCGCGGCCGGGGTCGATGAGGTAGGCGGCGAGCAGCGTGTCCTCCGCGGGCTCGACACGCTGCGCCTTCGCGTCGTGGGCGACGAATTGCCCCTCGAGGCGCGCCGGGCGCGGGCCGACGACGACACCTTCCTCGGTGGCGACTGCGACACGGCCGTTCTCTGCGGCGATCGCACCCGTCTCGGGCAGCTCGCCGTCGCTCCAGGGAACCTGGACGCCCTCGAGCACCATCGGAGCGGCAGGGACGGTGGCATCGAGGTCGTCCACACGGCTGAGCAGGCCGCGAAACTCGAACTGGCGGAACATCTCCTTCAGCCGCGACCGGTCGGGCGGCGAGAGGACGAGCTCCGCCGGGTCGCAGTCGAGCTCGAGGTCGCGCCGCATCGTCGCGAGCTCCTTGGAGACCTTCGCCTGGTCGGCGTTCTCGCTGATGTTCTTCCGCCGGGCCGGCGTCAGCTCCTCGACGTGCTCGATCACGCCTTCGAGCGAGCCGTACTGCTGGATCAGCTGGGACGCCGTCTTGTCACCGATCCCCGGGATCCCCGGGATGTTGTCCGAGCTGTCTCCCTTGAGCCCGATGAAGTCGGGGATCTGATCCGGCGTGATCCCAAGGCGGGCCTCGACGCGCTCGGGCGTGTAGACGTTCACGTCGGCGACGCCCCGCGGCGTCATCATCAGCGTCACGTTCTCCGTGACCAGCTGGAACGCGTCGCGGTCCGTGGAGACGACGGTCGTCTTCACCCCCGACTGGTCGGCGCGCGTGGCGAGCGTGGCGATGACGTCGTCGGCCTCCCAGCCCTCGAACTCGAGGTTCCGGTACCCGAACGCCTCGACGATGGGTCGGAAGTACGGGAACTGCTCGCGGAGGAGGTCGGCCATCGGCCGGCGGTCGGCCTTGTAGCCCTCGTGCTGCTCCATCCGCTCGACCGGCCGGGTGTCCCAGGCGACGGCGACCCCCTTGGGCCGGTAGTCGGTCAGGAGCTTGAAGAGCATGTTCGTGAAGCCGAGCAGCGCGTTCGTCGGCATCCCCTCGCTCGTGGCGAGCTCCTCGGGCAGCGCGAAATACGCCCGGTAGGCGAGATTGTTGCCGTCGACGAGGAAGAGATCGGAGTCGCGGGCGGGCGCGTCGTCGAGCTGCAGCTCCTCGCCGGTCAGGGTCTTGGGGCTCACAGGGCCAACGGTATCGTCCTCCGCCGATGCCGGGACTCGAGATTCAGCCCTTCTCCGAGGAGCATCTCGGCCGGGCGGCCGAGCTGCTGGCCCAGCGTCACCGGCGTCATCGCGAGGCCGAGCCGCTGCTCTCCGAGCCTGCCGACTACCGCGCGGAGGTCGAGGCCCTGTGGCGTGGTGACCAGGCGTCCGGCGTCGTCGGACTGCGAGACGGGCGGATCGCCGGCTACGTGCTCGGCATCAGCAAGGACGAGGGGCCGTGGGGGCCGAACGTCTGGGTCGACCCGGCGGGGCATGCGGTGGAGCAGGCCGAGGACCTGCGCGACCTCTACGCCGCTGCGGCGGTGGACTGGGTCGAGCAGGGCCGAACGCGGCACTACGCGCTTGCTCCTGCGTCCGACGCCTCGTTGCTCGAGGCGTGGTACCGGCTGAGCTTCGGCCAGCAGCAGGCGCTCGGAATCAGGGAGATACCCGTTGCTGCGATGCCCGACAACGTGCGACCGGCCGAGGAGCGCGACGTCGAGGCGCTGGTCGAGCTCGGCCCGATGCTTTCGGACTACCAGGGCGGCTCGCCCGTCTTCTCGGCGTGGCGGGCGCTGGAGACCGAGGAGGAACTCCGGCAGGAGGTGATCGACGACCTCGCCAACAGCGAGCTCGGCCTCCTCGTCGCGGAGGTGGACGGCCGTATCGTCGGCGGGTTCGAGCTGGCTCCGACAACGCTCTCGCCGATGCACGTCAGCCTCGCCCGCGTTGAGGGTGCCGTCCTGCTCGGGTGGGCCGTGACCCGTCCCGACGTCCGCGGATCGGGCGCGGGTGTGGCACTCACCGAGGCGTGCTTTGCCTGGGCCCGCGAGCATGGCTACGAGGTGATGGTCACGGACTGGCGCGTGACGAACCTGCTCTCGTCCCGCTTCTGGCCGCGCCGCGGCTTCCGGGAGACGTTCCTGCGCCTCTACCGCTCGATTCCGTGAACGTTCGCGAGGCAGAGGCGCGCGACGCCGACCGCGTCCTGCAGCTCATGGAGGACCTGACGCGGCCGGCCGTGGCCGATGACCCGCAGCCGCAACGCGACGTGTTCCTCGCCCATCTGGCGCACCCCGACTGCCGCGTCTACGTCGCCGAGTTGGACGGTCAGGTGGCGGGCGCGGTCAGCCTCTGGATCCAGCCGCGACTCAACTGGATCACGCCGCAGGGCTGGATCCCCGATCTGTTCGTGGACGATGCGTTTCGCCGACGCGGCGCGGCACGCACGCTCCTGGACGCGTGCGCCGAGGAATGCCGGCGGCTCGGCTGCCACGTGCTGACCCTCGAGTCGGGCCACCACCGGGCCGAGGCGCACCGGCTGTACGAGTCGTACGGCTTCGTGCATCACGCCCGGGCGTACATCCTGAGCCTGTAGTGCGCGTACCGCTCCTCGCCGGCTCGCGGCTGACCGTCGTCGACGTGCCGCCGGATGCCCACGTGCTCAAGCCGCCTCCGCCCGCCGAGCCGCTCGCGGACGTCGGTGCGGCAGTGCGCGAGGCGCTGCGGTTCCCCCTCGCCGGGCGTTCCCTGGAGCAGCTTGCGACCCGCGGCGGGCGGGCGACCATCGTCGTCGAGCCGCTCGGGCTTCCGATACCGAGCGCAGTTCGCGATCCCCGACAGGACGCCCTGGCCGCTGCGGTCGCCGAGCTGGAGAGCGTCGGCGTTCCGTTGGAGCGTCAGACGATTCTCGTCGCGGGCGGGCTCGGCCGGAAGGTAGGTGCCCACGAGCTCGAGAGCCTCGTTCCCCACGAGCTCGGCCGGCGATTTTCCGGCAAGCTCGAAGTGCACGACGCCGCCGATCCGGATCTCGTCGAGCTCGGAACGGGCGGCCGGCTTCCGCTCCGGGTCAATCGGGCACTCGTCGAGACCGACCTGGTTCTCGTAGTCAGCGCCGCCGAGTCAGTACTTCACGGAGGGCCCGCCGCGCTCCTCGCCGCCAGCGACCCGGTGGCCCTGCGTGCTGCGGGGGCCTACTCACTTCTCGAGACGGCCGCGTCCCTCGGATGGCGCCTCGGCAGCGAGCTCGAGCGCGAGCTGTCGAAGCAAGTGCCGCTGATCGGTGCCTCCCTTTCGCTGAACCCTCCGGTCGTCACGGGCGCCTTCCACGGCTACCCGCACGACGATCGGGCGTTCGAGCGGATTGCGGCCTCCCCCGTCCGACTCGCCTTCCGACTTGCTCCCGGGCCAATCCGAACGCGGCTGCTGGGCTCGATCCCCCGCGAGTTGACCGCGACATCCGTGCTGGGCGGTCTGCCATCGATCGCGCACGTCGAGGCGCTTCTGCGCAGCGTCGAGGCTCGTGCGGCGCGCCTCGAGGAGCCGCTAGACGTCGCCGTCGTCGGGATTCCGGCGACGACTCCGCACTTGCCGCGCGAACGGCCGAACCCCGTGCTCGCCGCGTACCTCGGGCTCGGTCTTGCGCTTCGGCTCTGGCGCGACGCTTTCCCGGTCACGCACGGTGGCACCGCCATCCTGCTCAGCCCGTTCGACCGGCGCTTCCCGCATCCGAGCCAGTCGCCGTACCGGACCTTCTTCAACGCGCTGCGCGTACTCGGCTCGCGTGCGGCGACGGTGCCGCAGGAGCTCGCCGCCGCTGAGCGTGCAGCCGCCTCGGACTCGCGCGCGATCGGCGAGTACCGAGCCGGCCGAGCCTGCCACCCGGTCCTCCCATTCGTCGAGTGGGCCGGCTGTCTGCCCGCGGTGGAGCGACTCGGCGCCGTCCTCGTCGCCGGCAGCCGAGACGCCATGGCCGCGCGCCAGTTCGGCTTCGTCCCGACACGGAACCTCTCGACGGCGCTCTCGATGGCGAAAGCCCGGGTAGGCGGGACGCCGAGGGTCGGGTTCGTGGTCGCCCCGCCCTACTTCCCGATTCGTACCGGGCCCTTCGTGAGCTAGTAACAGTCTGTTACTAGCTCACGACGCCGCTGAGCTGCAGGCGAAAAAGGGCTAGTAACAGTCTGTTACTAGCCGGAGAAGCGCGCCTACGTCTCGCCCAGGTAGGTCTTGCGAACCTGTTCGTTCTGGGCGAGGGACTTCGCGTCGTCGGCGAGCGCGATCGAGCCCGTCTCCATCACGTAGCCGCGGTCGGCCACGTCGAGCGCCATCAGCGCGTTCTGCTCGACGAGGAGGATGGGCGTGCCCTGCTTGTTGATCTCGACGACGATCTCGAAGATCCGCTCGACGAAGATCGGTGCGAGTCCCATCGAGGGCTCGTCCAGCAACAGCAGCTTCGGCTGCGCCATCAACGCTCGCCCGATCGCGCACATCTGCTGCTCGCCGCCCGACAGCGTCCCGGCCCGCTGGCCCCTCCGCTCCTGGAGCCGCGGGAAGAGTTCGAAGACGCGGTCGAGCGACTCCCTGATCCCCGACCTGTCGTCGCGCTGGAACGCGCCCATCTCGAGGTTCTCCATCACGCTCATGCGCGAGAACAGGCGCCGGCCCTCAGGCGACTGGCTGATGCCCATCTTGACGACGTCGTGCGGCGACTCCTGCGTGATGTCGCGGCTCTGGAACCGGATGGTGCCCTCGCGCGGATGGTTGAGGCCGTTGATCGAACGGAGCGTCGTCGACTTCCCGGCGCCGTTCGCGCCGATGAGGGTCACGACCTCGCCGTCGTAGACGTCCAACGAGACACCCTTGATCGCGTGGATCGACCCGTAGTACGTGTGGACGTCCTCGAGCTCGAGGATCTTGGTCCGGTCGGCCGACCTGGTCGGGGCCTGCTCGGCGACCGTCTCGGTCACTGCGCCACCGCCGCGGAGCCGAGATAGGCCTCGATCACCTTGGGATCCTTCTGCACCTCAGCTGGCGCTCCCTCGGCGATCTTCTCGCCGTAGTCGAGCACCGTCACGCGGTCGGAGACGCCCATCACGACGCGCATGTCGTGCTCGATGAGCAGCACGGTCAAGCCTTCTTCCTCCCGAAGACGTGCGACGAACGCCGTGAAGTCGGCCGTCTCCTGAGGGTTCATCCCGGCGGTCGGCTCGTCGAGAAGGACGAGCTTCGGCTGGGTCGCAAGCGCGCGGGCCACCTCGAGCCGCCGCTGGTCGCCGTAGGAGAGGTTTCGCGCCCACGCTTCCCACTGGCTGCGCGCGAGGCCGCAGTAACCGAGGAGCTCGCGGGCTCGTTCGGCCGCCTGGCGCTCCTCGCGCTTGACGCTGGGCGTCCGGAGGACGCTCTTGACGATTCCGCCGCGCAGGCGCGCATGCATCCCAACCATTACGTTCTCGAGGGCCGTCATCTCCTGGAAGAGGCGGATGTTCTGAAAGGTGCGGCCGATTCCCCGCTCGGTAATCGCATGCGGCGGCTTGCCGGTCACATTCTCGCCGTCGAAGACGATCTGGCCGCCCGTCGGCCTGTAGACGCCCGTGAGCATGTTGAAGAACGTCGTCTTGCCGGCGCCGTTCGGGCCGATCAGGCTGACGATCGAGCCTTGCGGAATGGTGAAGTCGACGTCGTTCACCGCGATGAGACCGCCGAACTCCTTGCGGACGTCTTCGGCGACGAGCAGCGGTGCGGCTGCGGCGCTCATCGCTGGACGTCGTAGAGCGGCTCGTCGGCGACGCCGATCTCGAACTCAGCCTTGCGCCGGGCGCTCGGGATCAGGCCCGTCGGCCTGAAGAGCATCACGAGCACGAGGATGGCGCCGAAGATCCCGTACTGGTAGAGGGGCACGTCGATATTCGTGCCGAACGTCTCGTTGATCTCGGCCCCGATGTTTCCAAGGCCCTCCTGGTTCAGGTACGCGAGGAAGCCGCCACCGATGATTACGCCCCAGACGTTCCCCATCCCGCCGAGGATCACCATGCAGAGGATGAAGATCGAGATGTTGAAGAAGAAGTCGTCGGGGAAGGTGCCGCTCTTGTAGCTCGCGTAGTAAGCGCCGGCGATGCCGCCGAAGAAGGCCCCGGCCGCGTACGCCCAGGTCTTCGTGCGCATCAGCGGAACGCCCATCGCCGCCGCCGCCGTTTCGTCCTCGCGAATCGCGATCCAGGCGCGGCCGAGCCGGGAGTCGCGGAGCCGGACCGAGCAGAAGACGGTGAAGAGCAGCAGCACGAGCGCGGTCCAGTAGAAGACCTCGATCCCTCCCAGCTCGCGTCCGAGGAAGGTTGAGTTGAAGCTCAGGTAGTCCGCGGGCAGGCCGGTCCAGTCGGAGATCGTCTCGCCGAACCCGGGCGGGTCGATGGGGTTGATTCCCTGCGCGCCGTTCGTGAGGTTGAAGCCTGTTCCGAAGAGGTTGTCGCCGTTCCGGGCGATCTGGGGCATGATCTCGCCGAACCCCAGCGTGACGATCGCGAGGTAGTCCCCGCGGAGGCGAAGCGTCGGCAGGCCGATGATGACGCCGATCAGGGCCGTGAAGATCGCGGCAACGAAGATGACGATCCAGATCGACACGTGGAAACCCTCGGACTCCGGGCTGACGCCGACCGAGCCCACGTGCACCCCGCCGACGCTCTCCGAGAAGTGGGGCGAGGCGAACCAGGCGGCCGTGTACGCGCCCATCGCATAGAAGGCCACGTAGCCGAGGTCGAGGAGGCCCGCATACCCGACGACGATGTTGAGGCCGATCGCCATCATGATGAAGATCGTCATCGTCACCGCGGTGTCGACGGACGGGAACGGCCCGAAGAGCGGCACTTCGAAGAGGTCGTCAACGTAGTACGGGTAGGCGAACGCAGCGAAAATCGCGACGGTCGGCACCACCCAGCGGCCGTACCGGGTCATGTCCCAGGGGACGGCGTAGAGCGCGAGGACGAGGATCGCGCCGACGATCAGGGAGGCCGTGAAGCCGGAGAAGATCGTGACGAGCACGATCGCCGCCAGCGCGACGATCCCGCCCCGGATGGCGCGACGGCGCAGCACCGAGTCGAACTTGCGGCGCCGCTCGGGAGGAAGGCCGGGGATGCGCACCTAGCCGCCCTCCGGGGTCCGCTCCCCGAGCAGGCCCTCGGGCCGGAAGACGAGGACGATGATCAGCACCCCGAAGATGATCGACTGCGTCCAGTCGCTCCCCGGCGTCGCCCAGCCGAGGCCGTTGTTGAACGACTCGATCATGGCGATCACCAGGCCGCCGAGGACGGCACCCGGCAGGTTGCCGATCCCGCCGACGACGGCTGCCGTGAAGGCGATGAGGCCGAGTCGGAAGCCCTCGTTGAAGCGGATGTTCGTGATGTAGAGCGCGTAGAGGAGACCGGCCGAGCCGGCGAGCCCACCCGCGATGAAGAAGGTGAACGAGATCGTCCGGTTGACGTTGATGCCCATCATCGCCGAGGCGTCACGGTCCTGGGCCGTGGCCCGCATGGCCTTCCCCTGTCTCGTTCGCTGCACGAGAAAGATCAGCAGCAGTAGGACGGGGATCGTGAAGAGGAGCACGATCAGCTTGTCCCACGTGTAGGCGACGCCGCCGACCGTGAACACCTCGCCACGCGGAAGGATCGAGTCGACGGAAGTCGGTCTCGGGCCCTTCCAGACGAGGCCGATGTTCTGGAGGATGAACGACATGCCGATCGCCGTAATCAGCGGAGCGAGCCTCGGTGCGTGCCGGAGCCGACGGTAGGCCACGAGCTCGATGGTCGTGTTCAGGACGGCACAGAACGCCATCACGATCGCGAGCATTACGAAGATCATTGCCCAGAGGAAGAGGCCGGATTCGCCGGCGAGACCGAAGCTCGTCACCATCGTCGCCACAAGCATTCCGCCCAGCATGAAGACGTCGCCGTGGGCGAAGTTGATCAGCTCGAGGATCCCGTAGACCAGCGAGTACCCGAGTGCCACGAGGCCGTAGATCGCGCCGTTCGTGAGCCCGATGAGAAAGAGGCGGTAGAACTCGCTCGGCGTCTTGTAAAGGTTGACGCCGAGCCAGATGACCAGGAGCCCGACGAGCAGGACTGCGAACGCCGGCACGACGTAGTCGGGCAGCCGTCCGGCGAGGATTGGAAACGGGAGTCGGCGTGCCTGGGTGGCCATGTTTGATCCCTTGGACGCGTCGGGGGAGGACCGTGTCCTCCCCCGACGCGTTCGATGCTTGTCCTACCTACCCCTCGACGAACTCGAGCTCCGGGGTCACTGTCTTCGTGAACGTCTCTTCTCCGTTCTTGATCTGGTACACGGAGACCTTCCCGAGGGTCGTGTCGCCGTTCTCGTCGAGCTGGAACGACCCGACGATCCCGTCCTGGATGTCCGTCTCGAAGAGAGCGGATGAAACCGCGGCTCGATCGGTACCGCCCTTCTCGAGCGCGGCAAGCAGCACCTCGGCCGCCTGCGCGGCGTACGCCGTGTACGGGTTCGGCGCCTTGTCGAACTGCTCGGTGAACCCGTCGACGAACTCCTTACCCGCGCCCGTCAGCTGGTCGACGGGCACGCCGGGCTGGGTGATGTACATGTCGTTCGCCGCGGCGCCCGCGCCCTCGATCGTCGCGGAGATCGGCGTCCACCCGTCGGGGCCCATCAGCTTGACGTTCGGAGCGCCGGCCTTGATGTCCTTGATCAGCTTGCCGCCGTTGTTGCAGACGATGCCGCCGAGGAACACGCCGTCTGCGCCCGAGGCCCGGATGCGGCTGGCCAGGGACTCGTAGCTCGAGGCGCCCTTGTCCCACTTCTGGTTCGCGAGGATCTCGATCCCGAGCTTCTCCGCGTACTCGCCGAAGAGCGTTGCGATGCCGAGTCCGTACGTCTCGCTGTCGTTCAGCACGAAGACCCGCTTCCAGCCCAGCTCCTTCGCGAACTGCGCGTTCGCGGCGCCCTGGAACTGGTCGTTCCAGACGACGCGGGCATAGGTGCGCGTGCCGGTCGGGTAGTAGTTGTCCGGCTCACCGGCCTCGGTGCCGGGACCGCCCTCGGTCAGTCCGGGATACGTGTTCGCCGGGCTGACCATCGGGAGCATCTCACGGTTCGCGATTGGGATCACGAGCTTCGCGCAGCCCGAGTTGAACGTGCCGATGAGGCCGACGACGCTGTCGTTGTTCGCGTACGCGCGCGCGTTCGACGAGCATTTCGCCGAATCCCAGCTCCCGGCTTGGGCCGTCGAGTCGTCGCAGGACTGGTAGCCAAGGACGGTGTCGCCGGCCTTCCACTCGTGTTGCTCGAGGATGTACTCGATGGCATCTGCCATCTCCGTGGTCAGCGCGCGGTTCGCGCCCTGCAGCGGGAGGTCCGAAGCGATTAGCGCGTCCGGCTCCTCGTCGCCCTGGCGGATCGGGCCGCATGATGCAGACGGGAGTGCCTCGACGGCGCCGCCGCCTCCGCCTCCGTCTCCGCCGTCGTCGTCGTCACCGCCGCAGCCGGCCGCTGCCAGGGCCAGGACGGCGACGAGCAAGGTCAGAAATCCCAGTACCCCTCGCTTTCTCAAAATCACTACTCCGCCTCCTCCATCGCCAGATTCGTGGGGGGAAGTATCAGGGGTGCGGTCCGCCACCGCAAGCGGCAACCCTCCGCGGGGGAGAATCGCTCGATGCTGGATGCCGAAGGTGGGGGTCGAACCCACACGGAGCTTTCGCTCCACCGGATTTTGAGTCCGGCGCGTCTGCCAGTTCCGCCACTTCGGCGCTGCCTCTAGGGTAGCCCCGTGGCTGGCCGGATCGGGATCCTCACCGGGGGAGGGGACTGCCCCGGGCTCAACGCCGTAATCCGCGCCGTCACACGCCGCTCGCTGGACCGCGGGGCCGAGGTGATCGGCGTCAGGGAGGGATGGCGTGGGATGACCGACCGGCTGTTCGAGCCGCTGGACTACCGGGCGATCTCGGGCCTGCTGCCTCGTGGAGGGACCATCCTCGGCACCTCCCGGACGAATCCCTTCAAGAGCGAGGACGGCGTCCGGAAGGTCCTGGAGACAGTGAAGGCGGAAAGCTTCGACGCCCTCGTCGCCGTCGGCGGCGAGGACACGTTAGGGGTGGCCGCCCGGCTCCACGCCGAGCACGCGTTCCCGGTCGTCGGCGTCCCGAAGACGATCGACAACGACCTGTCCGGCACGGACTACACCTTCGGCTTCGACACGGCGGTCTCGGTCGCGACGGAGGCGATCGACCGGCTACACACGACGGCCGAGTCCCACAACCGCGTGATGGTCGTCGAGGTGATGGGACGCCACACGGGTTGGATCGCGGTCATGAGCGGGATTGCCGGCGGCGCTGATGCGATCCTGATCCCCGAGCAGCCGATCACGGTCGAGGCGGCGTGCGGGGAGCTGCAGCGTCGGCACGAGCGCGGCAAGGACTTCTCCATCGTCGTCGTCAGCGAGGGGTACGAGCTGACCTACGAGTCGGGCGAGCAGCGCACGGTCACCCAGGAGGCGGAGACGGACCAGTTCGGCCATGTCCGTCTAGGTGGGGTCGGCGAGGCGCTCGCGCGCGACATCGAGGAGCGGACGGGCTACGAGACCCGAGTCACGGTCCTCGGCCACGTCCAGCGCGGGGGTTCTCCCACGCCGCGCGATCGGGTCCTGGCGACACGCTTCGGCCTCAAGGCGGCCGACCTCGTCGATGAGGGCCGCTTCGGCCGCATGGCCGCGCTCCATGGTGACGCAATCGTCGACATCGCCCTCGAGGAGGCGACGCGTCAGCTCAAGACCGTCCCGCGCGAGTTCTATGACGTCGCGAAAGCGTTCTTCGGCTAACGCAGGAGCTCAACGAGCGGGAAGCTCCGATGGCTCCGTGGCGGCACGAGGTAGTTCTGCCGGTGGGTCGTCCGGAGCACGGAGTTCAGGCCCTGCGCTCGTGAGCGAGGCTCGAGCGGCAGCTCGGTTCCATCCGGCAGGACGCCGTCCATGGCCAGGCGATTCCGGCGGAAGTCGTCGCTCGACGGGTTGAAGGTGATGAAGTGGAGCCCGGCATCGGGCTGCTCGGAGTGGCGGTCGCGCTCGGGATCCGACGTCCAGAAGAACGGGTTGTCGAGCGTGTTGAAGTCCGCGCGCAGCGGGATCGCCGAGCCCTTGGCGTAGGTCTCCCCGTCGGCGCCTTGGATGTCCATATGGAGGCGGGAAGTCGGCTGGATCGAGCCGCTGTGCCCAATCGCGCCGGTGCGGCTGAAGTCGCCTTTCAGGTCATCCTCGGACGCGGCGTCCTCGGGAGCCTGCGGCAGCGTCTGCGCGCCTTCCCTCGCCTGGAAGCCAGGGCGGAAGGTCGTGTCCACCCGGTCTCGATAGTCGAAATCGAGGTACCAGGCCTCGACGTTCTCGAACAGATGTGAGAGATGCATGTGCGTGCCGCCGCGGAAGTACCCGTCGCGAACGTCGACGAGGCCGAGCGTCTCGAAGTTCGCGATCCGGGACTGGCCCTGCGTGTCGCGCTGCGTCGAGGTGAACCCGAGGAAGAGCTGGGAGCCCTCGGGGATCAGGTCGGCGCCCTGGATGCCGGCCGCGGTGGCCACCTGCTTTGGCAGCCCAGGCCCGCCGGAGAACCCGCCACCCTGAAAGCCCTTGCGGATGCTCGTCAGGTCAAAGAGACCGTCCGTGTCGGCGAAGAGCGAACGGGCGGCGTCGGCGACGTGCTCCCGCTCGTCGCTTCGGAGCAGGAACGCGACGTCGTTGGACTCGAGGACGGTCGTGTCCGGGTCGCTCGGAAACCGCTTCGCGTCCTGAAGCGCCGACACGGGGCGGTCGGCGCTGGTGGATGCGCGCCGATCGACCGGAAGATGCTGCACGGCCGGCCGCGAGACCACGCGGCGGAAGTAGGGCAGCCCCCAGGCGACGGTGACCGCGAGGCCGGCAGGGTTCGGCTCGTACCGCGACTCGAGCGCGCCGAGCGCCTCCTCCAGCACCCGCTGCGCCTCGCGGAGGTCACGGCGAGCTTCGATGGCAAGCCGGCCGGTGACCACCTGATGGTGAAGCGGCGGCTCCACCACCTCGACTCCCTCGTGGGTGATCAGCTTCATCCCCGAGAGGAGGTGCTGCTCCTCCCTGAGCTCGCCGGCGTCGGCACGAGGCGGCGATTTGACGAGCTCGTCGACGAGCTCGTAGATCCCGGCAGCTCCGAGTGCGCCGGCGGCCGCGCCGCCCAGCAGCTCCTTCCGTGTGAGCT
>OBLS010000279.1_pt1 | contig 17301 bp, 16 predicted proteins | sample 1519901 | NCBI WGS metagenome assembly OBLS01 (sample SAMEA3113585, study PRJEB22503) | soil metagenome | reverse complement strand
CGACCTTCAGGTCTCGGAGCGAGCCGCCGAGGCGCGACTTGAGCCCCTTCACGATGAACAGCGGCACGGTCTCGTGGACGCGCGAGACCGCGAGCAGCATGCCGGGTGCGCTCGAGCGCTCCTCCGAGAACGTGAAGTCCTTGCGCAGGCAGGCTCCCGCGGTGAGCCCGGGAGGCGCCATCCCGCCGCGCGGATAGTCGTGGTTGATCAGCTCGATCACGTCGAAGACGTTCGCGCCGTACTGCTCGCACTCCATCATCAGGAGGTTCGGCAGCGCGAACTGCGTGTAGCGGAGGATGTTCGTCCAGATCTTCGCGAGCTCGGCCTGCACCGGCGACGTCTGCACGATCTCCGTGCCGAACACGTCGAACAGCTCGGCGGCCTTCGGCCCCGACAGCTCGCCGACGCCGCCGACGATGCACGGCAGCGTCGCGATCTCCTCGAGGAAGTGGTTCTCCGCAATCCGTTCCGGCACATGCGAGACGAACAGGTCCTCGCCCACACGGAAGCCGCGCCGCTGCTCGATGTAGCCGGCTACCCACTCCGTCGTCCCCGGCGCGACCGTCGAGCGCAGGATCAGCGAGTGCCCCTCGCGCAGGACCGGAAGCAGGTCGTCGATGACGCCACGCACGTGCGAGATGTCGATCTCGATGTGCACGTGCGACGGTGTGTGGAGCGTCAGGACGATGTGGTCGGCGCGCGCGGCGTCCTGGACGGCGCGGGTGAGCTGGAGGCGGCCGCTCGCCATGACGCTCTGGAGCAGCTCCTGCGTGCCGGTCTCGGAGAAGGGCATCTGCCTGGCCTCGAGCTGGTCGACCACGGCCTGCTGGCGCTCGACCCCGATCGTCTCGAGGTCCCGGTCCGCGAAGGACAGCGCGAGGGGAAGACCGACCCGGCCGAGGCCGATGACGGCGACGCTCGCTTCCATGCCCCCGGAGTCTATGGCCGCCGGGTGAGGTACTGCCGCGCGAACGCCAGCACGAAGCGCGGGTTGAAGTAGAGGTAGCGCGGCAGGAGCCGCCGCGGCTCCTGGGCGATCCGGTAGATCCACTCGAGGCCGCGCCGCTGCATCCATGGCGGGGCCTGCGAGATCCGGCCCGCGTGGAAGTCGAAGGCCGCACCCACCGCGCACATGACCGGGACCTCGAGGCGATCGCGCATGCGCGCCATCCACTTCTCCTGCTTCGGCACGCCGATGCCCACCCAGAGGACGTCGGGCCGCGCGGCGTTGATTTGGTCGACGAGCGCGTCCTCCTCCTCGTCGGTCATCGGGCGGAACGGCGGCGAGTAGCCGCCGACGATGTTGATCCCCGGGTGGCGCCTGCGGAGGTTGAGCGCGAGCTGGACGAGCGACCCCTGGTCGCGCCCGCCGTAGAGCCAGATGCGGTGGCCGCGCTCGGCGCACCGGTCGCTGTAACGGAGCATCAGCTCCGGCCCGTAGACCCGGTCGGCGAGCTCGGCGCCGAGCATGTTGGCCGCCCACACGACCGGCATGCCATCCGGCAGGACGAGCGTCGCGCCCTGAAGCGCGTCGGCCATCACGGGATCGTCGAGCCCGACCGTGAGGGCGTGGACGGCGACAGCGCAGACGTATCCGCGGTCCCTGCTCTCGATCATGGCGTCCATGGCGTCGACGGCACCGGCGTAGTCCGTGATCGCGACAGGTACGCCGAGGATACGGCGTGTGGTGATCCCGGGCGCGGCCGCGGCTGCGGAAACGGCCGCGGCTGATTGCGGCTCTCGGCCGGTCATGATGCGGTCGGGAAGTGTAACCCCGGCCGGCGCCCGCCGATGCGGTGCGTATCGTGGCGCGCATGCGTGGCCCAGGCGAGGCGCGGCTGCTCGCGTCCGGCGCGCTCCTCCAGCAGCTCGCACAGGGGTCCGGCCTCGTTGCGCTGCTGGTGATCGTGACACTGCTCGCGCGACGGCTCGACGACGTCGCGGAGCTTGGCGCCTATGGGCTGGTGTCGTCGCTGTCCGGCTACCTGCTGGTACTGCGGAACAGCGTCGCGGCGGCGGCCGTGCGAGCGATGGCGGCCGCCTCCGGGGGCGAAGAGCGCACGAGTGTGTTCGTCGTGGCGGCGCGGCTATACGCGCTCGTTGGCGCGGCAACAGGTCTCCTGATCGCAGTCGTCGCAATCGTGCTCGCCGGCACCGTGCTCGACGGCGAGCTGGCGAGCGACGCCCGCATCGGCGGCATCGGGCTCGGCGCGCTCATCGCGTTCGGGATCGCCGCGAGCATCAACCTGGACCGCCTGCGCGCGGAGCGGCTGTTCCCGACTGCCGCCAGGGCCGAGATCGTGGCGGTGGGGATCAACCTGGCGGTGATGGTGACGCTGATCTTCGCCGGGGCGGACCTCTCGCTGCTCATCGCGCTGAGCGGTGCGCTGCCGCTCATCAGCGGGCTGATCTGCGCGCTGCTCGTGCATCGCCTCGGCCTGGCGGCGCGCGGCTCGCGGCGCCGGGCGGGGCACCACCGCGCCGCGATCGTCCCCACGGCCGGGTGGCTGCTCGTGATCGAGCTCGCAAACCTGGCGATGTACGCGTCAGGGCGGATCGTGCTCGGCGCTTACCGAACGCCTACGGCGATCGGCCTCTACGAGGGCCCGGTGCGCGCACACAACCTGCTGTACGCGCTCGGCGGGGCGCTCGCCGTGCCGACGGTGCCGACGGCGTCGCGGTACGTGGCCGAGGGCGACCGCCGCCGGCTGGCCGAGCTCGCCGTGCGCGGCAGCCGCTACACGCTCGCGCTGTTCGTGCCGCTCGCCACCACGCTGATCGTCTTGTCGGAACCGATCATCGCCGTCTGGCTGGGGGAGCGCTACACGGACGGCGCCACGGCGCTGGCGATTCTCGTCTCCTATTGGCTGCTGTACGGCGCGCTGATAGTGACGCCGGGCTTCCTCGCGGGGGCGGGCGAGGCGCGCGCGGCAGGGATCACGCTCGCAGGCGCGGCGCTGCTCAGCCTCGTCCTCGCGCTCGTGATGACGCCGGAGCTTGGCGTCGAGGGTCCCGCGATCGCCACCGCGGTGGCGCTCACGCTTGCGTTCCCCATGCTGCTCCGTACCGGGCTGCGGGCGTCCGGGGTCGAGCTCACTGAGCTGCTCGGCCGGGCTCTGATTCCGGCGTATGCGTTCGGCGCGCTTCTGGCGGGTGCGCTCGCGGCCGTGAGGTGGGGCCTGGAGCCCGCGACCCTCCTGGCCGTCGCCACCGTTGCGATCGCGGGCGTGCTCCTGTACTGGGCCGCCTTCTACACGCTCGTGCTCGATCGCGACGAGCGCGCGCTGGCGCGCGGGCTACTGCCGGGCAACGCGCTCGGCGAGCCCTAGCTCGCGGAGGGACGGCGCCTCGGCGTCGCGCGGCGAGACGGTCAGCTCCAGCTTGGGCCAGTCGATCCCGACGTCGGGGTCGTCGTAGCGGAAGCCGCGCTCACGCGACGGGTCGTAGTACGACGAGCAGCGGTACACGACATCGGCCACATCCGAGAGCACGCAGAAGCCGTGCGCGAAGCCGTCGGGGCAGTAGAGCTGACGGTGGCGCTCGTCGTCTAGCTCGAACGCCTCCCAGCGCCCGAAGTGCGGCGATCCCGGCCGAACGTCCACCACCACGTCGAAGACGGCGCCGCGCGCGCAGCGAACCAGCTTCGCCATCCCGGGCTGGAAGTGCATGCCCCGCAGGACGCCGTGTGCCGAGCGCGACTGGTTGTCCTGCACGAACTCGTCCGAGATGCCGAGCTCGGCGAGGAAGTTTGCGCGCGCGGTCTCCACGAAGAACCCGCGCGCGTCGCCGTGGACGTCCGGCTCGAGCAGGACCGGGCCGTCGAGGCGGGTCGTGAGGCGGCGCACCGCGAACACCCTAATCGAGGCGTCGCTCGGCCCGGTCGGCGATCATGCGGGCCAGCGCCAGTGCCGACGTCGCGGCCGGCGAGGGCGCGTTGCGGACATGAAGCGCCCGCTCGGTCTCCGACACAACGAAGTCGTCCACCAGGCGGCCATCGCGCGCGACTGCCTGCGCGCGCACGCCTGCGAACCACGGTTCGAAGTCGTTCGGCTCGAGCTCCGGTACGTATGCCGCCGCCTCGCGCGCGAAGCGGCGCCGGCTCACGGCGCGGCCGAGCTCGCTGACTCCGGTCCGCCACCAGCGCCGCGCCATCCTCCATGTTCCGGGCCACGCCAGCGAGTGGTTGAGACGCGCCCGAGCCAGCAGCGCGCTCGGCCCGAGCGAGACCGTCCCGTCGACATGGCGGGTCAGGTGCGCCCCAAGGAATGGCAGCTCCGGGTCTGGCACCGGGTAGATGAGTGCGCGCACCAGGTGGGCGCGCTCCGGGCGGAGCCGCAGGTAGCTGCCGCGGAACGGAACCATCCGCGGGTCCGGACCGGCGCCGCACAGCCTCGCCAGCACATCGGCCTGAAGGCCCGCGCAGAACACCGCGAGGCGCGCCCGTGCCTCCCCGCGCTTGTGCACCAGCCGCAGCCGGTTGCCCCGGTGGGCGACGGCGGTCACCTCGCACCCGGTGGCGATGGCCGCGCCGTGGTCGGCGAGCTCGGCGGCAAACTCGCGAGCGACGGCGCCGAAGTCGACGACGCCGGTGTGCGGCGAGTGCAGCCCAGCGACGCCGCGACAGTGCGGCTCGAGCTCGCGAATCCCGGCGGCGTCCACGCGCCGGAGGCCTGGGACCTCGTTGAGGCGGCCGCGCCGCTCCAACTCGTCCAGGCGCGCCAGCTCGCCGGCCGCGCGCGCGACGATCAACTTCCCCGAGCGCGCGAACGCGACGCCGCGCTCCTCGCAATACGCGTACAGGTCGCGCGCGCCCACTCCGCACAGCCGAGCCTTCAGTGAGCCCGGCGGGTAGTAGATTCCGGCGTGCACGACGCCGCTGTTGAGACCGGTTTGGTGTTGAGCGAGCGCGTGCTCGCGTTCCAGGATCACGATGCGGGCGCCCGGCCGGCGTAGCTTCAGCTCGCGGGCCACGGCGAGCCCAAGGATCCCGCCGCCGACCACCGCGAGGTCGCATTCGCCCGTGTGGGGCGAGCTAGCGGCCGAGTGCCCAGGCAAGTCCACGCGCGACGATCCGCCGGTGCAGGCGGTGCGCCCATGACGACGGGGGGTGTCCGAGTGCGTCGTAGAAGACGCGGCCTTCGCCGTGCCGCCGCGCCCACACGAGCGGCAGATCGCGACCGAGCTCGTCGGGCACGCTCTCGGGATCGAGTCGCACCAGGACCCGCGCTCGGGGACGTGGGGACGCCATGAACTCGTAGAACTCGTCCTCCAGGGCGAAGGACCGGGGGAGCCCGCGAGTTATGGGATGCGGCCGGCGGCTGACGACGAGCCGGCCCTCCTGAACGGCGCCATGACGCGACACCTCCCCACCCAGGAGCGTCTCGAAGCCTGGCCACGAGTGCAGCGTGTCGCTTGCCGAGTGCGTCCCGACGAACCCGCCACCGCGCTTCACGAAGCGGTTGAGCGCACCGCGATCCGGCACCGGCAGCTCGCCGCTCGTATTCGCAAAGATCACCGCATCCGCCCGATGCAGGCGGCGGGGCGTCAGGCCGGCGGAGCCGCCCCTCAGTACGACGACGTCGTAGTGCGGGCTCCTCCGGCCGAGCTCGAGGAAGAACGCCGTGGCCGCCGGGATGGAGTCGTGTACGAAGCCGCGTGCCTCGTTCACGAGGAGGACCCGGTCCTGTGCCGCGTGGGCACTGGGAGCCGCGACGACTGCCAGCACAGCGGCGTACGCGACGCACTTGACTGGATGCACCCGGCAGCAGCTTACGGCCTGGGGCTACTCCCCGACTAGAGTCGCCGACTGCGCATGCGCCCGCTCCGCCGCGCCACCGATCCGTCGCAGTTCGACCTCAGCCCATCTGGGCCCGGCCGCGTGCTGGATGCGGGCTGTGGCATGAGGAAGTATCCCGGCGCGGTCGGGATCGACGTGTCGTCCGAGACGGCGGCGGATGTCGTACACGACTTGAGCGAGGTGCCGTGGCCGCTCGAGACGTCGAGCTTCGACCAGGTGCTCCTGCAGGACGTCATCGAGCACCTCTCGGACCTCTACGCGGTCTTCGGCGAGGTACATCGCGTGAGCCGGCCCGGCGCACGCGTGCACATACGCACGCCGCATTTCTCGTCCGCGCTCGCTTACTCGGACCCCACGCATCGGCGCTTCCTGTCCGCCGCGGCGGTGCGTTCCCTTGCGCAGCCCGGCTTCGCGCACTACAGCGCGGCTCGCTTCCGGGTCGTCTACGTGACGCTCGACCTCTGGCTCCCGTTCCGGGCGCTCGGCATCGGCGCGCTCGCGAATCGCTACTCGGACGTGTACGAGAAGTACCTGGCCTTCCGCTTCCCCGCGATGAACATCCGCGCGGAGCTCGAGGTGCTCAAGTGAGCTCTCCGCTCCGGGCCGGCGTCAACGCGATCTTCCTCGAGCCGGGTATGGGCGGCCTCGAGACCTACGTGCTCGAGCTCGTCCCCGCGCTGCTCGCGTCCGGCGAGTCGCTGCGGCTCACCGTCTTGTGCAACAGGCGGGGACGTGGACTGATCGAGAGGCAGCCGTGGGCGTCGTCCGTCGAGCTGATGACGCCGCGCGCGAGTCGGCGCGGCCTGCGCGCACTGTATGAGCTCGGACCGCTAGGCGGCCTGGCGGGCCGGCGCTTCGACGTGCTGCACTCGCCGGCTCTCACGGCGCCGCTCCGGACGCGCGCCGCGAACGTGGTCGTGCTCGCCGACGCGACATGGATCACCGTGCCCGACATGGGGAGGGGCCAGGCCGCGACGGTCCGGCTCTGGCGGGCGGTCGTGCCGGCGATCGCGCGCCGGGCGGATCGCGTTATCGCGATCTCGGCGGCGTCGGCGCGCGACATCGAGAACCATCTCGGCGTCCGGCCCGACCGGATCGACGTGATCCCGCTCGGTTACGCGGGGGCGCCACGAACCGCGCCGACACGCGAGCCCGAGCTCCGAGAGCGCCTTGCGCTTGGCGACGGGCCGATTGTCCTCAACGTGGGCGCGAAGAAGATCCACAAGAACCAGATGCGCCTCGTGCGCGCCATGCCGCGCGTTCGCGAGGCTGTGCCCGGCGCGCGCCTGGTACTCGCCGGGGCCGCGACGCCGCACGAGCGAGAGCTCCGCGCGGAGGCTGAGCGGCTCGGCCTGTCCGACTCGGTCGCGTTTCCGGGTTACGTCGCCAGCGAGGACCTCGAGGGGCTCTACGCGGCGGCGTCGGTGTTCGCGTTTCCCTCGCTCAACGAGGGATTCGGTTTGCCGCTGCTCGAGGCAATGGGACGCGATCTCGCGATCGTGACGTCCTCGGTCTCGGCGCTGCCGGAGGTGGCCGGCGACGCCGCCCTGCTGGTCCAGCCCGAGTCCGTCGAGGAGATCGCGGGCGCGATCGCTCGCCTGTTGACCGACCCCGAGCTCCGTGAGCGCCTGACCACCGCGGGGAGACGGCGGCTCGAGCGATTCAGCTGGGAGCGAACGGCGGAGCAGACCCTCGCCAGCTGGCGCCGAGCGATGCGATGAGCGATCTGCGGGCACGCAGAGCGCGTGGACCCGTGTGGCTGCGCCGGCTGCTCTCGCACCGCAGGATCGTTCCGGCGACGGCCCTGCTGCTCCGCGCCCGAACCGTGCAGCCGTCGGCGGCGTTCGTCCTTCGCGAGCTGATTCGGCGGAAGGGCGCCTTCGCCTACCGCGAGCGCGCGGGCGGGTTCGTCGTCGTTGTCCGTCACGGGACCGCGGATCCGATCACGCTCGGTGAGGTCTTCCACGAACGCGACTACGAGCCGCCCGCGGAGCTCGGGCCGTTTCACCCACGCCGCATCGTCGACCTCGGGGCGAACGTTGGGTACTTCGGCGCCTTCGCGCTCAGCGCGTGGCCGGACGCGCGAGTTGTGGCGTACGAGCCCGACCCCGCCAACGCCGAGATCCACGCGCGGGCCATCGCGCTCAACAACCTGGTGGAGCGCTGGGAGCTGCGCCCCGTGGCTGCTTCGACGGCGAACGGCGAGCTCCGCTTCCGGGCGTCGGGCGACGCGCTCTCCCACGTCGATGCCGCCGGCGAGCTGCTGGTGCCGGCCGAGGACGTCATGCCGATCCTGGGGGGTGCCGACCTGCTCAAGATGGACATCGAGGGTGGAGAGTGGCCCATCCTGGCCGATGGTCGCCTTGCCGCCGATGCACCAAAGGTCGTCGTGATGGAGCATCATCCCGAGGGCGCCCCCGGCCCGGATGCCCGGGCTGCCGCGCTCGACGCGCTTGCGAACGCGGGCCTCACCGAGACGGCCACGATCTTTCAGCGCGCCGACGGCTACGGGATGCTTTGGGCGTGGAGGCCGTAGAGCCGAGCGGCGACATCCTCGATACCCGCGAGGCGGGCCCACGCATCATTCGCGGCGGCGTCGTGCGTGGCCTCGGGCACGTGGTCAACAACCTCATCGCGCTGCTGGGCGTGATGCTCGTCACCCGCTATCTCGGCGTCGCCGACTTCGGCCGCTTCCAGACGGTGATCTCCCTGATCACTGTCGTCGCCACCGTTACGGATGCCGGCATGGCAACGCTCGGGATGCGCGAGTACGCCCAGCGAGCGGGGGACGATCGCGACGATCTCATGCGAGCGCTCGTGGGCCTGCGCGTGACGCTGTCGCTCCTGGGCGCGGCGATCGCCGCCGCCATCGCGACCGGTATCGGCTACGGCTGGGAGCTCGTCGTAGGGACGGCGCTCGGCGGCATCGGGCTTGCGCTGACGGTCGTGCAGACGACCTTCTCGATTCCGCTCGCGGTCGGCCTCCGGAACCTCGCGCTGACGGGGCTGGACATCGCACGGCAGCTCTTGACGGTGACCGGCTACGGCCTCGTCGTGCTCGTCGGAGGCGGAATAGTCGCGCTGCTCGGCGTGAGCGTCCCGGTCGGGGTCGCGATCTCCATCGTGGCCGGAATTCTGGTCCGGGGGCAGATCCCGCTGGCGCCGTCGTTTCGCGTGCGGGAGTGGGGCAGGCTGCTGGCCGCATCGACGGCCTTCGTCATGGCCACTGCCGTCGGCACGATCTACCTCTTCACCGCCCAGATCCTGACGGCCGCGGTGACGGATGAGCGCGCGACCGGCCTGTTCGCGGCGTCGTTCCGCGTCTTTATCGTTCTCGCAGCCGTGCCCGGCCTACTCGTCGCCGTCGCGTTCCCGCTGCTCTCGCGGGCGGCCCGGGACGATCGCGAGCGCCTCGCCTACGCGGTCCAGCGGCTGCTCGACACCACGGCACTGCTCGGCTCGGCCGCGGCGCTGATTCTCCTTCTTGGCGCGCCGGCCGTCCTCGAGGTTGTCGCAGGCCCGGACTTCGTCGACGGCGCTCCGGCGCTCCGGGTCCAAGCCGCGACTCTGCTCGCCTCCTTCCTCCTCGCGCCGATCGGCTTCGCACTCCTCTCGATCCACGCGCACAGGGGAATTCTCGTCGCGAACGCGGTCGCCTTCGCCCTGACGCTGGCCGCCGTCGCCGTTCTGGCTCCGCCGCTCGGTGCCGAGGGGGCGGCGATCGGCACGGTGCTCGGCGAGTGGACGCTGGCGATCGGGTATCTCATGGCGCTGCGGCGAGCCGAGCCCGGCGCCGTGCCGCGGTTCGGGCGGGCGGCACGCTCGCTGGCGGCTGCCGCCGCCTGTCTCGGCTTCGCGTTTCTGCCGATCCCATCGTGGCTCGCCGCGGTCTGCGGCGTTGCGGCCTACGCCCTGTTGGTGCTACTGGTGCGCGCCGTGCCGGACGAGCTGCTCGACCTGGTGCCTCGCCGCAGGTCGCGGTGATGCGCAGGCTGCGCGTTGGCCTGAACCTCGTCCCCATAGGCGAGCGTGCCGGGGGAGTCGGCAGCTACGCCGCCGAGCTGACCGCCGCGCTGGCCGCGCGCGACGACGTGGAGGTGCACGTCTTTGTCGGACGGGACACCCCCGACACGATCGTGCCGCGTGGCATTCGGGCCTCCACCGAGCTTCCGGTGCGGTTGTCGGGCCCGCCGCTTCATCTGGCGGCGCAGTTCGCGGCGATCCCCGCCCTCGCACTGCTCCGTCGGCTCGACGTGCTGCATTCGCCGGCCAACGCCGGGCCCGTGCGGATTCCGGGAATCGCGTCCGTCGTGACGCTGCACGACACGATCTGGGCGAGGGCCCCGGCCGACTGGGGGACTGCATCGGCCGTTCGGTCGATGTACCGCGTGGCTCTGCCCACGGCTAGGCGCGCTGATCGGGTGATCGCCGGCAGCGGCCACGCGGCCGCCGACCTGCGCGCGCTCTTCGGCCTGCCCGCGGACCGTATCGACGTGATTCACCATGGGGTGCGCGCGGACCCGTCGGCACCGGCGACGGACGAGCGCGAGCTGCGCGCGCGGCTGGGCCTCGGGGACGCCCCGGTCATCCTGTGCGTGGCGCAGAAGCGCCCGTACAAGAACCAGGAGGTGCTCGTGCGCGCACTCGCGGACGAGCGCCTTGCCAGGGCTCGCCTCGTTCTTCCGGGCGCGCCGACGCCCTACGAGGCCCGGCTCCGCGAGCTCGCCGAGGAGCTGGGCGTCGGGCACCGGCTGCTTCTGCCCGACTGGCTGCCCGACCCGGACCTCGAGGGCCTGTACCGGCTGGCCACCTGCTGCGCGATCCCGTCGCGTCTGGAGGGCTTCGGACTGCCGGTCCTCGAGGCCATGGCACGTGCCGTCCCGGTGGCGTGCAGCGACCGAACGGCCCTCCCTGAGGTCGCCGGTGAAGCGGCGCTCTTGTTCGACCCCGACGAGCCCGCGGCCGTGGTCGACGCGCTCGCGCGCCTCCTCGGCGATCCGGAGCTCCGGCGAGCGCTCTCGGCGCGGGGAGTCGCGCGGGCGGCTCGATTCACATGGGCGGCCGCCGCGGAGGCGACCGTGGCGTCATACCGGAGCGCATTCGCGCAGCGGAGGGCGGCTTCGGGGAGCCTGTAGCGTCACGCGCGATGCCTCGCGTCCTGATCGTCCGGGGGCGGCTGGTGACGCCGTGGGAACTGCGTCCGTGGGGAGAGCTTCCCGGCCGCTTCGACGTGTCGTACCTGCTGACCGGCTCGAACGAGTTCGACGCACGCTCCCTGCCGCTGCGGCCCGAGCCGGTCACGTCCGTGCGCGACAGGCTCCCTCCAGGGATGCTCGGCGCATTGGCGTCGTGCACCACGGCGTCCGGGCCGACCGGCGGCGCCGGCTACGCCTGAGCAGGAACTCCGCCGCCGACTTGGCCTCGGAGAGGCACCCGTGCTCCTGTGCGTCGCTCAGAAACGGCGGTGCAAGAGTCAGGAAGCGCTCGTCCGCTCGCGAGCTCAGCGAACCGCGCCGCCTGGCTCGTGCTTCCGGGAACGCCAACCCGGTACGAGGAGCGGCTGCGCGAGCCGGCGCGCGAGCGCGGCGTGGCCGACCGCGTCCACACGCCGGCTTGGCTATCCGAGCCGATCTCGAGGGCCTCTACCGCATGTCCCGCCTCTGTCACCGCGGCGTCGTCGTCCGCAAGGCTCGCGCGCAGGGCCGAGTCGAGGAGCAGGCGGTCGACCGGAACGTGGTCGGGCGAGGCGGCGGAGTTCAGTTGGGACAAGGCCGCGGAGCGGACGCTGGCCGTCTACCGAACGGCGAAGCGCCGCTAGGCGGCCGCCTCGGCGAGGAGCACCGGCACGCCGCCCGCTACCGGATAGCTGCGGCTGCAGCTCGCACAGACCAGCCGGTCCGCGCTCTCCTCGAGCACGCCGGCGTCGACGGGACAGCGAAGGAGCGCCCGCGCCGCGTCCCCCGGCCCATGCGCGCCCGCGTCGGCGAGCACCGCCACCGTGTGCTCCACGTCGAGCGTCGCCGTCTCGGGCGCCCGGCTCTCGCCCGCGACGGCAACCGACAAGGAGCCCGTCCAGTGCAGCGTGTGGTGCCACGTGTCGCGGTTAGCCCCGAACCAGACACCGAGCATCGTCGACTCGGTGAAGACCCTGTGGAAGAAGGGGCCGAGCGGGGCCTCCGCGTCGCCGCGCGGGTGAAACACGAGCGTGCCGTCCTCGAGGTCGACGAGCCATGGATGGAAGCGCCAGCCGAAGGTCAGCTCGGACTCACGGCTCGGCACCTGCACGAAGCCGGCGTCGGCTACGCGTGACAGCTCGGCGGCGAAGCGCACGGGATCGGTGGCGTGCTCTACGACGTGTGCCGCGATCGCGTAGCGGAAGGCACCGTCGGCAAAGGGAAGCGCGTGCCCGTCGGCGACCACCAGGGCCTTGGTCAGGTCGAGGCCGGCGCCGCGCTCGAAGTCGTCGACCACGTACTTGTCGACGACGACGTCCGCGCGCGGATGGGCCTCCTGGCCGGCGCCGACGTCCAGCACGAGTCCGCTCGCGGGGGGAGCCGGCCGGTGCTTGACCGTGTTGCGGCGCATCGCAAGCAGGGCGCCAGTCGACTCGCGGATGAGCCGGAAGAGCGTACGTGCCTGGTCCGATGCGGGCATGAGGGGGTTGTAGCGTGCCGCGACATGCCACGCGTCTTGATCGTGCGGGGGCGGCTCGTGACGCCCTGGGAGCTGCGGCCGTGGGCCGAGCTGCAGGACCGCTTCGACGTGTCCTACCTGCTCACCCCGTCGAACGAGTTTGACGCCGGCTCGCTGCCGCTCCGGGCGCAGCGGGTGACGTCACTGCGCGACCGCTTGCCGCGCGGCCACCTGGGCGACGTCGCCGCCGGTGTCGTGGGCGAGCGCTATCTCGCGGACGCCGAGGATGCCTACGCCGCGGCAGACGTGGTCCACGCCGAGGAGCTCTCGTTCTGGTTCTCGGCGGACGCCGCGCGCCGGAAGGGTCGCCACGGCTATCGGCTCGTCCAGACCGTCTGGGAGACGATCCCGTTCCTGCGCAGCTTTCGCAACAGGCACGCACGCAGGTACCGCGACGAGGTTCTCGCCGCCACAGACCTGTTCCTGCCGGCGACCGAGCGCGCGCGAGCGGCGCTACTGCTCGAGGGCGTGCCAGAGGAGAAGATCCTCGTCTGCCCTCCTGGGATCGACGTCGAGCGCTTTCAGGTGCGGCGGGCGCCGGCCCCTCGCGAGCACGTCGTGCTGTCGCCGGGCCGGCTGGTGTGGGAGAAGGGGCACCAGGACGTGCTGCGGGCGGCGGCCGTACTCGCGCGCGCAGGGCTCAGCCCGCGCGTCCGGGTCGTGGGCCGCGGACCGGAGGAGGCGCGGCTGCGTGCGTACGCCGATGAGCTCGGGGTGGGCGACCGTGTGGAGGTCGGCTCGGTGAGCTACGACGAGATGCCCCAGGTTTTTGCCGCCGCCTCCTGCATGGTCTTGGCGAGTCTCCCGACCGCAACCGCGCAGCTTCACCCGTTCGACGTTCCGCGCGCGTTCTGGGAGGAGCAGTTCGGGATGGTCCTGGCCGAGGCGATGGCCGCCGGGCTCGACATCCTGGCCGCGCACAGCGGCGCGATCCCCGAGGTGCTCGCCGGCGCCGGCACATCGTTCGCACCGGGCGACTGGCCCGAGCTGGCGCGTCGGCTCGCCGAAGGGCCGCTCAGCCGGGCGCCCGGGGAGCGGGTCGAGTACCCCGCGGAGCTCGTCCGGCGCTACTCCACGACGGCGATGGCTGAGCGCCTGGCCGAGGCCTACGACCGCGTGCTCGCCAGCTAGCGGCGCACTGCGTCCAGCTCGACGTTGGTCGCGAGCCGGCTGAGGAGCGGCACGCGCTCGAGAAGTCGGTTGAGCGTCCAGATCGCGCCGGCCAGGCGCGTCGCAAGCGGGTGGTCGACCGTCAGCGGCAGCATGTTCGCGTAGCGGGCGTCGGTCACATCAAAGCCCTGCCGGGCCACGGCCGCGCGGGCCTCGGCCGGGCTCCAGAGAGTGTCGTGGGGCAGCTGTCCGTGGTAGTAGAGCCCGAGCCGCTTCGCCAGCCACTCGAGGTAGCTCGCTCGGTTCGGCAGCTTCGCGACGTAGAGCCTCCCGCCGGGCCGGAGCACACGGTGGAGCTCGGCCAGCGACCCAGCGGGGTCCGCGACGTGCTCGAGGACGCCGCACGAGAGCGCGGCGTCGAACGAGGCGTCGGCGAACGGCAGGGCGACGGGGTCCGGCGAGTACGTGCAGACGATCTCGGGGAAGCGCTCGAGCGGCGCCTCCCCCGGCTCCGCCTCGGCCGGGCGGTAGTCGAACGCCCGTACGTCGACTTCGCGCTCCGCGAGGAGCGCGCTCAGCTGACCCCATCCGCAGCCCCAGTCGAGCACCGTGCCGGGGCGATCGGCCGCGATCCTGTTCGCGAGCGCGACGTACTCGCGCATCTGAGGGGCCGAGCGCAGGTTGACGTCGGTCCCGCGGCGCTCCCGAAGCGTTGCCATGGGCCGAAGGCTATTGGCCGCGAACCGCGCGCTCGACCTCGTCCACGACGCCTCGTGCCGTCTGCTCCCACGACATCGTGCGGGCCCGTGCGCGGCCGCGCTCGCCGAGGGCGCGCCGCTCCTCGGGCGCGCTCAGGAGCCGCTCGAGCGCCCTCGCGATCGACGCCTCGTCGTCGGGATTCGCGTAGACGACGGCGTCTCCGCCCACCTCGGGGAGACTCGACCGGTCCGACGTCACGACGCACGCTCCGGCCGCCATGGCCTCGAGCACCGGCAGCCCGAAGCCCTCGTAGAGCGACGGATAGCAGAAGACCGACGCGGCGCCGTAGAGCGCGGCGAGGTGCTCCTCCGGCACGAAGCCGAGGAGGCGCACGTCCTCCCTGCCGCGCGCGGTGCGCATCAGCTCGTCCTGCTCCCATCCGTGCGGGCCGGCGATCAGGAGCGGGTGGCTGCGGCGGAGCGGCTCCGGAAGCCGGGCGTGGGCGCGCACGAGGCGCGGCAGGTTCTTGCGCGGCTCGAGCGTTCCGCTCGCCAGGACGAAGCCATCCTCCGCGGCGCCGTGCTCGTCGAGGATGGCCGCGAGGCGAGCACCGCGGGGTGGGTCGTGAAAGCGCTCGCCCGCTGCGAACCCGATCACCGACGTCTTCCCGGCCGAGCGCGGAAAGAGCCGGATCAGGTCGGCCTCCGTCGAACGCGAGTTGCATACGAGCCTTGCGGCGCGTCGGATCGCGGGCCGGATCGTTGCACGCTCGATCCGGGTCGCGCGGGCCTGCCCGCGCGCGGACGGCAGAAACGCGATCAGGTCGTGGACGAGGATGACGCAGGGCGGCGAGAGCATCCAAGCGGTTAGGTAGCTGTTCGTGGAGAAGAAAGCGTCCATCGCCCCGCGGGAGCGCACGGCGGCGGCGGCGTGCCAGAGCGGATCCGGCAGCGCGATCTCCCTCCAGGCGAAGCGAGGCCCAAGCTCCACATCGCGCCATGGCCGCCGGCAGAAGAGCTCGAAGCGATGTTCCGTCCCGAGCGCGTCGAGCGCCGGGAGCAGCTCCCGGACAACCCGCCCGCGGCCGGCCGGAACCTCCGCGGCCGCGCGCGCATCGATGCCGATGATCACGCGCCGCAGTGTGCACGACCCGGCCCGTAAGGTTGCGCGCGGTGCACGTGGCGCTAAATCTAGCCTTCCTCACCCCAGCCGAGATGGGCGGTCTCGAGGTGTACGCGCGCCGGCTGACCGAGGCACTCGCCCGACGCGGTGATGTGCGCCTCTCGCTTCTGCTCCCGTCCCCGGCGCTCGAAGACGACACCTGGGGCGAGCTGGGTGGCATCGTCACCCTTCCGGTGGACGCCCACCGGCGGACGCAATGGGTGCTCGCCGACCAGCTTCATGCGCCGCTGGGCCGCCGCTCGCGCCGGTGCCGAGCTGCTTCACAGCCTGGCATCGACCGGCCCGGTCAGCGGCTCGGTCCCGCGGGTCGTGACGATTCACGACCTCAACTACCGCGAGCAGCCCAAGGCCCATTTCGGGCTCCGGGGGCTCGGCATGCGAATGCTCGTGCCCGCAGCGGCACGCCGCTCGCGGCGGGTCATCACGCCCAGCCACGCAACTGCCGACGCCGTCGCCGGCCATCTGGGCGTCAATCGTGAGCGCATCGACGTCGTGCCGGAGGCGGCGGGCTACGCGCCGGGCGCGCCAGCGCAGACGCGTGAGGAGGTGCGGGCGGACGTCGGCGCAGGCGAGCGGCCGCTGCTCCTGACGGTCTCGGCCAAGCGGCCGCACAAGAACCTGCGCCGCCTGCTCGCGGCGCTGGCGCTCGTGGACGCCGGCCGCCGGCCGGTGCTCGTGCTGCCTGGATATCCCACGCCGCACGAGTGCGAGCTGCGCGCCCGCGCCGACGAGCTCGGAATCGCGGGAGACGTGCGCTTCTTCGGCTGGGTCTCGGACACGCAGCTCGAGGATCTCTACCGGGCGGCCGACGCCTTCGTCTTCCCGTCGCTCGCCGAAGGCTTCGGCCTGCCTGTCCTCGAGGCGATGGCGCGTGGCGTCCCGGTCGCGACTTCGGGACGAACGAGCCTCGCGGAGGTGGCCGGCGACGCCGCGCTGCTGTTCGACGCGGACGACGAGCGCTCGCTCGCAACGGCGATCGAGCGGCTGCTGTACGAGCCGGGGCTTGCGGAGCGGCTGGCCGCGGCGGGCCGCGAGCGCTCGGCGCGCTTCACGTGGGAGGCAACCGCGGCGGGAACCATCGCCAGTTACCGGCGCGCGCTCGGCGCCGAATAGCTCTCGACGACGGTCTCGAGCGACGCGGCCAGCGAGAGGCGGCGCGCGTTCCGGCTGAACCATGCGGCCGTTCGCTGACGCAGCTCGTGCCCGGCGTCGTGGACGCGCTCGATCGCGGCGGCAAGCGCCTCCGGCGACGCAGACGGCGCGACGAACCCGTTCTCGCCCTCGCTGATGAGCTCAGCGGCCGCGTTGTCCGGCGCCGCCACGACGACGCTTGGCGTCCCCGCGGCCGCCGCCTCGACCACGACCAGCCCATAGCCCTCGCGCCGTGAGGGCAGCACGAGGCAGAGCGCCCGCCGGAGCGCGCCGTCCACTCGTTCCGCCTCCACGAATCCCGGCACGTCGAGTACGCCTTCGAGCCCGCTCCTCAAACGCAGCTCCAGCACCTGAGCGCGCTCCGGACCGTCCCCGAAGATCTCGCCGCGCAGCCCGGGGATGCGCTCGCGCGCCAACGCGAGCGCCGGCACGAGCGCCGGCACGCGCTTTTCCGGGATGTGGCGGCCGGCGAAAACGATCACCGGCTCCGCGTGCATGGGGTCGCGCGCCTCGACCTGCCCCGCGTACTCCCCCTCCAGCACCGTGAGCTGCCCGTTCAGGCCCGCGTCGCGCAGCCGCCGGGCGTGCAGTGCGGAGAAGCAGAATGCGCGCTGCGGGACGCGCACGCAGAGTGCCTGCACCGCGTCGCCCACCCGCCCGAGCACCGG